>Ga0074046_10004615_pt1 | contig 11172 bp, 8 predicted proteins | sample BogForMeECP23OM3_FD_94441 | JGI IMG/M metagenome (GOLD analysis project Ga0074046, IMG submission 94441) | Bog forest soil microbial communities from Calvert Island, British Columbia, Canada - Bog Forest MetaG ECP23OM3 | ecosystem: Environmental > Terrestrial > Soil > Wetlands ...
ACCAGGGCCGGCCCGGACAGGCTTGGATCGAAGGGCGGAACGCCCCCGGTCGCGTTATACAGCGGATCGTTCGAGTAAGCCGTGGATTCCTGGTCAATCGATCCGTAAATCTTGATGGCCAGATCTGGATTGCTGGGGACCAGTTGCAGTCCCTTCGCCTTCATCTGCTCGTCGATGGCGCCGACGATGTCAGCCGCCAGCACGGGGTGCGACACCGCACCTATCGGCTCCCAGGAATAAGTCTTGAACTTGGAGAAATCAACGTTCTTGTCTGGCACCGCGACGTGGATCTTTTGCGCCTGAACGCTCAAAGCGAAAACCAGGGCAAACAGCAGCGCGGGCACCGCACGAGGGAAAGGCCGGGTTGCGTTTCGCGAGATCATCCCCACTCCAGCAAGTCAAATGTAATTACGAACGCCCAGTTCTTGGGCGCAAGAGATCGCGGGGGCTTGACAGGCCGCTGAAAGCCCTGCTTTCCCATCGTTCGGTAGTGCGGGCCTCCCGGCCCCACATCACGCCGAATACTCTTGGTTCCACAGCGCTAGTTCTTCGGCCACTGCTTGAACATCTTCTGCACGGCCTTCTGTACGATCTCCTGGTTCTTGTTGCCTTTGTCGCTCAGCGTGTCCTGCGCTATGCCGCGCCACACCAGTTCCTGGGCCTTCGGGTTATACAGGCTGACCACCATGGTCGCTTCGATATTCTGTTGCGGCGTAATGCCGCCCATGCCTCCGCCGATGCCCCGCATGCCCCACGCGTTATAGGAGGTCTGCGCTCTCTCGCCGCCGCTGGCGGTAAGGATCAAGTCGGGATTCTGGCCCTCCTGCACCTTTTGCAGGCCTTTGCCCTGCATGGCGGAATCGATGTCCTGTTGCGCCACCTGAGCCAGGATGGAGTTCTGAATCTGGTTGGTGTTGTTCGAGCCCCACGCGTAAGTGTGGAACTGCGAGAAGCTAACGCCGTGGTTGTAGTTCACCGAGACCTGCTGCGCCCATACCGGGGACGCAGCAAGCACGAACAGAGTGCATACGGCTAATACTCTGACCTTCATCCAATCCTCCGAAGTGATTCTCCTCTTACCACAACCTATTTCACAAATCGCTTTGTATCAGGACACGGAACGATTCCCTGCCGAGAGAAGAGGCCGCTATCGCCTGCCGCCACCGCCAAAACGGCCACCGCCTCCACCCCAGCGGTCGCCGCCGCTACTGGCGGAGTGCTGAGCCTGCGAATAGCGGTCGCTTTGTTGAGCACCGCGCGCCCGGTCCTGCGCCTCCTGGTCCATCTCGCTGGAGCCGCTGCTGGGGTGGTATCCGCTCGTGCTGCCACTGGAAGGATGCTGCTGGTTGTAGCTCTGCTGCGCCTTCTGCTGGTCAGACGAATAGTTGGGATTGCTTTGCGCCTTCTGCTGGTCAGACGAATAGTTGGGATTGCTTTGGGCCTTCTGCTGGGCAGACGAGTAGTTCGGATTGCTCTGGGCCGAACTTGTGGTCGGCTTCTGCACGTTGTTCCAACTGCCGTTGTTGTAGGTCTGCCAGCCTGAGCCGGTGTTCTTGTACACGTTGCCGTCGTGAGAAGCATACATGTCGCCGCTGGACGTCTTGCCGGCAGCGCTGCTGCCATAAGCCGTGCTGGTGGCCGCGGCTTTCCCTCCACTCGAGGTTTGCGCGGTAGCGGCCGTGCCATACGCATTGCTGGCATGCTGGGTATATGCCGTCTCACCGTTCTTGTTGTAAACCGACTGTCCCCACGATCCGTAAGCGTTTGAGCCCTGGTGGGTCGCAGCCGATGCCCCGGTGTAGGGGTTGTAGGCCTCACCAACAGCTTGCTTGCCGTACGCGGTGGATGTCTCTGCTCCGCGCGCATATGTGCCGGTGTTCGGGTTGTAAGCCGCACCCCAGTGCGCGCTGCCGTAAGGCCCATACGCTGAACCTCCAACGCCGTAAGCCCCGGTGTAAGGGTTATAGGCGGCGTGGTAGCCGTAGGTCGCAGCATAGGGGTAATAGAATCCGCCATACACGTAAGGTGGGTAATAGAAACCGGTGCCGCCGCACACAATGGCGCCTACCGCGGCCCCGGTGATGAACGCTCCCACATATCCCGCGGTGTAGCTGGCGGTGACCGCACCATCCGCGGCCGGCACCTGAGTCACGTAGGTCACGTTGTACACCGGCGAACTCGGCGGGATTGTATAGATGACCTGCGGCACAGTCTGCGCCACCTGCCATGGCCCCTGTGCACTGAACGAGACAAACCACACGCCCTGGTAACACAGGTAGTACTGGTCACCGACCTGGATAACCTTATTGGGCGTGTTGACCGCGTACATCATCGACGTGCCTTCAATCGGCTGGAACTGAGGCTGGCCAACGTAGGAAACTTTGACCTCGTTCGCCGCCGCGGGAGTCACCGTCGCCGTGGTTGGAATCTGTGCAATCAGGACGGCGTCTTCGGCTTCCGGCGTTCCCGGCACCGACGCCAGAACGCCCCCGGCAGGATTGCTCGACGGGATCTGCTTGAAATCCGGAGGCAGGCTATAGGTTGCGAACGTCCATGGCCCCCTGATTGGGGTGGTCGAGGTAAACCAGCGGCCCGAAGTCAGGTAATAGAACGCGCCAGTTGGCGCGTACTTGAAGACTGGGCTGCCGGTGTTCGACCCGTAAGACAGTTGCGTGCCGGGTATCGGTGTCCATTGCGGCGTGCCGCCGAAGACGACCATCTCTGCTGGAGTGGCGCTGTAATACACCACGGGAAAACTGGCGGCGCTGCCCGGCGGTGGCGGGATGAATGCCTTCAGACTGGTGAAATTCGCGTTCTCCGGGACCTTCGACATCTGCTTAGGCAGCTTGTCGGTCGGTGCCCATGTGCTCCCCAAGCTCGCGCTGGTGAGCCATCCCTTTCCATCGAACAGATAGTAAGTGGAACTTCCCTGCTCCACGAACACCGGCCAGTTGGCGTTCACCACGAACTGCAGGTTCGAGTTGGCGATGGGCGCCATCGAGGGCGCACCATTCACCAGCAGAAGGATCGCCGGCTTGAAGCTGATGAATATCGTCGGCGGAGTGTTATCGAGGGTAGCGACCTGCGGTGGTGTCTTCGACTTCTTCACGCTCGCCGCCAGCCGGTCCAGCGATATGGTCAGCGTGGCCGCTGAGTTGAGAAATGTCCTCACCACTGGATCTAACTGCGCCGCCGTCGCCGGATCGAGCGACGGAAAAACCACGCTCGTAATCTGGGGATTGCTGAGGAAGACGGTGCGCGTGTCCATGTTGACTGCGGACTGCATGGTGCCGGTCAACGCGCCGACCTGTTGCTTTCCGCCCGTCGGCGTTATGGTGAACGCCATGCGCACGTCAACTTCGGTATAGTTCTTCCAGTCATCAACCTGCGGCTGGTAAGCACCAGCGTTCCGTTTGGCTTGGTGATGGTGCGTGGCCATCCCTGGTCCTGGGCCACGCTGAGGGCTGCTGACAACAGAATTATGAGGAACAGAAACAATGAAACTGTAGGAATCTTATGAAGTTCATTCTTCTGCATACTTGACCACCTTCTTCGTCAGGCCCGTCCTGGCCTGCGGATGCATTTGTCAGGGAGAAACTCAAAATTATCTCACGAAGGGCGTCATCTGGCGCCTGTGACCCGTCCGGAAGGAGATTATAAAAGTGTAAGAGATTGGCTGCCGGTGTAGAGTAATTCCGTCTTCGGGTACCAGGGGCATGGTTTCGCGGCGGGGGCGAGCGGACCGGTGTCCTGACCACGGGTTCTCAGCCTCCAAAGGAGCACTCTGTGCCACGCCGTACGGCTTCCCTTCCCCAGCGCAAGTGCAGAAGGCAAACCCTGCTGATAGTGACGCTGGTTCTATGCGCAGCCACCTCCCTGGCGGCTCAGGCCAGCAAATCGCCATCGCTGATCTGGTTCAAGTTCAGCAAAGACTTTATCGCTAAGCATTACGCGCCGGACAGCGCATTGGGTGAACTGGTCACTTCCGATCCGCGGCCGGCAAAAACTGTCCATCGCTCCACTTGCGGGGGAAATGACGGTGAGATACACATCGGAATCTTCCCCGATTCCATGCGCGGGGACAATCAGCATGGAGTCCCAAGCTCGTCTCTGGCCACCAATGACACGGAGTTCGGAGCGGTCGCCGAACCGGTTAACCTGACCCCGGCAACCGCGAAGTTGGTGCAAGAGATCAAAGGCAACGAAACCACCTTTACCGGCTATTTCCGGACGTGGAACGAAGGACATTACACTGGCGCGGTCCATGACAGCAACCCCCACCATGTGCTCGAAGTGCACCCGTCATGGGCGTTCCAGTCGCAGGCGGCGAACGTTGATTTTAACTCGCCACAATCGATCGCCCCGATGAAGGGCTACCAGGGATATGGCGCGTCGCATTTTCGGGCCCTGCTGGAATCGCTAACCACAGGGCAATGGCTCAAAGTGTATGAGGATGACCAGTTCGTTTATGTCGAACTCGCCAAGGCCGACAACTTCTATCAACTGCCCATCAAAATCACCGGCAACGCGCAGGAGATCAAGGGAGGCACCTCCATTACCGTTGACGTGTTTTCCGACACCGCACACAAGAAGCGGGTCTACGAGCAGTTGAACGTCATCTCAAACGAAGGAAGCCGGATAGCCGGGCGCTTTCAGAAGGGCGAGAAGATCAAGTATCTGCTCGGTATCTTCAGCGTCAATCTGGAAACTGCCATGAAGGCCGCACAAGGCCACCGAGGCGAGGATTCGGCGCTATTCGCTCCGCAAGCTCTGGAGTTCTTCGCTTATGGCGTGCCCCTGTTGCCGGCCGTCAAGAATTCAAAGTGCGTAGAAGAAACCGGCGACTGACGGTCTCCGGACGGGACAACGCCTGCAAACAAACGCCACTGGCGCCGCCCTTTTAGGGGCGACGCCAGCGAGTTGATGTTGCGTATTGTGATCCTGCTAATTACTTGCTGCCGAAGGTGAAGTTCACACCAGCAAAGTACTTGAAGTTGTTCTGGCTGGTCGAGAAGCCCTGGATGTGATTGGAGCCAAAGTGGGTGTAGAGGTAGTCCACTTCGACCGGTCGGATCTGAATGGAATGGCCGATGGGGATGTCCAATCCGAGACCGTACTCCATGGCAAATCCATTGTTGCTTCCGCTACCCGAGCCACAGCTACCTTCTAACTTGCAGAGGTTGGCATCGAGATTGGTATGTGCGGCGCCAAACAGGGCCTGTCCGAAGGGCTGGAACGTGCCGCTGTGCTTCTTAATCTGCGGCCCGAACATATAAGTGAACAGGTTACCGCTCACATTTCCCACGAATTCCCCGTCCTGATAAAACTTCTGGCCACTGCCCTGGGTATAACCTTCGAAATCGGCTTTAATCCCGATCAATGGGGTGAAGTTGTAGACAAATCCGCCCCCGCCACCGAAGACGTTGAAACTGGTGATGCCCGAAATATTGGGGTGGACGTTAACGAACGAGAAACCGATGGGTACCTCGAACTTGGGATAGTCCTGCGCGAACGCAGTCACACCGAGCAAGAACATGAATGCCACAACCAAAATCAACTTCGACTTATTCTTCACTGTTAAATCTCCTGTAAGGTCTGTCAAATTTTGATTCTTCCCGCTATTGCCGCATTTCGCCCCGGACGAGCCCTATCCTGGGATTTTCTCCACGATTAGAGCCTCGTACCCGGCATGCAACCGCGCGGGAACCTGCTAGTAATGCGAGTGCCCATATGTAAGAATTACAGAACATGGGCCTATGCTTTGGCCGACGTACCGAATTCCTACTCTCCGCTGGCTTGGTGGCCGAACCCTGTCGCTGATCGAGGAGCCAACTTCCCAGCTCCGAACCAGCCCCAGAGCCCTGTCACCCGCATCCAATTAACCGGATGGTTAGATAATCTCACAGCATCCCGTCGAATGCAAACGCCGATAGACTCTTTACCGGCGCGTGTACCCTACTTGATACTCTTGTAAGTGACGTATAGGAAAGGGTTTGGTCAACTACAGATTGTCAATTTGAGTGGTTTTTATGCAACAAAATTTGTACAGGGGGCAGCGCGGTGTCGTTCAAGGCGAAGACTTGCCGATTTGCCAAGTCCGCGCCCTTCCCCCTCCGACCCGGGTTGCCCCCCGTCTTAATCCATCGCTACTTCAACTGCAAAACGTACATCACGAACGCGCCCCCGGGGCTGGGATGAAACACGAGCTGGGTGACTTCTCCCCACGAATTCGGGAAGACCAGCTTGTACTTCTGGGCAGCGACCTGTAGGTTGAATCTTTGGGTAGCTATCTTGACGCCATTGTTGTAGGCGTCCACGGTGACGAACTGCTTTCCGTCGGTTTTCCAGCCTACCGCCATGACGGCGTAATCAGGCCGGAACTCGGTCAGCGCATTGGGACCAACGCCCGCCGCGATGCTGGCCTGGCAGACGTTCTCATTGGTGTTGCCACCATGTTTGGCGTAGCACATGGGACCGCCGGCGAAGGCAACCTGGGCTTCGGGACCGATCATGAATCCATCGCCCCACTCGATGTTTCCATTCACATAGTCCCACATCATGCAGCTGACGTAGTCAAGCCCGGTCCAGTGCAGGCCGGCGTAATTCTCAGGAATCGCCTGCGGCGTACCGGTGTCGGGCAACGAGGTGAAGTCGATCATGGTCTGGGCGCCGGCGGTAAGGGTCAGTGCCAGGAAAATGGAAATGAGCAAAATCATCCTTTTCATTGGAGGTTCTCCTTCTTTCAGAACCCGAGGTGCGCCCAAGCCGAGTCAGGCGCCGGGGGGTAAGTTAGTTTTTGGTCTAGTGTTTATCGCTGGCATGCGGGGCAGTGGCGAGGGTTGGCTGGAAGCCAAGAGACGTCGCGGGGGCGCACGCTAGAGGAGTATTAAATCCGCAAATACTAACAGAGAAGAGTACAGAGTAACGCCAGGTCAGCTCGCCCCGCAGCATAGCAATGAGCTGTACCGTTGACGCTCCTGGTGGCCAGCGCTGGAGTTGTCAAGCTAATGCGCCGGGCGCCTTGCGTCACTTGAACTGCCGATGCGGCCACCGGTGGAATATCTTCTACTATCGGGGGCGTAGCCTCGTAGGGCACACCCTGGGACTCGTCGTAGGCAGTCTCCGGCACGTCCGGTACAGGAACCGCTACGAACAGTCCTAGCGCCAGAAGCATGATAAAGATCAGCGTGGAGCGCGGCTTACTCATTACGCCCCCAGTTGCAAACCTGAGTTTGATTCTTACCTGAATTGTCGGCCGAAGCTACGCTCGAATCAAGAAAAATCAACACGCGAGAAAGAAAGCGTTCCCAAATTGGAACGGCCACATGCGTTGCTGGATCCTTCCTCGAAAAACAGCCGGGACATTGTGCGTCCCGGCGTTGTGAAGCGCGAAACAGGTTCGCGACTTTACTGCTTCAGCATCGGAATCATGGATGTCAATTGTTAGTCGTATTTATTTCTTCCGAATCATTGTCGGCCTTCGATTGCCAGGTTACAACTTCCATCGCCACCAATCGGGCGATGAGGACCGCTAGGTAAAGCTGGCCGGTAAGCGCCTCTCCCATCGCCAGGGTTCGCGCGATGGGCCTCGCCGGGGTGATGTCCCCGTACCCTACCGTGGTGAGGGTGACGAAGCTAAAGTAAACCCAGTCTAGAACACTCGGTATTTCACCCGTGGGCGTGTTGAACGATCCCGGGTGTAAAAGCCCCGTGAGATGGTAGGCGTGGGCCCAACCCACTCCAAACAGCAGATAAACCGCAACCGCGCCCTGGATGCGGTATGAAGTGACCGGCCCCGAGCGGAAAACCTGTGCCAGGAGCACCAGGTTGATCACCAGGATTGCCGCCACAGACCAGGCGCCCGACCACACTTGCATGGTGAGGGTTGGGGTGAAGAAAGCCATCCAACGCACGGCGATCGTGACGCTGTTCACAAAGGCCGCGAAACCAAACAGCCAGGGCTGTCCCCACGCAATTGCAACGCCGGAAGTAAGCAGGAGCGTAAAGCAGAAGTCGCTGTAGAGGATTTCATCGTTCTTCCCAAACCCCAGCGCAGGAAGCACCAAGCCCACGGCGACCAGAAGCGTTAGAAAGAACGAGAGATTGGCCTGCGATTGCCAGCTCTCAATGATCAGCGCCCGCGCCTTCGCCCGAACCCTTCCGCGTGTTTTCAGTCCTTCGCGTTCCGGCATCGCCCTCTTTAGCTGTGCGCCAGACGCCTAGCCGCAAGGCTCAGCATCAGGCGCGTCGTTCCGGTCATGATCATGCTGATCCCCACCAGCGTGCCGATCACCCACAGCGAACTGGAGGGCCATTGCCGCCAGACCAGCAAGCCGAGAATGAGGGTGACGATGCCGTCGAACAGGATCCAGCCTGAGCCGGGGGCGCTGCGGCTCTGGAAGTAAGCCGCCAGGTCAAAGATGCCCTCCACCACGAAAAAGATGGCGAGCGCGAAGGTGAATGCAGCCACCCCGAGCACGGGATGCAAAAGAAAATAAAGTCCCACGATGAGGTACAGAATCGCGACCAGCAGCTTCCACAGGATGTGTCCCACACCGTGGGACTGGAAGGCGTGGATGAATTGAAATCCGCCGCTGAACACGATGAGCCAGGCGATGACCACGACCACGCCCCATGACGTGGCAAATGGAAGCGCGATGGCCAGGAAGCCGAAGATGATGAGCACAATCGCCCACACAATCGAACCACCCGAACCCAGCTTGGAGAGTCCTGCGTCAGTCATGTTTTATTCCTCCTTACAATTAGAACTGCTTCCGAATTGCTGTCCTGTGAAGCTCGGGTGCGGCGCTGAACGCGCCGCACTACCCGAGCCCGATACTTCTTAACCTGCATGCCGGCCATCCGGCAAACCTTCGCCAACATCTTAGCAGCCCCCCGAGCCTAGGGCGCGTGACGCCGCAATTCCCTCGCACTACTTTCCCAAGTGCGCCAGAGCGTCGCGCAGAGGAGCGCTGGAGATCTGAATCAGCCCCTCATAGGGCCGGTACATCTCCAACACCAGCAAGACCGCCCCTGCAACCGAGAGCGCGCAGACAAACAAGCTGGCAAGAACAGTTGGATTGGGAGTGGTGTACAGACCAAAGCTGACAAAGATGATGGTGAACCAGAAGATCAGAATGACCAGGAATGGCGTGGTCACCGAGTTGCTTAACTGCTCGATCACCAGCCAGCGCGTTTCGCCGAGATCCATTGCCAGGTTGACGGCCTGGTTCCGGAGTGCGCGTTGCGCATCGTTGGTTGGCGAAAGCTGCAGAATCTGGTTGTACAGGGCTTCGTTGCCCCTCTGCGCTGTTGCCGGCGCCCATTCGGCATGTTGTGAACCATCCTGCGGCCAAACCCGGTCAATCAGTTGCTGAACCCCGTTGCGCAGCAACTCACGGGCTTCGTTGGTCTCAGGACCGTAGTGGGCGAGGGAACGGTCAAGCATGATGAGCTTTGCCGACATCACGGCCAGATTGTTCTTTTGCATGTCATACGAACTCTTTGCCGAGGAGACCATCATGCCCAGAACGATGGCAGCCATGGTCCCTATCAGTCCCGTGCCCAGCATCACCAGGCCTCGGGAATCGGAGCTGACGTGGTGATCAGGCAAGGCCTTCCGCAGAAGCATGCCCAGCACGGCGCCGCCGAAGACACATGCGAGCGTAATCAAGCTGATGGTTATGGAACTCATCCACCACTCTCCTGGCAAGAAGAATAGGAAGGATAAAACTCGAACGCAATCTGGGCAAGGGCAGCCTCGCCAGAGCTGCCCCATTTATTCCTTCGTCGTTATTGCGCCACCGTTATCGCGGGCGGCTGCCACGTGCCATCCCCCGGAGGCAGAATCGACGGCGGCGTCTCCTTCGGCCAGTACAGGCGCATCACCATATAGATTGGGCCGTCAGGAGCGGGCAGCCAGTTGGCTTTCTTGTCCGCCGGCGGCGCGTCCTTCTGGATGTAGAGCGTCAGCGAACCGTCCTTGTTCTTCTTCAGGCCGGGCAGCATCGGCGAGTTGATGAGGTAGCGATTGATGGGATTCTCGATCAGAAGCTGTGTCTTGCCGTCGTACATAGTCACCGACCAGAACGCGTTCACCGGCGGGAACTGTCCGGCGGCGAAGGTGAGGGTGTAGTTGTGTTTGCTGCCATCCAGGGGCGCGCCGGTGTTGTCGTTCTTGGCCAGTGGATAGACGGCCTCTGCCGCGGAGTTGCCATAAATGCCAGCCAGGGCCCCGGCGGCACGCAACAGCCAATTGCCATGGAAGAAGGCCCGATCGCCCAATATACTCCCGACCAGCCAGCCATTGATGTTCTTGCCGATGTTGTCCTTCTGGTTCACGATGGCGTCGTAACCCTCTTTCACGCCCAGTGCTTCCTCCGCTTTTTGCGCTTCGGAAAGCTTGTCAAGATCGAACGGCTTGCCCGCTTCAATTCCTATGGTGGCGAACCTGGCGCGCAGCGCCTTCTCTTCTTCGATCGGCGGACAAAATTGCAGAACGAAGTTCAGGAACTTCGGGAACGGCAGCTTCATGTCGTCCTTGGTGAACGGCGGGAAGTCGATGGCCGGGGCCGCAGGCGGTGCCGGTTGCTTCAGGAATTGCGACAGCGTCTGCACCTTGTAGCCGGCTTGAATCTTCTTTACGTTTGGCATGTCGCCGGGACCAAACAGTTGCGTCCGGTAGCCGATCAGCCCGAACTGCGTTTCCGAGTTGAAGACTTTCTTGATTCCTCTGGGCGTCTCGCCCTTCCAGTCCGGGCCTGCGACCATATAGCAGCCCGCGTCGTTGCCTGTCGTGCGGCTGCCCATGTAACCGTAGTTAAAGGTGTACATGTCCACCAGTTGAACATCGTAATAGCGGCTCTTCTCAATCCTGGGCATGCACAAAACCACGGGCTCAGCCCGCAGATCCAGGCCGACAAATGAATACGGCGTGTCACTGTTAGGCGTGACGATGGCGGTGTCTTTGGGGGTGAACACACTCGCTTCGTTGTAGATCTGATTGAATGGCGCCTTAAACTGGCCGGAATTGCGGTCTACAAAGTACGCGTACATGACTCCGTAGTTCATCACCATGGGGAAGCCGTAAATATAGGCGTCCTTGTAATCGTCTTTGTGTGAGACGGCCTGCGTGACCGGGTTCTCCTGCTTGCTGCAGGAGACGATGCCCAG
>Ga0074046_10004616_pt1 | contig 11172 bp, 15 predicted proteins | sample BogForMeECP23OM3_FD_94441 | JGI IMG/M metagenome (GOLD analysis project Ga0074046, IMG submission 94441) | Bog forest soil microbial communities from Calvert Island, British Columbia, Canada - Bog Forest MetaG ECP23OM3 | ecosystem: Environmental > Terrestrial > Soil > Wetlands ...
TGGCCGTCATCATGCACAAGTATCAGCAAATGGATTACCGCGAGATTGCCGGCGTGCTCAAGCTCAGCGAGTCCGCCACCAAGTCGTTGCTGTTCCGCGCCTACGAAACGCTGCGCGAGCAGTTGAAAGAGTTCGTTTCAAGGAAGTAGAGGCAGTATGAATTGCAATCAAATTCGCGAACTGTTGCCGGATGTAATAACTTCCGCTGGCATCGACGCTGCAAAACTGGAGCCGGAGGTTAAAGAACACATCGCATCCTGTGCCGCCTGCGCCGCCCATCTCGGCGACTTGCAGAAGACCATGGCCTTGCTCGATGAATGGCAAGCCCCCGAGCCGTCGCCGTATTTCGATACCCGCCTCCAGGCGCGCCTCCGCGAAGAAATGGCGCGCCCGGCGGCGCAAGGATTCCATTGGCTGCGGCGTCCGGCGTGGGCCATGTCGCTCGCTGCCGTAGTTTTTGCCGGCGCACTGCTGGTTGGCGGCAAGCCATACATTTCTCAGACTGGAACCATCGCAACCAAACCGCCGTCGCTCGGTCTGCCGGTTCAGCCGGGAACCGCCGTCGGCGACCTGCAGGCCCTCGAGAGAAACGAAGAACTGTACGCCGATTTCGATGTGCTCGACGAACTGCAGGTGCAGGACGACGTAACCGCGAATCCGTAAGACTCGCGAAGGTGCCCCAGGTTCGCGCCCGTCTTTTGGGCGCTAACCTGGGTGAGGCGGGGACGAGACATGTTGGGCCGGGCAAAACTCGCAGGCTGTCTGGTGGCGCTTCTGCTGCTGACGCCCTTATTCGCCCAACCCTCGTTCGCCCAGGACCGGTATTCGCCGCCGCGGCCTCCACAGCAACGGCATCCGCAATCGCAACCTGCCGACGGGCAGTGGCACCGCTTTCAGAAGGAAGATCGTCCCGGCCCCAGCCGCCCTAATCAAGTCCGCCCCCCGCAGAACCAGCCCGGCCACGCCGGCAACTGGCTGCGCCGCTATAAAGATCTGCCGCCGGCGCAGCAGCGCCGCGCGCTCGAAAACGATCCCCAGTTCCGCAGGCTTCCTCCGCAACAGCAGGCCCGTTTGCAACAGAGGTTGCAGCGTTTCTCCAGCCTGCCTCCCGGGCAGCAGGAGCGCGTGCTCAATCGCATGGAAACCTGGGAGCACCTGACTCCTATTCAGAAGCAGCAGGCACGCCAGCTTTTTCAGCAGTTCCAGCAGTTGCCCCCCGGCCGCCGCCAGGCCGTCAACCGGGCCATCCGCGGCATGCGCGGCCTCGCCCCCGAACAGCGCGACCGTTTAATCGACTCCCGCCAGTTCAGGGACGCGTTCTCGCCCTATGAACGCAGCCTGCTCCACGGAGCCTCGCACCTCCCGCTCGCCCCCGGCGAAGGCCTGCAACCCGAACCGCCCGAAGAGTAACGCGCGAAGAATTTTGGGGATTGAGCCCAGCGCGAAGGCTGGAAGAACTAAGAAACTGGGAACCGGGAACTGACGTCCCGCCTACCGCCGAATCAGCGCCATCACCCATCCCGCCACGAAAACTCCACCCACAAACATGGCAAAGCAGTACAGGCCGTATTTCACCTGCTCCATCGCCGAATTGCGCTGCGTGATGCCGAAAACCACGGAAGCGAACAGCGCAAACACCACCGCCGCCGAGAAGTGCGACAGGCTGATCACGGTTTTTTCCCCAGCGCAATGTGATGCGCGTCCGCCGCCGCGATGAAGTTCAACAGGCCCGCGACGATCAGAAACGTCTTGCCATAATCCGCGGACGCATTCGCTGCCATCGCGTTGCCCCAGTCCATGATGCGCGCCAGAAAATAAAGCGCTCCCGCGCCCACGTCGCCCACAAAGCCCAGTATTTCCAGGATGTCTCCGCCGTTCGGCTTGTATATCCGCCCCTGCATCCCGAGCCCGATCAGAAACATCGCGACCACCGAAACCAGCAGCAGAATGCCGCGCCCATAGCGCTTCAGCAGGATGTGCCCCCCGCCCGGAATCAGCCAGCCCACCAGCGGCGCCACCACCGCCATGCGCGTGAGCGGATACTCCGGCCCACTCGCCGCCGCTGCATTCTTTGCTTTATCTGTCGTCGGCTTGGCCATTCAGATGATCACGATCTCGCGTTGGATTTTTCCCGTCACCTCGGCGCTTCCCGGCCGCACCAGCACATTTACCTCCGAGCGCACGCCGAACTCGGGCAGGTAGATGCCGGGCTCAATCGAGAACAGCGAATTAGGCAGGATGCGGCGCTCGTCGTGCATTTCCAAATCATCCATATTCGCCCCATTCGCATGTACCTCGGTGCCAATCGAGTGGCCGGTGCGGTGGATGAAGTAATCTCCGTATTTCGCCTGCTCAATGTGGCCGCGCACCGCGTGGTCCACTTCCCATCCCGCGATCGGCCGGTGGGCGGAAACCGCATCCTGCGCCGTCTTCACGCCAATATCCCGTGCCCCGATCACAATCTTGAAAATCTCACGCTGCCGGTCTGACGGAGCCCGCCCCACAAAGCCCACCCACGTAATGTCGTAGTAAACCGCGCCCGGAGTATTCTTCTTCGCCCACACATCCAGGAGAACAAAGTCGCCTTCGCGAATCGGTACCGGCCGGCTCGCGCTAGGCTCGTAGTGCGGATTGCCGCTGTTGGCATTGACGGCCACGATCGGCGCATCGTCCGTCACCATGTTCTCGCGCCGGAACGCTTCCATGAAAAACTGCTGAATCTCATGCTCATGCGCGCCGCCACCGCGCACCCGCCGTCCAATTTCCCTGAACGCCTCGGCGATAACCGCGTCAATCACATCGCGCGCCGCGAAGTGCGACTTGATCTGCTCTTCCGTCACGGTCGCTTCAAACTGCGCGATCAGGTCCGCCGCGCTGATAATATTCTTACCCAGCCCGCGGATCATTTCCGCCGTTCCCGCATCCACCATGGAAATGGTGAACACAGTGTTGTTCGCCGAGTACTGCATTGCCACATCGCGATAGGGGCCCAGCATCTGCTTCAAGCCGTCGAACAGCTCCTGCCATCCGGCGTACTGTTTCTTCGCGCCCGGCAAGCTATCCAGGTGTCCCGACTCGATCTTGTGAACCAGCTTGACGGGCTCGCCCTTGGCGGGAATCAGGTAATACCAGCGCCGCGTAACCATCAGCCCATCCGGCAACCCAAGAACCCGGTACGAGATCGGGTCGCGACGGTGATGATCGTAGAAAAGCCACGCGTCAATGTTGCGGTCGCACAATGCTTGCTGGATGGCGGGGAGATTCATATAAACCGTTATTCTACACGACCGCCCGGCGTCGCTGACTGCCGTAACGGATGTCCTAGTTTTTGAATGGGTTGAAGGTCCGGACGTCGAGTTGCTTGAAGTCTCGTTCATTTCTGGTCGCAACAATCAGACGGTGTACCCGCGCGGTTGCGGCGATCATCGCGTCCTCCAGCAAGGCCGCGGGCTTGTTATGCATAATTCTGCCCCATTCCCGAAAGCAGGACGCGTCCATGGGGAGCACTTCATAGGTCGCAGCCAACAGGTCGGCCCAGCGCCCGATCTCTTCCGCCTTCACCGGGTCTTGGCGCCTGGTCTTCTCAATCCCAACTTGTAGTTCACCCAGCGTTACAGCCGACAGGAAAGTACTCCCCAACTCCATTCCGCTGAGCCATTGCAGCACTGCTCCATGGGGACGTGGTTTCCGCGTTTCAGACACGACGTTGGTGTCTAGGAGGTATTTGTTCACTCGAACTCCACTACGGGACGGCGGCGCCAGACGCGGCGTTTGCCGATAATGTCGTCGAAGCGAGGTTCGGGCGCCAGCAGCACCTCCTTGAGACTAGGCCGGGCAGCCTTTTGCAGCCTCTCCCATTCCTCGATCGGCACAAGAACGGCGGTCTTAACTCCGCGGCGGGTGACGACCTGCGGCCCCTTCTTGATGCTTGCATCCAGGAACTCACTAAAACGCGCCTTCGCGTCTTGCACTTGCCACGAAGCCAAGCTTCACCTCCGCCCCACGCCGCCATTATACTGACTAGTCATATGTCTAGTCAACGGCGCTCAGCGGAAGGTAGTTTCGCAGTTTGATTGTCATCCTGAGCGAAGCGAAGGACCCCTACTCCCATCACGCTTGTTGTCCTGCCCTGAGCGCATCCGAAGGGAAATGACGCTGCTTGCCAAGAATCGTCGCACGTTTTGCAAGCTTCCCCTCCAAACTGAGACACCACGCTGCGGAAGGGTAGAGTGTCCTTCAGATGAGAAGTATCCCAGCGCACTGCAACCTGCCCTCGTTTGTGGTAAAAAATACTGTAATGCCCCGTTAAAGCGAATGAACGCCCCCGGCAGTCCTAATCCGCCACCATCCAACCCGCGAAAATCAGGTGCATCATGTTAAGAGCAATCTTCATTGCATTGTCGGAGAGCCGCTCGCTGCGCGGCTTCGCCGAACGCTCCCGCTTTGGCCAGCGCACTTCCTCCCGCTTCGTCGCCGGCATGGAGGTTGCCGACGCCATTCGCGCCGCCGCCGCCATGAATCGAATGGGCGCCGGCGTCTCCATCGATAATCTCGGCGAGAACGTCACCAACGCCGACGAAGCCCGCGCCAGCGCCCAGCTTTACCACCACCTGCTCGATGAAATCGCTGTCCACAAGCTGAACGCGAATATCAGCCTGAAGCTGACCCACATGGGCCTCGACGTAGACGAGAAAATGGCCTACGAAATCGTCCGCGGCCTGGTCGCGAAAGCCGCCGGCATGTCGCCCAGAAATTTCGTTCGCGTCGATATGGAAGGATCGCCTTACACCCAGCGTACGCTCGACTTCGTGCACGAACTCCACCGGATTCCCGGGAACGAAGACAGCGTGGGGACGGTCATCCAATCGTATATGCGGCGCGCCGAGGCCGACGTCGAGAAACTGCTCTCCGAGCGCATCCGCATCCGCCTCTGCAAAGGCGCCTATAAAGAGCCCCCCGACATCGCCTTCCAGTAGAAGTCCGAGGTTGACTCCAGCTACGTCAAGCTGATGAAGACCCTGATGAAGAGCGGCGTCTTTCATGGTCTGGCGACCCACGACGAGAACATTATTAAGGAAGCCAAGGCCTTTGCCACGCGTGAGAATATTCCGCGCAACGCGTTTGAGTTTCAAATGCTGCACGGCATCCGCCGCGACCTGCAGCAGAGCCTCGTAAAAGATGGCTGGGGCATGCGCGTCTACGTCCCGTTCGGCACCGAGTGGTACCCCTACTACATGCGGCGGCTGGCCGAACGTCCGGCGAATGTCCTGTTCATTGCCAAGAACATTCTGCGGCAGTAACTCCCGCGACCTCTCAGACCAGTTCGTGTGGGGACGGGCGTCCCGCCCGTCCAAGCCGAGCCAAGCTCGGCAACTTGCCTGCGGCCACAACCAATCTCCATTTCGCCGCCAATCGCCAGGCGCCTCCGGTTTCTTTCATCCCTCCCAAACAAAAGCGTCGAACACCCGCGTTGATTCAAATCCAATCCGCTTATAGAGCGCAATCGCCCGGTCGTTGGCCTCCGTCACCGTCAGCGAGATGAACCGGAATCCCCGCTCGCGCAGATTCCGCGTGGAAGCGGCCAGCATGGCTTCGCCGAGCCCGGCCGAGCGGTATTCGGGCAGCACGCACACCTGCGTGATGTGGCCGACATCGGGTCGCACCAGCGAGCAGAGAATGACGCCGATCAGCGTGCCCGTGCGGCGCTGGAAGACGAGGAACGACGCCCGCGGATCGAAGGCGCCGCAGCCCGGAAAGCGCACGATGTTGTTGAGAAAGCGCAGCGACCCGCTCAAACTGCGGTACTGATCGTTGATCGCGGAATCGACGTGGCCCCGGTAGGCGGCGGTGATCAGCGCGGCCGCCGGCTGGTATTCCTCCTCCGACCAGGGACGGATTTCGAATTCCGGCGCAAGCGGCGGTGCGCTTTGCGGGTGCTTGCCTATATCGAAATTCATGAACACTCGCGGATGGCGGCTGAATCCCTGTTGCAGAAAGGGGCGCGCCACTTCTTCCGCGTCGTGCGCCAGCAACTGCGCCTCCACGCGATGAATCCCCGGCGACTGCTGCAGGGTTTCGATCACGTGGGTGAGCAGGCGTTCTTCAACCTCGTGACGGTCCGAACCGCGGGTTCCCTCGCGGACATAGTCGCGTACGAAAAGGTCGCCGATCACCCCCTTGCTCTGCTCATAAACAAAGAAAGAATAGCCGAAGATGCTGCCCCGCTCGATGGCCGCGTAGCCGGGGAGAATCTTCGCGTCCATGTAACGCAGAATCATCTCGGCGGAAGTTCTGTAGTCCCACGCCAGCAGGCGTCCCCACATGGCGACCTCATCTTCCAGCAGCGGCCGAAGGTCGGCGGAAGAGAAGTGTCGAAGATCGAGGATTTCCATAAAGAAGCCAGGTTTCAAGGTTGCAAAGTTTCAAGGTTTCAAAGTAAAGCGTCAAGTCCTTGAAACCTTGAAACTCTGAAACTTTGAAACCTACTTTCCCACCCAATACAATTCCATCCTCTGCTCCGGGATGCTGGTTAAGTATGACACCCGGCGTCCGGGAACGAGTTGGGCGACTTGGGACTGCGTACCTTGCGCGGCAACCACCACATGAGCTGCGGCCGGAACGTTTCCCCCTTCGTAGGGCTGTGCCGGACGATTGAGATAAAACTCGAGGCCGTATTCCTGCACCCGATTGAGGTGATAGAGGGCGACCGGGACCGGCTCGTGCGAAAACGCCTGAATGCTTTCGGCAATCGGACGCGCCGATTGCGTGGCGTCGATGACAGGAGCGGCAAAGCGAATCACGGCAGCGACGCTTACCACCACGGCGACCATGCTGGCGGGGCGAAACAAGCGAAGTCCCGCGCGAGATAGAAGCCCGACGCTGATGCCCAGCGTAAAAACGGCCGCAATAGCCGCGGCGACGTAGGTAGCGGTTCCCCACAGCAGGCGGTGATTCATCGCAATCGAGGCGGCGGAGAGCGCGGAAAAAATCAGCGCTCCACAGAGAATTCCATGAGCGCTGGCGAACAGGGCCGAAAACTTGTCTTCTTGGCTGCGGCGTTCGGCCAGATATTCGGCGACCAGCAGCGCCCCCGCAGGAACGGCAGGCAGAATGTAGCCCGGCAGCTTTGATTGCGACGCGCTGAAGAACAGGATAGGCACAAGCACCCAGATGAGAAGAAACAGGGCCCAGGAATCTTCCGGGCTGGAGAAAGCTTCCTTACCCTCCGACCAGATCAGGCGGGCGCGTTCGCCGACGGTGACGACCAGCGCAAGCGTCCAAGGCATCATGGCCAGCAAGAACACCGGCAGGTAAAACCAGAAGGGTTGGCGATGGTGATAGGCGTCCTGGGAGAAGCGGGCAAGATTGTGTTCGAGGATGAAGACGCGGAAGAATTCCGGATTGCGCAGTTGCACCGCGATGTACCAGGGCAACATGACGGCGAGGTAAAGCGCGATGCCGGGGACCCACAGGGTCCGCAAAATGGCTCGCCAGTCAAGCTTTACCGCCACGAAGAGAAAAATGATGACCACCGACAGCGCGGGCGCGACCGGGCCTTTGGCCAAGGTTCCGAGCGCCAGAAAAACATAAAAAGCGGCAAGATAAACGTGCCGCCGGCTTTCGTACCAGCCGTACCACGCAAGCAATCCGATAGAGAAGCAGGCGGCCAGCGGCATGTCGGTCGCGGCGGCGTGGGCAAACCCAACCACACCGGCGCAACTGGCCGCGATGAGCGCCCCGTCGAGTTCACTGCCACGTCGAAAACGCCGGAGAAACAAGTAGATGACCGCGATGAGCAGGCTGGCGTCGAAGGCAGCGGGCAACCGGGCAGCCTGGTCGGTGACGCCGCCTAAACGGAAAGACAGCATCGCCTGCCAGTAATACAGCACTGGCTTTTCCAGCCACGGTTTCGCTTGCAGCGTGGGCGTCACCCAATCGGAGCGCTCCAGCATTTCGCGCGCCACTTGCGCGTAGCGGGGTTCGTCGGCCCCCAGCAGGCCGAACGCTCCCAGGCCATAAAAGAAGAGGAATCCGCAGAAAGCCACCAGCAGCAGCATCTCGGTGCGATTTTGCGGATTCGTTCTTTGCATACCCATAGATTCAGGCAGAGCGCGGCCTGGCCAGCGCCCACAGGCTGATGATGGTCCAGACTCCTTCGAGTACCACGAAGCCTACCTGAAAGGGATGCATTGCGATCCACCACAGGATCGCCGATCCCGCGGCGTTCAGGATGTTGTAGGCGGGACGGCGTGCGTTCATCCATCCCATTTGGTGGCCGGCATAAGCGGCCAGGATGAGCAGCGCTCCGGCGAAAGAAATGACTTGGCGGGTCAGGTCCATAGTGATCTCGCGTTGAGTGGTCTCCGACTGATTCGCTGACGTTCGTTCGCCGTCGCGTTCGCTCGTGTCGTGCCCCGCAACTTCGCAGCATAAACCTGCGCTGTCATCCTGAGCGAAGCGAAGGACCTGGAACTGGTTTCATAAATCGGTTTTGGGAAGGGCACGAGTTTACTCGTGCCGTTTATGTCTTGGAAAAATGCGGGCTTTAGCCCCTGAGGGAGGCGCCCGCTGTGCGGAAAAGCATTTGTGAAACCAGTTCTATGCATTTGAATTCGCCATGCCGCGGGTCCCTCCCTCCGACGCAGGACGACCGTCCAGAATTATGTCGCGAATTAACGGGACAATACGCTAGCCAGTCGCTGAGTTTGCATGCAAGTCTACAGGTTCTGCCTGCAGCCGCTCGAGAATTCGGGATACGGCGACCGCCAGAGGTCCCTCGATCGAACAGCCGCTGGCGCACCTGTGGCCGCCCCCACCGAAATGCTCGGCCACGCTCGACACGTTCACCTCTCCTTTGCTGCGCAGGCTGATGCGGTAGCGGCGATCGGGAAGTTCGCGAAAAAAAATGGCCACCCGCACGTCCGCCATCGAGAGCGCGTAGTTGACCAGGCCCTCGCAATCTTCTTCGCGCGCCCCGAAGCGCTGCATCTGTTCCTGCGTCACCCAGATCCAGGCCAGCGCGCCCTCCCGATGCAGGTTCGAGAGCGCTGCCCCCAGCAGGCGCATCTTGGCGGTGGAATGCCCGAAATAAATAGGCCGCGCGCACCGCGCCGGAATTGCTCCGGCCAGCACCAGTTCGCGCGCCACCGTGAAAGTGTGCTCGTTCGTGCCTTCGAACATGAATGACCCCGTGTCGGTCATCAGCGCCGTGTACAGGCAGGTGGCAATATCATGGTCGATGGGGACGCAGGCCAGGCGCGCCAGCCGGTACACCAGTTCGGCCGTGGCCATCACCGAGGAATCGATCCAGTTGATATGGGCGAAATTGCGTCCGCTGGCGTGATGGTCAATGTTGATGAGAAAGCATTCCTCCAGACCCGCGAGCAGCGTGCGTTGGATGCTGTCGCATTCCAGCAGGACGACAGCATCGTTCGCCGGCACGGCATCCGCCCGCATGGCGCGATCCGCGAACGGGAGGTTCTGATAGATACGCGGCACGCCGTCATGCATGACGACTTCGGCATCTTTCCCCATGACGCGCAAAATCTGGCCACACGCCAGGGCCGAACCGATGCCGTCGCCGTCGGGCCGGGCATGCGAGGTCACGACGAAACGGCGGCGCGCCCGAATTTCTTGTAGCACCCGCTGTAGCATGAGGTGTTCTTGGCCCTTGGCTCCTAGCCCTTCGCTGTCAGCTCTCAGTCCTCAGTATTAGTTCCCGGCTCCTCGGTTTCGTATCAGGGCATCGCTTCAGCGATGCCGTAACTCCTTCAAAATCACCCGCCCCTTTAGGGGCTGGCCTCAGCATCCTTCCGGCGCCTCTTCTTGGCCCGCCCCAGCAGCTCCTCCACCCGGCTCTCCAGTTCATCGGCGCGATCGATCTGAAAATAAAGCTCCGGAGGCCGCCGCAGTCGCAGCCGTTCCGCCAGCTCGTGCCGGACGTAATTCTTAGCCGCGTCCAGGCCTTCCAGCGTCCGCTCCGCCTCGGCCTCGTCCCCGGCAACCGTGACCATCACCCGGGCCGACCGCGCATCCTGAGCCATAAGTACGGCGCTGACGCTCGCCAGCCCGATCCGGGGATCCGCGAGCTCGCCTTCGAGGATGGTTTCAATCTCGTCGCGGATGGCCGCGCTCAGCCGTCCCCGATGATATTTCTGCCCACGATGCTCCAAGGCACACCTCGAAAGAAGGAAAACCCATGAGCATATCAGAAAAGTCGGGGCCGGGGGATGGAGGCCTGAGACAGGGTAGAGGATCAGTAGGCAAGGGTAAACAAGTTTGTTGCACCGTTATAAACCATAAAACAGTGCGCCAGTACATCCCTTCCAATAAGCGCATGAAACCCCTGAGCAAGAAGTAGCTGCGCCTCAACTACGGCCAGCGTCTGAAGGTAGTAGGCCGGATGGTTAGGACTTGGCCCCGGAATAATCAGGCTCACATCGTACTGATTCGCCGTGTAGGGCTGGTTTCCCGTCGAGGGGGTATTTAGAGAAGCACTCCCGGTTGGAGTTAACTGAAGCAAGTTCAATATAGACGGGTCGATACAAGTGCAGCTTGCTCCGGTGTCTACAAGGGCGAAAATACTCTGCGGCTTTGGAACAGGCTGCTGCGCCTGCTGTAGGGCGAGCGCCCTAGCTTGACTGGCACCGACGACGGCTTGCAGTACCGGGCCGTTCGGTCCTACCGGGAGGGTAAAGTGAGGCAAGGGTCAATAAAGCGAGAAACGAACTGAATCCGCTCAACGGCGTGAATCTGTTTTACCAAAAAAGGCTTCAATCCGAATTTCCCATATCCTTCCTTGATTGCGTCTGCGTAGGTATCAAAAACGCCAGCAACGTCGCTACCCTGAATCAGGACAAATTTGCCCTCATTCGCGGTCAGTTCCGCAAGCTTGGTCTTGTAGGTCTCAAGTTCCTGTTCCAGAGCCATAATTCAAACCCCCGCTAGCGAAGCAGGCCGATTCTACCTCGGATTCTGATTATAAGGCAATTCTTTGCCTCACTCCCGCACAGAAGGGAGTGTCCCAACTCCCGAGACAGGATAGCTCCCCTCACAAAAACTCCACGAACGAGTCCGTGACTTCCGCCCCCGCATTGTTGGCGATGCGGGTAGCCGCCCGCTCCACGTTCTTCATCAGGCCGTCAAGATAATCGCGCGAGTGCGAGACGCCAA
>Ga0074046_10004617_pt1 | contig 11170 bp, 9 predicted proteins | sample BogForMeECP23OM3_FD_94441 | JGI IMG/M metagenome (GOLD analysis project Ga0074046, IMG submission 94441) | Bog forest soil microbial communities from Calvert Island, British Columbia, Canada - Bog Forest MetaG ECP23OM3 | ecosystem: Environmental > Terrestrial > Soil > Wetlands ...
GGATTATGTTTCGGCCATTCTGGGCGAGCTCCTGGAGCAGTTCTGCCCGGCCAAGGCGCATGTCGCGGACTGGAATATCAAGGGGCTGAAAGACGCAGTATTCACGCGCTTTGGCGTCGACTTCATTGCCGAAGGCGTCAAGGCGGATGCGCTGAACCGGCAAGAACTAGGCGACGCCATTTTCGACAAGCTGAAAGAGCGCTACGACGCAAAAGAGAAATTGATTGGGCCGGACGCGATGCGCCATCACGAGCGCATGATCATGCTGAGCGTGATCGACCAGCAGTGGAAAGATCACCTGCTCAGCATGGATCACCTGAAGGAAGGCATCGGGCTGCGCGGGTACGGGCAGCACGATCCGCTGGTTGAGTACAAGAAAGAATCGTTCGAGATGTTTGAAGCGATGATGCAGCGCTTCCAGGAAGACACGGTCCGCTATCTGTACCTGATGCAGATTCTGGAGCGGCCGCCGGATCAGGGAGCGGGTGGCCAGCCGCCGAGAGAGCCCAGCGGGCAAGGGCCGGAGCCCGGGTCCGGAGTTCCGGCGCAGCACGGTGGAGACGGCAACGGGCGGCGTCCTCCGCGTTTGGTGTCGACCTCAGCCGACGAACTGGAAGAAGCCTTCATGCGCCGCAAGCGCCGCGAGCTCGAACAGGCGCGCATGGCCGGAGCCGGAGATACTCAGCCCGTGCAGCAGGTCGTCCGCGGGCAGGAGAAAGTGGGCCGGAACGATCCTTGCCCGTGCGGGTCGGGCAAGAAATATAAGAAGTGCCACGGAGCGTGATTTTCGCGGTCTCTTGGTTTCAACCAGAAGCTCTCGTAAAATACCGCCTTGGCTATCTTTGATTGGCCCCCGACGGACTCTTCGCCGCGCTCTCGGAGTTCATTTCCGGCGGCGCCGTCGAACTCGCTCCGGCATCGTGCTGCACGATGCCGATGTCCATTGCCGTGTTCTTGGGGAACACGACCTCTCGTCCGCGAGCCAGGAAATTCGAATAGACGCTCATGCCCGCGCCGTACATTCCCATTGCCCTCCCCAGGGCCTGCGAATGTACTGCCAGTCCAAGAGCTATGCCGATCAGTTTAAATCCGCCGGCACCGCCTGCGGCCCGTCCACCGCTATCTCCGGCGGCAGTTCCGTTTCCTTGGTCGTGGTCTCCGCCCCGTGATACGGCGGCCAGTCCCAACGAAATCGCCGTGCCCAAATAACGGGTCTTTGGGGTGGTGGCTTCGGCCCCGCCCTCGGAGTCCAGCTTCATGTTGCTGTCTTTAGCCGCTTCCACCGCTTCGAGCCCGGCTTCCACTTTTTCGGTCAGGCCGTCTGGAGGAGTCAGTTCGCGGAACGTCATGCGCAGCTGGCCGTTGCGCTTCAGGCGACGGGCCGGGCGCACCTGCAGCACCGAGCCCTTCAAGAGGCTCCCTTCGGGCAGGACCAGGCGTTCGCCGTCAAACAGTGGCCGCGAAAGCACAGCCTCGACGGCATCGCCCTTTTGTGTGGTGGCTGAGTCGAGCGCGGTGATCAGCCGGGCATGCACCACGCTTCCCGGTGGCAATGGACCGCCAGTGAATAGAGCCGGTTGCGGAAGCACCTCGGTGCCGAAGCTCAGCGGTTCGTTGAGTTCGGCGAAATAAACGGTGCCGGCCGGGATGTACTGCGGATGGATCGGGAGTTGGGATTGCATAAACCTTACGATCCGGTGCATTTTTCCCGGCGTCTTCAACTGCTTCATCGCGTTGTCCCATTCCTGCTTGGCTTGCCGCTTCGCCTCGCTGGTTTTCGTGGCCGCCACATCTTTGATCGTCCTCTTTTTCTCTGGCGTGGTGGTGAACCGCAACACTTGACCGGACCCTGGCGTCACACTCGTGCGCACGGGGATGCGCTTGCCGTCATTCATTACGAGCTCGTTGAACTCCATCTGCACTTTGCGCTTGGGTGTGAAATCGGCATCCAGAGCCGCGGTCACGTGCTTCATCTTGGAGAGATGTTCAATCTCCGTAACCTGCCCCAGCACCTCGGCTCCCACAGGCACTACTACTTTATCGAAGGCGTATACCGGTTCCACGACGCGGGCGTGGACGGTTTGCCCCACCTTGCTCAGCCGCACTTCCTGATCCAGAGCCACCTGCATCGGCGTACCCTTCGGGGCGGTCAACTCGATCGTCTGCGGCGGGGCGGGCCGCGAGGAAAGAATGGCGCGTTCCACGGGCTTGCGCTCCGAACCGGGTTTCAGTTGGGGGACGGGAACGTCCTGCCCCGAGGCTCCGATCGCACAGGCGCACTGCAACAGACAAATGCAGAACTCATGCTTGATTCCAAACCCGCCCATTAATTTCACCGCTGCACCGCCTATTTCTGCTCCACTGCCCGTTTTTTACGCAGCGCGAGGAACGTCATTTCCGTTGCCTTACTCCCTGTCTGATGCGTCCATTCCAGGAAGAGCGTGGCATAATTCTTCGTGATGTATTCGACGAGATTCACGCCTAATTTCCTTGCGGTCGCGTCGATCCAGCGCGACGGGCCTTCGATCTCGCAAAAGTTGCCGATCGGAGTTTCGTCGACGACCACGTGGCCCCTGCCATCGGACCACTCGGCGCGCAACTTTTCGTAGCGGAACGACGGTGCGTAGCCCAGGGCTCGAAGAATCAAATCCATCTTGTTTCCGTCGGCGACGCCGGTCTCCAACTCGACGCGGCTGCTGTGGCGGCCGCGGGTGGTGCCGCTTTTGTGAGTCAGAGTCCAAGTGCGGCCGTACTTGCGGAGGCGCAGCAGTTGCTTGCGCTGGCGCAGGATTTCTCCGGGCAAATCGTAGAGCGAGTTCATTTCGTGGGTTCGCGGCGTGACCAGGCGGAATCCTGCCGCGCGAAGTTTGCGAGTTAAGGCCCGCAGATCCGCCACGCGAAACTTAATTTCGATTTCCCGCTGCATGCAACGAGTGTATTACGGTTGTGACGATTCCGCTGCGGCGACGGCAGGAATCGAGAGAGTGCTCCGCGCTTTTTCCCAGTCCACTTCATGGAGGGGCCCGACTACGAACCACCAACTGAGGCCGCCAATCCAGGCCACGGTGGCAGTGATCAGGAATGGCCAATAAAACGAACCGGTTCGATCCAGAAGGAATCCGGTGAGTGCGGGGGCGACGGCGCCCCCAAGATTGCCCACGAAATTCTGCACGCCGATCCACCGGCCGACCATGCGGGGTCCGGCCAGCATCTGCGAGATCGCCCAGCTGTTGCAGACGCTGATCCCCAGAAACGCGCCGGTCAAAACCAGCATCGCTGTGAAGAGGCGGCCGGATGACAGCACCATGATCGCGAGACAAATGCCAATGCCCGTGTGACCGAACAGCATCAAGCCTTTGCGCACTAAAGTGGGAGAGGCTCCCAAGTGGATCCAGCGGTCTGAGAGTTTTCCAGTCACTGCCGAGGAAATTGCGGAAGCCAGGAAGAGCAGGCCGCCTGCGTTCGCCACGTCGTGCAGGGAGAGGTGGCGTCCTCGCTGCAGGTAAGAGGGCAACCATGTCACCAGAAAATACAGGAAGTAATTGATAGAAGCCTGCCCGACGCAGGTGCCCCAGGCAGAGCGTTGGCACAGAATGTCGAGAAAACCCGCTGTGCACGCTTGTGACCGGGAGGGAGCGTCGGCTCGGCGCGGCATCCACGCCGACCACAGCGGGAGCCAGAGCAAACCTGCCAAGCCGAGCATGAGAAAAAACGGCCGCCAGCCAAAACGTCCGACGGCGCGTCCTCCCACCCACATCCCGAGTGCAGGGCCAAGCGCCAAACCCACCATGATCATGGCGTTGGCAAATCCGCGGCGGCTCTCTTTGAAATGGCTCCCCAGGACTTTGCCGTACGACGGGAACGCGACCGATTCGCCCAGGCCCAGAATCACGCGGATGATCAGCAGTGCGGCGAACCCGTGCAAAAGGCTGGTGACCGCCGTCGAAGCTGACCACAGGAGGAATCCGGCCGCAAAGACCCACTTCACGTCGAAGCGATCCACCAGCCAGCCGGCGGGAATCTGCATCAAGGCGTAAGTCCAGAAGAATGCGGATAACAGCGTGCCCAGTTGAAAATCCGTGATGTGAATCTCGTGCTTGATCAACTCGGCGGCGATCGAGAGATTGCTGCGGTCGATGTAGTTGATGAGTACGGAGAGGGCCAGCAGGAAAAGGACGCCGTTCATCCGGGCGCTGCTGGGCGCATCGTGGGTGGTCGGAGCAGTCGTTGTTGGGCCGGTCGTTGACGTGGCAGTCACCGTGGCAAAGCCCGACAATCCTACAGCATCCGCGCTGGTTCGGCGGAAGTTTCTAAGGCGTTGCTACCGTCCGAATATGCCTTTCGGGTTAGGCGTGATACGATGCTCTGCTCAAACTAACTGAACGTCGGCAGCTTGATCAAGTCGTCCTTGGGGATTGATTCCAGCGGCTGTCCGGCCTTTCGCCAGGCAGTCAGGCCGCCGACGATGACGAACGTGTTGAAGCCTTTTTCCTGCAGCAGATGCGCCACCCGGGCGCTAGTCGCTTCGCGCGCTCAAGTACAGTAGAGGTAAATGTCCTTGTCTTTGGCGAGACTCTTGATCTCCTCTTCGAGATTGTTGGGCTCAATGCGGATTGAGCCTTTGATGCGCTCGGTTCCGATATCGTAATAGCCGTGGCTGCGCACATCCACGATTTGCACTCGGTCGGCCTCGTCCGAGGCCAGGCGCGCAACCAGTTCCTGGACCTGGATCCGCGGCATGACGCGGTATTTCTTGTATCTGGCAAATTGCACGGCGCGGTAGATGGCATACACGACGAGCGCAACGATGACCACTGCCTCCATGGCGCGCCCGGCCGCGTGAAACCCGGTCAGAACGGCTGCCAGAAAGTCGCGCGAGAGGTATCCGACCAGCAGGAAAGTGGTGGAGTACAGCAGCGCCCCGACGAAGTCCAGTTGCAGGAACTGGCCGTAGCGCATTTTCATGCTGCCCGCCAGGGGCGCGGCCATGGTGTTGATGCCGGGAATAAACTTGGCGATCACAAGGGTTGCCTTGCCGCGCTTGTAGAACGATTCCGCTGAACGAAGTATGCAAGTCTCCGGGTTCATGGAGAGGCGGCACAGGAACCCCAGCAAGGCCCAGCCGGAGTAGCGTCCCAGCCAGAATTGAGCCGTGTCGCCGATCAGCAGAGCGAGCAAAGCGGCGAGGAGAACCCCGGGACCCGACAGAGTGTGGGACGCGACGGCGGCGCCGGCCGCCACCAGCCCGATCGAGGCCGGCAAGGGAAGCCCAATCGCCTCGGCAAACAGCAAGGCGAACGTCAGCGCATAGCCGTGGCGCGCCATTATGGGGAGCAGGTGATTCATCGGCAGTATTAGATCAAAGGATTGTGTATCCGCAGAATGTTGCCTTGCAAAGCTGTGACTTACGAAACCTTTGATTTGCAAGGGTTTGATTCGGTGAACCCAGGAAAAGGTTCAGTATAAACAATCCGAAGCGAGGAACGACCGACGCTCAACGACCGGTGTCCAGCTTCTTGGTTTGGGGACAAACTTCTCAGGACGACTTCCGTCCAAGATGGGCAAGGCGGCGGCTTGCACTCGAAGTCTTTTCCGGCCCTGACCGGGCCGGCGCGTCGAAAAACCAAGGCGCCTTTCGTCTAAAGCTTCGACTGAAGCCGCCGTCTCTATTGTTGATGGTTGGTCCGCAGCGGACAAGACCCCCAGCGACCTGCCTTTCTCAGGTGCCGAGGGGAGACTCGAGGTCGCAATTTCCGCGCCTCACCGCATGCCAGTGCGTCTCGTTAGCCTTCCGCTCAAGCGGACAGTCCCAGCAACTGGGGGAATTTTGGGGTCGATCGGGGAGAAAGTCTGTGACAGCGGTCACGGATGTGAGTGGCTGCGATCAAGGTCGTTCCGGCGAGGTTTCTGTGCTCTGGGTCACAACTCCACCGCGTTCAGCCCATTTGTCCGTTCGTGGTTTCGCGAAGCTTAAGAAGCTGTTTCTGGTGATGCCGTCCATGCACGAGGTGAAGCTTCCTCCATTGTGGGGCAGTCAGTGGACCGAGAATCGGATGGTCGAGCAGCTTCACCTGGCGTCCGAATCGGGCTTCACACTGCGCGATGATTGCGTCCATCGCCGCCAGTTTTGCCCCAATCTCGTTTCGCACTTGCTCTGCCGGCAAGCCCCGCGGTTGGGCGACCGTGGGGGCTTTTCGTCCGCTGGGCATATGGCCCAATTTCACGATCACGAAGGTCAGCACGCTCTGAGCCAAGGACGCTTTCGTCGCGAGCGGTTTGCCTTTTCTTATGATTCTTTCGAATCCGTTGATCGTTCCGGTGTAGCTCAGGTAAAGATGTTCCAGCACCTCCGCCGCACACCACTTCCCCGGGAGATGCCAGCTCAATTGCTCGCTGGACATGCCTTCCACTGCTAACTCCAGATTCTCTTGCAGCTTTTCGAAGCGGGAATCCATGGCACAACTCTCGCGCGCTTCAGGCGGACTTACTTTTCTCTTGCCACCACGAACTCCGGCGCCCAGAGCAAGGCTCGCTTGATCTCCGAATCAGGGAAGGTGCAAATCGATTTCCGGGCGGATTCCGCATAGTGGACGGCTCGATCGGTGGCGGCTTCGAGCGAGCCGTAGCGCTGCAGGATTTCCAGAATCTCCGCATGAGTGACGCCGTTGAAGGCTCCGTGGCGGAGCACAGTCTCAATCTTGGCCCGCTCTTCCGGAGTGCAGCGCTCCAGCGCGTGAATGACCGCCATGGTTGCCTTGCCCTCGCGTAAATCGCTGGCGACGGGCTTGCCCAGAACATTTTCCGAGGCCGTCAAGTCGAGGACATCATCGACAATCTGAAACGCCATGCCGAGGTCATGCCCATACTTGCCCAGCGCGGCTTCCTGGGCGGGACTGGCAGCGCCGAGAATCGCTCCCAGCCGCATGCAGACCGAGAACAGGCACGCGGTTTTACGAAAAATGAGATCGAAGTGCTCATCGAGCGTGATCAGCTTGCCCAGCTTTTCCATCTGCAGCAGTTCGCCTTCGACCATCTGCTGGGTGAGTTCGATCAGGCTGTCGAGAATGCGGAAGTTGCGCTCCTGCACCGCGATCTTAAAGGCCTGCATATAGAGCCAGTCGCCGGCCAGCACGCACTTCGAATTACCCCACTGCGTATTGGCCGCTGGACGGCCGCGCCGCGTCTTGGCCTCATCAATAATGTCGTCGTGCACCAGGGTCGCGGTATGAATGATCTCGACCACCGCGCCCAGCCGAACCGCGCCTTGACCGCGGTAGTCGAGCAGTTTTGCGGAGAGCAGCAACAATGCCGGGCGGATTCTCTTGCCGCCGCCGTTGCGCAGGTATTCGCCAATCTCGGTAATGGCCTGCACGCCCGAGACGGTGTCGCGGCCGAACTCGCCCTCCAGTGCGGCGAGGTCGTCCCGCAACAGGTCGAATACTTCTTTCCCGTTAATGGCAGTGGACGCGCTCAAATGAATCAGACCTCAGACCTCAGACCTCGGACCTCGGGCTTCAGGCGGTATCTGAGGTCCGAGGTCCAAGGTCTGAGTCCAGTTTTAATTCGTCCTGTAATTCGTAAACTGCAAATCAATTCCGAAGTCGTGGCCCTTCAGCAATGCGATGATTTCCTGCAGAGAGTCGCGATCTTTGCCGCTGATGCGCACCAGGTCGCCCTGAATCGAAGCCTGCGCTTTTTTCTTCGAGTCCTTTACCAGTTTCACGATCTCTCGCGCCTTCTCGATGGCGATGCCTTGCTGCATGGTGACTTTGCGCTTGGCTGTGCCTCCGGCCGCCGGTTCGACCGCGCCGTAGGTCAGGCCTTTCAGCGAAACTCCGCGCTTTACCAGCTTTTGCTGCAGAATGTCGTTGACCGCCTTCAGTTTGTACTCGTCGGCGGAGTGCAGCACGATGGCATCCTTTTCCAGTTCAATATTCGACTTCGAATCCTTCAGATCGAAGCGCGTGTGAATTTCCTTGAGCGCCTGCTGAATGGCGTTCGAGACCTCGTTCAGGTCGACCTTGCTCACGACGTCGAAACTGTTATCGGGCATACATTTCTAATCTTTCTGAAATAAAGGAATCTTAACCTCAGGTTAACAGAAGCGCGGAACTCAAGGCGCCGTTACTTTCCTTTCAGCGATTTCAGCCAATTTGAAAAAATTGTAGAAATTGCGGAAAGTCTGCTCGCCTACTTCGTCCATCGAGAGCGAGCGCAGTTCGCCCAGCCGGCGCGCTGTTTCCTTCACGTAAGCCGGTTCGTTGCGCTTGCCGCGGTGCGGCACGGGCGCCAGATAGGGCGAGTCGGTCTCGATCAGCATGCGGTCGAGGGGAACTTCGAGCGCGGCGTCGCGAATCGGTTGCGCCTTGGGAAAGGTCACATTTCCCGCAAACGAAATCAGAAAGCCCATGTCGAGCGCGCGCCTAGCCTGCTCCCAGTTTCCCGTAAAACAGTGCAGGATGCCGCCCAGTCCGTGCGGAGCCCACTGGTCCCGGATCATCCCAAGGCAATCTCCCCAGGCATTGTCGCTGCCGTCGGAGGGTCGACAGTGAATCACGATGGGAAGCTTGGCCGCTGCCGCCAGTTCCATCTGCCGGGCAAACACCTGCTTCTGCGTTTCCCGCGGAGAATGATCGTAGTGGTAATCGAGGCCGATCTCGCCCCATGCGATCACCTTGGGATGCCCTGCCAGTCGCTCCATTGTCTGGTAAGCCTCCTCATCCGCGAGCCTGGCTTCGTGCGGATGGATTCCGATCGTCGCGTACATGAACGAATATTTCTCAGCAACTTGAATGCCAGAATCAAGCGTGGGAGGCCCGTCGCCGTTGCCGATGGCGACGATCGTGTGCACCCCGGCGTCCCGAGCTCGAGCGATGACCTGCTCGCGATCGGAGTCGAACTGCTTGCCGTCGAGATGCGTGTGAGAATCGACAAACATCGGAAATCGGCCTCAGACCTTGGACATCAGACCGTGGACGTCAGACCTCGGACGTCAGACCGCGGACCCTGGCTGACGTCTGACGTCCACGGTCCGAGGTCGGGTTCTTACTTCAGCCGTGCGCCCACCGGTACATCCTCCAGAAAGCCCGCCAGCACCGGTTTTCCGCCTTCCAGCGACGCGGCCACGATCATCCCATTCGACTCCATCCCGCGCAGTTTTCGCGGAGCCAGATTGGCCACGATTACTACCTTGCGGCCGATCAGGGTTTCGGGTGCGTAGGCCTCGGCGATCCCGGCGAGAACTTGCCGAACTTCCGTACCGATGTCGATTTCGAGGCGCAGCAGTTTGTCGGCCTTGGGCACGCGCTCGGCGACTTTCACCACGCCCACGCGAAGTTCGACTTTGGCGAAGTCGTCGATCGTAATCTTGCCGCCGTCGGCCGCTGCTGCGGGCGCAGGTGTCAGCGCGGCTGGCTGGGCCTTCGCCTGCGACGTTGCAGGCGGCTGCGCCGCCGGTTCCTTCGCCTCTTCGACGACCGGACCGCGTTGCTGATCTTCCATTTGCTGCATCCTCTCAATAGCGCTCTTGTCGGCGCGCGGAAAAACCGGGCTTACGTCGCCGAGCCTCGTACCCAGCGGCAACTGCCCCCAGGCGAGATCGGACAAGGCTAGGTTCTTGATGTCCCCCAGCCCCATCTGCGCCCAGATTTTGGCGGTTGCATCGGGCATCACGGGATACGCTAGCGCGGTCGCAATGCGTAGCGCCTCTGCCGACGTGTAGAGCACCGTGGCCAGGCGTGCCCGGCTTTCGTCATCCTGTTTCTCGCCCAGCGACCAGGGTTCGTTTTCGACGATGTATTTGTCGACGGCCGCGACCAGTCCCCACGCCGTTTCGAGCGCACGCGAAAACTGGAATTGATCGAACTGAGTGGCGAATTCCCGAATCGTCCTGCGCGCCGTCTCGGCCACCGCGTCATCAGCAGCGGTTTTGGATGCCGTGCTCGACGGATAAGGCACTTCGCCCTTGAAGTACCGGTTAATCATGGTTAACGTGCGGCTGGCCAGATTGCCCAGACCGTTGGCCAGGTCGGAGTTGTAGCGTTGCACCAGCGCATCGAACGAGAACGAACCGTCCTGCCCGAACACGACCTCGCGCAGCAGAAAGTACCGCAGGGCATCGGCGCCCAGCACGTCGAGGATCGTCTCGGTGCGCACAATATTGCCGCGCGACTTCGACATCTTGCTCTCTTCAAACAACAGCCAGCCGTGGGCCACGATCGCCTTGGGGACGGGTAAGCCCGCCGCCATCAGAAATGCCGGCCAGTACACGCAATGAAAGCGGACGATTTCTTTTCCGATCATCTGCACATCGGCCGGCCAATACTTCTTGAACGCTTCCTGCGCGCCGGCGTGACTCGAACCGTAACCGATGGCGGTGAGGTAGTTGGCCAGGGCGTCGAACCACACGTAAATCACGTGCTTGGGGTCGTCGGGCACGGGAATGCCCCAGGAAAATACTGACCTGCTGATCGACTGGTCGCGCAGTCCGGAGCGGACGAACGAAATTACTTCATTGCGGCGCGCTTCGGGGCGGATGAATTCCGGATTTGCATAAAGCTCCAGCAGCTTATCCTGAAAAGCCGACAGCTTGAAGAAGTAGTTCTCTTCATGAACCGTCTCGGTGATGCGCCCGCAGGTCGGACAAGGATCGCCGGGCTGCGCGCCATCTACGTAGAGTTCGTCGGAAACGCAGTACTGTCCGGTGTATGTTCCCTTGTAGATGTAGCCATTGTCCCGAATGCGCCGGAACAGTTCCTGTACGCGCTTCTTGTGGCGGTCTTCGGTGGTGCGGATGAAGTCGTCGTTCGAGATGCCCATCCGCTTCCAGAGGTTGCGAAACTCCCCCGAAATCTCATCGGCATACTGCTGCGGAGTCTTGCCGGCGGCTTGCGCCGCGCGCTCGATCTTCTGCCCGTGCTCATCTGTGCCAGTGAGGAAAAACGTGTCGGCGCCCAGCAGTCGTTGCCGCCGCGCGATGGTGTCGCAGGCGATGGTGGTGTAGGCATGGCCGATGTGCGGCCGCGCATTCACGTAGTAAATCGGGGTCGTGATGTAAAACTTTCTGGCCATATGTTTCTTAACCACAGAGGACATAGTGGAAGTTCCCTATGCCACTGCGGGGTCCGCTGCGGTTTTTTATTTTTCGCCTTTCACTAGATACGCTCGCGCC
>Ga0074046_10004618_pt1 | contig 11169 bp, 13 predicted proteins | sample BogForMeECP23OM3_FD_94441 | JGI IMG/M metagenome (GOLD analysis project Ga0074046, IMG submission 94441) | Bog forest soil microbial communities from Calvert Island, British Columbia, Canada - Bog Forest MetaG ECP23OM3 | ecosystem: Environmental > Terrestrial > Soil > Wetlands ...
AGCATCGTGCGGACGAAATTCGCGCCGTACGGGCTGAAGAGCCAGGCGGTGCGCACGATAACGCTGTTGGCGCAGCGCTCGGCGGCCAGCCTTTCGCCGAGCAGCTTGGAGCGCCCGTAGGCGCTTCTTGGCCCGGTCGGATCATCCTCGCGGTAGGGGCGATCGAGCGCCCCGTCGAACACGTAATCGGTCGATAACTGCAACAGGGGCGCGCCGATCCGGTCGGCGGCCTCCGCCACGTGGCCGGCTCCTTCGCCGTTGACGGCGAGGGCGAGGCCCTCCTCCGCCTCGGCCTGGTCGACGGCGGTGTAGGCGGCTGCGTTGATCACCACATCCGGCCGCGCGGCCTTGAGGCCGGAGAGAACGGCCCCGCGATCCTCGAGCAAGAAAACGCGGCGGCCAAGCAGGACGATCTCGAACTCGGGCCCCGCCTGCTCGATCAGCGAGGTCGCCACTTGACCCATGGACCCAGTAACGGCGATCCGCATGTGAAAAAAGCCCCCCGCCTCGTTCAGCCGCGGCAGTGGCGGCTTCGTTGTTGGTGATGCGCACGCATCCCAAGCCTACTGCTTTAGCGCACTACGAAGAAGCCCTCGAAATGATCGTCGAGGCTGACGAATGTGTTCTTGCTCATTCCGCCACTTCGAGTCTTCCAGTCTCTCCCCCACCCTCTTCACTCAATAATGGTATCGGCATTGCGCAATCAGAAGATCATCGTCCAATGGCTTGTAAACAACGCGGTGTTCTTGCGTCAGCCGCCGAGACCACCAGCCGGATAGCTGCCCGCGCAGCGGTTCGGGCTTGCCGATCCCAGAGAATGGTGTGCGGGCGCATTCCTTGATGAGGCCGTTCAGGCGCGCGAGCAATTTGGGATCCCTGGCCTGCCAATAGAGATAATCCTCCCACGCCCGCTCGCTGAAAACGAGCCTCACTCGACGATCGTCCGCTCCGTTCCGTCGCCGCGCTCGAGTTCGCCGATCGCCTCCAGCAACCTCTCCGCGTTCTTGGCGCTGCGCAGCAAATGACGCGTTTCCTCATAGGACGCGAAGTCCTCGAGCGACATCAGCACGGCCATTGGCTTGCCCCGGTCGCGCGTGATGATAAGCGGCTCGCGGTCCGCGTTCACGCGATCTATGGCGGCGGCGAGATTGCGACGGAATTCGGAGTAAGAGGAAATGCGCATGGACCACTGTACCTGATCGCGTACGGAAAACAAGCATCCCCGACGTCAGGGCGGTCGGGGCAAATCGTTCTTCACCACCCGCCCGTCCTTCATGATGACGACGAAGTTCCTCTCCGGATCGGCGATCAGGTTGAGGTCGGCGAGCGGGTCGCCGTCGACCACGATGAGGTCGGCAAGGGCGCCCGCCTCGATCACGCCGATCTTGCCGGGATAGGGGTTTCGCGGACCCGACATCGCCAAGAGTTCGCCGTTGACGCTGGTCGCCATCTTGAGGATTTCGACGGGCTCATACCATCGCGCGAGCGTCGTCAGCATCGCGCCCTGATGTTTCGTCATCTCCGGCGCAAACACGACGTCCGTGCCCCAGGCCGTCTTTATGCCGCGCGCCTTGGCGAGCCGATAGGCGGCGTCGGTGCCGGGGAACACCTGCTGCATCTTCTCCTGCCCGCCGGGGTTTGGCGCCGGCGCGGCGAATTCGTTGTCGAGAAACGGCTGGGTGCTGAGCCAGACGTCTTTCTCCGCAATGAGCCCCGCTGTCGCCTCGTCCATCAAATGCCCATGTTCGATGCAGCGCACGCCGGCGAGGATCGCAGTCCGGATGGCGCGCGGCGTATAGGCGTGAACGGCGACGTAGGTGCCCCAATTTTCCGCCGCTTCGACCGCCGCGCGGAACTCGGGCTCGGTGTACTGGCTGACGTAGATCGGATCGTAGTTCGACGACACGCCGCCGCCGGCGGCGAGCTTGAGCTGGCTCGCGCCGAGCATCAGCTGCTCGCGGGCGCGCATGAGCACGCGGTCTACGCCGTCGGCAATCGCCCCGCCGCCGAGCGCGTCGCCGCGGCTCAGCGGCGCGTTCGGGGCCGATGGGATCTCAAAGGGAAAGCGGAAATCGCCGTGCCCGCCGGTCTGGGAGATCATCGCGCCGGACGGCCAGATGCGCGGCCCTTCGACGGTTCCATCGTCGATGGCGCGCTTCAGCGCGAAGGCGGGGCCCGCCATGTCGCGGACGCTGGTGAAGCCGCGCATGAGCGTTCTTTCGGCTTCGGCCGCGGCGACGAGATTGACATAGCCGACGTCGGCGGTGAGCAGCGTCTGGAGCGCAATCGGCGCCATCATCGCGTGCCAATGCGCGTCGATGAGCCCCGGCATCAGGACGCGCCCGCCGCAGTCGACGACCTCGACGCCCTCGCCGACGGGCGTCGCGACCGGCTCGACCGCCCTGATGGCCCTGCCCTCGACCTCGACCCTCAGGCCGGCGCGCAACGCGTCCGACTTGCCGTCGAATATGCGCACGTTCGCGAAGGCGCAGCGATCGCCGCGCGCCGCGGGCGTCTTCGCCGCCGAGCCGCCGGAGCCGGCGGCGAACACGCCCGCGGCCGAGCCGAGCGCGCGGCTCGTGAATATTGCTTTCAGACTTGCGTTGAGCCGCGCGAAGGCCGGGGTATGGCAAAGGCACCGGCCGAACCGGGCGCCGATCCCGTCGCCCGCTTGGCATGCAAACATTGTCCTCTCCCGAGCCTTGGAGCCGAACGGGCGTCCCTGAAGCAGGCTCTACACCGGCGTCGGCGCGTCGGCGCGGATCAATTTTGCGTGCTTGAGCTCGGCCCAGAGATCGGCGGGGACTTTGTGGCGGAACGCGGCGAGGTTCTGCTCGACCTGTTTCGTCGCGATCGCGCCGGGAATGATCGAGGCGACGATCGGGTGCCCGAGCGGGAACTGCAGCGCCGCCGCCGCCAGCGGAACGTTCCAGCGCTTGCAGACGGCCTCGATCCTCGCCACGCGCTCGAGAATCTGAGGTCCCGCAGGCTCGTAATTGTACATGGCGCCCGGAACCACCCCGGTCGCGAGAATCCCGGAATTGTAGCCGCCGCCGATCACGATCCCGACGCAGCGCTCGGCGCAGCGCGGGAATTCGTCGTCGAGCACGTCCGTCTCGAGCAGCGTGTAGCGCATGGCGAGAAGGAAAAAATCGATGTCGAACAGATCGAGAAACCGGGGGATGGTCTCTCTCGCGTTCAGCCCGGCGCCGATTCCCTTGATCGCGCCGGAGTCGCGCAACTGCGCGAGCGCGCGCCAGCCGCCGGTGATCAGCTGAGCAAAGTAAGCGTCCAGCCGGGCGGGATTCTTGTGATTCCAGCTGTCCAGGTCGTGGACGAGCAAAAGGTCGATCGAATTGATTCCCAGTCGCTGCAGACTGTCCTCGAACGAACGCATCACCCCGTCGTAGCCGTAGTCGTACACCGTCTCGAAGTTGAGGCCGCCGATCCACTGGTCTCTGATGGGGCCGGGTTTGAGCGGCCGGCGCAGCAACCGCCCAATCTTGGTCGAGATGACGAAGTCGTCGCGGTTCCTGCGGTAGAGCGTCCGGCCGAGGCGATGCTCCGACTGCCCGCGCCCGTACCAGGGCGAGGTGTCGAAATAGCGCACGCCGCCGTCCCACGTCGCCGCGATGATCGCCGCCGCCTCGTCGTCCTCGACCCGGTCGAAGAGGTCGCCGAGCGGCGCCGTGCCGAGGCCGAGTTCGGTGACGGAAACGCCCGTTCGCCCGAGCTTGCGCGTTCGAATGGGGGCGGCGCTCATTCCTCCGGCTCGGTCCCGAAGCGCAAGGGGTAGCCCTTGGCTGCGCCGGCTTCCGTTCCCCGCGCGGCCTTGGTCTCGGCGATGTCCCGGGCGAACACGGCGACGACGCAGACGCCCTTGCGGTGCGCAGTCATCATCACGTTGAGCGCCTGCGTCTCGTTCAGCCGGAACACGGCCTTGAGCACTTGCACTACGAAGTCGCGCGGCGTGTAATCGTCATTGAACAGAATAACCTTATGCAAACGCGGACGCTCGGTGCGCGTCTGCGTTTTGGTCCTGAGCTGGGTGACGCTCTTGCTCATCGCGGTCCCCGAGGGCAGGATGGATGGGACATCATCATCCTCGCACACGCGGCGTCGTGCTTTCAAGCTCCGTCGTCGCTTATGGTTGAACATGTCCTCGCAGACTGGAGAGAAGTGTTCATGCTGAACGCGCGACAAAAGGTTTTGCGCAATTTCTGGTACGCGACGCTGTCGGTCGACAAATTGAAGGACGGCCCGAAGCCGTTTCGTCTGCTCGGCGAGGACGTCGTCCTTTTTCTCGGCGAAGGAGATGCGGCGGCGGCGCTCGGGGACCGGTGCTGCCACCGGACGGCGAAACTGTCGAAGGGTTGGACCAAGGACGGCCGTATCGTGTGCGGCTATCACGGCTGGGAATACGACCGCGCAGGAAAGCTCCACAACATCCCCCAGTTTCCACCCGGCCATGCTCTGCCCGACGCCCGGGCACAGGCGTTTCACGCCAGGGAGCGCTACGGCTACGTCTGGGTCTGCCTCGGCGAGCCGCTGATCGACATCCCCGACCTGCCGCAGGAGCGCGACCCGGCCTTCCGTCGCATCCACCAGTTCGACGAATTGTGGAAATGCTCGGCGCTCCGGATGATGGAGAATTCGTTCGACAATTCCCACTTCTCCTTCGTCCACAAGGGCACGTTCGGCGACATCGACCAGCCGAAGTCGGAGAAATACGAGCTGACCGTCATGCTGATGCGCCAGCGGCTGAACGCGCTTCCGGAGGCGCATGGCGAGCGGGAGGTTCCGCGGTGAAACAGGAACGGCGTCTGGCGATCAGCGGTGTTTGGGTCGTAGTCTGAGTCGAGACTGCGGCCGAAAAGGGCCGCGCCCTGCACGGAGATTTGGAAATGAGGATTTCCTTTGCGATTGCATCGGGCGCCGCTGCGCTCGTCATGTGGACCGCGACGTCCTACGCTGGCCCTTGCGCCAACGAAATCTACCAAGCCGACGTCGCCCTCGGAAAACGCCTGGGCGCCGCCGCCGCGGCGGGGAAGCCCGGGATCGAATCGAACTTCGCGACCATGAACCGCCAGCCGACCCCGGGGAGCGTGGCGAGGGCCGAGGAGCAGGTCGGCGACCTGTCCGCGACCGAGGCGCAGACGGTCGAGCAGGATATGGCTGCGGCGCGTAAGGCTGACGCCGCGAACGATCCCGCAGGCTGCGAGAAGGCGCTCGCCGACGTGAGGCGCATTCTCGGCGTTCTCCCGAAGTGAGGGCCGCCGGCGGCGCCGGAGGCCTTGGCCCTTGCATGCCGATGCGCCACCGGCTGAATGCGTTTCTCGAGGCGCACGGCGAGCGCGAGGTTGTGAGCGCTCCCGCCGCCCTCCTCGCAGGAAAAATCGCACGAGGCATGCAACCAAGTAGCCCACAGCGGGCTTTGGAGTTGGTAGAACTGGCTTGGGCGGTCGCGCGCTATCGGCGGCTGCCCGAACTCTGGAGCAGCAGGATGGCCAGTCGAGTGGGGATGATGGTCAGCGCCGCGGCGCTCGCTCTTCTTTCCGGTCCTGCTCTCGCCGGGCCCTGCACGGACGGGATCTACCAGGCCGACGTCGTTATCGGAAAACGCCTGGACGCCATCGCTGCGGCGGGGAGGCCCGCGCCCGAATCGAACTTCGCCACAATGCACCGCCAACCGACGCCGCAGAACGTGGCGGGCGCGGAAGCGCAGGTCGGCGACCTGTCCGAGGCCGACTTGAACGCGCTCACACAGGACATGGAAGAGGCGCGCAAGGCCGACGCCGCGAACGATCGCGCAGGTTGCGAGAAGGCGCTCGCGGACGTGAGGCGCATTCTCGGCGTTCTCCCGACGAAGTGAGGCCCAAAACGGAGGGTGCGCGTCTTGCGCACGTCCCGGGGGCCGCGAGACGCCGCCCGTCCGCCGGACGGCCCGCCCCTTTCACCGCATTGTGACCGCGACTGCCGGCCTCGGCTTGCCGCGGACGGGACGGGGCGCCAGAGGGGGCGCGGCGCCGATGCCGTCCGCGGTCCTGACCGCCTTCATCGCGACCAAGACCGACGTCCTGACGCCGCTCATCGGGTTGGTCGAACAGAGCGAGGCGAGCCCGACGAACGGATCCTTGCGGGGGAAACCGGATCGCGGCCGGTGCTCCCTTCCGGCCGCGGCGCAATACGGCGGAAAGGGAGACTTGGCGAGCCCCGCGTCCTGGCGCGCGGCCTCCCGCCGAAGGAGCCTCCGATCCAGGCCTGCATCGGCGAATCGTTCTTCGCCGCGGACAGGAAATAGCGGCCGTCCGGCCACGGAGGGGCTTGCGCGGCTCCGGCGCGCATCCCACCATAATGGGAGCGATGGAGGTGGAGGATCGGCCATGACCACGCGCGCAGCCCTGGCGTTCAGCGCCGTTGCTTTCGCTTTCTGCCCGATTGCGACCCACGCCGGACCATGTGAACAACAGCTCTATGGGACGGAAATCGCCCGCGAAGCGCGGCTCAACGCCCTCGCCGCGCACGGAAACGCGGCGCCCGAATCTAGTTTCGCCATGATGCACCGCCAGCCAACCCCGACCACGGTCGCTCAGGCGGAGGAAAGAGCGGGCCAAGTCTCCGGGGCCAACTTGACGGCGGTCGAGAAGTTCTTGCAGGAAGCGCGCAAAGCCGATGCGGCAAACGATCTGCCGGCATGCGAGAAGGCTTTGGCGGAAGTGCGGAAGATTCTCGGACCTTAGAGCCGGCGCTGGCTCGCAAACCCGCCTCCGGACGGCGAGAGCGTTCAACCCATTGTGACCGCGATCGAGCCGCGAGTTCCGTCCCTCGCCTTGCCGCGGTGAGAACGGGGCGCCAGAAGGACCTCGCCCCGATGCGCTCCGCCGTCCTCACCGCCTTCATCATCGCGACCGCCCTGTTCATGGAGAACATGGACGGAACGGTGATCTCGACCTCGCTGCCGGCGATCGCGCTCGACCTGCATCAGGACCCGATCGTCCTCAAGCTCGCTCTGACCTCCTACATGCTGACGCTGGCGGTGTTCATTCCCGCCTCTGGTTGGGTCGCCGACCGCTTCGGCGCGCGAACGGTGTTCTGCACGGCGATCGTCGTCTTCACCCTGGGCTCGATCTTCTGCGGCGCTTCCTCGTCGCTCGAAACGCTGATCGCGGCGCGGGTCTTCCAGGGCCTCGGAGGAGCGATGATGGTGCCGGTCGGGCGCCTCGTCCTCCTGCGCACGGTGCCCAAGAGCGATCTCGTCAATGCGCTCGCCTACCTGACCGTGCCAGCGCTTCTCGGGCCCGTCGCCGGCCCGCCCCTCGGCGGCTTCATCACCACCTATTTCAACTGGCGCTGGATCTTCTGGATCAACGTCCCGATCGGCGTGCTTGGCCTCCTGCTGTCGCTGAAGTTCATCGCCAACCTGCGCGAGGAGGAGGTGCCGCGCTTCGACTTCAAGGGATTCGTCCTGTCGGGGGTCGGTCTGCTCAGCCTGATTTCCGGCCTCTCGGCGATCGGACGCGGTATTGCGCCCTTCTGGACGGTCGCGGCAATGATCGTCGTCGGGGCCGCCGCGCTGTTCGCCTACGCGCGGCACGCGGGTCAGAACGAGGACGCGATCCTCGACCTCAAGCTTCTCAGGATCCCGACCTTCTTTTCCGGCGTGGTCGGAGGCCTCCTGTTCCGCATCGGCATCGGCGCCCTGCCCTTCCTCCTGCCGCTCCTGTTGCAGATCGGCTTCGGACTGACGCCGTTCGAGTCCGGATCGCTGACCTTCGCCACCGCCGCCGGGGCGATGGCGATGAAGTTCACCGCCTCGACCGCCTTGCGCTGGTTCGGCTTTCGCCGCACCCTCATCGTCAACGCGCTGATTTCGGGCGCGTTCATGGCCTCCTACGCCCTCTTCACCCCCTCGACGCCGCACTGGCTGATCTTTCTCGCCCTGCTGGCGGGCGGCTTCTTCCGCTCGCTCGAATTCACCGCCCTCAACGCCATCAGCTACGCCGACATCGACCCGCCGCGGATGAGCCGCGCCACCAGCTTCGCCAGCGTGTCGCAGCAGATGTCGGGCGCGGTCGGCGTCGCCGTCGCCGCCATCTGCATTCAGGTCATCCAGGTCGGCTTCGGCGACCAGACACTTCGCGCCCGCGATCTCTCGATCGCCTTCGTGCTGGTGGCGATCGTCTCGAGCCTCTCGACCCTCGTCTTCGTCCGGTTGAAGCCGGACGCCGGGGCCGAACTCGCCGGCAAGGAGCCGACGCCGGAGGAAGGCGCGACCGCCGCGGCGGAGTGAAGGCGCAACTGACGCGGCGCGGCGGCAGATCGCGCCGCCCGGGTCGGCTACAATTGGGATTGGCCGGCCGGGTAGATCGCGTTGGCCCGCTCCTCGAACGCCTGCGCGAATTTGCGGAAGGCGGCGTCGAACATCGAGCCCATCAGCGCGCCGAGCGTCCGGCTCCGGAATTCATAGTCGATGAAGAAGGTGACAAGCGAGCGCGCGTCGGGCTGGTCGCGAAACGTCCAGATGTTCTCCATGTGGCTGAACGGCCCGTCGATATATTCGACGACGACTCTCAAGCGCGGCTTGTCCAGCACGACCCGGCTCGTGAAGCGCTCGCGGATCATCTTGTAGCCGACCGCCATGTCGGCGATTAGCGTCTCGCGTCCCTGTCCCTGCGGTCTTCGGTTGCGCACGCGCAAGCTCGTGCACAGCGGCACGAATTCGGGATAGCGCTCGACGTCGGCCACGAGGTCGAACATCTGCTCGGCTCTGTGGCGCACGTGGCGCTCGTTCCGAAAAGACGGCACGCCTGCGCCTCCGACGGCCGCCTCGCCGCTCTTAGGTTAGGGCTTCTGCTCCGGCGCGGTCGGAGCGGGCGCGGCCGGCGCCGCGGGCGCATTCGACGACGGGCCCTGAAGCTGCTTCAGCTGATCGAGAATGTTGCCGGGGTTGACCGGCTGAGGCGCGGTCTCGCTCGCCGGCGCCGCGGGACCTTTGGTCAAAATCGAGTGCGGCGCCCGGCTCCAGCCGGCGATGATCGACATGAGCAGCGACGTGACGAAGAACATCGTCGCCAGAATGGCGGTGGCGCGCGAGAGCGCGTTGGCCTGCCCGCGTCCCGTCATGAAATTGCTGGTGCTCCCGCCGGAACCGAGCGCGCCGCCTTCAGAGCGCTGGAGCAGCACGACCGCGACCAGGGCGATCACGATGAGAATATGGATGACGATGAGGACCGATTGCATGAAGAGAGCTCAAGCGGACGACACGCCGCGCCCGCAAGGCCGGCGTTCTTAAAAAGATGGCGCGCTCCTACCATGGCGCAAGAGGCGCGTCCATCGCATCGGGACCGGGAAAAGCCTATGCGTAGGCCGCGGCGATCGCCAGAAAATCCACCGCCTTCAGGCTCGCGCCGCCGACCAGCGCCCCGTCGACGTTGTTAAGAAGGAGAATCTCGCGCGCATTGGCGGGTTTCACCGAGCCACCATAGAGAAGGCGGATCCTCGCGCCGGTCGGTCCGTAAAAATCAGCGAGCAACTCGCGGATCCCGTTGTGCATCGTGGCGATGTCGTTGGTCGTCGGCGTGAGGCCGGTGCCGATCGCCCAGACCGGCTCGTAGGCGATGACAACGTTCTCGCTTGTTGCGCCGAGAGGCAGCGAGCCGCGCAATTGCCGGATGACCACGGCGGCCGCCTCGCCCGCCTCCCGCTCCGCACGCGACTCGCCGACGCAGACGATCGGGATCAGTCCGGCCCGGATCGCAGCCTCCGCCTTAAGGCGCACGAGCGCGTCGGTTTCATGATGCAGGGTGCGCCGTTCGGAGTGTCCGACGATAACGTAAGTCGCGCCGGCGTCCTTCAGCATCGGCGCCGAAATGTCGCCGGTGAAGGCGCCGCTCGCCTCGGTGTGGCAATCCTGGGCGCCGAGGGCGAGCGAGGCGCCCTCGAGCTTCCAGGCGGCCTGGGCGAGCAGCGTCGCCGGCGGGCAGACCGCAAGCTCGGCCGGGCCCGCCTCGCCGGCGTCAACGGCGCGGCGCATCGCCTCGATCTCGACGAGCGACGCCGAAAGGCCGTTCATTTTCCAGTTGCCGGCGACGAACGGGCGCACGTCAGGGGTCATGACAGGGTTACTCCGGAATGTCGGTCGCAGCGGTTGTTATCATCGCTGGAAAGCCTATGCAAAGCGTCCGACGAGGGCTAGAAGGCGCGCTTCAAACGGCGCGGGAGAAAGTTGAAGGACCCGAATGCTCGAATCGATGCGCAACGCGGCTCAGGGGGTCGTCGGCAAGGCGATCATGACCGTCGTCATGGGGCTCATCATCGTCAGCTTCGTCATCTGGGGCGTCGGCGACATGCTGCGCGGCTTCACCGCCTCGACCGTCGCCTCGGTCGGGAGCGCAAAAATCTCCGCCCAGGAGTATCACACCGCCTACCAGCGGACGCTGCAGCAGTATCAGCGGCAGATGCGTCAGCCGTTCACCAACGAGCAGGCGCGCGCGATCGGCCTCGACCGGCAGGTCCTGCAAAGGCTGATCAGCGAGGCGGCGCTCGACGAGGAGGCGCGCAAGCTCGGCCTCAACATTTCGGATGACGCGCTGCGCAACCTGATCACGTCGAACCCCGCCTTCCAGGACAAGTCCGGCGCCTTCGATCCGCAGCGCTTCGCCAGCCTCCTGCGCGACAACGACCTGAACGAGCAGGGCTATGTCTCCGATCTCCGCGAGGCGGCGCTGAGGCAATTCATCTTCGCCGCGCTGTCGACGGGGCTCACGGTGCCGAAGGCCGAGACGAAAGCGGAAGCCGACTACGAAGGACAGACGCGTTCGGTCGACTATTTCGTCCTCCCGGTCGGCGCTGCGGGCGACATTCCCGCGCCTTCGGAGGACACGCTGAAGGCCTTCTACAACGACCGCAAGTCGAGCTATCGCGCGCCGGAATACCGGTCGATGAACGTCGTCGCGCTCGAGCCGCAGACGCTCGCCAATCCGGCCGAGGTCAGCGACGCGGACGCCAAGGCCGCATACGAACAATTGGCCGGCCGGGACCCAAAGTACGGCTCGCCGGAGAAGCGCGACCTGCAGCAGATCCTGTTCGCCAACCAGGCGGAGGCGGACGCCGCGGAGGCCAAGATCAAGGCCGGCGCGAGCTTCGACGACATCGTCAAGGAGCGCGGCC
>Ga0074046_10004620_pt1 | contig 11167 bp, 10 predicted proteins | sample BogForMeECP23OM3_FD_94441 | JGI IMG/M metagenome (GOLD analysis project Ga0074046, IMG submission 94441) | Bog forest soil microbial communities from Calvert Island, British Columbia, Canada - Bog Forest MetaG ECP23OM3 | ecosystem: Environmental > Terrestrial > Soil > Wetlands ...
CGGGACTGATACATGCCGATGCCGAGCCCGTTTTTCTTCGTACTTTGGAAGGGGCGGAACAAAAAGTCATTCAGGAACGCCGCGCTCATCCCGCAGCCATTATACGTGACCGAGAGAACCACGCTGTCTCCGAGATGCTGCGTCCGGAGGCAAATGCGGCCTCCCGGGCCCAGCGCATCGCGCGCGTTGAGCAGCAGGTTGGTCACGACGCTCCGAATCTGTTCGCGATCAGCGAGCGTCTTGGGCAGCGGCTGTAACTCTTTCGTCAGCTCTACCTGCGGCATTTCATCCAGCCCGTCGAGGACTTCGCTGACGAGCTGATTCAGATCGGCTTCGGTAGGGTTGAAGGCAGGCCGTTGCCGCAGTGCGCTCAACCGTCCGATCATCTCGTCGATTCGCCGCGCTGTATTGCCAATGGCGTGCAGGGCGTCCTCACGAAACAACGGGTCGTCGAAATGCTCCGGCAGGTTCTTCAGCATCAGGTTGAGCGATGCGGCGGTGTTCTTCAGATCGTGCACGAAGAATGCCGACATCGTCCGGAAGGCATCCATTTCCCTGGAACGCGCCACCTCATTGGCCAGCCGCAGGTTCAACAGCACTGACGTCATCTGGTCCGCGATGCATTGCAGCAGTTGCAACTGCTCGGCCGTGTAATTCGCACCATTGACGCGGTCGGCCAGAACGAATGCGCCAAGGCTCTGGTCCCCTGCGCGCAACGGAACGCACCAACGATTTCCGCCATTGGGGAAGGTCGTCGGATTGAGTCGCCTCAATTCCTGGGCCCACACCTTATTTATCCCCTCAAGGTCGAACGGCGACGACCTCACCCGCAGTCCGGCCGCCACGACACTTGACGCCGCCACCAGTGGATTGCTGGGGGTGACTTCGCCCGGTTGTCGCGCGGTCGAGGCAACCAAGGATGAATCGCTCCTTCTCCTCGTCCAGCAGCCAGATTGTGACCGACAGTACCGCAATCTCGTCACGACATTTTCCCAAAAAGGAGCTTGACTCGGGCTGAGAATTGGCCTAGGGTAAAGCAATCTTATGTCAGTATTCCGCCTGAAATCCCGCGAACTCGGCACCACAACATTGGGGACAAGTGTGCGAATGAGCACACGGGTTTTGTCATCGGGCGGGAGACAGATCAGCAATAGTTCCTAAAGTAATTTCAAGGACAAGATCAAATGAACCCGCCGCCGAAAGGTCGGTGGGTTTTGCATTTGCGGGCGAACGCAAAATGAGGGAACAGGCATGATCGTAATGAAATTTGGCGGAACGTCGGTAGAGGACAGCGCGGCGATCGAACGCGCAGCGGACATCGTGTTTGCACGTCTGGAGCAACGGCCAGTGGTCGTAGTCAGCGCGATGGCTGGCGTGACCGATTCGTTGCTGGCTATGTCACAGGCTGCGGCTTCGGGATCGCTGCCACAAGCCATGGAGCTGCTCCGACGAGTTCGGCAGCGACACCTGGAGGTCTTGTCCGCGCTGATCAGGGGCGCGGACGAAGCCTCTGTTCGTGAGCGGATTCACGCGCTCGCCGCTGCTTTGCAGGACGTGCTGCGCGGAGTCGCAACGCTTGGCGAGCTTTCTCCTCGCACCACGGACACGATTCTTTCCACCGGCGAGTTGCTCTCGAGTGGAATCGTTAGTGCTGCTTTCCAGTCACGAGGCATCCCTTCCGTGCTGGTCGATTCCCGTCACTGCATTGTGACGGATGCGACGCACACTCGAGCGGTCCCACTGTTCGACGAGACTTCTAACCGCTTGCGGTGTGATGTGGAGACATTGTTACAGGCAAACCAGGTTCCGGTGATGGGCGGTTTCATCGCGGCTACGGCCGAGGGCGTTGTTACCACGCTTGGTCGCGGCGGCTCTGACTTCTCGGCCGCAATCATCGGCGCGGCGCTGAATGCCAAACGAATCGAAATCTGGACCGACGTCGAAGGGATGATGACGACCGACCCGCGGCTGTGCCCGCAAGCGCGAAGGATCGAAATGATCGGATTTGATGAAGCTTCCGAGCTGGCCTACTTCGGTGCAAAGGTACTGCATCCCGCCACGCTGATTCCTGCGGTGGAGAAGAACATCCCCGTCCATGTGCTGAACTCGCGCAAGCCGAAAAGCAAGGGGACTTGCATTCGCTCCGGTGCTCCACGCAGCCGAACGGTTTTCCGGGCGATAGCGGCCAAAAAGGGCATGCAAGTCATCAATGTGAAATCTCCGCGCATGCTGATGGCGCAAGGCTTTCTGCGGGCGCTGTTCGACGTATTCGCACAGCACGATTGTGCCGCCGATTTGGTCTCGACCTCAGAGGTCAGCGTTTCTGTCGCCCTCGACTCATCGCGTAATGGCGGTGCACTGCTGCACGATTTGAAGCGGCTGGGCGAGGTGGAAGTTGAGGCCGGAAAGGCAATCATCTGCCTGGTGGGCAAGCACATCCGCGGCCGGGTCGGAGTTGCCGCAAAGGTGTTTCAGACGATAGCTGACGGTGGAATCAACGTGCACATGATTTCCCAGGGCGCTTCGGAGATCAACATCAGCTTTGTGGTGGAAGAAAGCGATGTTCTCGAGGCTGTCCAGCGGCTGCACAGGTGCTTCTTCGAGGCAGAATGTGTTGGTGAACCTAGGGAAGCCGGCGCTGGGCTGCAAGTGCCATCTCTCGCGAGCCACCTGGGCGCGCGACCGGAGGTTGGTTAACCATGACCACCATGCTTCCGCAGTGTGAATCTTCAGAGTACGCAAATGAGAAAAGCTGCAAGATTGCCCTTCTCGGCTTCGGAACGGTAGGCAGTTCCGTAGCGCGCCTGCTTTATGCGCGATGCAACGAACATCCACTGCAACTCACCCACGTGTGCAACAGGGAAGTGGCGCGCAAGAAAGTGGATTGGGTTTCGCCGCAGGTGATGTGGACGGAGGACATCGCCGAGGTGCTGGCCTCTGATGCTGACGTGGTGGTGGAACTGCTCGGCGGATTGCAGCCGGCGCACGACTGGGTGCGGCGCGCACTGCAATGCGGCAAATCGGTCGTGACCGCAAATAAACAACTGATGGCGAACTTCGGATCAGAGTTGCTGAATCTGGCCCAAGCGAAGCAGCAGTTCCTCGGTTTTGGAGCCTGTGTGGCAAGTGGCGTTCCAGTGCTTTCGGGGCTGCATGACGGGCTTGCGGGCGACCGGCTGATTCAGGTCCGCGGCATTCTCAACGGAACCTGCAATTACATTCTGACCAGAATCGAGCAGGCGGGCACTTCGTTTGCGGAGGCGCTCGCCGAAGCGCAACAGGCAGGATTTGCAGAATCCGACCCGAGCGACGATATTGACGGACTGGACGCAGGCGCTAAGCTGGCGATTCTGGCGCGAGTTGGGCTGAACGTTGAAGTGCGGCCGCGGCAGGTGGTGTGCCACTCGATCCGCCACGTCACTGCGGTCGATTTCGATTACGCCCATGAACTCGGATGCACCATTCGGCAGATTTCCACGGCAAAGCTGGTTCACGGACAGATCTACGCATCAGTCGGACCCGCAATCTTGCCGCGAGATTCTCCGCTGGCTGGAATTTCGGGAAGCCAGAACCTGGTAGTGAGCACCGGAGAGTTCGGCGGAGACACGGTGTTTTCGGGTCACGGAGCGGGAGGGAATCCGACTGCAGTGGCCGTCGTGTCAGACCTTCTTCAGGCGGTACGACACCTGTCGAACGGAATCGGAAGGTCGCACCGCCCGGCTGCCAGTTCGTGTGAAGTTACGGCCGATATCGAGTTGCAGCAATATATACGTTTTGTAGTCAGAGACAGGCCGGGAATTCTTGCAGCGCTGGCCGGAGTGTTTTCGCGCCATCACATCAATGTGGACGCGGTGCTGCAGAGGCCAGGCTATATGAAGTCAAAGCTGCCGTTCGTCATCACGTTGGAGTCGTGCAAGGAGAGCCGGCTGCAAGCGGCACTTGCCGAGATCGGCGGATTTGATTTCCTGGTCGAGACTCCACTGAGAATGCCGATTCTGAAATAGGGGCGATGTGATGAATCTGCGTTGTAGCAATCCAGAATGTGCCACGACGTTGGACCTGCACGATCGCGCTTTGGCGTGTCCGGCGTGTACCGACCTGCTTGAGGTTGCGGTGGATAGAGTGGCAAATACTCCCGGCGACCTGAAGCGAATGTGGTTGCAGAGGCGAAGTTCGTACGCTCCGCTCGACGCTAGTGGTGTCTGGCGCTTCCGAGAGTTCTTGCCGGGCGGCTATGCCGAGATCGTCACCATGGCGGAAGGCAACACGCCTTTGGTGCAGGGTAAAAAAGCGGCTGAATGGGCTGGTGTGCGTCATCTCAGCTTCAAGCATCTCGGCTGGAATCCGACGGGATGCTTTAAGGATCTGGGGATGACCGTCGGCGTAACCGAAGCCCGCTTTGTTGGCGCGAAGGCGGTCGGCTGTGCTTCGACGGGCAACACCGCGGCGTCGCTGGCCGCGTATGCCGCGCGGGCTGGGCTGACCGCGAAGGTCTATCTTCCCGCGGGACAGGTTTCGCAGAACAAGCTGGCGCAGGCGCTCGACTTTGGAGCGGAGGTGGTGCAAGTAGACGGCAGCTTCGACCTGGCACTCGACCGGCTTCTGCAAACGCTCAATGGCAAAATCTATTTTCTGAATTCCATCAACCCGTTTCGCCTTGAGGGACAAAAGACGGCGATGTTCGAAATGCTGGAGCAGTTCGAGTGGCAAGCGCCCGATTACGTGATTGTTCCAGGCGGCAACCTCGGCAACACGTCGGCATTCGGTAAGGCATTTGCTGAGTTACAAGCAGCCGGGTTGCTGGAGAAGGTTCCACGGTTCGTCGTCGTGCAGGCGGAAGGCGCCAACCCGTTTGCGCGAATGTGGCGTTCCGGCGCTTCCGATCTTGAAGCGGTTGAGAATCCTGAGACCGCTGCCACGGCGATTCGAATCGGAAATCCGCGCTCATGGAGGAAGGCATTGCGCGCGGTTCAGCATAGCAACGGCTTCGTCATGGATGTGACGGACGAGGAGATCGCCGAAGCCAAAGTGATGATCGGGCGCGACGGCATCGGATGTGAACCAGCGTCGGCGACCACGCTCGCCGCTGTGCGCAAGCTTTCGGCACGAGGGCAGATAGACCGTGACGCCGTTGTCGTCGCCATTCTCACGGGTCACGCGCTCAAAGACACCGATTTCATCATCCAGTCACAGCGGCTACATGAGAGCGTCAGCGGGCTGAACTCATGATGACTACTGCAGAAGTAAACATGTCGCTGATCGCCGGCCAGGAAGCGTTCGAGATCAAGGCCCCAGCTTCGATTGCGAATTTGGGCCCGGGTTTTGACACGCTGGCGGTTGCGGTGCAGCTTTACCTGCGCCTGACGGTGAGGACGATCCCCGGACACAACGGGCTGGAATTTCGCTTCTTCGACCACCAGCTTTGTGGCGAAAACTATATCGAGCGCGCGTTCCGATTCCTAGCTCGGCAAAATTCTGTTTCGTTTCCCTCCTTGCACGTCGAGGTTCGTAGTGAGATCCCCATGCGTGCCGGCCTGGGCAGCAGCGCAGCCGCGACGGTAGCAGGTCTGCGCCTGTACGAGGCATTGGCAGGACCGCTGCCGCTTCAGGCCATCGTGAATGCGGCATGCGCGCTGGAAGCCCATCCTGACAATGCTTCGGCCGCCTTGTTGGGCGGACTTACTACTAGTTGTCAGCTTCCCGACGGCTCCGTGTATGCCACGTCGTTTCGATGGCCGGAAACGCTGGCATTTGTGGTTGTCACTCCGGATGTGCCGTTGGCCACCGCCGATTCGCGCAAGGTCCTGCCCAGTTTCATTCCGCGACGCGATGTTGTCTTCAACCTGCAGCGGCTTTCGCTCTTGCTACAGTTACTGCAGAGCGAAAACTTCTCCCTGTTGAAGCAGGCGCTGGGCGATCGCCTGCACCAGCCATTTCGCCAGAAACTTGTGCCCGGCCTCGCACAGGCTCTGCAGCTTGAGCACGAAGACCTGCTGGGCGTTTGCCTCAGCGGGTCGGGACCTTCGATCGTCGCACTGGCGCAGACCAACCTGCCAGCAATCGCAGAATTGCTGGCCTCAGTTTACGAGTCGATCGGGATCGGCTACAAACTACGAACGCTGACCGTTCACCAAGAGGCCAGCGACAAACGGCAAGACGTTTTCACTCGCGGCCTGGTATGTAGTTCGCCAAACTTTTAAGTGGGCGCAACGGCCACCGCATCAATCAGCGGATGGCACCTGCTAACCAGGCGGTCAGCCAAGTGAGCCTTTCTGGCGAAAAGGCCTTTGATAGTGTAGCGTCGTACAAAGCATCCGCGACAGCCGGCCCCCTTCAGGAACGAGCAGGAGCTTGCGGCGGAAGCACTTCCTACTTGGATATGTCACTTGACAAGAACAGGACTTCGCGTGAGCTGAGGTCTCCAACTCCCGGTGGTCGGCGAGCAGAAAGCTCACGTATCATGGGAGTCATATCACTCTGTGCCAAACCTTCCAGAAGACTGTTTGCTTCCGACGCTTGATTAACATTGAAGCCGGGTCGCACGCACTAAGAAGGAGTCCGCGTCTCAACCGCGCCAGAACTGACCGCTCAGCCCGCGTAACGCCGTCAGCGTGGTATATTGCCCAAAAGTATGCTTTCTGCAATCGCCGAATGGCTCCACGAATATGCGCTGCCACTGGAAATCCTGCTGGTCGTTATCAGCGCGCTGGTAGCGCTGTACGCTGACACGGTCCGCCATTTCCTGTCCTTGCCGCCGCAGAGGCTTAGCACTTGGATCCTGAAGGCAAGGCTTCTTTCGGTGAACGCGAAGCTGTTCAACTTGTGCGAGTGCCAGAACAATGCCTTCACCACGTTGCTGTACGTCACCAGAACTTTCATCCTGGTGCTGGTTCTGATGAGCCTTTTTCTGGGAGGAGTGTTTCTGGAGGTGGTGGCGCTGCGCTCGGCGGCCCGTGGCGATGTCGATTCCTATAGCCGCTTTCACCAGAACCTCGACATCTCCTTGGCCCTGGTGTTTATTGTGGTGGTGTGCTGCCGCCTGATGCTGCTGGGGGAATTTATCTACCGCCTGCGAAACTTCAAGGGCTACGACCATCGCCTGATGGCCGAAATCGCACAACTCGAAGGCAAACTGGGCATTGCCGACGACGAACCCGCAAACACGCTATCGGAGTGAGACCGAGCGAAGAGCGCTGCGAACTCGGGTTCAATCCACTAAACAACCGTTCGCTGCGTTAACGCGGCGTAGCCTGCGGTGCAGTGGGTCCGCTTTCGGGCTTCGGCATGCGACTCCGTTGCTGCTCCTCGCGGTCTATTTGGCGGCGCAGATCGCGGATCAGGATAGTCCACATCTGTGAGTTGGTTCGCAGCAGAATCTGCAGGTTCTGGTCGCGGAGAAACTCGATCTCGCTGCTCATGTTGCCGAGCAGGCTTTCCATCCGATCCAGGTTTGTTCGCATTTGCGCCCGCTCGTCTGGCGCCGCCGATTGCGATGAGGTGCCAGCCTGCGATTGGGTGCTCTGCATCGAAGCTTCCGGCGTCGGGCTCGGGGATTGCGCCGGAAGTTGGCATGCGGCCAGCATCACGGCAACGAGAGTCAGCGCGGATAATGCCACGCAGTTGGTGCTCACAGCAGCTCGCACTCGCGGTCGGTTCATAGTACCTCCTGAGCAATGCTGACCGCAGGAAGCGATGTTGGCAAGCGCTTGCGGTCGGTCCCGCCCCGAATCTTTCGTGCCCTGTTTCGAATCAAACAGCAAGCCGTGACCGACCAGGGCGCACCCAGTCTGATTGCCGCTGTGGCCCAACTTCCGGTAAAATCGAGAATTGCGACAATCAAGTTAGGAGTCTTATGAAGGCAGCCATCCATCCGGCTTACGAAGAAGTGCGCGTGCATTGCGCGTGCGGCAACACCTTTACCACCCGCTCGACCCACAAGGGCGCCATCAACGTGGAAATCTGCTCCGCGTGCCACCCGTTCTTCACCGGCAAACAGAAGCTGGTTGACACTGCGGGCCGAGTCGAGCGCTTCCGCCGCAAGTACGCCAAGTCCGATGCCGGCAAGGCAGAAGCGGCGAAGGTTGAGGCCGCCAAGGTCGAAGCCGCAAAGAACTAGCGAAGCGACGAGTTTCACATCCAGCCTCCGCCGCGGCGGAGGCTTTGTTTTGTCTGAGCAGGTATTCACCAGGGCGGTCGTGTGTTAGGTGGGGTTCGTTACAATTGGTAATGGGCTTATGTATTTTGTTGCATGAGCGAAATTAGCGTAGGCGTCTATCACAGTCGGGCTTTGCAACTGGCGGAGGCAATGAAGCTTTGCTGGGCGGACTTGTCATCCTATGCTGCTGCTGCGGCGCTGTTAGCGGCGCAGCGCGATTTCGTACAATGACGCTCTTTTGATCAAACTTACCGGCAAGCGGCCACGTAGTCGCGACCATAAACAGGCCGTAAAGGCTATTATCAAGGCTTGCGAGAAAGCGGCAATATCGGGAGCCGGCATCCAGCATCTGGATGAGTTGGTGAACGCGAAGACCGAAGTTTCGTACGGTGAAGAGGAAGTCGATAACGAGAGGGTTCATATCCTGTGCCTGGCCGCCGAACAGTTCTATGGGTGGGTTGAACCGTTATTGAAGGATGAAGAAAGCATATGACAACGATCGTCAAGGGGGAACATCGAAGATTGACGCTCCGCCAGCAGAAAGGACGTGCCGTGAACGCCGTGGCCGAAGTTCTGCGGAAGAAGCTCCTAGTGCCGAATATTTACCTTGAGCCACGTTCTCCGTACATTGCCGCTGACGTGCTGGCGGTGGACCGAGCAGGATCGGGAGACCTGCATGCCGTCGAGATCAGGATGGAGATCGAATTTGTGAGAACGCCGGCCCCGCCAGCGGACACCCCGGGCGCTGGGTGGATACTGCATTTAAGGAAAGGAAAGATGAAGGAGATACATGCTCATATCATGTCCGTGGCAGCGCATTACAAGTATTTAGCGATACCGCAAGGCATTCGCGATGTGCTAGTAGATGGGTTGGGCGATTTATTGTACTCTCCGGATGGAATCGGAAGGATTGGAATTATCGCAATTGTAGATCGAGGAGACGAGCCTCCAACCGCCGAGCTTTCCATTGCTCCCGAGCGTTTTCGTGTTGATCCCGTGAAGCTGCATAATATTGAGAAGAAATTGCTCGAAAAGGTACGTCCGGACATCGAAGTGCGAATTTGAATCCAGGAAGTTCAATGCACAAGTTTTTCGACAATCCGGCCGAGCACATAGCGCCTGCGGAGGCGCGCGTGCCTGCGTCTGTCACGCTCGGCGGAGTCGAGATTCGACCGGCGACGGTGCTGGCGCCCATGGCCGGCGTCACCGACACCGTCTTCCGCCGGTTCATTCGCAACCTTGGGGGTTGTGGCCTGATGATGACCGAGTTCACCTCGGCTGACGGCATCATCCGCCACAAGGACAAGAAGGCTAAGCAGTACCTCACGTTCTACGGCAACGAGCATCCCATCTCGGCGCAACTGTTCGGCAGTGACCCGTTGACCTTGACCGAGGCGGCGCGCGTCGTCGAGGGCCTGGGTTTCGATCTGGTTGACCTCAACCTTGGCTGTCCGGCGAAGAAGGTAGTCAAGTGCAACGGTGGATCGGGCTTGCTGCGCGATCTTCCGCTCATCCGTAATATCTTCGAGTCAGTCCGAGCGGCAGTGAAGATTCCGTTTACCGTGAAGTTTCGCGCCGGCTGGAGCGACAAAGAGATTGTGCACATCAACCTGGCGAAGATGGCAGAAGAATGCGGACTCGCGGCCGTTGCGCTGCACGCCCGCACCCGCGAGCAGGGCTACGGCGGTCAGGCTCGTTGGGAGTGGATTGCTGCGGTCAAGGACGCGGTCAAGATTCCAGTGATCGGCAACGGCGACGTGCGCTCGCCCGAGGACGCGGCCGCGATGGTCGCGCAAACTCGGTGTGACGCGGTCATGATCGGCCGCAGTGCAGCGTCGAATCCGTGGATCTTCCGCCAGATCGAGCAATACACGAGCAGCGGATCCTATGAGCTGCCGAGCAATGACGATCGATACCAAATGATTCGTACCTACTTCGGCATGTTGGTGGACGAGCGGGTTGGCGGCGCGGCCGGCAAGATGAAGCAGTTCGCGTCATGGTTCACACACGGCGTGCCGCACGGCGGGCAGTTGCGCAAATCGGTGTATGAAGCCAGGACAGAGACGGAAATTCTCGATGCCGTAGATCGCTTCTTCGAGACGCTGCTGAGCGCAAGACCTGCACACGAACAACTCGCTGCTGCTCAGCTTCCGTGACCGCAAATCCATCACTGACGAACAGAAGCGTTGCGCCCGGCGCCGTCTCAATTCTTTCCTATGCAATTCTGCTGGGTGGAGTTATCACCATCGGCCTGGCCCTGTACCTGGTTGTGGTCAGCTACTCGAGTCTGCCCTACGTCGACGGGTGGTCCGAGATTGACCTTGTGTCCGGCGGCAGCGATCTTACCCTTTCTCATTGGCTCTGGGAACAGCACAACGAGCACAGGCTGGTAATTCCGAAGTTATTTGTGGCCGCCGATCTGCATTTCTTCCAGGCCAGGCAGGTGTTTCTGCTGGCGAGCATCTTTGTAATTCAGCTTCTGCATTTGGCGCTGCTGGCATGGAGCATGCGGGTGCTAGGCGGATGGCGCGGGGATTTGTGGCGCACCGGCACCGGCCTGGCGGCGTTTTGCCTGTTCTGTCCGTCGCAATGGTTCAATTTCGTGCTGGGATTCCAAGTCAACTTCATGCTCCTTGGCTTGTTTGTTACGTTGTCGTTTATCGGACTGCTGCTGCAATTTGGCACATACGAGTTCCGTTGCCGGTGATGCAGCTTGTCCTGCTCGCTGTGATGTTGCGAGAGGCGTATTTGGCCAGGTATCCGATCAGGGAGGCGCGACTGCACGCGTTTCAACTCAACGCAGCATCCATGGTCTTGCTGACTGGAGTGTATGACTCGGAACAACTGTCCTACGTGGGCGTGAAACTAAGTTATTTGATGAATGAAGTGCCATACCTGCAACGTGACCGGTTGTCGATCTACTCCGGCGAAGCTTACTTCCTACTGGGTAAGCCTTTGTCGTCTGCGTTTCGTGTGGCTTCCCCGACTGAATGCACCGGAGCATTAGAGTCC
>Ga0074046_10004621_pt1 | contig 11164 bp, 9 predicted proteins | sample BogForMeECP23OM3_FD_94441 | JGI IMG/M metagenome (GOLD analysis project Ga0074046, IMG submission 94441) | Bog forest soil microbial communities from Calvert Island, British Columbia, Canada - Bog Forest MetaG ECP23OM3 | ecosystem: Environmental > Terrestrial > Soil > Wetlands ...
ATGGTGGCCAGGGACGGAGTTGAACCGCCGACGCCAGCCTTTTCAGGGCTGCGCTCTACCACCTGAGCTACCTGGCCACGTGTCGAGACCTGCTTCTCCGCCGCAGGCTACGAGGATCGTTCGCTGCACGCTGATTGTCGCGGGAGTCCTAACCGAGAAGCAGCTTCATCGCCGAACGTATCTGGAACGTGTTGATTATAGCAAAGCTCTGCGCACGCTCAAGCTCCGCGGACGACTAAAAATACGTTTCGCAGATCCCGAGAGATGATTTACCGCAACTCGCTGAACTGGAATATCAAAGAGCTGGACCGGCCTGCGCTATCGCTGAACGCAAGCATCCTTCCGATAATTTCTTACGAGAAATTCTCTACAAGAGATCAGCGCGACCAGGCCACCGTTCCGTTCATCACGGTCATCGAGCACCGGTTCACTCCGAACCAGTAGGGAATCTCGCGATAGTCTTCGACCGCAAAAACTGCCAGGTCCGCATCTTTCCCCGGTTCGATCGAGCCTTCCCGCTCCGCCATTCGCAACGCCCACGCCCCGTTGATGGTGGCCGCCGCGATAGCCTCTGCGGGCGACATCTTCATGTGTGCGCACGCCAGCGACATTGCCATCGGCATGCTCAAAGTGGGCGAGGTGCCCGGGTTGTAATCCGTTGCCAGAGCCACCGGTACGCCGGCATCAATCAACTTGCGTGCCTTAGGATATTCCTTCAGCCCCAGAAAATAATTCGCTCCCGGCACCAGAGTGGCGACGGTATCGCGTTTCGCCAATTCAAGAATGTCGTCGTCGCTTACGTGGTCCATGTGATCAAACGACGCCGGATCGAATCTCAAGAGCGGTTGCAGAACTGTTCCGGAGAGCTGGCCTACGTGGGCTCGGACGCTAAGTCCATATTGTTCGGCAACCGCGAATATCTGTGCCGTTTCCGCCGCTGTAAAAGCGCCCTTATCGCAGAAGACATCAACAAATTGGGCGAGCTTCCGCTTCGCGGCGTGAGGAATCATCTCCTTGCAGACGAGCGCAACATATTTTTCTGAGCGACCCTGAAATTCTTTTGGAACGACGTGCGCACCCAGGAGAGTCGCGACTACGGTTCCCTGCCAGCGCTTCGAGGCTTCGCGAATCGCCTCCAGCGATTTCAATTCAGACTCAACCGTCAGCCCATAGCCTGACTTGGCCTCAACCGTTGTGGTACCGTGCGCTGCCATGTCTCGCAGCACAGCCAGAACCTTATCCGCGAGTACGCTCTTCCCTGCTTCGCGGACGCCTTCCAAACTCGACCGAATGCCGCCTCCAGCCGCTGCGATTTCTTCGTACGAGGCGCCCTCAATCCGTTTTTCAAAATCCACCAGACGAGGGCTGAGAAAAACAGGATGCGTGTGTGAATCTACAAATCCAGGAAGAACGATTTTGTTGGCGCAATCGATCTCGAGAACTTTCTTGCGGTTCTTCCTCAGCCAGGGATCACGCAAGGCGTCTTTCGTCGTGCCGACAGAAACGATTTTTCCACCGAGGCAGAGTACAGCCGCATCCTTAATGATGCCGAGTTCTTTGAGTTCCGGGCCACGTCGCGGGCCGGGCCTGCCAGAGCCGGACTGCAGTGTCAGCAGTTGGCGAATGTTGGTAAGAAGCAGAGCCTGTGCGGAGTCGAACTTTCTTTTTGGTTTCAAGCAGCGAACAGTTTAGCAGGCCGGCGCCAGACAAATGGCGCACACAAAGGAGCCTACTTCCCCATCGGTATCTTCACGCCCGTCTTCTTCGCGAATTCCTTCGCCTCGTCGTAGCCCGCATCCACGTGGCGTATCACGCCCATCCCCGGATCCGTCGTTAGCACTCGCTCGATGCGCTTGGCCATCGCGTCCGTTCCGTCGGCGACCGTGACCTGACCAGCATGCAGCGAGTAGCCAATGCCCACGCCACCGCCGTTATGAATCGACACCCATGACGCACCCGCAGCCGTGTTCAATAGGGCATTCAGCAAAGGCCAGTCGGCAACCGCGTCGGTCCCGTCTTTCATGCTCTCAGTTTCGCGAAACGGCGACGCCACCGAACCGCAATCGAGATGGTCGCGGCCAATCACGATCGGCGCTTTGATCTTCCCCTTCTTCACCAGATCATTCATCGCAAGGCCGAACTGTGCGCGCTCACCGTACCCCAGCCAGCAAATGCGCGCCGGCAGTCCCTGGAACCTGATGCGCTTGCGGGCCAGATCAATCCAGCGCCGCAGGATGCGGTTCTCCGGAAACAGCTCCAGAACTAAATCGTCGGTCACATGAATGTCCGAAGGCTCACCCGATAACGCCACCCAGCGGAACGGCCCCCGTCCCTCGCAAAACAGCGGGCGTATATATGCGGGCACGAATCCGGGAAAATCGTAAGCATTCTTTACGCCGCGCTGGAAGGCGAACGTGCGGATATTGTTGCCGTAGTCGAACGTGACCGATCCCATCTTCTGCAGCCGCAGCATGCCTTCCACGTGCCGCGCCATCGCGTCGAGCGATTTTTCCTGGTACGCCTTCGGATCGCCCTTCCGCAACTCAAGCGCTTCCTCCAGACTCATTCCGTTCGGCACGTAGCCATTCAACGGATCGTGTGCCGAAGTCTGATCGGTGAGAATGTCTGGCACTACGCCGCGCTCGGCCAACTCCGGAATCACGTCCGCGCAATTCCCCACCAATCCCACCGACACATTTTCTTTCTTGCGCACGGCGTTTTTTAAAATGCGCAGGGCTTCATCGAGCGTCGTGACCATGAAGTCGCAATAGCCGGTCTTCAGCCGCTTTTTGATGCGTTCCGGATCGACATCAATTCCAAGAAACGCCGCGCCCGTCATGGTCGCAGCCAGCGGCTGAGCTCCACCCATGCCGCCCATGCCGCCGCTCACAATCAGCTGGCCTGCCAGATCGCCGCCAAAATGTTTCTCGCCAGCGGCTGAAAATGTTTCGAACGTACCCTGCACAATTCCCTGCGAGCCAATGTAGATCCACGAACCGGCCGTCATCTGGCCATACATCATCAGCCCGGCGCGCTCGAGTTCGTTGAACTTCTCCCAGTTCGACCAATGGCCGACCAGGTTCGAATTGGCAATGAGCACGCGCGGCGCATAATCATGTGTCTTGAATACGCCCACCGGTTTGCCGGATTGCACCAGCAGAGTTTCGTCATTCTCAAGATTTTTCAATGCCGCGACGATCGCGTGGTAAGCCTCCCAACTCCGCGCCGCCCGCCCCGTTCCGCCGTAGACGACAAGGTCCTGAGGACGCTCGGCGACGTCGGCATCCAGGTTGTTCATCAGCATGCGCATGGCAGCTTCCTGCTGCCAGCCTTTGCAAGTGATCTGATTCCCGCGCGGGGCGCGAATCGAAGTAGGCACCTGAGTGAGTTCCGTTTCAACCGGCATACATAGATGTTAGTGCCTGCGCGAAACGCGTGCAATGCGAACGAGACCGAAGTAGTCCCCCAGTTTGAAATTTGGGGAATATGCGTACCCTGTCTTGCATAAGTAAAAATACTTGCTTGGCAAGCTGGACGCGATCGCGCGGACGTCTGCCCCTAGCGATGGTCATCGGAAGTATTGCTCCTAGCGGGTCACAAACTTCCATGCCACTACGACCATGAAAACGACTACTCCGAGCGTATAGCCCCAGATTTTTACACGGTTGACCTTATCCTGCTCTATCATGAAGCACCTCGCCTCGATCATGATGCCACAGGCGGGATACCAAAGCGAGACTTCCGAAATTCAAGCTGAGGCACTACGCGAACTTCAGGAGAGTAAACAGAGATTACAACTCGGGATCGTGATCAGTGCTACCAACTGCTGTAGGCGGTGCCGTCGGTGCCGGTTTGGTTCGACGCCGAATGTACGTCGCTGATGCCGGGATCTTGCTGGTCCACAGCCAGAAGGATATCTTCCTGCACCACTTCCCAGTTCGCCTCGTTTGTGGTGGGATCCTTGGGAATGGTTTTTATATAGCCCCCGGTCACCAGGTCGTCCAGCGACTGGGGCGCCTTTTGCTTATCCAGCGTGTACTGGGAAATCAAGGAACGCAACTCGAACAAATCCTGCCGCAGCACGGCTTCCCGCGAACGCAGCACGGACTGGTTATAGATGGGGAGCGCAATCGACATCAGGATCAAAATGATGCTGATCACGATCATCATCTCCAGCAGCGTGAAGCCCCGGCCGCGGCGCATTTTGAGCCTGCCTGCCATTTACCAGTCCTTATACTTGGTGCCGTCGAGCGCCTCGTCTTGCGACTTGGTGTAGACGTCGAATACGCTTTGCCCGCCCCATGAGTCGGAGTCGGGATCGTCCTGCATCGAACGAAGGCCCCACTCGGTAGCGCCTGTCATAGGATCGATTGGAATCTTGCGTAGATATCGAACCTTCTTGCCCTGCACGTCCACGCCTTTTACCAGCGTATCCAGATCGGGAGGATAACCTTGGCTATCCACCTTGATCTGAAAAGCCTGGCGATCCGCGTCCAGCTTGTAGCGGTCAATGGCGTCACGCATCTCCCACAAGTCAGCTCGCAAGCGGCGCTCTTTCTCCCGCTTGATGCTGAGCCGCGCCATCGGTACCGCCATCGTCGAAAGAATCAACAGAATGGTGGTCGCGATAATCAGTTCCAGCAGGGAAAAACCCCGTGCCAACTTTCCGTCCTGTCCCCGATGGAATCTACGCCGCATCATCTTCCCACTGCACCGTTTCCTACTGCACCGTGATCGACGCCTGCGCGCCGTTCAACGTGATGGCCTGCTGGCCGGGATCGCGCGCCCCGCCCCGAGTGATGGTCAGCGGAGTTTGTCCGCTGGCCTTCGCCTGGAATGTCATCGTGACTACAGCACCCTGTCCCGAAACTCCACCTGCGCCCGGCGGCCGTGTCGCTGTAATCTGCAGAGTTCCGGTGGTTTCATCTTCGCGATGGACCAAGGCAACAGCCTGCCCGTCCTGCGAGAGAAACCCTCCATTTGAGATGTTCACCATTTGCAGCTTCGCCGGATCGTAGTTCAACTGCACGGGCACGGAATAGACATTCTGCGCACCTGAGATCAGCAGATTCACCACGAACGTGTTCCCTTTCGCCACCGTGATCTGACCCGGATCAAACAAGAAGTTCGCACTTCCCTGCCCACCCGGATTCGCACTTGGGCTGGATGGTTGGATCGCAGGTTGCCCAGCCGGGGGCTGGCTGCCAGATGGCTGCCCTGCCGGGGCGCCTGGAGTAGGTGCCTGCGCGGCGGGGCGGCTGATATGCCGCAGTTCAATTGCGTTCGCCGTCCCAATGTCGATCGCCCGCTGATTCAGTTCGCTGAGGCTGGTTCCTCGAATGATGTGCGGCGTAATCGCGAATACGGTCTCATCCTGCGAATGGTCTTGCGTCGTCTGCCCAAACAGGTATCTCAGGATTGGAATCTGCGCCAACCCCGGAATGCCGGCCAGGGACCTGGTCTGCGAATCGTCAAAGATGCCGCCAATCATGCTCGATTCGCCGTCTCTCAAGCGAATTTCGTGTTCAATTTTTTTCTGTCCAATGATGGGCTGGCTGATGCCGCCAATGCTCGACTGACCCACCACCGAGGAAATTTCCATGGTGATCTTCAGCGTCACTTCGCGGTCCGCGTGCACGTGAGGTGTGACGTCAATGTTCACGCCCACATCGAGATATTGAAACTGAGTGTTAACCAGCGGGTTGATGCCGACGCCTCCGATTCCGGGCTGGAACGATCCCGTGGCCACCGGCACTCGTTCGCCGATCTTGAGCGTCGCCTTCTGGTTATCCAGGGCGCGAACCTGCGGGTTCTGCAACATCTTCGTATCGCTGTCGCCCATGACGGCCGACAGGTTGGCGGAGCCAATCGATACCTGAAAATCCGTGGCGTTCAGGTTGCCCAGAGTGTTGAGCGACAACCCGCTACTGCTTGTGCTGCCCGTGGAAGTCGTCGAGGTCGTAGTCGTCGTACTGGTGCTGTTGATGTTGCTCTGCAGAGTGACGGTCGCGCTAGCCGGCGGAAGTAACCCCAGGGTTCGCGATTTATCCTTGCTGATCTGCAAGACTGCGATGTCGACCACCACTTCCGGACGCGACTTATCAAGATCCTCCACCAGCTTTTCGGCAAGCGCGATCTGATCAGGCGTGCCCCGCACCACCAGCGCATTCTGCGAGAGCAACTGTTGCACGCGCTGCACATCCAGCACGGCGCGAATCGCATTCACCACATCCTGTAACTCGGTGGGTTGCGAAAGATTCTGCAGGTAGAACGTCTTCAGGACGCTCTGCTCCAGTTCTTTGCGCTTGGCAGGATTGTCTTGCGCCACAAAAATCGTATTCGACGTCACCGGACGCCAGAAAGTCTTCGATTCCAGCGCCGTAATCTGCAGAGCGTCTTCCAATGTTACTCCGTTCAGCTCGACCTTAATTCGCCGCGAAGTATAGTCCGGGTCGAACAGCACGTTGACCCCGGCCAACTGCCCGATCGTCTGATAAATAACCTTGGAATCCTCGGTGAGTTTTACGGTGATGGGAACCACTGAGATGGGCGCCAGCTCGATGGGACCGCTCGCTTCCCTGATCTTCTTTTCCAGATTGCTGGGAGGTCCCGCGGCCTGCGGCGGAGGATTTTCCTTGTCGTTGATCATCTGCAAAGTCTTCTTCAACTCTTGCTGGGCGATGAACAGCGACGGGTCGATGAGAGCCGCTCTTTGAAACTCAGCCAACGCCTCCTGCAGCTTGCCCTCGTCGCGGAGGCCTTCCGCGTGATGAACCAGCGTTGCTGCCGCCTTGAACCGCATCCGCTCGAAAGAAGCCCGGTAGCGCAAATCTTTGGGTTTCAGGTCGTAAGCCTGCTTGAAAAAACCGTAGGCGGCTTCATAGTTCTGGCGCGCCTCGGCGTCCTGTCCTTTTTCGTAAAGCGTCTTAGCCTTGTCGGCGATCGCAGGCAGGATGGCAACCAGAACCAGCAGCGCAACCGCCGCAGGCATCAGACGTCTCATTCGTTAGTCCTCGTCCAAAAAAAATCTTTGCCGGAAGTGTTCGCCGGACAAGCAGATAACTGCACTTAGGACCGGTAAATTGGACCTATGTGAGGAATCCAAGCTCTACTTTTGCTGCGATTATAGCATCGGCCTTCCTGACTCCCTATCCGATTGCACACGCGGCAGTTACACTCTTTGGTCTTAGTCCCAGTGGGGGAACGGAGGCTTAGCCTTCAGTTTTCGGGCTTCGGCGGACCGGACTTCGCAAACCAGCGTTTCACGATCGCTGCCAAAGGTTTGTGCTGAAGCCCGATGGCCGAAGCCCGCGTCATTTACTGCTAAGATAAAACCGAAGTCGCAACTTTATGCCCCGCCAGTCCACACACCAGACCAAGCCCAGCCCCGAAAAATCTCCCCGCCGCGATCCCACCGCCTCCGGCCAGCGCGATGCCGCTGTTAATAGGATCGCTTCTCATAACTACTTCTTGCTGGAAAAATTTGAGTGTGGGGTGGTTCTTACCGGAACCGAGGCCAAATCGGTTCGCGGCGGCCTCGCCAACCTCAAGGATTCTTATGGCTTAGTGAAAGACGGCGAACTCTGGCTGCTCAACGCTCACATCGGCCCTTATGAGCATGGCAACATTCACAACCACGCTCCCCTGCGCACCCGCAAGCTGCTCATGCATAAAGAAGAGATCCGCAAGCTGATTGGCAAGACCCAGCAAAAAGGACTGACCCTGATCCCCGTCCGCATGTACTTCAAGAATGGCAAAGTGAAGGTCGAACTAGCCCTGGCTAAAGGCAAACAGCTCTGGGACAAACGCGAGACCGAACGCCGCCGCACCGCCGACAAAGAAGCTCGGGAAGCCATCACCCGCAGCCGGAAAACCTAAGAGTAGTAATGTAGGGATAATGTAGGGACAGCCGACCTCGACTGTCCAGCCGGGCAACGCCCGAGAGCGTGCAGGAACCCAGCACACCGTTCAATCGCCGGATGATGAGGGCCTGATCTTTTCGACCTCTGGGCCGCCTGTCGCTTGACTTGGCTACTGTTGGGCAGTAGTATTCGCGCTGCATTGCCTCTTGAATTGCGGCATCCAGCCCAAGGAGGAACTCTCCCCTGCCGAACGGCCCGTTCTCCGGGCGAACAACCCCTTATCGAATCGACCACAAGGTCATTGAACAGCAACAACTAACGAGGATGAACTTCCGGCGATTTCTCCGGATGAAAACGCATCCCGCAGCAATAACCCTTGAGGAGGAGAAATGGAACGCAGAGTTTTCAAGCGCAGCTACGTGGCGATGATCGCAGTGATGGCGCTCTTCGCAGTGTTGTGTTCATCAGCCTACGCACAACTTGTGGAAAACAATGTGCCCGCAGCTATTCGATTTTCCAAAGACCTCGGTCGCTCTGATTTATCGAAAGAAATCAACATTACAGTGCATCTCGAGCTTAGTGACAGGGCCGCATTTGACAAAGCGGCAGCTGCTCTATACGATCCCGCTTCGCCAACCTACCACCACTGGATGACCAACGCCGATCTCGCAAAGTATGCGCCCACAGAAGCGCAACGGGAGATGGTGCGTGAGGAACTTCGGGGCCACGGCCTCACCATCCTTTCCACCGACGCGATCGGCTTTAGCGTCCGGGCCCGCGGCACCATCGGTAATGTTGAGAGCGCCTTCAATACGGAGCTTCACGAGTTCGAGTACAACGGGCGATCATTCCGCGCCAACGTGCGCAACGCGCGGCTGACAGGTGAGGCGGGAAATCACGTCTCGACCGTTGCCGGACTGGAGGGCCACCAGGTGCGTCCACTTGCCATTCGGGCGGTCGATCCGAAAACCAAGGAAGCATTTCCTTCCGTGGCCCTGGGCAAGATAGCGAAGGGCGAAACGTTCCCACCGTTAAGTACAACCAGCTGTCTTTCGGCGCCGGCAACCTATGACCTGGTGGGCACGACCTCTCTTCCGGTCGGGGTTTACACAGGCACGGTGTATTCCCTCGACAGCAGCCTCATCTGCGACTATCTCCCCAACCAGTTGCAGACTGCATTGGGCCTCGATCAGGTTTATACCGCGGGATACGATGGCACAGGCCAGACCATCGTTCTGGTCGAAGCCTACGGCTATCCAACTCTGGAGAAGGATGCCAATGCGTTCTTTACACTCGCGGGTTTGCCGAAACTCACCTCGTCCAACTTCAGCATCGTCTACCCCCAAGGCAAGCCTAATCCTACGCTTGGGATTATCGAAGGCTGGAACATTGAGATGGCGCTCGATCTGGATTGGGCCCACTCCATAGCTCCCGGGGCCAAAATAGTCGACGTTATCACCGTCGGCCAGGACAGCGAGGATTTTCAAAACTCCATTTCGTACGTGGCCGAAAACAACCTGGGCAACCAGATCTCTAATAGCTATGAAGAGGACCTCGACCTGTTGTCCGGGCCGTCGGAACAGACTTCCTGGGACGAAGTACTGCAGGTTGCGACGGCGAAAGGTATCACGGTTAATTTCTCCAGTGGAGATGGTGGCGACAACGGGGTGGGCAAGCCGTTGGGAGCGCCTCTTATTCCTTCCATTGCTCCGCACGCGACAGCTGTCGGTGGAACCTCGATCCTGAACGATGTTAGTAATCCGGGATCCACGATCACGACCGCCTGGGGAGATACGTTGGTCTTTCTGCAAGCCGGGGCCGTCTTCGATCCGCCACTGGGGATCGGATTAATCGGGGGTGGCGGCGGCGGCGAAAGCATCTTCTGGCCCAAGGCGCCGTGGCAGAGTGCCCTTCCCGGCAAAGGCAGGGTATCTCCCGATGTCTCGGCACTGTCGGATCCGTATACCGGCGTTCCGATCGTGATTACGGAAGGGTCGACGCAATTCGTTCAGTACGGCTGGGGTGGTACCAGCTTAGGGTGCCCCATCTTCACGGCCTTCTGGGCAATTGCTAGCCAGAAGGCGGGACATGCTCTAGGTCAAGCGGCGCCGTTGATCGCCGCTCTGCCCTACGGTGGAATTCAGGATGTCCTGCCGACCACCGACAGCACAAAAAATAACGTGACCGGAGTGATCGTAGATCAGAACGGCGCCACCACCTACTCGGCTTCGGAAATCTTTGCCGGATTGCTCGAGGGCAACAAAGGCTTTACCAGCGCCATCTGGCCCGAGGATTCCGAGGATGTGCTGGACTTCGGGTTCGGGCTGGATAGTTCACTTACGGTCCGGCATGGCTGGGACAATGCAACTGGATACGGGACGCCCTACGGCCTGGCCTTCATCAACGCGGTAACCGCCGGGAATTAGGTCGCTGCTTTCGTAATGAGGGCAGATCTTACGTGCCAACAAGAAGCAAATTTTTCAAGGGCGGTGACGATGGTGTCACCGCCCAAATTTTTCATGCGCGATTCGAGAAGCATTACGTCGAAATCTCTTCCCTATCTTTCAGCGGAAAGCGCGATCAGCACAATGGGACGCTCGAACGGCAGTGATGTGGAGCCTCGCTCAGTCTCTTCCGGATAGTCGTTGCTAACACGCGATTCCACTCATTAGCCCTTCGCTCGCTCGCCCCGTCGGCCCTCTCCGGCGCGCCTGACCAGTCTAGGTCACGCAACCGGATCAATGAGTGTAATCGGGATATTTCGCCACTTGGGGTGTCATCACTTTGGATGTAAATTGCGCCAAGACTCGACGTGACCAGAGTCACTGACATTACGCGCTCATCCGCATAGCATCTCGCCCCGATACGAGTCTCGCCTCTCCGAAGAGCCGCCCCCTGCCGTTGACGCACAGCCCCCTGAGGCGACGGAATCAACCCTTATATCGGACGTAGCCATTCGTCCTGCGGAGGTTCGACATGATAGGCCTGTTTTCAAATTGTAAAAAGCCGGCATGGATCTGGCCGGTTATGCTCGCCTTACTAGCCGCTATCCTGCTGTTCGGGGCAACGGCCCTGGCCCAGGATGTGGTGCAGACGCTCGCACTGTCGCGCGCGCCAGTGTCAGATCCGCCGCCTGCGGTTTTGAGTGAGAGCTTCATCGTGACTGCAACCCCGGCCCCGACGGCAATCGTCATCCTGCTTCCTGGCGGTGCCGGACTCATCTCACTTGTTCCTAACGGTACCGACGGCACACTCGATGTGAATTCCCATAACTTCGTGGTGCGCAGTCGTTCCCTGTTCGC
>Ga0074046_10004622_pt1 | contig 11163 bp, 9 predicted proteins | sample BogForMeECP23OM3_FD_94441 | JGI IMG/M metagenome (GOLD analysis project Ga0074046, IMG submission 94441) | Bog forest soil microbial communities from Calvert Island, British Columbia, Canada - Bog Forest MetaG ECP23OM3 | ecosystem: Environmental > Terrestrial > Soil > Wetlands ...
CCCGCAAAAGCAAGGATTCGCTGCGCATGCGCCGCAAAGTCGCCGCATGGGACGAAAACGCCCTCGCCGCCTACATCGCCGCATAAAACGTTCAGTCGATTCCCCTGCTACAACGAGCACAATCAGTCGGCGGGCGTACCCGAGGAAGGCCTCGAACACGGCCGCGATGGCGAGCATCACGGCGAGCAGGATGAGCGTCGAATAGCTTTGGTAGGTCAGCACCTTGTCCACGGCCGACATGACCACCAACGGGGGGAAGATGGTGAGAACGCTCAGCGTCAGGGAGGCAAGCCCGATATCGCGGAGCAAAGCCTTCTCCTGCAGGACGAGGCGCGAGCCATGCCAAGGAGAAAGACGCGTCCGCCGCGGATTGGCTGCGCTCGGGACGCATGAGCAGCGCTTCGCCGGACCAGACTTGGTGCAATCGCAACTCGTCGATGGCGATGGGGGTCTCGCCGCTACGCGTCGGGTCAGCGAGGAAGACGACATTGCGCTCGGGATTCGCGCCGACCAACAGACCTGCGCCGCCATCGGCGAAGAGCAGCACGACCGGCGCCGCGCCGTCAAACCGGAGAAGCTGCCGCCAGCTTAACCGCACCGCTTTGGCCCACAACCCGGCATTCCGGGCCCAGGCGGGACAGTTTTGCAGCGGTGGGCGTGGCATCATCCGGAGAGCAGATAAATTCGGCTGGATCGAGCTCGATGCCATGGTGCGGGGCCGCCGCCATGACGGCCCGCACGCGCGGATGGATCATGTCGACCCGGGATGAATCGGCCGCCACTGGCGGCCTGCCCAATACCGTCACGAGCCTGCCCTCCTCACACTCGGCGTGCGAACCCGTAGCGCCGAAGAACCCGCCTCATTCCGGACGAACGAATCCAAGAAAATCCAAGCCCATTTCCTTGGTCTGATTTGGTTTGGCTTGGTCTGGTTTTGGCTCGGCTTGGAGGAATTTGGCCTGAGGCGTTCGAAGGCGAAGCGCTTCAGAGAGTCGACCGGTCGATCGCGCGTTCCGCCTCGGCGATCGACTCGGGCCGTCCGACATGCAGCCACAGGCCGTCGAGCCGCAGGCCAAAGAGACGGCCTTTCGCCGCCGCGGCGTGAAAGAACGGCGCGAGACGGAAGACGTCGCCGGTCTCATTTTCGAACAGCTGAGGCTTGATAATGCCGACGCCGGTATAGACGAAGGGCGCCACATGACGCGCCTCGCGAGGCGCGAGCCTGCCCTTGCGCGTCATCGTGAAATCGCCCGGCCAGTCGACGCCGACTGCGCCGGCGCTCGCCGCTACCAGCAGCAGAATGTCCATGACGTCGGGGTCAAACGCCCCGGCGAGACGGGCGATGTTCGAACGGGGGCCCTCGATCCAGAAGGAGTCCGTATTGCACAAGAGAAAGGGATCGCGTCCGATCGCAGGCAGAGCGCGCTTGACGCCGCCGCCCTGGTCGAGAAGCTTCGCCCGCTCGTCGGAAATGACAATCTTGGGGGATTTGCGGCGCCCGAGATGCGCCTCGATCTGGTCGGCGCGCCAATGGACGTTGACGATCGCCCGCTCCACGCCGTTCGCCGCGAGGCGGTCGAGGCAATGATCGATCAATGCTCGCCCGGCGACCTTCACCAGCGGCTTCGGCGTCGCATCGGTGATCGGACGCATCCGCTTCCCCAGACCAGCGGCGAACACCATGGCCGTTTTCGGAATCGGCGCGCTCATCGTCAATCGTTCCAGTGTCGGGAAGCCTAAACAGGGTTGTCCGGCGGTTGCCCCAACGCCCGCGGCAAGTGATTCTGATACCAGAGGGCCAGCGGCTTGAGCAACGGATGCGCGAGGTTCTTGGCGAGATAGCGCTCGATTCGCGGTAGGTGACGCAGGTACTGCGGCTTACCGTCGCGCTTGTCGAGCCGCGCGAAAATGCCGAGGATCTTGGTCGCGCGCTGGGCGCCCATCGCCGCATAGACGGCGGCGAACCGCCCCGCGTCGAACCCAGGATCGGCAGCCAACCGGCGTCTCACGTAGAGCGCCGCCAGACGCATTTCGAGGTCGTCGGACACGTCGACTCGGGCGTCCTGCAGAAGCGAGGCAAGATCGTACGCGGGGGGACCGATGACTGCGTCTTGAAAGTCTAGGAGGCCGATTCGGCCGATGCCCTCTCTTTGCGGCAGCCAGTGCAGGTTCGGCGAATGGTAATCGCGGAGGGTCCAGGTCGTAGGACCTGCGAGGATCGGCTGAAGCAGCTCGCGCCAGATTGCGAGAAACTGCATGCGGGCGCCTGAAGGCACTGTCACCCTCGCGACTGCCGGCGCGTACCAGTCGATAACAAGTTCGACTTCGATGAGCATCGCCTCGGCGTCGTAGGTCGGCAGCCGGTAGATGTCGTCGCCCGCCGAAAGGCGGTCGGGAAGGTCGCGGCCATGCAAATCGTCGAGCAGCGCGACCGCCTCGGCGAAGCGGACGGCGCTCGGGACTCCGTCCTCGACCACGGTCGCCTCGCCGAGATCCTCGATCAGCGCCAACCCTTCCTCGACGCTGCAAGCGATCAATTCGGGAGCCGAATAGCCCAGGCCGCGCAGGCCTTTCGCCATGGCGATATAGGCTCGGATGTCGGGTGAAAGCTTCGCGATGGCCGCATAGGGCTTGCCATAACGCACGATCGGCCCATCGGGCCGTGGCGGTGAGATCATCAGAATTGCGGTCGCCCCGTTGGGCTTCGTCAGTCGTTCGTATGCGCGAATCGAGGCGTCGCCCTGGAGGAACTCGCGCCGCGCGTCGCTCCAGCCGGCGCGCTTCAAGAGCGCCCCCACTCCTAGCGCCCGGGCCAATCGTTTGCCCATCGCCCCAAAACCACGCAACTCAAGCACGCGGAAGTCGGGCCCGCGAGAGGGGTCGAATCGGATGTTCACCTCGAGCCGGTCCGGAGGCAGAGCCGGGGCGATCCGCTCAGGCCATTCGACGATCGCGATCGCGCCGCCGATAGCCTCTTCCCAGCCTATGTTCTCAAGCTCGACTGGACCACGCAGGCGATAGAAATCGGCGTGGACGACCGGTCCGCTCGGCGCGTCGTAGATCTGCATCAAGGTGAATGTGGGGCTCGGCGTCTCGAGGTCAGGCGCGTCGACGAGCGCGCGAATCAACCCGCGGGCGAATGCGGTCTTCCCCGCGCCAAGCTCACCTGACAGGGCGATGAAATCGCCGGGCTTGAGCCATGCGGCCTGCGCGACGGCAAAACTCAGCGTCGAGGCTTCGTCCGGCGCTTCCTGGAGCCAGACCTTCGTCTGGTTTTGGTTGTTGCCGCGATCAGTCATGTCCGGCTATCGGGCCGATTGCGGCTTCGCCTCCGTCACGCGACCCGGCTCGTCGGCGCCAGACACGAGCGCAGCCGGATCGATCGGGAAGATGCAGGTGACGGTCGTGCCCTCGTTCGGCGCCGTATCGATCAGCACCCGGCCTTTGTGCAGCTCCAGCATGGCCTTCACGATTGAGAGGCCGAGGCCAGGCCCGCGGTGGCGCGATCCGTTGGGAAAGGTCTCGAACCGGTTGAACACCCGGTCAATCATGTCCGGAGGAATGCCGCGTCCGCGATCGCTGACCTTGAACACGATCTCCGCGCCGCGTCGCATCGCCGCGAGAGTCACCGTCTGCCCGGGTTCGGAATAGTTGATCGCGTTGGAGAGAAGATTGAAGAGAACCTGGCGCACACGCCGGCCATCCGCCTTGAACGCCCCGACTCCGTCCGTCATCACCATGCGCATTTCGATTGCCGCTTCGTCCAGGCGGTCCTGCACGCCCGCCGCCGCCGCTTTCATAGCTTCCGCGACGTCCACCGTTTCGAGACGCAGCTCCAGCGCGCCGGCGTCAATCGAGGCCAGATCGAGAATGTCGTCGATGATTGCGAGCAATGCATGCGACGAATTGGTGATGAAGCCGGCATATTCGAGTTGTTTGGGGTTCAGGGGGCCGACGGCCCCGGCCGCCAGTAACTGCGTGAAGCCGATGATGTTGGTGAGGGGCGTGCGCAGCTCGTAGGATACGTGATTGACGAAATCGTTGCGCAGCTTTTCCGCCGCGACGAGCGCCTGATTGCGCTCGGTAAGCGCGCGCTCGACATTGGCGCTCGCCGTCACGTCCAGCGAAGTGAGGAGCGTGGCGCCGTCAGGAAGCGGCAGCGCGGCGCAGTCGAGCGTGAGCCCGTCATTGCGGCCAATCCTGGCTGACCGGCTCTCGCGATGTTCATTGAGGCCGACCATCATGTCCCGCAGCCCATCCCACAGGTCAGGATCCTGGCAAAGCGCCCGGCAACGATCCCCGATCTCGTCGATATGCGGACGAGCGCGCAATTTGAGTGGGTCGAGTCCCCACATCTCGGCGAAGACGGGATTGAACAACTTCATGCGACCGTCGGCGCCGAACACCGCCACGCCTTCCTTCAAGGCATCGAGCGTCTCGCCTTGCACATGGGTCAGCGCGTTGACCTGGGAGGCGAGCGCGAAACTCTGCGTCGCGTCGTCATAAAGATAGGTGACGCCGCCTTTCGGACTTGGACTAGTGACGACGCGCAAGGCTCGCCCGTCTGGCAGATGCCAGACCGTCTCGCTCGGCTCGACCGCCTGGTATGCGCTCATCAATTGTGCTTTCCACTCGCGGAAGTTCGCCTGCTCCGGTAACAGCCGCTTCGAGCGCAGGCAATCGAGGACTTCGCCGTCGCTCGGACCCTGGTCGAGGAACGCTGGCTCGAGCGACCATATCTGCCGGTAGGCTGCATTGTAGAACGTCAGTCGCTTCGACTTGTCGAAGACCGCGACTGCGGTCGACAGCCGATCGATCATGCGCGAATAGTCGTCCTCGTTGCGCTCCATTTCGGCTCGGAGAGCCGCGATCTCCGTAACGTCGTGTGCGATGCCTGTCGAGCCGAACGCCGTCCGGACTTCAACCGCCTCGAAAGTTCGGCGCTCGCCGCTCACGACGGCGCTTGCGCGGCGCTTCCAGAGCCCAGCGTCGCGGATCGCTTCTGCGGCCTCTCGGCGCAGTGACGGGTCGAACAGCTCGATCCTGTTGTCGACGACCGCTTTGTCGTCCGGCGCCTCGACCGCCTCGGCGTAGGATGCGTTGCACCAGACCATGCGTCCTTCGGCGTCCCGGCCCCAGGCGAGAACCGAGGCGGACTCCAGCGCCGAGCGAAGGGTGCTGAACATTTCCTCCACCCGCGCAAGCTTTTCGCGCGTCTCAGCGAGCTCTAAGCGGTCCCCCGACACATCCCGGATGCGGACGATGGCATTGCCCGATACCGGCCGGCCGCTGATTTCAACGTGCCGCCCGCGCCGACTGACCGCCGCTAGCGAGAAGGACTCGCCGCGAGCAAGGAGTCGCTCCGACGCCTCCGCGACTAGTGCGGCGGTGGAATCACCCAACCACGAGGCATAGTCAAGGAGGCGCGGCCCGGCCGACGAGTCGGCCACTAGGGCCAAGTCGCCTTCGAGGGTGGGGTCGGCGTCCGGGCGGTCCCAGGAGATGACAATCTGCCGGTCGCCTTGCATAGTCAGCGCCGCCCGATCGGCTTTCGCCCGCGTGCGCACGAGTTCCGCCTCCAGAACTGAAGTTCGGCGCGACCACCTCCGCCGCGCCGAGAGATGGACAACAACAGTAATCGCCGCGAGCAGCACCGCCAGCATGATGGCGATCGCTGGAACGTTGGACTCCATCACGGCCATGTCCGGCAGGGCAGACGGCACCGGTTCGAGCCCCCGCAGCGCCTCCTCGGCGCATGCGCTCTCAGCTCTCAGGAAGACGATCAGCAGCGCGGGCAGCGCGGCGAAATCCATCCCCCGCGAGCGCCCCTCGATCGGGGCGCACCCTCCCGCGCTGAAGCCTTGCAACGAACGCCCTCCTCGAAGGCCCGGCGGCGCACGCCTTCCCAGTTTCATGCTGACCGGGTTCCTCCGTCACGGAGGCCCGAATCAGCCTTTAACAGGCTTACGAGAAGTTTCGCGGAAAGTCGTTAACCATAATGACTGGCTGGTTAGCCGCCCCTCGCCGAGCCCTAGGTCTTGCAGAGATCCCAGATCGGGAGCCGAGAGGTTCGGATAGCGTCCGGCCCTCGTGTCTCTTTGGCGCCGGCGGACCGAATGACCCTAGCGGACGAGGCCAAGGATATCCTTGATCGCGTCCATATTCGGCCTTGCGATGGCGCGTGCCTTTTCCGCTCCCTCGGCGAGGACCGAATCGACGTAGCCCGGGTCAGCGGAAAGCCGGAGGATCTCCGCACGGATAGGCGTGAGTTTTTCGATGGTGGCTTCCGCCAGCGCGTTCTTGAACGTCGAAAACTGGCTGCCGCCGAAACGATGGATGACGTCGGCCTTGGTTTCGTCGGTCAGGGCCGCGAAGATACCGACGAGGTTGTCCGCCTCGGGACGCGCCGCCAGGCCCTCGAGTTCCCTCGGCAAGGGCTCGGGGTCCGTCTTCGCCTTGCGAATCTTCTGCGCGATTGTGTCCGCGTCGTCGGTTAGTGCGATGTGCGCATATTCCGACGGATCCGACTTCGACATCTTCTTTGTGCCGTCTCGAAGGCTCATGACCCGCGTCCCAGGCCCCTGAATGAGCGGCTCGGGCAGCGGAAAGAAGGCGTCGCCATGCCCGTTCGCGGCGATTGACTTGGAAAAGTCGTTGTTGAACTTCTGCGCGATGTCGCGCGTCAGCTCCAGATGTTGCTTCTGGTCGTCCCCGACTGGAACGTGCGTGGCGCGGTAGAGAAGGATGTCCGCCGCCATCAGCACAGGATAATTGTAAAGGCCGATCGACGCATTCTCCCGGTCCCTGCCGGCCTTCTCCTTGAACTGAGTCATGCGGTTGAGCCAGCCGAGGCGCGCAACGCAATCGAAGATCCAGGCGAGCTCGGCGTGTTCCGCGACCCGGCTTTGGTTGAAGACGGCGTTGATTTTCGGATCAATGCCACAGGCCAGGAAGGCCGCCGTCACCTCGCGCGTGGTGCGGGCGAGTTGCGCCGGCTCGTGCGGCAGGGTGATCGCATGAAGGTCGACCACGCAATAGAGGCACGGACGCGTGGCCTGGAGCTCCACGAAGCGCTTGATCGCCCCGAGGTAGTTGCCGAGGTGCAGATTGCCGGTCGGCTGGACGCCTGAAAACACGCGCTCGGGAAAGATCGCCATCGTCGTCCGCCAGCTGAGCAAGGAAATGCAGGGCGGACCTTATGGCAACGCCGGCCTGGACGCGCAAGAGACGGAATTTGCGACTATCATTCACGCGCCTCGTCGTCAGGCGCCGCCAGATCGACCATGATTTCGCCTGCCAGACGCTCCAGCGCCTTCCGCAAATCCTCGACGCCGAGCTCGTCTGGCGCCCGCAATAGCGCCCTTGCGCGGAACATCTCGACGCCGGTGAAGGGAGCGCTTTCGATGTCGCTGGCGAATTCCTCGATGTTGACCCCGAGGCTGGTCAGCGACTGGGTGACGTCGCGCACGATGCCCGTCCGCTCGTGGCCGAGGAGGTCGAGCTTGAGAAGGTGCCCCGGCGGCTTTTCCGCTTCGATCGAAGCGCCCCGCTCGACGGTTAGATGCAGCCCCGCCGTCTCGAGCAGGCGCAGCGACGATTGAAGCTCCGCCGCCCTTGCGTCCGGAACGCCAACGAGGAGGATGCCCGCGAATTTGCCGGCAAGCCTGGCGGAACGGCTTTCGAGCCACGTCGCGCCGCACGCGGCGATCTTCTCGGACATTGCATTGACCAGTCCCGGACGGTCGTCACCGACGAAAGTCAGAACGAGCGGAACCATCTCGATCTCCTCAAGCGAGGTTGCCGGCGCTACGCTAACCGCGATCGGCCCGATCGGCCAAATCCAACGACGGAGCGCCCCGAGCCGCTCAAAGAATGAAGCGGCTGAGATCGGCGTTGCCCGCCAGGTCACCGACATGGCGCTCGACGAAGCCTGCGTCGACCCGGACCTTTTCGCCCGACCGGTCCGCGGCGGTGAAACTCACTTCGTCGAGCACCCGCTCCATCACCGTCTGAAGGCGGCGCGCGCCGATGTTCTCGACCGAGCCGTTGACTTTCGCGGCGATGCGCGCGATCGCCGCAATCGCGCCGTCGGAGAACTCGAGCTCGATCCCCTCGGTGGCCATGAGCGCCACATACTGCTTGATCAGGCTCGCCTCGGTGTCGGTAAGGATCCGCTTGAAGTCCTCCTCGGTGAGGGAATTGAGCTCGACGCGGATCGGCAGGCGGCCCTGCAGCTCCGGCAGGAGGTCGGACGGCCGGGCGATATGGAACGCGCCCGAGGCGATGAACAGGATGTGGTCGGTCTTGATCGTGCCATGCTTGGTGGCGACCGTCGTGCCCTCGATGAGGGGCAGCAGGTCGCGCTGCACGCCTTCGCGCGACACGTCCGCGCCGCCGCGGCCTTCGCGGGCGCAAATCTTGTCGATCTCGTCGAGGAACACGATGCCGTTACTCTCGACCTCGCTCACCGCATCGCGCACGATCGCGTCCTGATCGAGCAACTTGTCCGCTTCGGCCGCGACGAGCGGCTCGCGCGCCTCGGCGACGGTCGTCCGCTTCGGCTTGGTTCTCTGGCCCTTGCCGAATATGTCGGCGATGTTGATTGCGCCGATCGAGGCCCCCGGCATATTGGGGAGCTCGAACATTGGCATGGCGGGGCCGCTTTGCGGCAACTCGACCTCGATCTCCTTGTCGTTCAACTCGCCCGCGTGGAGCTTGCGCCGGAAAGCTTCGCGCGTCGCGGAGGAGGAGCTTGTGCCCACGAGCGCGTCCAACACCCGCTCTTCCGCGGCCAGCTCGGCCTTGGCCTCGATGTCTTTGCGCTTGCGGCCTTTGACGAGCGCAATGGCGACCTCGATCAGGTCGCGCACGATTTGCTCGACGTCGCGCCCGACATATCCGACCTCGGTGAACTTCGTCGCCTCGACCTTCAGGAACGGCGCGCCTGCTAGCTTGGCGAGCCGGCGGGCGATCTCGGTCTTGCCGCACCCGGTCGGGCCGATCATCAGGATATTCTTCGGCATCACTTCTTCCCGCATCGGCGAAACAAGCCGGAGACGGCGCCAGCGATTGCGCAAGGCGATGGCGACGGCTCGCTTCGCGTCTCCCTGTCCAACGATATAGCGGTCGAGTTCGGAGACGATTTCGCGCGGGCTCAGGTCCGTCATGAGGTCAGAGGCTTTCGATGATCAGATTGGCGTTGGTGTAAACGCAGATGTCGGCGGCAATGCGCATCGAGCGGCGCACGATCTCTTCCGCGTCGAGCTGCATCGGGAGAAGAGCGCGCGCCGCGGCGAGCGCGTAGTTGCCGCCCGATCCGATCGCCATGGTCGAGCCAGCCTCCTCCGTCTCGGGCTCCAGCACGTCGCCCGCGCCCGAAAGGGTGAAGCTCGCGCCCCTGTCTGCGACGAGCAGCATCGCCTCCAGGCGGCGCAGATAGCGGTCGGTGCGCCAGTCTTTCGCCAATTCGACGCAGGCGCGCGCAAGCTGGCCGGGATACTGCTCGAGCTTCGCCTCGAGCCGCTCGAACAACGTGAAAGCGTCGGCGGTGGCGCCGGCGAAGCCGGCGATCACCTCCCCTTTGGCGAGGCGGCGGACCTTGCGCGCGTTCGATTTGACGACCGTCTGTCCCATGCTGACCTGGCCGTCGCCGCCGATCACGACCCGACCGCCCTTGCGCACCAGCAGGATGGTGGTCGCGTGCCAGCCCGGCGAGCGTGCGGGAACCTCTGTCATTCGGGATTGTCCTCAATCGGCAAGCGCCGCATGTATGGCCACAAGACGCAGGGCGCAAGGGCGGACTGTCGGCGCCGCGGCCGCGCCGGCAAGGCGAGAAGGGGCGGCGGGTTCTGGCTCGAGGCCGCCGGCGACCGCCGTTTTCAGGACCGCACGACCGCCGCTTTGAAGGTCGTTCGCGCATCGCAAACGGCGTCCCGGATGTTTGCATTTCCTTGCATTTCCTTTTCGGAATCGGGGGATTCCAAAGGCTTGCGACGGATTCGTCGGACCCCCCTCTCCCCTCCACCGCAAGGACGATCACAAGTTCCCGGGCCGCAGGGGGCGGACGCTGACGGTCGATCGGTTGGTGAAGCCGCTTTCCGGCCACGTCGATTGCATAGTGAAGCCGCCGGCGTCCTGCAGCGGCGACGGGGGCGGCGGCGGGGGCGGGGGCGGCGGCGAGGGTTCCCATTCGTCCGGCTCCGGCTCCGGACGGGGGCCGTATTTTCTGTTGTCCGCCTCGGCGAGACGGGTGATCTTGGCGTACAGTTTTTCGCGGATTTCCTCATTGTCGCGGTGAATAGCGCGGGCGTCTTTCTGGTAGCGGTCGAGCCGGTCGAGCACCCCGAGGAGGGGCCAGATCGCCTGGAGATCGCCTCTCGCGACCGCCTCGCCCGCCAGCTGCGCCGCGGGGCCGAGGCGGGAGAGCTGCAGCAGCGCATGCGCCATGCTGTCGTCGACCTGCCGCTTCTGCAGAACCTCCGAGACGATCTGCCGGACCCGCGCCGCCGTCAGCCGCTCCTCGCGCGCGATCTCATCATAGGCCCAGCCCTCGCGCAATCGCGCAAAAATGCGCTTCTGCCGCGCCCTCTTGCCGAAAGCCGTCAGGCGTTTTTTCGCTGGCGCCGATATCTGCTCCATAGGGGTCTCCTTTTCGGCCGCGCTCACGGCGGTCGCGGGTAAGAGAACATATCATGGACATAAACAGGGCGACAAGGGAAAACACCAAATTCCTATCGGACTTGAATCGTCTTGGTGAACGAGGACGAAATCGAGCGTGACGTTCAGCGCGGCGGAGCCAGGTCACGCAAAGGAGAAGGTTAAAAACTCCGCGTCCTGCGAGATTGACCCGCTTTCCGCCGGTCAATCTCACTGACCGGCGATATCGGAAACCCACTGTGGCCTCCACCCCCATCTTCCAGGGTCGGTCAGCAACGCGTCGTGGCGAACCCGCTCATTGGCGCGGCACGTAAGGGATTCGCAAGCGAGTGGTCAAAATCTGGCGCTGGGCGCCCAGACGGATCGGCTGCTAGAGGGCTGGAATCGACCCGAGGACTAAACCGCTCGCGCGGTAGGGGCGGCAAGCGGGCGGCGCGCTCGCGGAGGTAAGGACAACCCGAGGGCCCGGGCCTGTCTCAAGATCGTGGGGTTCAACCCCATGCGAGA
>Ga0074046_10004623_pt1 | contig 11161 bp, 9 predicted proteins | sample BogForMeECP23OM3_FD_94441 | JGI IMG/M metagenome (GOLD analysis project Ga0074046, IMG submission 94441) | Bog forest soil microbial communities from Calvert Island, British Columbia, Canada - Bog Forest MetaG ECP23OM3 | ecosystem: Environmental > Terrestrial > Soil > Wetlands ...
CGAGAAGCAGCGGAATGATATGAGTTTCAGGGCAGTGATCTTCTCCAACCGCGGTCGTGCCGCCGCAGGCGTTAAAGTAACGAAAGGCGAAGACGGACCAGCCGTATGCCCGGGCATACCAGTGGAGCACGCGCTCCAGCATGAGCTTGGTCTCGCCGTAGGAGTTCACGGGCTCCTTGGGACTATCCTCGTCGATGGGAGTCGAACGGGGATTGCCGTACACCGCGGCCGAGGAAGAGAAAACGAACTTGCGAATGCCTGCCGCTCGCACCGCTTCGAGCAGTGCGATGCCCGAGGCGACGTTCGAATCGAAGAAGCGGCCGGGGTTGGAAATGGATTCCGGAATCAGCGCCTTGGCTGCGAAGTGAAAGACCGCGTCGAAGGTTTGCGCGGAGAGTAATCGCGCCATTGCGGGCCGGTTGCCGATATCCATCTGGTGGAGGGTCGCTCCCCGAGGCACGGCCTCGGCGTGGCCGGTGGAAAGATCGTCGACCACCGTAACCTGATGTCCGGCTTCGAGCAATTGCACGCAGCAGACCGAGCCTACATAACCTGCCCCGCCTGTCACTAATATTCTGGCCACTTCAGTAGGCTCCTTGTCCGCGAAACACCCGGGCCGGAGTCTGCAGCAGAATCCTGAGATCCAGTCCCAGGCTCCAGTGGGTGATGTAATGAACGTCCATGCGAACCCGCTCGTCGTAGGAAACATCCTGACGTCCGCGAATCTGCCAATAGCCGGTCAGGCCCGGCTTTACCTTCATCAACAATTCCTGATACGGACCGTATTTGGCGAGCTCGGGGGCGGTGATCATGCGCGGACCGACCAGGCTCATCTGGCCTCTCAGCACGTTGGCCAGCTGCGGCAGTTCATCCAGACTGTATTTGCGCAGCCAGGTTCCAGCTGGGGTGATGCGGGGATCGCGCTTGAGCTTGAAGTCGCGGGCAAAGGCCTCGCGCAGTTCGGGGTCGGCGGCGAGGATGGCGTCGGCATCGCGCCGCATGGTGCGAAACTTGTAGGCATCGAATTCGCCCGGCCAGCCGATCACCCGGCGGCGGTGGATGACCGGGGCGCCGTCGCTGAACCACACTCGCAGAGCCAACAGAAGCAAGAGGGGTGAAAGCAGGACAACCAGAACGCCTGCGCCCAGCACATCGACGACTCGCTTCAGGAAATATTCGTAGCTTTGCCGGGGCTGCGCCCGCGGTACAGCGGGGGCCGGGCGAAGTGCGCCGAACCCCAAAGGAGAATGCGAGGAAGGCATCTGAATTAAGCGGGGATCATTAAGTGGGATCATTAAGTTAAGATCGGATTCGGTGGGCGCAAGCTTTAATCGGGGCCGGGTATCGGGGCCGGGTATTCGTGGGAGGCGGAGATGTCAGAATCTGTGAGTTGCAGAATCCGGTTGCGCCGCCCCTCTCAGCCGGCCGCCGCCCCCGCCGCCAGCGGCGGCGCGAAGAAATCTTCCACCAGGCGCTGCCGGATCACGGAGAATATGGCGTGCGCCACGCTCAGCTGGAAGTCTTCGATGATTTGCATGTTGTCGGAGGGAATGACCACGCAGACCTCGCACAGAGCCTTCATCTCCCCCCCGGCAAAGCCGGTTAAGCCGATGGTGGAGGCGTGAGCGCCACGGGCGGCTTCGAGCGCGCGAAGAACGTTCGGAGAATTGCCGCTGGCGCTGATGGCGAAGGCGACGTCGCCGGCGGCCACGAAATTTTTGAGTGGTTCGGCAAAGATTTTTTCGTAGGCGCTGTCGTTGGCCCAGGCCGTGACCAGAGGAACGTTGTCGGTGAGAGCCAGCACGCGAAAGCGGCGGTGTCCGTTCTCTCCGACCACCGTGCCCTTGGCGAGATCGCAGGCGAAGTGCGAGGCCAGGGCCGCGCTCCCGCCGTTGCCGAAAAGGAAGACGTTGCGGCCTTCGCGGTAAGCCCGCAACAGCTCATCGGTGGCTTCGGCGATCGAGCCATGAGGCAGCTTCGCGGCCACCGCCGGGTACAGGCCGAAGTAGTCTTGCGAACTTCGAATCGGGAGCGCGGCACAGGCTTCGCTTGAGACGGTTGAGTCGAAAGGTGTCTGGTTCACAGGATGACTCCTCGGGGCTGCGGAAATGGTGATGCCGGAAACTCGCGCCCTGCCCGGCGATGGCTTGGTTCGCTGAGCGCCCGCCGGCTCTGGTCGAGGAGCGGTTCCGGCCACCCGGTGCCGGTGCGGCAAAGGCGAAAGAGTGTCCAGTAACGAGGCCAGCCGCGGTCCCCAGAGTTGAAGCGAATAGGATTCTTCCACCGTCTTGCGGGCCTCGATCGCGAGCCGGCGGCGCAGACTCTCGTCGTTCACCAGGCGGTGGAGGGCATGAAACCAATCGTCGGATGAATTGGGGAGTAACCCGTTTACATTGTCGCGAATGATTTCCGGAGTAACTCCAACCGGCGAAGCCACGGCCGGAATTCCGCTGGCCATGTACTGGATGGCTTTGAAGGCGCATTTTCCGCGGGTCCAGGCAGTGTCGGGCAAAGGCATGATTCCAATGTCGATGGCGTGCAGATCGGCGACTTCAGTTTCGAGGCGGAAGGGCAAGGACTGAAAGTCATCCAAGTCCAAGCGGTATTCCGGGCAACCACAGATGCGAAAGCAGCCTCTGCCCGGATTCGCCTTCGCCAGGCGTTGCAGCGCCGGCTCGACAGCAGAAAGGTAGGCAACTGTCGAACGGCTGCCTACCCAACCCACAGTGATCGGTTGCCGCTTTTTATCCTGCAAACCCGCTGGCACTGGCTTGCACCGGTATTGCTGGCAGTCGACGACCGTGGGCACGATGCTCACGCGGGAATTGAACTGGCGGGCATAATCGGCGAGGAACCGGTTGCCGGCGACGACATGCAGGCTGTCGCGCAAGACTGCATCCACTCCGCGGCCGTACTTGAGCCGGTAGAGCAGAGGGTGATTGAGAGTCGAGACATCGCCGTGGCCGGCGTAGATGGCGTCGTCGAAGCTGAAGACGACGCGGGGGTGCCGGCGCATGATCCACTTCTCGAGCAACGGGGTGAGAAACGGAAAAGCCTCGCGGTGGATGACGACCAGGTCGAACTGCGAAAGATTCGCGAGCCGAAAGAGACGGTTTGCCGAACAACGCAAGGTCTCGAACACTTTGGCGCCCCACCGAGTTTTCGACCGCAAGAGCTGGAAGAGCCGAGCCGTTGAGAAGGACCAAACCGTGCAGGCGTGCCCCTCACGCTCGAGGTAAGGAAGGAATTGGTGCACGCGGTAGCGGACGCTGGCGTCCTCGACCGGGTGCGCCACCAGAAACAGTATTTTCATTTAAGGCTGGAATTAGAGGAAATTATTTTTGCGCCAGGGCAAGCAGCTTGTCTCCGATGGGGACGCGCAGCAAGATGCCGTTGACAAAATCCCGCGCCCGGGCGAACCCGGCTTGTTTTCCGAAGGCCTGCTTGATTTTCTCCGAAGGCGCCGGCTTGCCCGGCCAAAGCCGCCGCAGATTTTCGGCATAGAAATCCTTGCTGCCGGCAAGCACTCGCCGAAAGCCCGAGTCCCGCAACAGCCGAGTCATCGAGGAGCGGGAAAAATAAATCACGTGCTGATCCGGCCACATGCCGTAGGCCTTCAGTCCGTAGAGCCGGACGAAGAGGCTGCCGAAGTTCGGAGTGACGATCAGCAAGACTCCGCCAGGCCGGAGGACGCGATAGATCTCGGCGAGGAGCCCGGAGGGTTGGGGCACATGCTCGATTACGTCCGTCAGGGTAACTACGTCGAAAGAGGCTGCGGGCAGGGCCGCCTGCTCGAGGGTCCCGGCATGAACCGGGCAGCCGGTATGTTCGGCGGCATAGCGGGCGGCGAAGGCTGAGGTTTCGACTCCCACCGGATTCCACCCGGCACGCCTGGACTCCTCGAGCATGAAGCCGAGGGCGCAGCCGATATCCAGATGCCGGGGCGCCGCGGGCAATGCGAAACGGCGTGAGACCGCGGCAATGTGGGAGCGCCGCTCCGCTCGCGACGCTTCCCGGCTCACCAGCAACAGCGGGAGATACTCGCGCACGAAGTAATCTTCAGTTTCATTCTCCCCGGGAAAATCTCCGAGAGGATTCACCATGCCCAGGCCGCAGCCGCGGCATTGTTTGATGGGACCAAATTTTTCGCGGAAGCTGCGCGAGCCGCACACCGGACAGGGCGCCAGGGTCGCGTACGCGGAAAGGACGGAAGAGCGCGGTGAGCTCGGGGGCTTGGCATGTACGAGAGACAAGGGACGAGATGCGTGTCGAGTCCAGAGTGCCATCATCGGGAGTGCGGTGCGGCTGATGAGAGTTCGGTGCAGTTACCGGGCCGGATTCAAGCGGTCGCCGCGCCCGCTAGAGCCGAGGTCTCCGGCAGCCTCGCGACCACGATGCTCTGCGACAGCCCGAGGAAGCGCTCTCGCAACAAGGCAGCGCCGGGGAACAAGGCCTGCAGGCGGCGGCCGTTTAATCCCAGAACCGTTTCGAAGCGATAGTCGGAGATGTTCCATCCTCGGGTGATGTAGTAGCCGCCGAGTAGGCGGCTGCCGGAGAGGCGCTCGGCCAGAGGCCTCTGCCATGCTTCGGGCAAGTGCTGAAAAAACGGCAGCAGATAATGAGGATCGACGGGAAAGCCGACATCCGGGGTTTGCACCCAATAGTAGCGCCCCACCCGGCCGACTTCGCTGGCGAACTGCCGCTGCTGCGAACTGCTGGACAGGTGTTCGATCAGCGAATTGGAATAGACCAGATCGAAGCTGTGATCGGCAAAAGGAAGCTGGCAGGCGTTTCCGCAGACAAATTTCTCGTAAGGCTTCGCCGCGCTGTCCACGGGGCGGATATCGATGCCCACCAGATTCGGAGAGCGCCCAAACCAGGGGGAGCGAAAGCTCTCTCCACATCCGATATCGAGGATTCGCCACTCCGGAGAGACCGGAACCAGGCGCTGGAACAGCTCCCTGCGCAGTCGGCGGCGTTTTTTCGAGATTTCCTGAAATACCTCTAAGAGCACAATGCCTCTGGGTTCACTTCTTGGGCGAGGAGTAAGCGCGGAGCGCTAGACGCAGTGGCCGACAGCTCGGGCCCAGCTGGGAGGCAGATTTTTGGTCAACTCGATGGCTTCGAAGACGCTGCTCTCCCTGGCTCCATGGTTCTTGACCCAGCGAGCCATGGCGCCCACGCCCGCTTCGAGGCTCGTCTTTTCCGTTTTGCCGAATTGCGGGCCGAAGACAGCTTCGCTCTTGCGGTGATCCGAGTAAGCTTCTTTCACTTCTTTGTGCGCTTCGAGGTGCACCGTGCGGCAGTCCTTGCCCATCGCGGCTGCGGCGACTTCGGCCAGATGATTGACGGTGTAAGGGACATCCGCACCGAGGTTGAAGATCTGGTTGCGAGCCGCCGGGGAATCGACCGCGGCGGCAATGACGGGTGCGACATCGCTGATGTAGGTGAAGGCGCGGCGCTGGGTGCCGTCACCGAAGATGGTCATGGGCTCGCCCCGGAGCAGCTGGTTCATGAATATCCCAATCACGTTGCGGTAGCGGTCGCCGATATTCTGCCGCTCTCCATAGACGTTGTGCGGACGGAAGATCACATGGTCGAGGCCAAACATCTCGTGGCTCACGCGCAGCTCCTGCTCCACGCTCAGCTTGGCAATCCCGTAGGAGTCTCCGGGAGGGGAATCAGATCCTCGGACATCGGACTCTGTCCCGCGCCGTACACCGCGATCGAAGAAGTGAACACGAAGCACCTGACGTCGTGATGGACGGCGGCGTTGATCAAGTTGACCGAGCCGACGAGATTGTTGGTGTAGTTAAAGCGCTTGATGAAGTGACTCAGTCCCTCGGCGGCGTAAGCCGCCAGGTGGTAGACGTAGTCGAAGCCATGGCGGGCGAAGAGCTGGTCGACCAGGAGATGGTCGACGATCGAGCCTGTGACCAGAGTTGCGCGGGGAGGCACATTTTCGCGAAAGCCTCCACTGAAGTCATCGAGCACGACGACTTCATGTCCCTTCAATAGAAGATGGTCCGCCACGTGGGAGCCGATGAAGCCGGCCCCGCCCGTCACTAAAGATCGCGGCATGTCGAATCTCTTCTTTTCTTTTGTTTTGGAATGGAAAGGCCGAAACGGGAGAAAGACCAAGAGACAAAAACCGGGCGCCGGTTCGAAACAACGTGCGCCGCTATGCTCCCATCAGTTGCTGATAAGCGGCCAGGCACTGGCGCAGGGGTTCGCCGCTCCAGCGAAAGTGCTGCCGCACCCGCTTTTCGGCATTCTGCCCCAGCCGGGCGCGGAGCTCCGGGTTGCACAGCAACTCTTCGAGCTTTCCGGCAAAGGCGCCTTCATCGCCGGCCGGGGCGAGAATGCCGCTCTCGCCATCGATGATGTATTCCTTGTTCTGCCCCACGGCCGAAGTGATCACCGGCTTGCCCATGGCCATGTAGTCGATCACCCGCAGGGAGCACTTGGAGCGGTGGACCGGGTTGTCGGGATAGGGAAACGCGGTAACATCGGAGGCCCAGATGGCGCGAATGAATTCGGCGTAGGGGAGGCGGGGGAAAAAATAGACCTTCACGCCGGGACGTTGCGCAAAGAATTCCTTGACCCGGGAAAGGTCGGGGCCGTCGCCGACGAATGCGATGGCGGCGCGGTTACGTTCCGCGACCGGAGCCGCGGTGCGGCAGAACAGCATGATGTCGTCGCCCGGCTCGAGGTGTCCGGCGTAGAAGATGAGCAGGCCGTCGCGCAATCCCAACTCTTTGCGGGCTTCGGCCGGAGAGCGCGTGCGCTCCGACTGTTGGATCGCCACTCCCGCCGCCGAACCTCCGCAGTTCGGGATGTAGAAGACTCCCGCGGCGTGCCCCCGCACCTGACACACCCGATCAAGCAGCGAGCGGCTGGCCACGGTGACCACCGGAGTGGTGCGCATCATCCAGCGCTCCTGGCGATCGATGTACTCCTTCAGCAGCCAGGGGTAGGATTTGAGATCGTTGAAGCCTCCCCAGCCCTCCCAGTCGTCGCAGTCCAGAGCAATGGGCAGGCCGCGCCGCCCGAGCCACATGCCGGCGGCTCCGGCAAAGCCCTTGGGCTTAAAAACGTGCACCAGATCGGGCTTGTATTTCTCGACCGCGCGCAGCAAGCGGACCAGCAGTCCGGGATAGCTGAGCGGCGTGCGCCCAGCTTTCGCTCCTTGAATGCGGACTCCCTCCTCGACCCACTCGCGCCCGGACTCCTCCGGGTTGTCGTAGGGAGCGACAAAGATCGTGACTTCATGACCCTGCGCCACCAGTTCTGCAGCGAGAGGGTGGGCGCGTCCCTGGATGGTTCCCTTGGGCCGGAAACCAAAGCCGCCCACAAAAGCTATCCTCATTCCGTTCCCCCCAATGACTTCAGTTGTCATAGTCAGAGCCAACTCGCCGTGCTGATTCCCTCCGATTTGTCCCGCCCCATCCTCGATCCATCTTCGCCTGGAGAAAACCAGCTTGTTCAATTTTGCCCCCGGGGGCGAAGTGCCACTTCTCGTGCGCACAGGCGACGGAGCCGGGGGTTTCCTCGGCCGCAGAGGCGCATCCCTCGAGATCTTGATTGACGACCGCGCGGGACCAGAATAAGCCGGGGTCTCGACCGCTTTCACATGGAGTTTCGACGTCCATCGAAACCAGGGTCCTTCTTCCGCTTTCCGCGCCCATTAAACAGGCGGTCGTTTGTTGGGTACTATCCTCAGGCCATTGCGGGTTACCGGTTTCCGTCAGCCGCTGAGTCCGGTTCTCATGGCCGCACGGCAAAAGCCACCAAATCGTCTCCCCACAGCACGTGCGCGAAAAAATCGTTGACCACCGACCTTGTCATCCGCAACAGGCGATTGCCGCGCACCATGCTCTTTACGCTGAGTACAGATCCCTCGGTGCCGGTCGGCATCCGAGAGATAGTTTCTCTTCGGCCCCGAAGCCGGCTGATGAACATACTCGCATTCTCGACAAAAACCTCCCGGGTCAGCAGTTGGATGCGGTCGAATCCCGCCGCCCTGAGTGCTCTCCGAAGAGTGGATGGTTGAAAATACAGAAGGTGTTCGTCGGGCCAGATCCCGAACGCGCTTTCGCCCACCAGTCTTCTTCCGAGCCCGTTGAAATTTGGAGTCGTGAGCACGATCGCGCCTCCGGGCTTGAGCGCGCGATGGCAGACCTGCAGGGCTCGTACCGGATCCTCCAGGTGCTCGATCACGTCGAACAGCGTGACAGCATCCACGTAATGATCGGGCAGAGCCACGTCCAGAATGCTGCCGACGTAGACTTGAGAGCCGAGGCGCTGCGCCGTATTTTCTGCGATGCCTTCGGAAAGTTCCAAGCCGAGAGTGCGCCAGCCCTCCTCTTGTGCCAGCTCGAGAAATCTTCCAGTGCCGCATCCTACGTCCAGAATGGTGCCCGGTTCCCCGTTCAAATGGCGGCATAGGGAGGTCGCACGCAGAAGGCAATCCATCATTTTCTGCCGGGAAAACTCTGGGCAGACGTAGCCAGAATCCATCAAGCGCTGGTACTTCTTCTGAAAATAAGCGCACGAATATTGACCCTCGATTTGGGCCCTCGAGGGACTAGGGTAGACAAAAACCATCGAACACTGCTCGCATTGCCTAAGGGGACTAGCAGCATTGCGGAAGCAGGGTCGTACATGGGGTTGCCAACACCCCAGCGGACACGATGTCGGAATCTGATTCCTCACAAATCCCCAAAAATGACATTCGCCCGACGAACCTGCTAGAGAGGATACCGGGGCGGAGCGCATCATCGAGCGCTCCTCTCGCTTTCGGATCTTTTCCCATCTGCTTTTCTGGCGGCCTTTCGTTGCCGGGGGACTCCCTATACCGCCGGCACAGCGAGCGCAGGTCGCTGGGACGGAGCGAAGCGCCGGTAAAGCCCGTAGCCAGCGGCAAATAAGGCGACCGAAGCCAGACAGAAGGCGAGCCTGTTCACCAGGTTGGCGTTAATTTCGGGCTTCCAACTCACGCCGAAAGCCAGGACCAGAGCTGCAATCCCAGCCGGGAGAGCGGCCCAGGCCAGGGTGCGCGCGAGATTCAGCCGTGACGCCACAAAATACAGGTGCATCCCGAGCAAGGCCGACTCGCTCAAAAGCGCCGCGTAGACCGCACCCAGCGCGGCATATTTGTGGATCAAAATCAGATTCGCCGTGAGGCTGGCTAGAAGGTAGATCGCGGTCTCGAAGACGAAAACTCTCTGGCGGTTGACGGCAATCAGTACGAAGGTGAGTCCGTAGTGCAGAAACATCGGCACCGAACTCCAGATCAGGATGGCGAGCAAACGACCGGCCGGGTCAAACGATGGGCCGAAGAAGAAGGCCACCAGGGGGCGGCCGATCACCGAAACCAAGGTCGCTACCGCGAGGCCGAGAAAGGCCAGAGACAGAAACAGGTTCTCGCAGAGGTCGTTCATTTCGCGCCCGCCTGCGGCAAGGCGGCACAAAGCGGGGAATAGCGCTCCCGTGACCGCCATGGCGATGAGTTGCATGCCTTCGACCACCTGCAGGGCCGAGGTATAGAGTCCGGTCTCGGTCGAGCCTCCGAAACGGTAGAGCAGGAAGGTTCCGATGCGAAACGACAGGATCCCGAGCACGCTGGTGATTACCAGCGGAGCGGCTTCGCGCAAAAGAAAGACGGATGTTCCCCAACTGTCCGCGAGGCGCGCGCTGCGCGCCAGATCTTCGTGCAGCCAGTAGCCGCAGATTAGCGCGGCCAGCCAGACAAAGATGAGCTGCCCGGCGAAGACCGAGCCTAATCCCCCGCCGAGGGCTAGGGCTCCGGCCGTGGCGGCGAAATACAGTCCCCAGACCGTGCCGTTGACGAGGGCGAATTGATGATGCGCGTCGAGGCCCAGGGCGTAGGCGGAGATCTGGTCGGCGAAGGCCAACGGCGGCAGGCACAGCGAGGCCAGAAAAGCGTAGCCCCCGATGCCCGGCCGACCGACCGGAGTACAGGCGAACAGCAAGTTCAGCAAAACGACTCCGGAAAATGACAAGCCGAAGCGCAGCGAGAGTCCAGACTTCAGGATGCGATGCGCCGTTTCCGGAGAGCGGGCGATCTCGCGAGTGCTCACCGGCGCCAGGCCAAGGCCGAGGAGCAGGCTGAAGACGAGCAGCCAGGTCGAGACATAGCTGAAGTCGCCGAAGGCCGCCGGCCCGAGCCGGCGCGCGACGGCGAGAAAGGCAAAGGCCAGAAAGCCCCGCTTGGCCAGCAATCCGGAGCCCTGAAAACCGAGGTGCCGGAGGCTCATGCCGGGGCTGTGCACTCCCCGGCACCCTGCGGATTTTTGTCCGATGCATGGCTCGAACTCCGCGACACCCGGGTGAACGAATCCTGATTCCCCAGCCGGGCGACCACCTCGGTCAGCCCCACCACCAGCCAGATCATGGAGCCGCAATGCGATCCGAAGAGGGTGCCGTCGTCGGTCAGGCTGCCGGCGAGGGCAGTCAATAAAGACAGAGCCAGGCCGAGAGCAATCCAGCGTAACTCGTCTCCCGGCTCCCTTCCCGCCTCGCGGCCAAGGCGCAGCATGGCGCGGACAGCATGGAGGAAAATCCCAAAGATGCAGAGCACGCCGGCGAGGCCGAATTGCGAGAGCACATACATATAGGCGTTGTGCGGGCTCATGGTGCTGGCCCACTCCGGGGAGAGGCGTTCGAGCCATTCGAAATTGCTGGCGGCCACCAGAGGGCCAAACGAGCCGAGACCGCCGCCGATGATGGGATGCGCCTTGAACTCCGACCAGGCCAGGGTCCAGAACTCCCAGCGAGTCCAGGCATCGTAGGCGATCAGCTCCATCCGATGCATCATGACTTCATAATTTGCCGCCAGCACAGCGCCTCCCGCTACCCCGATCAGGCCGAGCAGCGCGAACGCTGGACGCCAGGGCAGGCGCTTGCGGAATCTCCACGTCAGGTAGAGCAGCGCCGCGGCCAAGGCGCTCCAGGCGCCGAAGGTGAAGGTCAGCAGCAGGCCGAGGAAGAGCAGGATGAGTGTGGAGCCCCAGAAAATTCTCTCCGCCCGCGCACGGGCCGAGAGAAAGAGCGCGCCCGCCAGGGGAAGGCAGTAATTGAAATACACCCCAGCTTCCATCTCTCCGGTCAAGACCGAGGTGATGCGGTTGCGCCAGTC
>Ga0074046_10004625_pt1 | contig 11159 bp, 11 predicted proteins | sample BogForMeECP23OM3_FD_94441 | JGI IMG/M metagenome (GOLD analysis project Ga0074046, IMG submission 94441) | Bog forest soil microbial communities from Calvert Island, British Columbia, Canada - Bog Forest MetaG ECP23OM3 | ecosystem: Environmental > Terrestrial > Soil > Wetlands ...
CGGGCTTTATCCGGCTCATGTCCACGCTTTTGAGCGCCTCTTCGGTGCGCCTTCGGACCGCGACTATGCCCTCATCTCCCGGATAAATCACGGGAGGCAGGTCCGGAAAAAGCTCGCGCAGGGTTACGGAGGTCATTCCCGGAAGTTCGCTTACCCTGGTCTTTACCAGAGAGGGATGGATACCATACATGGATTGGCGGGGTGCAATGGGTGCAATCGGGGGTCGCATAGCTCGTTACTCCTTTCCTTGAAGCGGTGCGCTCAACACGCGGTTGAGAAGTTCGATGTCCTCGTCGAAATAAAATCCGCGGGACGCATATTTTTGTTTCACGTGTTCGGGAATTTCCCAGGCAGTCACAGTCCGGCCATACCACTGCCAGCCCCCCGGGACAGGCACAGGCTGGATTCCCGCTGCTTCGAGCAGCCGCAGAATGGGTTGAATGCATTCCACTTTGCACCCGGTCCGAATGCCTGTCATGTAGGAGATATCGTCGGGTGTTTGAGCCCCCAGCAGAATGGCGCCCGCGACTTCATCAGCGCGTGTGGCCGTGCAGTAGCAAACGATCTGTTCGGGGTGGAACTTCGCTTTGAGGCATAGTTGCGCGATCTTTTCATAATCGAGCCCCTCCAGCTCCACCCTGGCCATTACCGGCTCCGGGCGATCAACCATCGAAATCGCATATTCGGGGCACCGCTGCTCACAGTCCGCGCAACCCCGGCAGCGATCAAGATCCGCGACCGCCAGTTTCTCTTCCATCTTCATTGCAAGGACCGGACAGACCCGCACGCATGTCTTGCACCCCTTACACTTTTCAGAGTCGACTACAGGCATTAGAGTTATCAGCTTCATTTTGCGCCACCTCCTTTTGTTGAGACATTTCATACGCGACATCCAAAATCATATCTTCCTGACCGCCTACCATTTGCCTGCGTCCAAGCTCCACGAGTATATCTCTCGGGTTGAGGCGGTACTTTTCAGCCGCTCGATAGGTATGCAGCAGAAAGCTCGAATAGACGCCCGCGTAGCCCTGAATCAGCGAGGCGTTCCGAATGACCTGGGGCCTGTGCATCATTGGTTCCACTATGTCTTCCGCAACATCCATGATGCTGTAAAAATCGATCCCCGTCTCGAAGCCTGCCTTGTGTAAAACACCGGCAATTACCTCGGTCTGGGCATTACCGGCGCCTCCCCCCAGACCGCGACAGGTGCTGTCCAAATACCGGGCGCCGGCTTCAGCGGCTGTCAGGCTGTTTGCAATGGCAAGGCCGAGACTTGCATGGGCGTGAAAACCGATCGGAACCGAAACGGCATTGACAAGCGCCTCGATCCTGGCTTTGACGTCGCAGGGGAGCATAGCTCCCGCTGAATCGGCAATGTAGATTACATCGCATCCATACGATTCAAACAGCTTTGCCTGCTGGGCGATCACATCCGGCGGACGCATGTGCGCAAGCATAAGGAAACCGAACGTGGTCATGCCCATTTTTTTCCCAAGGCCGATATGCTGTTCGGCAATGTCGGCTTCAGTCACGTGCGTAGCCACTCTGACCGCCCTGGCGCCGCAATCGGCGGCCATTTTAAGATCCTCCTGGGTCCCGATTCCCGGAAGCAGCAGCACAGTGAGGGCTGCGCTTCGAATTACTTTCGAAGCAGCACGAAGTATTTCCTCATCGGTGAGCTTCGCCTTCCCGTAATTGATCGAGGACCCGCCAAGCCCATCGCCGTGAGAGGCCTCAATGAAGGGAACCCCTGCCTTGTCTAGTCCTTCGGCAACGGCGGCGATCTGTTCCCCACCGAATTGGTGGCTGACCGCATGGCTGCCGTCCCTCAAGGTAGTGTCCACCAACCGAATACACCTGCTCATATCCGGCATCATCACCTCCCACCCAGCATGCGCACCGCGAGCGCCTCACCCACTGCGGCGGCAGCGGAAGTCATTATGTCCAGATTGCCTGAGTATTTCGGCAGGAAGTCCCCTGCGCCTTCCACCTCAATAATGGTGACCACCCTGTGATCATCTACTGTAGGGGGCATCCTGAGGCGATAGCCCGGCACGTACCGTTGAACGGTCCTGACCATCTCCTCGACGGAGGCCCGGATTGCTTTCTCGTCCGGATTCTCCACCTCCGTGTAAACCGTATCGGTCATCAGCAAGGCAGGTTCGGCGGGATTCAGCACGATTATTGCCTTGCCCTTTTTCGCACCGCCCACTACACAAAGCGCCCTGGCGGTGGTTTGGGTGAATTCGTCTATGTTTTGCCTGGTCCCCGGACCTGCGCTTTTGCTTGCAATGGCGGCCACAATTTCTGCATAAACGACCCCGGCAACTCGATTGACAGCATGGACAATTGGCACGGTCGCCTGCCCGCCGCAGGTCACCATATTGAGATTGGGAGCATCTGAAAGCCCACTGAGATTGACTGAGGGCACCACGTAGGGTCCTATGGCTGCAGGTGTTAGGTCCACCGCTATTTTCCCGGCAGCTTCAAGAAGCGGCGCGTGAACCATGTGAGGCTTAGCACCCGTTGAATCGAATACAATGCGAATTTGCGGATCATCGATAATCGGCCCGATTCCGTCCGTGGTCGCACGGATCCCCAGGGATTTTGCCCTCTGGATCCCGGGTGAGTCGACGATGCCAGCCATCATTTCCATCTTCAGACGGCGACTCCTCATGATCTTATACATGAGGTCGCTCCCTATGTTTCCCGGCCCTAGAATCGCCGCTTTTATCCTATCCACTTCTTTGTATATCCTCTTTTTTCGATTCGCTCTTAGACGAACCGGACACCTACCGTTCCAAGTCCGTGGAATGAGATTAGAAAGCAGTCTGCCGCCCGGGCATCGACGGCGGCTGTTAAAGCGCCCGACAGAATAATCTCACCTTCCTCCAGGGCGATCCCGAATTCTCCGAGCTTGTTCGCGAGCCAGGCAACCGAGGAGGCGGGATGCCCCATAACCGCCGCACCGGCGCCGGTACTTACCACTTCGCCATTTTTCTCCAAAACCATTCCCAACAGCCGAAGATCGACTTCTCCAGGGCAAATCAGCCGCGACCCCACCACAAACCTCGCGCTCGACGCATTGTCTGCAATGGTATCGGCCAGCTTTATCTTCCAGTCCCGCACTCTACTGTCAACAATCTCGATGGAAGCCATTACCCCTTCGGTTGCCCTCAATACGTCGGCAATGGTCACACCTGGACCTTTAACCCTCTTATTGAGTACAAACGCGACCTCCCCTTCAACCTTGGGCAGCAGGAGCCGGCTGCATGAAATCGGCTCTCCTTCACGCACCAGCATGTGGTCGAACAGGTGTCCGTAATCGGGCTCATCTACACCGATCAGCTTCTGCATTGCGATTGAGGTCAAACCGATCTTTTTGCCGACCACCTTTCGCGAATCCCGCTCGCGTCGAATCCCCACCCCTTCGAGTTGAATCGCATAAGCCTGCTCAACCGTTAATCCGGGGTAGATTACCGTGAGCGGGTCGACCGGAGTTGCGCTCATTTCGGCCTTATAGAGCTGCTCCGCAATGGCCTTGCTATTGACCATGTACACCGCCTCCCTTTCCCGTAAGGTCTAGCCAACGCTCCCTGATCACTGAAGCTATGGACTCGGCCAAAGCCGCATCGTCCGGGCCGGCCTTGAGGCCCTCGATCAAAGCGCGACTGCCGAGGCGCACCTCGGCATGAGGACCGGGAAGAGCAACTATCCTGCATATTCCAACCCGGCCAACGGCTAAGCGCACGCCCTCCTTATGATGGCGCTTCATGTCAGGAGTGAATTTAAGAATCCAGGGGGTCGCGGCATGAGGATCTAGCTTCAGCACCGCCTCCACACTGTGGTCCTTGCTCTCGGCCCCGACTCCTCCGGTAGTGATAATTAGACCAAAGCCCCGCATCAAAGCCCCCTCGAGTGCGGATACCGCGGCGGATACACTGTCCTGGATAATTCCTCCAAACTCCGCCCTAAATCCGGCTTCTGTAAGCGTTTGCACAAGATACGGGGAGTTTGTATCCTCGATTTTTCCAGAGATCACTTCTGAGCCGGAAGAGAAGACGCAGGCACGCCTGGCAACCGCATCGGCCACAGCCTGTCCAATTTCGCCGGATCGCGAAATAACCTCCCGGGCAGCTTGCGGATCGAATGCAATCAGCCCAAGGACCCCTTCGGAGTGAACGGATGCGTTGGGGTGAAGACTAATCCCCGGCACCCCGGCCAAACTCCCAAGGATTCCCCCGGCTTTTCCGGCAACCGATTCGGCAGCTATATTCTTTTTAAGCACATCAAAAGCAATGATGCCGGGCTGCACGTCGACGACCATTATCTCTCCGGGATCGAAGCCCAAAGCTTCGGCCACAGCTGCAGCTGTATCCTCCAGGTTGGCGCTTTCCAACTCAGCACCTTCGACCCAAAAAGTGGTTTTTTCAAGAAGGTTCCATTCCATAAACTTATTTCCGAAACATATGCAAAAACCTAATGCGCCGCCCGTTGTTGCACGTCTAACCGAAAATCAAGAATCGGCGCGTCTATGATTGCCCTCCCGATATCGATTATATCTGCACCGGCGGCTACCACTTCTTCCAGCTTCTCCGCGGTGACACCACCCCCGAAAGCTATTTTCACCCGCTGCCTGAAACCTTGACGGTGGGCGGCTTCGACTACCTTGCAAAGGTCTTTTAAACTTCCAGTATCCACCATCAGCACGCCGGCGCCGGCTCTGCAGGCCAACACCGCTTCCTGGGCGATCGGGCCGGTCTCCCCACGAATCTGCACGGCGACAACGCGTCCGTTCATCGAGTACGCTCTGCCGACAACTTCCGTTATTCCCCCAAACATCCGAACGAAGTTCTTATCCAGATATACGAAAGGCTCATCTACCAGCCTGACACAGGCCCCTCCGATCTCAATAGCCTCCCGAAGCTGCTTTCGTATTTCAGGGACCACTTTCTTCCAGGCGCCACAGACGATCCGCGCCCTTCCACCGGCCAGGCCGGCAAGGCGGCAAGCGGCTGTTGCAACTCCGGAGGGCTTCCCGACACAGCCAAGAAGTTCTTCTTCTGCCCGCGCAATCTGTTCAGCCGTCCCCCGCAGGCTCAAAACGCAGACCCCGGGCTGGAGGTCCGAGCCGTCGGGAAGATGGGTCAAGACTGAGAGGCCCAGTTCTGATGCACGGTTGAGGGCAAAGGTTGTACCGGCAAGAGTACCTGGTTCGGCTACTGTGAGGTTGGCAGCAAAAAATTGCCCGTTGAGCGGTTCAAAAAGGTAAAGCCTGACGTCCATGTGTCGTTCCATATTGTCGTACGACGTTCGGCATCTGCGAGCCAAGGCAGTCTACCATTGAATACAACCAAGGTCTTGAAAAATGTATCACCAGAAAGTGTCTCAGCGTAAAATCCCGCGTCGTTGAGCCAATTGATCTTCAAGAGCTTGGGACTTTGAGCGATGTCCCAGGCAGGCAGAGATTTCTTCTGCTGTTTCCATGACACGCTTTATGGCTTTTTCTAACCGCTCACCTTTCATACGCGACACAGGGCCTGAAATACTTATCGCGGATATTACATTCCCGGTCTGATCTCTGATTGGAGCAGCCACGCACCGTAGACTCTCCATTATTTCCTCGTTATCGATTGCAAAACCCTGCGTCCTGATCTTTGCCAACTCATCTTCGAGAACATTCAAATCGGTCAATGTGTTCTCAGTGAATCTCGGCAGGCCCTTGTCATTAATGAGCTTACGTCTTTCCTCCGGCGAAAGGTGCGCCATGAGCACCTTGCCGACCCCTGTGCAATGGGCAGGCAGCCGCATCCCGACCTGCGAGGCGATTCGCAGAGACCGGCCGGATTCCCGCTTGTCAATGTACAGGACTTCCAGTTTATCGAGGACAACCAGGTGGACCGTCTCGGCCAACTCCTCAAGCAGTTTACTGATATACGGGGCAGCGATCTTGCGCACTTCCCAACCCTGGGCGACAATGTAACCTACTTCAAAAAAACGGACACCGAGCCTGTATTTGCATGTGAAAGCGCTCTGCTCAATGTATCCGAAACCTTTGAGCGTAGAGATAAGACCATGGATCGTGCTTTTTGGCAGCGAAAGCCTCGCGGCGATTTCGTTCAAGGCAAGCTCGCCACGCGCTTCGGCAAGGGTGTCGACGATAGTGAGCGCACGTGCGACCGACTGAATTCTGGAATTCGATTCCACAGAAATCCTTCATCAAATTTACGACATTATAGCATGGGGATCAGAACGTGCAATTCGATAATGCCGAAGGCCCTTCGAAAATAGGCCTCCGGTGACCCCTCTCAGCCAATAACTAAATAACACGGCGTGAAAATCTCAGGGATTGCGTTTTAAATCGGAGACGAATTGACTAACACGGGTGGGTCAATTTTCACTAGTGGCCAGTACCTCCAATAACGTTGAATTTACTGGACGCGACACTAGGACATGCGGGAGGAGGCCAACCGCAGCAGTTGGTAGATGGTAAACGTGTAGGGCGCCTCCCGCTGCAATTGCCGCGACCGGGACAGCACCGCCCCACAGATTTCTTCCAACTCCAATGTGCGGTGGTGCTCAAAATCCACCAGCATCGAGGTTTTTATCGGATCAAAGTGGCGGATCAACTCAAACATTTCCTTGCAGTCAGTTTCGGTCAGCGACACCCCATCGGCAGTTGCGGCAGCCGTGGCTTCAGCCATCAGTCCGTAGACAATCTGCGACAGCCCGGGGTCGCTCATGAGCGTGCCAGTATCCATGCGGGTGAGTGCGGATAAAGGATTCACGCCGTTGTTGATGACCAGCTTGCGCCACAGTTCAAGTTGAATGTTGTCGGTCACCTGGGTGGGAATACCAGCCTGGTTGAAAACAGCATCCAACCGCTTGAGCAGTTTTGTCGAGTTAGAAGCCGCCGCAGCCGTCGGCCATTGGCCCATCACCACCTGCGCCGGCCCAACGGCGTCGATGACGCCCGGCGATGTCAGGTGCGAGCCGATCCGCACGGCCAGCCCTCCTAGAACCCGCTCCGCGCCCAGGTGCCTGGTCAGCACGGCTTCGTTGTCCACTCCGTTTTGTAACGACAGCACCGGCGTGGACAACTCCCCGAGCCAGTCTGAAAACTGACGGGCGATGGCCTCGGTGTCAATCGCTTTTACACAGAGAATGATCAAGTCCGCTTCGGGTGGTAAGGAGCTTTGGAGAAATTGCTCCAGTGAGCAAGCTCTTACCGGCGCGTCAAATCGCCATTCTGGATGGTTAACGCGCAACCCTCGGGTTTGTAGCGCATGCAGGTGAGTTCCCCTGGCAATAAAGGTAACTAGCTGGCCATTGGCTTGTAGTCGCGCGCCATAATAGCCGCCAATCCCGCCTGTGCCGATAACTACGAAATGCATGGTGCCTTTCCTTTCTTTTCGGCGCTGGTCAAAATGTTTCGCTGAAGTACATTCAGAGCCTGTAAATGGCGAAATGATCCAGCAAGCGTTCAATTTTCAAAAGGTGCAGTCCGACGTTCTCCATGGTCTGCGCATTCCTATGATAGGGCCAATCGAGCACATTTTCATCATTCGGCGTGGCCAATTTCGCTGATCATGGAGGTTGTCAACCTTGTGAACTTTCCAAAAGTTTCAGATATGGAAAAGCATTCTTACGGTTCATCACGCTATGAAATTGTGATCCCACCTTGGCAACTTGGTCAAAATCCTACACGACCTAATGGAACATTCGGCTAAAGGCTCATTGTTGACTTGCTGCAAACACGGGGCCTGCGTGAGGAATTAGCTTCCCTACCCGGGTATGACTCATCATGTATGGGAACTGTGATTGGCGAAGTATAGCTCGTTCTTGGCTTTAATACAGCTTGCGAGACTGTCGAGAAAGCCCAAATGTTTCCATTTTGGAGAACTTACATATAGTAAAATCAACCGCTTACATGTTTAAGAGAACCCGTTTTAAGGTTTTTCGACAATCTCTGCCACTGTACGTAATAAATCCCGAGGATCCCGATCAGCCAGTCCCACGGGAACTTGCTGTGTCTTGCGAGAAGCGTGAGTACACCCGTCGGCGGATTTCCTTTCCAATATGAAATGGACCTCTTGAGGGTTCAATTTTATTAGTTCGCAAGGAATAAGAGAACTGTCTCTCGAAGTTGGATCTTCCGCCCGGACCCGCCGTTTGATATTATTGAATTGCTCTGCCCACGTGCCGGATGTATAATTTAAGACAATTCACCAGGGGATTCCCCATATGGAACACGAAGCTCAGATCGAGGATTAATCAATAATCCGTTAGAAAGAGAAGCGGCCCTAACCCCCCAATAAGGGGCTTGGAATAAGAGCAGGGCAAGATAGGGCGGCTGGCTGAAAGACCATACAAAGGGGATGGTTGACCTACTCCAGGGAGGAGGCGAGGATATGCCTGCATGCGTAATAGGTCACATTAAGGTTAAAGATGACGATAAATGGGCTGAATACCGCAGCAAAGTTCCCCAAACTCTCGTTCAATGGGGGGGCGAAGTGCTCTTTCGGGGCCAACGGGTGAAGGTCCTAAGCGGCGAACACTCGTACGTCGATGCTGTCGTTATTCGATTTCCTGACGCAAAGTCTGTGACAGGATGGTACAATTCTGCAGGTTACCAGGCACTCATTCCGATTCGCGAGCAAGCTGCGGACATAGTATTGGTAAGCTACGAATCATGACCGCAATGCCTTGATAGTTATTCGATTCAAAAGGGTGTCCTTAAAATTCCAACGCATGAAGTAAGGGCTCAAATACCCTCTGTGGCGTTGTCACCACCATCATCGGCCTCGAAAAAATGACAGTAATGACCCATTGGGCTCAAAATTCGGCTAATTATAAGATCCGGTTTGATTCCCCATGGACTGCGGTCAGCCTGATACTTGAAAATGTGGACTGTCCCACTTGCGTAAGAGGTGCAACGTGGTCAAGCTCCAAGTTCCCTTTTAAACAGCCGACCGGATTTAGACTAAAATGAATGGTTACCTTCTGGTTCCATTTGGACTTGCACACACAATTCGTTTTTAACATTGCTTGCCAACTTGTTGAAAATCGACCTGGGATCAAAACGCTCAATACATGATCCGAACATCACAATCCCGCCGAAGCCATCAGGGATTTCCGTAAGACAAACTCCGCTTTAAAGAACACCTCCTAACATTCATGAACAGATGCCGCTGCTCATGAGTGTTAGGGGAGAAGCATCATTTCAGCGGAGGGAGAATGTCTGGGCGGGTGAAATATGCCTGAGAAGTGAACGAAGTGGGGGCCTGCAAGTTGGCGCTGAACAGTGGCGGGATCATTTCCAGGCACGTTTTAGAGTAAACTTCGGGATCAAAACTGCGCTTTGGCGCCTATCGTTTAGACATTTTATGCATTATTGCGGATTCTAAGTACCTGTGCGGAAGAGAGGCCAAAAAATCAACGGATGAACCTGGTTTTTTCCGATGCATCTTTTCGATGCACCTGCAACGGTTCACCGCTGGGTTTGCCGAGGCACACCACCGCCAGGGGTACTTTCCCGGATTGCACGCCCAGTATATTTCGCATAACTTCAGCGTCATACAAAGTGAACCATAGACTTCCAAGTCCCAGAGCATGGGCCGCAAGAAGCATGTTCTGAACTGCCGCTGCACATGCGTGCTGGTAAGCAATCCCGCCGCCTTCAATAAATCTGTCTGCCCCTGTTTTGTCTGGATCTCCCACTACAGCCACAAGGACAGGAGCAGAGAGCAAAAAATCAACATTGTATCGTCCCAACCATTTCCAACCGCTCTTTTGTAGCAAATCTTGCTTCAGTGTTTCGGCCTCCGAGAAAATCGTTTTCTTGGTTTCCTGGCTGGTGATCACGATGAATTCCCATGGTTGCGCATTCATTGGCGAAGGAGCCCAGACTGCGGCTTCCAGGATCATTGCAATCGTTTCTTCTGGTATTGGCTCCGGTAGAAAGGCGCGGCAACTTCGCCTTCCTTTGATGATGGAGAAAATGTCCACAGCTAGTCTCCTTCGGTCTTAATCGGAATAATGCATCAAGTTGTGCTGTGCATTAGAACCCATTTTGGGGTCGGATTCTGCCCGGAAAAACTTCTTGAACACCCTAAAAGCCCGCAAAACCATACAATTTTCCAATCAAATATGCAAGTGGTAGGTCAACGGGACCGGTTTTGGCACTTTCAGGACACACCCATATCCCAGCAGTTGATGGTCTCGTTCTCACGCCCCAGCGTATTGAGTGGCGCTCAGGCGAAAATGATGCGATAGTAACGGGCTAGTGGAAAAGCCGAGGCAACATGGAAGTACCCGACGCTCCGCGAGGTATGGTAGACTGCCCTGGCCCCAACCTTTACAAGCAGACTTATCATCAGGAGAAAGCATCATCTCATCGGCCGGAAAATATCCTGCAATCTCAGGAGAGCATCTATGAAACATGAATCCACTCAACCGAACACCTCAGGCGATTTGTGCCGTCGCAATTTCCTCCAGCTTCTTAGCTTGGGAACCGTCGGCCTGGGCTTTGGCGTCTCCATCTTTACACGCGGATATGCCATTGCTGAGGAAGCAGATAAGGAGATAGCCCATCAACTACTCATGCAGGGCACCAAGGACTTCAAAGGGGTCCACATTTCCGAGATCACCCCTAATGATATGTTCTATCAAACCACCTACGATGGTATTGCTGATGTCTCCTTGGATACCTGGCAGCTTAGGATCGAAGGACTGGTGGAAAAGCCAATGACCCTCAAGCTGGACGACCTGATGAAGTTGATGGATAAGACGGAAGCCGTAACACTCTCCTGCATAGGCAATCCGGTGGGGGGTGATTCTATTGGGAATGCCATCTGGGAGGGAGCGACGCTGAAAAATGTTCTGCAACTCGCAGGTCCCAAATCGGGAATCAAGAAGGTGGTCTTCTACGGGGGGGAAGGCTACACGGATAGCATCCCTTTCGATCTTGCCATGGACGGGACTGTTTTCCTCGCCTACCGGATGAATGGGGTTCCCCTGCCGCGGGAGCATGGCTTCCCGCTTCGTGCTGTTGTGCCTGGGATCTATGGAATGAAGAATGTGAAGTGGTTGCAGAAGGTCGAACTGGTGGACCACGACTACAAGGGGTATTGGGAAGGGAAAGGATGGTCGGATACGGC
>Ga0074046_10004627_pt1 | contig 11158 bp, 15 predicted proteins | sample BogForMeECP23OM3_FD_94441 | JGI IMG/M metagenome (GOLD analysis project Ga0074046, IMG submission 94441) | Bog forest soil microbial communities from Calvert Island, British Columbia, Canada - Bog Forest MetaG ECP23OM3 | ecosystem: Environmental > Terrestrial > Soil > Wetlands ...
GCAGGCGGCGGACCGGGTGATCTGCGAGGGCTGCGAGGGGGACGAAGACGAACTGCTGGCGCTGACGGCGGAGGTTGCGCTGGTGTTCTCAAACAAGGTGCTGATCATGGCGCGATCGCGGATTATGAGAAAAGACTTCATTGTTGCGGCTCAACAAGCCACTTAACCAACCTGACCGCGGAAGCGAGCGTCAACTGAAGGGCGGGATTCCCCGCGAGGTGAAGATGAATCGCGGAGGCTTTGCAAAACGCAGTGTGCGCGGGGCGCCAACTGACCGCCGTCGGAATTGAATCTCTCCCCTGCGCGTCTTGCACGGCGCTCTGTTGCGGCCCTGTGCCGCTGACCGCGGAACGGATGGGGAAGATTACCAACTTCGCGAAAGCCATGCCGCCCGCCGAAAGAGACCGCTTGGCGGCGCAGAGACGTGGAGAACTGGACTGCGGCTTCCTGGATAAAGACTCGTACCGATGCGCGATCTATCCAGTGCGCCCATGGGTCTGCGAAGCCTTTGGACGCGTGGAAGGGCTGACCTGCCCGAAGGTGGGGCGCCTGGTGCAGATTGTGCCCGCCTTCTTGAATGAGTTGCGCTTGGAAAAAGAGGGTCCCGCCCAGAGTGTGGCCACCTCTGCCGGATTCAAATGGAGAACCATTGAATTTTGCGACTAGATTGTTTCAAAAACGGGTGTATACTCGCTTTCGTTGCGATTTCGGGTTTCCCTGCTACTGGGCGGCATACATGTAGCTCACTTGGTAGAGCATCTCACTTGAAATGAGAGGGTAGTTGGTTCGAATCCAACCCTAATCCCGCAAGGGATTTGCCGAACGACTTGCAGGGGAAGACTTTTGGCGGCACTCGGCCGGCTTACATGCCTTTCACGCAAAAAAGCCGGCCGGACTTCCGCCGAAAATGTGGGGGACCGCTTTGGAAACCGGGCGCGACTTGGCAGCGATGCCCACGGCGAGCGGTTACATGACAAGCACCAGGCTTCGGCCTGGATCTCACTTCACCGTGAGGTCCTCCACCACCAGTTAGCCGGGTTAGCAAAGCGATAGCATTGTTATGCGAATCGCTGCGGATCTGCGGGATGGCTGCGGCGTATCTGGAAAAGCACGGAAGGATCTGACGACTCCGTCGACCTAAAGGAGAAGCGAAGCAATGGTATCAGCCTCGGTAACGACTACTTTCATCCCGCTTCATGACCGCATCCTGGTCCGCCGCCTGGAAGAGCAGGAAACGTTTCATGGTGGAATCTTCATCCCCGACAGCGCCAAGGAGAAGCCACAGGAAGGCGAAGTGATCTCGGTGGGCAAAGGCAAGTCGAACGACGAAGGCAAGGTCTTGCCGCTCGATGTAAAAACTGGGGATCAAGTGCTCTTCGGCAAATACTCCGGCACCGAAATCAAGATCGACGGCGAGGAGTTCCTGATCATGCGCGAGGAAGAAGTCCTTGGCATCATCAAGCGGTAACAGATGCCCCGAAGCGGTCGGTATGCAGCGAGTTCTGAACGAGTTTTCAAGTTAGCCGGGTTAGCAAAGCGGAAACGAAGGAGACTTACAGGCGAAAACCTGTTACTTCCGGCGTATACATGCACAAGGTATGCAAACCTTGCAACGCTGGTTCAAATCCAGCACCCGGCTCCAAGTTTGGCGGTTACTGTACGGCTTACATGCCCCTTGAAAAGGCAAATGCGGGTTCGAATCCTGCCGGTTGCGTGAGCAACCGTGGCTGAATGGCAAAAGCAACAGCCGGACGACTTACCGCCATTGAAGTTGATGGGGAGAAGCAGATGAACAAACGGATGCGACTTTCCGGGCGACCGGATACTGCCTGCGTTTACATGCACAGCCTGTCAAAGGCTGCTTTAGCTGGTGCAACCCCAGCCTCCCCAACCAGTTTGGGCTGATACTGGCCGTGAATACATGACTATTCGGGTTCATAGCCCGACCCCTCCACCAACAAAACTTCACGGGGGGTTTCTGGAGCCGCAAGGTTGCCGGAAATAATCAGAAACACAACCGACTTTCAGCCCGGAACTCTGCCTGCCGAGGACTCAAAAAACCATGGCCAGCGGTGATAGATTCTACGAACTCGACTTGCGCCATCGCGAGGCCCTCCATGGCGACATCGGCTCCATCCTGCGGATTGAAGGCTTGGTGATTGGCGGCGAAGACGCGCAATGCGTGCTGATGTTGCCCGACACCGAATGGAAGGGCTGGGAAGCGCCGGTGAACATGCTCGACGAAGCCCAGTGGACCGACTGGCTGCGGAGATCGGACGATCCGGAGATCCTGGTGATGCCGGCCAAGGCCTTCCACCGCAAGGTGCGCTATGAGATATCGGGCGCGGTGCAGCAGAAGGTGTGGATGGCGGACGCGCTGAAGTGCGTGTATTGCGGCGCGATGATGGGCAAGGCGCAGTTGACCGTGGATCACTTTGTTCCGCTTGAAACGGGTGGCGCGAACGACACTTCGAATTACCTAACTGCCTGCCGCAGGTGCAATAAGGACAAAGGCGCAATGGACCCGCGTGACTTTTGCAAGTGGCGCAACCTGAACTACGAAGTGCTGGCGGACTACTTGGCTCGGCGGAAAGTGGGTTGAGCGGACTTTTGGGGAGGGGGTAAAAACGGTGGAAACAGGACTGACCAAGAACCAGATTTTGTCGCAACTGTCGAAGTCGCCGCACGGGGATCTGAAAGAATATGTGCCGGCGACCCAAGCGGCCGCCAAGCAGGAACCGGAGTTTCTGGCTCACCTGATTGCGTGGGACCGGCTGAATGGACAAGTGCGCGATGCCAAAGTCGCGCTGCCGGTGGTGAGCCTGACGGTGCGGGAGTTTCCGGTGGAGCTGGCGGAGAACTCGCTAGCCCATGCCGCGCTGCTGGGGCCGCGGGAGCTGTTGCGCGCCTGCCGCTTTGCCGGCCCCGTTGTGTTTGGGCCGAACGGCAAGATCCGCCAGATGCGCTTGCTGATCAAGAAGTGGCTGAGCGAGAAGGAAAAGAACCAGCGCGGCTGGGACCGCGTTGCCCTGCAGCACCGGCAAACGTTGAAGGAACTCTACAGTCTGGCTCATGCCAAGCCGGGAAGCGATCGAGCCAACGTGGTGATGTTCGGACGCGCCCTGGACAAAACCAAAACGCCGCTGCCCGTGGGCTCGGTGTTTGAGGTTGTGGCGCGCCTCAAGGACATGTCCGCCGCCGAAGCGGCCGGAGAGATTGTGCGCCGCAAGATTCCCTTCCTGGTGGCGCACGGGGCGCTGGGGACAAAGGCGAAGGACCCGGACTTGGTGCTGGCGCTGATTGGCCAGATGTCTCCGACGGAGTTGGTGACCAACACCAAGATGCTGGAGAAGCTCGGCATCAAAAGCAACCCGGCGCTGCGCGGCGCGTTTGAAGAGGCTCTGGGCAAAGCCGCCAAGAGCAAGAAAAACGTGCTGAAGACAACGCGCGCCGCCGAGGCCATTGAAGACGAAACCCTCAAGGAGAAACTGCGCGGCCTTCAAGACAAGCAACTCGCGGCCATGGGCGTGGAAGGAAACTGGCTGGTGCTGGGCGACAAGTCGGGATCGATGTCGCGCGCCATCGAGATCGCCAAGCAGATTGCCGGGACCCTGGCCAAGATGGTGAAGGGCAAGGTGTGGCTGGTGTTCTTCGATACCGCGCCGCAGACCATCGACGTGACCGGCGCCGCGCTGGACGTGATCCAGAAGGCGACGCGTTACATCACGGCCAACGGCGGCACCTCAATTGGCTGCGGGCTGCGGCGAATGCTCGACGCCAAGGAAGAGATCGACGGCATCGCCATTGTTTCCGACGGCGGCGAGAACACTGCGCCTTACTTCCATCAGGTTTACCCGCAGTACGCGGCGTTTGCCGGGAAAGAGCCAACAGTTTACCTCTACCACTGCGGCGACCGCAACAGCGCCTTCACCGCCTTTATGCAGCACGCGGGAATCGACATGCAGGTGTTTGAGATTTCGGAAAACATCGACTATGTTTCGCTGCCGAATCTTGTTGCGACGATGAGAAGTAATCGATATTCTCTCTGTGATGAAGTGATGAACACGAAGCTGCTCACGATGGAGGACGTGTTTGAATGCCAGAGCGCAGGCACAGGGTCGCAGAAGGAGAAGTGTATTCCCGCTTAACGGTGCATGAGGCGGTAAAGCGACCCGTCTTGACGACGTTTTATCGCTGTATCTGTGAATGCGGAAAAGGGATATTCGTGAAGCCGTCGGATCTAAGAAAGGGCCTTGTGAGGTCCTGCGGTTGCCTGAACAAAGATACGCAGCGTGCTCGGATGCGAAAGATGAACGCGAAGCACGGTAACGCAAGCCGACACGCTACCTCTCCCGAATACCGAATCTGGACTGGTGTGAAGTCACGGTGCAGTTACGAAGGGAACACGGTTTTCAAGTATTACGGCGGCAGAGGAATTACTGTTTGCGACAAGTGGAAGGATTCCTTTGAGGCGTTTATGCGGGATATGGGACCGCGTCCGTCTCGAAAGCATTCAATCGAGCGCAAAGACCCCAACGGGAACTACGAGGCCGGCAATTGCTATTGGGCCACGCGGGACACGCAGATGCGTAACAAGCGGAACAACGTAGTTTTCACAATCAACAACGAGACGATGTGCTTGAAGGATTGGGCGACAAGGTATGGGGTGAACTACAAATCACTTCACCACCAAGTTCACAAGAGAGGCGGAAGTATTGAGGCGGCTTTGCAAGCTGCCAGGAAGGAGGTAAAGAATGTTGGACAATTTTCGCACCTTCAACAAAGATCGGCTTGACTTGGACGAGCTGATTGCCTTAGCGGCATTTGGTCGAACGCTGCGTGCTGAATATGACACGCAGAAGGTGGATGAGCCAGAGTTTGTGGGAGCGCAGCTTACCGCTTTGCGCCGCGAGATCCAGTCGCGCCTGGACGACCAGCGCGAGAAGCGCCGCCGGCAGATCAAGAGCCAACTGCAGGGCTTGAAGACCACCGCCGAGCGCCGCGCCGAGCTGGAAGAGGAATTGAAGAATCTGGAAATTGTGCCCTGAGGCGAATGCCGATAACGGCTGGGCGATTGTGGCGCTTTGACCCCGGTTTTTGAGCCGGGGTTTCTTTTAGTAGTTGCACCCCCGGCCCCCGCAGCCGGAGCGAATGGAGGGGCCGCATGAAACCGAAAACGCTCACAAAGAGATTTGACCGTGACATGTGTCGCCGAATGCGTAACCGCCATTGGCTATTCATGGAACGAATCCGCGACGAAGGCGTTGTCTGGTTCTGCCCGTGGGACAAGTACGGGAGGCACAGAGGCGAAGAAAACGGTGTCGAGGTCGATGGCATCATCGGGTGGGGCATCCTTGACTGGATGCGCTCACATAGAGACTGGTTCAAACGTGGACGATGGAGCGAAAAACGCTGTGCGCGACCAGTCCGCCTAACCGACGCAGGTGTTGCGGCCCTTGAAAATTGGCAGGTTTACGATATGGGACCCGTAGAAGGCGGCCTAGTCGAACCTGGTTGGATCTGCACACCTACGCCGCTGCTCCGGAAGCCAGCATGAGGGGCTCAAGCATATCAGCGTCTTTCCTTTCGTCGCCTAAGGAAGATGCGGTATAATTGCGCCCATGACGAACCTGCAACTGGCCCTGACGATCGGTATTCCGTCGCTTTTGGTGTCGGTCGGCATTTTCCTGAACAATGCGCGTTTTAACAGCATCGATGGGCGCTTTAACAGCATCGATGGGCGATTCAACGACGTGGGCGGACGGCTCAACACGATCGAGTCGGACTTGCGCCAGTTCTATAGCATCCTGGGACGGCACGACGCGGAGATCGCGAACTTGAAGGACCGCCAGCGCAGCGCCTAGCCGGCAACCTTGCGCATTACCTGGGAGACGAGACCAATGAAAGACGCTGAGGACCCGATGAAAGACAATTACCGGGTCATACTCCAATACGCCGCGGAAGGCTATTGGATTGCGGAAAACCCCGAGTTGCCCGGTTGCATAGCCGACGGAGAGACCGCTCAGGGAGCCTTGTCTTCCTTGGATGTTTCGAGAAAATTGTGGATCGAAAGCCGATTGGCCGTTGGTCTCGACATTCCTGAACCGCAAGAGCCGCCGCGGAAGCCAACCAAAAGGCAAATAGAGGCGCAGTCAACCCACCAAAAGATCGCGCAAAACCAGCATGAGCGCGAGGCCGAGAACAGGCGCAAACTGTTGGCCACCCTCAGCCCCGATGCGCGCGAGATGATCATCCGCGAATTCGCCAAACTGGGGCTGCTTCAGTAGAGTAACGTCGACTATGGCGCACATCTACGAGTTCGCAGAATTCCAGGTTGAACGCCGCGCCGACACCCATGGCTGGACGTTCTCTACCCATGGGAAAAATGACGTTGACTTCCCTTGTCCGCATTTACGTTTGCTGTTTGACGAGAATGGCCACACGGTGGACTGCAAAGACTGCGGCAAAACCGTGAGTGCTTGGTGGGCGTTCATGCAGTTGGTGGAGCGATTCAAACACGAGTGGGAAAAGATCAAGAACGCCCGACTGGAAATCGAAGCCGCCGAAAAACGGATATTGACCCATAAAGCCGCCATCGCCGTGGAGGACGCGTGGCGGCGGCGCAAAACGATCCCCACTTGTCCCCATTGCCACTTACCGATCCTCCCTGGCGAGGGTTTTGGCCGCAGCGGCGCAAGCAGAGAAGGGACGACCGGGACCGCGAAGCCAATCGAACTGCGCCCTAAGTTCGCAGTAGCCGAAAATGAATCATCACAAGTCCAGAGTCTGGATTGAAGCAATATAATTGCGCTCATGAACTGGCGAGAAGAATGCCGCAGAGTGCATTGGGAAGGTTTGGCAATGCTCAAGCAAGAGGGGAAGCTGCCCTTCCTACTCCGACCCTACGAAGAGAAAGGCGAGCGCCGGCGGCAGGACTTGGTGCTCGAAGACGGCCTAAGCGATGGCCACCGCTTAGTGCTGCGGACGCTGGTCGCTGCGAGCTTCCGCGCGTTCCCGCCCGCGGCCGCGCTTACTCAGGCCGACGGCATGGAGCTAAGAAGCGTTGAATTCAGCGCCCACTTCGGCATTTCACCGGGAATACCGCCGGAAGAGTATTACAAGGAATATGATCGCATCCTCAATGAACAGTTCGGCGGCACGATGGCCAACTTGCCCGCGGAACTTTGGCGGGAGACGGTGGTGACCGCCATCAAGGGTCCGAAGATTGAACCTACCCTTATCCACACTGTTTACGGCCGCAAACCGGACGGCGAGATTGAGTTTGGCGCAACCGACGAACGGTACACTATGTTCGAAAGTGTTTTACCCGACTGGTGGGAAGAAACCGTGCAATGATTTGCGCGCGCTCGAACGCTAACGAGCACGCGATTGACCCAGCCGAAAAGAAGATTGGCGCAGGGTTGCTGGAGTACGTTTTTGAGCCGCTACTGAAAGCCTAGAGGACACGCCATGCAGTTGCCGGAACTGACCGACGACGAACACAACTTGTTGCTGATGGCGCTTGGCTATGCGATCGGGTTGGCTATGAAAGAAAATAACCGCGGACTCGCTTACTCGATTGTGCGCTTGACCAACAAACTGAACGAGAACAACCCAAGTTACGTGCCCTACCAGATTCCCGAAGGGCAATGACAGACTTTACAGGGCGCCAGAACGTGCCCTGACAAGATGGCGCGTACAAACGCCAAAGGTTTGGGTGGGGCCGAAAGGCCAGGCCCAGACTCAGACTCAGGGTTCCGGGCCGGCAAGCGAGGCGTGGCCGTACAACCTATCGACTAGCTCACCTGGTAGAGCGTCTGATTCATACTCAGAAGGTCACTGGTTCAACTCCAGTGTCGATGACTTGGGGCCGTCCGCGCGGTAGCGGGCGGCCCTTTAATTTGCGCCATTTGCGGCGCAAAAACGGTTATAATTGCGCGCATGGCCGATAAAGATGAAAAGACCAGCCATTTTTGGGTGAATGGAATTGTCGCGGCGCGCGATAAAAAACCCTACGTGCAGCTCTCCACCGAAAAGGGGATTGTGGTGCAACTCTCGATGAGCGAGGCGCGGCAGGTGGCCATGGACATCCTGGTGATGGCGGCGCGCACCGAGGCGGACGCGATGATTTTGAAGTTCTTCAAAAAGTCGGAGTTTCCAGACGCCGCTGCGGCCGCGCTGATGCGGGAGTTCCGAGACTTCCGCGCGGAGCTGGATAGGGAAGTGGCGGAGCGGGGAGGCGAGAACGGCGATGACTCGCAAGGAGAGGCACGATGAACTACGCGATGGAGGAGAAACTGGCCGCGGGAGAAGCCCTGGATGTGCGGCATCTTGGTGAAGAGATCGAACCTGGGATCTTCAGGCTGCGCCATTTTATTGCGGATGTGGACTACTGCGACGGCCAAGGCGAGGCTTGGATCTGGAGCATCGGAAGACGCAAAACCGATGACGCGATCCTGGCTGCGACCGACGCGCGCTTTTATGGAGACCCGGAGTTCGAATGCCTCTGGCTAAGGTAGTCCCGCTGGCCGATGGAAAGGATAGAAAAGGAATGATTGAGAAACTAACCTATGACGGCACGACCGTGCATGTGCACTTGGCGTCGATCTCACTGAAGGCGACCAAGGCCTTTACGCACGGCAGCTTTGTCTTCGACCAGGCAAAGCACAGCCTGACCATGGGCCAGCTACCGCCGGTGCCGTCGCCTTTGGACTTAGCCTTGGAGAAAGGCGCGACGCTCAATTTTCAGCTCGTGGCGCCGGACGGCACCCCGCGTAAGCAGGTTCGCTCCGGCGTGTTGACAGCGAACGATAAGCAGCCCGGCATCTTTCGTATTACAGGCATGGCCAAAACCGAACGGCGCTTCCCGGCCGAGGACGGCTGGGGCAACGAAATCTACAAGTACCGCGCCTACTTCTCACACGAAGGGCTGGTGACGGACGCGGTGCTGGGCAAACCCGTGGAACTGCCGCAGTGGCTCAAGGGCTGCATTGCGCGGCAGAAGGGGCTGTGGAACCGCTTGGCTTGGCTGTGCCGCGATGCGCGCAGACGATGTTCGCCGGTGCCCGAGAAAGAGATCATCCAGTTTGTACAGGAAACCATCTTGCCGGACATCGACAACTTCAACTTGGCTCTGGGCCGGGAACATGCGAAGCGGAGGATGAAGCACCCGGCGAAACTGAAGGTGGACATGCCTGGCTTGGACGGCCTATGGAACTTTGTGGGCGAGCTGCGCGGGCGCATCGAAAAAGAACGGCCGGTGCCGGAAGGCTTGCTCGAAAAGGTGGTGGAGTTTGCCCAGCAATACAAGCCCGACTATACCCCGCTCAACGAGTTTCTGAACGATTTTTCGGAGATTGCGGAAAGGGAAGCCAAGGCGCTTGGGATGCGGCGGTTTGAGGTTAGGCCAGCGGTGAACGGCTTCAAAGCCGTGCTGAACCGGCGCAAGACGACCGGGGCCCCATGGTCCGAGGGCTGGCCGCTGCTTAAGTTCCCCGACCGCCCGAGAGCGGACGACTGGGGCGTTCATTACTATTTCAACAAGGCTGGCGTGAAATCGACGCTTCTGGAGGCCGGACCGGGTGTTCCCGGTCTGCGCTTCGGCGTACCGGCAAAACCGGAAAACACAGGGTTGACCGCGGGCTGCCGAGCCGCGGAACATGCGTTGCGCGAGGCGGAAATTTGCATCCCCGGCCAAAAGGACGAGCCGTGGCGGCTCCGCTTTGGGGTGCTTTGCCACCGCCCACTACCGCCGAACTCTCACCTGAAGGAATGGAAACTGCTCTTCCGCGAGAACAAGCTGTGGCTCTGCTTGGTGGTTGAATTGCAGCGGCCACTGCCTAAGCCGGCTGAGCTGACTGAGCCAGTGGCGGGTTTAGACATCGGCTGGCGGCGGACCGAGGATGGCATCCGTTTTGCAACGCTTTACGAGTCCGCCACCGGCACCATCAAGGATATGACGGTCGATCTGCATCGCTCGCCGAAGAACTACGCGGAACGCGCCAACTTTCGCATCGACTTTGGGCCGGACAGGTGGACAAAATCGACCTTCGACATGCTTACCAAAGGCACCGTGGGAGACAAGCACCCGGCGGACCAGGACACGCTTGATCGCTCAGTGATTTGGCAGGTTTACAAAGACTGGAAGCCAAGCGACGGGATTCCTGGCATTGCGGAAATTGTTGGAACGCTGGAGCGCCGCAGCGACTACCTGAAGGACACGGCCAAGATCAGGCTGCGGAGATATCTGGGGATACGGACCCCGCCGTGGCTTGAAAAGGCGGGACGGCAAGGGCTAATGAAGCTCAGAGAGGAGTTCCACGAAGACGCGGGCGCCCTGGAGATCCTTGACCCATGGCGCGAAGAGGACAGGCACATTGTGAAGTTTATCGCGCTCTTTGCGGCGCGCGCCACCCGCCGCATGGAATACGGACAGGTAGACATCGCGCACGATGTGTGCAAGTACCTGCGGTCGAAGGGCGTCGGCAGATTGGTGATAGAGAGCAAGTTCCTGGCTAAAATGATCCAAAAGCACGACAACGAATACCCGGTAAGCCTGAAGCATAGCCAGAAGTACCGGCAATTTGCCGCGCCGGGAAAATTTGTGGAAGCGCTGAAGCAAGCCGCCGTGAAATACGGCATGGTGATGGAAGAGCGGGAAGCAATGAACTCCACGCGGCTGCACCACGGCTGCGGACACTTGAACCCGGCAACCGAGAAGGAAGAGTACCTTTGCGAAAAATGCGGGCGCGTGGTGAAGCAGGATCACAACGCGGCCATGAACCTCTCTGAGCTTGGCAACCACCCAAGACCTGAAGAGCTGGAACCGGAGCAAGTGTAGTGCCGTTGACGGAAAAGGCGGACAGGAGTGAGATTGAAACGATCTCTTGGCGCCGGGGAGGCAAATATCGAACCAGAGGATTTTATTGGTTGTTTGAGTTTTTCCGCGAACCCTTAGCTCCGTAAAAAAGGCCGGGGGTTCGCGGAAGACTTAAGCAGTTGATTTGAGGAAGGATAAGGGGTGCCGTGTGACAGCCGTCACAATCCTAAACTGTGGAAAACGCGAGGGTCGCGGAACGGGGTTTGCAAGCCGTTTGTTTTCAGTGCGCTAAAATGGGTGGAGTCGCAATGGGTTTAGAGTGCATCGCGAAGATGCAAC
>Ga0074046_10004629_pt1 | contig 11153 bp, 11 predicted proteins | sample BogForMeECP23OM3_FD_94441 | JGI IMG/M metagenome (GOLD analysis project Ga0074046, IMG submission 94441) | Bog forest soil microbial communities from Calvert Island, British Columbia, Canada - Bog Forest MetaG ECP23OM3 | ecosystem: Environmental > Terrestrial > Soil > Wetlands ...
ACGCTGCGAGAGTACGAGCGTTGGTGCGGGGTGGGACCGAACGCCTACTTTGCCTGGTGGGCCGACAAGTCGGTCGGGGACATCGAGCTACGCGCGCTCCGTGATTGGTCACTTTGGCTCGCCAGGAAGCACCTCGGTCCCAAGACTCGCAAGAACGTGCTCGGCGGCTTCCGGAGCTTCTGTGGTTGGCTCGCCTCAGAGCGACGGGGCTTCGAGATCCCGTCGTTCGAGTGGCCGCCCGTTCCGCGCCACAAGCCTATCGTTCTCCAGCCCGCGCAGCAGGAGCGCGTTATAGAGGCGATACCCCTGCCTAAGCGCGGGATCTTCCTCGCCATGGCACGCCTTGGTGTTCGACCGAATGAAGCGATTGTTGTGCGCGCCTGGCACTACGAGGCGCGCATCGAACTCGCGGCCGGCCTTACGGGCGGGATCCTGCGCATTCGGGACGCTGTCAAGGGACGGAGCCGGCTCGGCGATCCTGTCCGCGCGCCGAAAAACGGCGAAGAGAAGGTGCTCCCGGTGATCGGCGACCTCTACGAGTGGATTGAAGCGTTCGTTTCTCCTGAGCGCCGACTGTCCGGTGGATACCTCTTTGTCAATTCGGACGCCTATAACCCTGCGCAGCGGTGGACCCCCGCCGCCTTGAAGCGAGTTTGGTACGAGGCCTGCCAGAAAGCGAAGGTGGCCAGAGTGTCGATGTACCAGGGAACGAAGCACTCGCTGGCAACGAAACTAAAGTCGCTCGGGCGCGACGACCGCGCGATCGCCGAGATCCTCGGTCACCGCGACATCCGCAGCGTGCAGAAATACGCCGAGGTCCAGTTCGCGACGAAGGTTGAGACGCTTCGTCCAGGCCCTAAGCCCTGAGTTTTGTCCCCAGTTTGTCCCCGGCTGAATTGGACCGTTGTAAGTACTTGAAATTAAATATGAAAATGGTGGAGGCGGCGGGAATCGAACCCGCGTCCGAATGGCTTCCAACCAGCGCGTCTACGTGCGTAGTTCCCGATCGTAGTCGACCTGGCTTGTCTCGAGATCAGGAGTCGCCAGGCCCAGCCCCGTATGGTTCTCGCCCTCGATGACGACGGTGCGGCGTTCCGAGGACCAGCCTTCTGATGACACCCGCAACCCGCTAGAAGGCGTCACGGACGGGTGTCGCTACTCTAGTTTCAGCTAGGCAGCGAGAGCGTAATTAGCGTCGGCAGTTATTGGCTACCAACAGCGCCACCTGTTTAACGACGAATGTGACAACGTCGGCACGCAGCGCTCGCCTTCGACCACCCGTCGAAACCGATCGCCCCCAAACCGGACTAAGGGTATGGCCCCCGGGCGCGGCTGGCAAGCCGCCTACGGCTCTTGCAATGCGCTTCGCAGCGCGACGAGCTTTTTCGCGCTTCGTCCTTGCTGCCAGGGCAGTGCCTGCTCCCAGGGGGCGACCTCCTCTGCGGCGACGGGCGCCTCGAGCGCGTCGTCAGGCAAGACCCCCCGGAGTTCACCGAGCGAGCCTTTCGTGGCAACGACCCAACGGGGCGCGCTGGCCTCTTCCAGTACTCTCCGAAGCGCCTCTTTGCCACGGATCACCAACACAGGTCTTGGTAGATTGAGATAGAAGATGACGTCGGTCGGCGCCTCCTCGAAGAACACGACCTCCTCAGGGCTGCGAACCAGCTCCCGCAGGCGGAGCGCGAACGGCTTCGTCGTGCGCAGAGTCTCTACGCTCGTCTGCTGAAGACCGAACGCCCCACCAAGGAGCACGGCGGCAGAGACGACGAGCCCCGCCACCTGGCGATCCAGCCCCGTATACCGCGCCAGAAGCTCAGGCCGCAGTTGTGAGACAACAAGAGTCGCCAGGACTGTCGCGCCGACGAAGAGTGTCGCGATCCGCAATCCCTGGGTCGGCGCAAAGCCAAGCCCGTGGAGGGCAAGCGGCCAAAGCAACGGGCTCGCGAGAAAGACCACGGCGGTCGTGAGCAGCGCGGCGCCGATCAGTCGAAGGCAGACGCCCTTCGTTTTTTTCCAACCGGGAAGAGCCAGAAAAACCGCCATCTCAAGCGCGCAGAACGGCGCAATCGGCAGGATGTAGTACCAGCGCCGGGAGCCCGAGACAGAAAAAAAAATGAAGATGAGCGCGATCGCCTCTAACAGCCAGCGGGTGCGCAGATCCAGTTGGCGCAGGGACGCGAGCCCGGCAACGAATCCGGCGATGAAGAGAGGAGACCAAGGGAGGAGGACACGAGGCAGCTCGTAGAGATAGAGGTAGAACGGTTCGACATGGTCGAAGGGATGAAAGAAGCGTGTGATGTTCTCCCGCCACACGAGATCAAGACCGCCGAGACCACTCGCCTGGGGCGCGTAGCCCGCAGGCAGGGCTTCGTGGCCCGCCCAGTAGAAGGGCGCGTAGTAGAGGGCGCCGCAGAGAAGCGCCGCGATCAGGTGCGAAACCCGCAGGTGCGCCCGCCAGCGGCCCTCGCGGAGCAGCCAGGGCAGCAGCGCGAGAATCGGCACGGCAATCGCCGGAAGCCCCTTCATCTGCGCTCCGATGACACAAATTAGATAGAAGACGAAATAGGCCCCAGGCCCCGGTGAACGCTCGTGGGCGAAGAACCACGCCACCGCGAGGATGACCGCGGCAAGGTTTTGGGTGTCGGCAGCGGCCGTCCTTGACCAGAAGACGAATCCGAAGCAAGTGAGGAGGATCCAGCCCGCGCTCTGGGCGACGCCCTCTGTCCACAGCCTGCGCCCGAGGGAACGCGTGGCCCAGAGTGCGACGAGCCCCGCGAGTGCGCTCGGAATGCGTGTCGCGAGCTCCCCGAGCCCCCCCGTCGCGAGGGAGGCGACAAGGATGAGCCAGTAGGAGAGCAGCGGCTTATCGAAGTAGATGGCCTCGTTGATGACGGGATGGAAGAGATCCCGGGTGAGCAGCATGTTTCGCGAGATTTCGGCCCAGCGGCTCTCCGAGCCCCAGAGCGCACGATCCCCGAGATGGAGGAATAGAACGAGCGCTGCGGTCGCCCAGAAAACGATACGGGCTACGGGATCCCGGGCGCGCCCCTTGTGTCGGACGCAGGGAACCGCGGCGCTCTCAGCCCGCAGGGTCGAGTCGCAGGGCCATGGCGTTGTCACGGTTCCGGACGAGGCCCACGAGCCAGTCCGCCCAGCCGTATTTGGCAGCCATGAGCGCGTTCACGCCGGGGGTCGCCTCCTTGACCGCGATCGCCCGATAGCGCGCCACCCGCCCTTTGCGCTCGAGCTGCATCCCCGGCCGCTGTACCAGGCGCTGATACCATTCTGCGCTCTGCGAGCCCGCGCGTATCCAAAGCGTCGGCCCCTCCTCGACGATCCAGACCTTCGTTGTGAACGGGGTACCGATGGCATCGAAGGTTGTGATCTTGACCACCTCACCGCCGAGGTCGCCGGCAACCAGCACAGCCGCTCCGAAGGCTAAGGCCCCTACCAGCAAGATTGTGAAGAGTCGGGACAAGAAAGGCTCCCCCCAGAGACCCCAGTCTCGCCAGTGTTCTCGCTGAACTCGCACGCGCCGTCAAGCGCCCTCGCGTGCCGCCGGCGGCCGGAGCTCGATGGACCGCAGGACTGCCTCGAACCAGGGGGCGTAGGCCGCATAGAGCTCTGAAGGGCAGTCGGCGATCACCACAAGAACGTGCCCGCCTGGCGCCTCGATCACGGTCACCTCCTCGACGCTCGGCCCGATGCGGCCCTCGACGATGAGCTGCACTGCCCGGCTTTGGCGGAAGGTACGCTCTCGTCGTGCGCGCAAGACGCCCCGGCCGATGTGGGCGTCCTGGTTGCGCTCGAGGTAGGCCTGCGCGGTGGGATAGCCGCGCGCGATCACCTGGATGGACGCGTCGTAGTCCCAGGTAAGCCCATCGATCGCGATGACGCCGTACGGCGTTTCCATCTGCATCCAGCCCTCGGGAAGACGCAGCACAAAGCCGTGGCGCAGATCCTGCTTCGGCTCCGCAGTCAGCCGCGGCGCACCAGCGGGCGGGCCCATGGGGACGGGTGCAGCGGCTTCGGCTGCACCGCTACGCCCGAACACCGTCCCGTTGGGAATCCGGTAGAGCGCAGCGAAGGAGTGAACATCCTCGGGGGTAAGTGCCTCCGCGAGGCTCCCGTCGCGGGCCACCTCGTACATGAGGTCGGCGGGAATCGGGCTGTGGCCGCGCATCCCGAGGGCGTGCCCGAGCTCGTGTAGCGCAACACGCTCGACCTGGTCCTCCGTCAGGAGGCCGAAGCTGTCCGCGATGTAAAGGCGAACTTCCGCGACGCTGTACCGAACAAGCAGATGCTCCCCCGTCGCGTCGAAGCCTTGCGCCCGGCAGGCACCGCCAAGGGGTGTCGTCCCGAGCACCGCGACATCCGGCTCGGGCGTCGGGGCCATCTCCCCAAGGAGCCGGATGCGGAGCGTCGCGGTCTCTCCCGGTCCGGTACGGCGGAACGTCACCAGCCCGCCGAGGGCTGTCTGCCACGCGGCAAGCGCACGCTCGACGGCATGCACGTAGATCCCAGGGGGTTTCGGAGCGAACTCGTTCTCAAGGTCCTTGGGAATCCGCGGCTCCTCGATCGAGACCGCGAGGGGAAGCTGATCCTCCGACCAGCGACAGAAGGCGAGCACATCCCCTCCCGCGTCGAGGCCGGAGAACCGGTGGAGCATGAACGGCAAGTAGTTGGGCTCGGGTAGCCCGGGATGCGTGGAGCGGAACACAAGGTACGCGCTGCGCTCCGGCAGCGCGGCGAGGGGGGCGGATGGAGAACCCTGGGGCTTTGCCGGTGCGCACGCGGTGAAGACCAGGGCGAAGAGGCTAACCGCAAGCGGCGCGTGGTGGCTCGCGCAGCGCTGCCAGGCTCGCTCCCCCTCCCGCCTCAAGTGCCCCCGCGTCCGCGGCCGCGGATCGCCCGCTGGACCTCGCGGTCTTCTTCCCGACGCCTGATCGCGTCGCGCTTGTCGTAGAGTTTCTTGCCCCGCGCGAGGGCGAGCTCAACTTTCGCGCGGCCGTCCTTGAAGTAGAGCGAGAGGGGAATGAGCGTCAGTCCCCGCTCCGCCACCTCGCCAGAGAGGCGCCCGATCTCGCTGCGATGGAGCAGGAGCTTACGCTCGCGGCGCGGGTCCTTGTTTTCCCGGCCCGCCTCTTCGTAGGGGCTGATGTGGGCGTTCACGAGGAAGATCTCACCGCGCCGTACATGGGCGTAGGAATCAGCCAGGTTTGCGCGTCCGGCGCGCAGTGATTTCACCTCCGGGCCGTGCAACGCGATCCCTGCCTCGAAGCTGTCGAGAATCTCGTAGAGGAATCGGGCCTTGCGGTTGCTCGCGATGAGCTTGCGTCCCGCCTTCTCTGCCGCTTTGGCCATGGCGGGGATCCTAGCGTCCCAGGCCTACTCCCGAATGCGATTGCGCGCGTCCACGAAAACCCGCTTCGCCTGCCAACCGTGGGCTTCGCGCTCTTCCACCTGGACGTAGGTCGCGATGATGACGACGTCGTGCGGCTTAATGAGATGGGCGGCGGCGCCATTCACGCAGATCTCACCCGACCCCGCCTCCCCGGAGATGGCGTAGGTATGGAGGCGGTTCCCATTTGTGCAGTCGTAGATGTCGACCTGCTCGTAGGGCAGGATGTCGGCCGCGCGCAAAAGATCCTCGTCCACCGTCACGCTGCCCTCGTACTCGAGGTTCGCCTCGGTTACGGTGGCCCGATGGATCTTCGACTTGAGCATGGTCCGTGTCACGGCCGTTCCTCCAGTCCGGGTTTCGGGTGAAGCACGCGGTTGTCGATGAGCCGCACCCTCGCGTTCGGCCCGCCCCCCGTAGCGGGGAAGCGGACCGCGAGGGCAAGGAGCGTCGGCACACAAAGGCGCGGCGGCGCTACTTCAAGCGTCTTGGGGTCGCGCAATTCGGCATAGTCGAGCTCGGCACTCTTGGCTTGCAGGAACACGCAGCGCACAATGCGAAGCAGCTCGTCGGCCGAATCTTCGCCGCCCGCCACCGCGGCCTCTGCCGCATCGAGCGCGCGCACGAGCGAAAGGGCGTCCTGCCGCACTTCGGGCACGATACGCGCGTTCCGGCTCGAGAGCGCGAGGCCGTCGCGCTCGCGGGCGGTCTCCACACCTACAATCTCGACATCGAGCAAGAGGTCTTGCACGAGTCGCCGAACCAGCGCGAGCTGCTGGAAGTCCTTCTCGCCGAAGACCGCGACGTGGGGCTTCGCTGCCGCCAACAGCTTGGTGACGACCGTCGCGACACCTCGGAAATGCCCAGGACGGGACGCGCCGCAGAGCGGCTTGGCAAGTTCCGTGACCTCGACTGTCGTCTGCGCCCCGGGCGGGTACATCTCCTCCGCGCTCGGCGCGAACACGAGGTCCACCCCCGCTGCGCCACACAGTGCCAGGTCTTGGTCGAAGGGCCGCGGATAACGCGAAAAGTCCTCGTTGGGACCGAACTGCATGGGATTCACGAAGATGGAAACCCACACCCGGTCTGCACGGGCGCGTGCCGCGCGCACAAGCGCAAGGTGCCCGGCGTGAAGCGCCCCCATGGTGGGAACGAGGGCGATCCGTCTTTGCGCTGCGTGTTCCCGGTCCGCCAGAGCTTGCAGCTCGCCCACCGTGCGTACGGTGCGCGGCAGCTGGGTCGCCGCGGCGCTCCTTCCGGCCTCTCCTCGCATTAGCGGTAGCTGTGCTCGGGGCCCGGGAACTTCGCGTTGGCGACGTCGTCCGCGAAGCTCCGCGCCGCTTGCGCGACGAGGGGTCCCAGGCTCGCGTACTGCTTCACAAAGCTCGGCGCAAAGCCATCGGAGAGGCCGAGCATGTCGTGCATCACGAGAACTTGGCCGTCGCAACCCACACCCGCGCCGATGCCGATCGTGGGAATCCCGAGTTGCTGCGTGATTTCGCTGGCCAGGTCCGCGGGCATCCCCTCGAGCACGACTGCACAGGCTCCGGCGTCTTCCACAGCGCGTGCATCCTCCAGCACCCGAGAGCGCTCAGCCTGTCCGCGCCCCTGGACCCGGTAGCCGCCCATGCGATGGATCGCCTGCGGCGTGAGCCCTACGTGACCCATCACCGGGATTTCGGCCCCCACGATGCGACGAATCGTACCTGCAACACCGGTACCGCCCTCGAGTTTCACCGCATGCGCCCCGCCCTCCTTCACAAGGCGCAAAGCACTGCGCAGGGCGTCTTCGGCGCAGACCTGGTAGGAGCCGAAGGGCATGTCGCCGACCACCAGGGCGCGCCGCGCCGCGCGGACAACCATCCGCGTGTGATAGACCACTTCGTCGAGCGTCACGGGGAGCGTGTTATCGAGGCCCTGCACCACGTTGCCGAGGGAGTCTCCGACGAGCAGGACATCGATTCCCACTTCGTCGAAGATGCGAGCGAAGGGATAGTCGTAGGCGGTGAGCATGGTGAAACGCTCACCACGACGCTTGCGCGCGCCTAGGGAACGAACTGTCGTCCTGTGCTCGCGGAGAGATTCGGCGCTCGCGGTCTTTCGCATCTCACTGCGCGGGGGGGTGGACAAGGGCGCCTCCAGTAGCCCGAAGTCCGGTGTCCGGAAACAAAAACGCGCCTGCCGGAAGATCTCCGGAGGCGCAGCCGACCGCCGCGGCGCGATGCGCGCCAGCGGTCCGCACTGATCCGCCCCCGTCTCGGTCCGCGTTGCGGATCCGAGCGTGTTTCGGGCGATGTCAGGCGACGTCTCTGCCTGCCGGGCGCTCGGGCCCGGGGATGATCTGACCTTCGATGGGGATCGCAACCTGCGATTCCCCTCGCACGCGACAAAAACGATACGGCGGTCGCCGAGGAGGTGTCAAGGCACGCGCCCTTGCTAGCCCCGCGGCCGCCCCGGGCGACCTTCGAGGCGGGTGCGCAGCGCGGGCGGCAGGTAGTGCGTTTCGAGCCATCCGGGGTCCGCCTGGTCCAGGGCGTCGGCCACCGCGCGAATCCGCTCCTCGAGCGGATCGCCCGCAACGAGGATCACCCAAAGCCTCCCCCGGAGGCGGCAACTTGCGCTGTGGGGTCCCGAATCGGCTTCTCCTTGAGCTTTCGTCTCGCGCACTTCGACTCCCGCGCTGCGGGCCAGCGCAAGCAGGCGCTCGAGAAGATCGTCCGGTTCCATGGCGGCTAGGCGGGTCCCGCGGCCGACACGGTTGCGGGTACTTTGCGCAGTGTACGGGCCAAGGCAACGAAGCACTCCGGTGCGAGCCTCTCGGCCCGGGTGTTTGCGTCGATCCCGAGGCCGGACAAGACGTCGAACAGCGTCTTCGTCGAAGGCGGCGGGACGAGCCCGCCGCGCAGGGCATTTGCGAGGGTCTTGCGGCGCTGGCCGAAGGCGGCGCGGGTGAGCCGCTCCACTTCGGAGAGTTCCGTCGAAGCGAGTATGGGCGCCTTCAGAGGGACGAGCCTCACGAAACGCGAGACCACCCGGGGGGCTGGGAAAAAGCAGCGCGGCGGCAGATCTGGCCCCCGGGTGGCCGTCACACAGAGCTGGTGGAGCACGGAAAGTGATCCATATTCGCGTGTCGCCGGCTTTGCCAGCAGTCGCTCGGCCACCTCCCGCTGGAGCAGCACAGACCAGTCAACAAGCTCTCCCCGCACATCGAGCAGGCGGCGTAGAAGGGGCGAGGCCACGGCGTACGGCAGGTTCGCCACCACCCGCGTGGGGCCGCCGGCGCCTCGGACAAGCCCCTTGAAGTCGACTTCCAGGGCGTCGGCGTGGATCAGCTCGACGTTCTGCGGAAGGAGCTCTTCGCTCTGGAGCGCCCGTACGAGACCCGCATCCACCTCGATCGTGAGCACGCGCTTTGCGCGCGCAGCCAGCGCGCGCGTCAGGATGCCCAGCCCCGTGCCGATTTCGATCACCATGTCTTGGGCTTCCACTCCGGCAAAGGCGACGAGGCGAGCGGCCACCGCTTCGTCCACGAGGAAGCTCTGCCCGAGGTCGCGGTGGGCGACGAGACCATGCCGCGAAAGCAACGCCCGGATCTCCCCAGGACTCACGCCGGCGTGCGGGGCGCGCGGGCTGGCGCAAGGGGTGAGCGAGAAAAGGCATTGAGGCGCAAATCGTCCTGCTCGCCCCGCGCGAGCCGCTGCCAACCTGCTGCTGCAATCATGGCTGCGTTGTCCGTGCAGAGAGCGGGCGCGGGAAAGACGGCGCGAAAGCCGTCCTCGCGCGCCGCGCGCGCCATCCCCTCGCGAAGCCGCTGGTTGGCTGCCACCCCGCCCACCACCACTACGGTTCCAAGGCCTTCCTGCTGCACTGCCCGGCGCGTCCGCGCGATTAGGACGTCGGTCGCGGCGGCTTCAAACGACGCCGCGAGATCCGCGCGATCGGCCTCGCCAACGGGAGTGCGTTTCTTCACCTCGAGCGCCACAGCGGTTTTGAGACCGCTGTACGAAAAGTCGAGGCCGGGAGCGCCTTCCAGGGGCCGCGGAAAGAGATGGGCATTTGCATCGCCGGCCCTTGCGGCGGCAGAGACGGACGGCCCGCCGGGATACGGAAGCCCAAGCAGTTTCGCGACCTTGTCGAAACACTCCCCTACCGCGTCGTCCCGGGTTTCGCCGAGAAGCACGCTTTTGCCGGGCGCCTCGAGCCGGTAGAGGGCCGTGTGCCCCCCCGACACCACGAGGCCCAAATGGGGCGTACTCACCGTCTCGCTGCCCAGCGCAATCGATGCCAGGTGGCCGGAGAGGTGGTGAACGCCCACGAGGGGCAGCCGGAATCGGTAAGCCAAGGCCTTGGCAAAGGAGAGCCCGACGAGCAGCGATCCGATCAGACCCGGGCCCACGGTGACCGCGACACACGCGAGCTCTTCCGGTGCGACACTTGCCTGCGTCAGCGCTTCCCCGACCACCCGGGAGATCGCCCTCACGTGATCGCGCGAAGCCAGCTCCGGCACGACCCCACCGTAGGGGGCATGCAGGTCGGCTTGGCCGTGGATCACATTCGAGAGGATCGCGCGTCCGCCGCGGACCACGGCGGCCGCCATTTCGTCGCAGGAACTCTCCACCCCGAGCACGAGGTCCTGCTCTCTCCGCGCGCTTAGCCCATGCGGCGTTCGAGTTTCTCCTGCTCCGCCTTGCAGTCGATGCACAGCTCGGCCACCGGGCGAGCCTCCAGGCGCTTTAGGCCGATCTCCTCGCCGCAATTCTCGCACTCGCCATAGACGCCCTGCTCAATCTTCTCAAGCGCAGCGTTGATTTTGTTGAGCAATCCCCGCTCGCGCTCACGCAGACGTCCGATGAAGGAAAGCCCGATCTCAGAGGACGCGGTGTCGATCTCGTCCGGGAAGTCGTCCGGATCGAGATGGATGTCCCCGGAGAGCGCCTTTCGAGCATTCCCCAGCAATTGCTCCTTCTGTAGGAGGAGCACCTTCTGAAATCGCTGCAGATCGCGCTTTTTCAAGCCTGCACCTTCTCCCTGGCCTCTAGTGGCTGCTGCCAGCGCTCCCCGCTGGCTTCGTCGTTCCCGCCGCGGAACCTGTCGTCGATGGAGGCGTTCCCCCGAGGAGCTCAATCTGCTTTTTCGCTTCGGCGGCGCGCGGCGAGTCCGGATACTCCTCGATCACGCGCTCGAACGCCCGAAGTGCCGCCTTGGAGTAACCCGGGCCGAGGCGCACGAGGGACTCTCCATGCCGGTAAAGCGCGTCCGCCGCCTTGTTGCCCTTCGGGTAGCGCGCCACCACATCATCGAATCGCAGTACCGCTGTCTTGTAGTCGCCCTTCTTGAAGTAGCAGTCGGCCATCCAGTACGCGCTGTCGTCGGCGTAAATCGAAGTCGGGTGAGCTTGCAGGAACTGGCGGAACTGGTCAATACAGGCGTCGGTATCGTTGCGCTGCCAGGCGGCGAAGGCGGCGCGGTAGGCTTGTACCTCCTCGGCGCTTGCGCCCTTCTTCGAGGCCCCGTCATCCGCTGGCGCCGGGGCGGTGCCCGGTGGCGAGGGCGCCGGAGAAGGCGCCGCCGCAGCCACCTGGGGGCTCCCCGGGCGCGCCGTCGTGCCGAGAGGGGGCGGCTCAGGCGGGCCCGCGGGGGGGGAGGCCTGGGGAGGTGCTGCGGGATCATTCGCTTCGCGCCGCGCCTTGTGAGCCTCGTTCAGCGCATCCTGGGTGTTGTGCTCGACAACCTCAAGGCGTCCTTCCAGGCG
>Ga0074046_10004630_pt1 | contig 11153 bp, 13 predicted proteins | sample BogForMeECP23OM3_FD_94441 | JGI IMG/M metagenome (GOLD analysis project Ga0074046, IMG submission 94441) | Bog forest soil microbial communities from Calvert Island, British Columbia, Canada - Bog Forest MetaG ECP23OM3 | ecosystem: Environmental > Terrestrial > Soil > Wetlands ...
AGCACCAGATCGCCGGCGTTCGAGGCCGCCACCAGCACGCGCGCGAGCAGCGCCTCCGGCTTCTGCGTCGGGTGGGTCTTGCGGCCCAGATCGTCTTTCAGCCGCTCCGCGCCAGTGCAAATCGGCAGGAACCAGTCGGAGCGCGCCTGACAATCCTCGTTGCCGGCCTTCAGGGTCTCGTAGTTGAAAGTATAGGCCTTGGCCTCAGCTCCGCGCGCCGCCCATATCATCGTCTCGTGTGCGTTGGTGAAGCGGCGGCCGCGGAAATTCGGCATCGGGTTGGCTTTGCGCCAAACGATGTCGTTGAGAATCCAGAAGCCGAGGTCCTGCAGGATCGCGCCGACGCGGAAGATGTTGTGGTACGACCCGATCACGACGATGGTGGCGTCGGGCTTCATGACCCGCCTCGCCGCGCCGAGCCAAGCCCGGGTGAAGGCGTCGTATTCGGCGAAATTCGCAAACTTGTCCCAGTCGTCGTCGACTGCGTCGACCAGGCTTTGGTCAGGGCGCGACAACGCTCCTTCTAGCTGAAGGTTGTAAGGCGGATCCGCGAAGATGAAGTCCACGGAACCCGCCGGCAGCTTGCCCATTTCGGCGACGCACTCGCCGACCAGAACAGCGTCGCGCGGCGCAGGATCGATTGCGGCCGGGCGCTTCGTCTCGCCGGCGCCAGTACGCAATACCTGAATCTGGGCGGGGAGACGCAACGCTCCGGCGCGCAACCTACGCATGAACGCAAACCACTCGGCGCTACGGCCGGATCTTCGAACCGGCGCATCGGTTATGGCGAGTCTTAAGTAAAGTTCTGGTTATGCAGGCGGGGCTGACGTTGTGTCGTTTTCGTACGGGCGAAGTCACGCAAGCAGCTTTTTCGTCGCAACACTTTTGTAACCTTTTGACGCGGCGGTCCTTTCTCAAACAGCATCTTCCGCTTCCGCCAGCCGAAATGAGCGCCGATGATGGGGGCAGGGCCCTTGCAAGCCTTGCGCCATTGCCTCGCGCTCGAAGTCGAAGTGCGGCTCGCTCATCGCGCCGGCCCCAGCGGTCCGGGCGCGAGGCGGGAGAGATCAAAAGCATGCACGTCCCGCATAAGCGCGATGAATCGCTCGACGCCGTAGTCGATCGCCGCCTCGCCTTTGCCGGCGCTCGCCCTGTTGGCCTCGCCAACCACGCCGTCTCGATTGAGATCGCTTGCCATCCAGGCAAAACCCAGCGGCGGCTTGGATCGCAGCAGCGCAAAGTCGCGCTCCATCGACTCCGCCGCGCTCACGAAGTCGCGCGCCTGCTCCATCCTCACGGACTCGGGGCGGAGAGCGAGCATCAACGATGTCTCGGCGTCGCCGCCGTGAATCCCATGCGCCATCTCGCGAGTGGAAAACAGGCCCTCCGGGTAGCCGAGCCGGCGCCACGCGGCGTGGACAGCGAGCATCCGCCAGCGCAGCCGCAAATTCTGCGTCACGGCCTCGATCGCCGCGACATTGCCGCCATGCGAATTCATGACGACGAGCTTGCGGCAACCGGCGCGGGCGACGCTGTCGCCGATTTCCGTCCAGGCGCGGATCGCGCTCTCGACGGAAAGAGATAAAGTACCCGGATACTCGCTATGCTCGCCCGAGACTCCGGCCGGTTGCAGCGGCAGAAACAGAACCGGAAGATCGTCGGGAGTCTTCTCTGCCGCCAGCTTGACGTAGCCGTCGTTTATCACGGCGTCGACGCCGACCGGCAAATGCGGCCCGTGCTGCTCGATCGCCGCCACGGGCAGCACCGCTATGACCTGGCTCATGTCGACGCGCTGGAACTCGGGCCACGTCATGTCGGCCCAAAATCTCGTCGGCAGCATCGCCCTTGCTCTCCGTTTCCGTCCGCCGAAGCGCCTTAGCGCACCCCCGCCGTCGACGCCAGCGTGACTGGGCCTCGTTGATGGGCTAGACCCCCGGCCTCGATCACCGAAACGGGCGAGCATTGACAATGAGCCTTCGGAATTGGGCTGGCCTTGCGAGTGTGGCGCTGCTCGCCGCCGTCCCGGCCGCGGCGGCGGACAAGGTGTCGTTCGGCACGAACTGGCGCGCCGAAGCGGAGCATGGCGGGTTTTATCAGGCCGTCGTCGATGGGACTTACGCCCGGTTCGGGCTCGACGTCACGATCGTTCCGGGAGGGCCGCAGGCGAATAACCTCGCGCTGCTGCTCGCGGACCGGATCGATTTCGCCATGGGCCTCAATCTCATTCAGGCGTTCGAAGCGGTCCAGGAAAACGTGCCGTTCGTGGTGGTCGCGGCCGAATTCCAGAAGGACCCGATGGCGATATTTTCGCATCCCGGGGTCGGACTCGAACGCTGGAGCGATTTGCCGCGCGCGACGGCCTTCGTCGGAGAGGAGGCGCTCGTCTCCGTCTACCGGTGGCTGCGCCACGCCTTTGGCTTCCGCGCCGAAAACGTGAAGCCGCCGTATGATTTCAATACGGCGCCGTTCATTGCCGACAAGAATTCGATTCTTCTTGGATACGTCACCTCGGAGCCTTACGAAATCGAGAAGTCAGGCGGGTTCACTCCGAAGTATTCCTGCTCACCGGCCACGGCTACTCGACCTACGCGACCACGATCGTCGCGCGGCGGGACACGATCGACAACAATCCCGACCTCGTCCGGCGCTTCGTTGAAGCCTCAGCCATCGGTTGGAGGCACTATCTCTACGGAGACAATGCGAAGGCGCACGCAGCCATAAAGGCGGCCAACCCGGACATTGCAGACAGCGAAATCGCCTATGCGATCGCCAAGATGAAAGAATATTGCGTCATCGACTCGGGCGGTGCGTTGACAATGGGGATCGGCGCGATGACCGACGCGCGGATCCAGGACTTTTACGACAAGATGGTCAAGGCGGGCGTCGTCAAAGCCGGTCTCGACGTCAAAAAGGCCTATACGTTGCAATTCGTCGATCACGGCGTCGTCGTCGATCCAGGGCCAGAGTAGAGTCGCCGCCTTGAATTCTCCTGAACCTGCCGCTGTCGGCGACCCGTTTCTCGAGCGGTTGATCCCCGCGCTCGCCGCCGCGCCGGGCGTCCTGGCCATCGGGCTCGGCGGATCGCGCGCGCGAGGAACGGCGGCGCCGTCGTCCGATTTCGACGTCGGCCTCTACTATCGAAGGCGGGCTGAACTCCGAGCCGCCTCGGTCCGCGAGGCGTTGAGAGACTTGATCGACGATCCCGATTCCGCGTCGGTGACCGAGGTCGGCGAGTGGGGGCCATGGATTGTCGGCGGGGCTTGGCTTACGGTCGCGAGGGCGAAGGTGGATCTCCTCTATCGCTGCGCCGAGTCGGTCCGCGACGTGATTTGCGCCTGTAGGGCCGGGCAGATCAGCATGAACTACCAGCCCGGACACCCGCACGGGTTCTCGTCGGCGATCTGGATGGGAGAGGCCGCCATCTGCCGGCCGCTGCACGACCCCGAGGGTCTGCTCGCCGAGCTGAAGGCGATGACGGAGCCCTATCCGGCGCCATTGCGGGAGGCGCTCATCCGCCGATTCCAATGGGAAGCGCTGTTCAGCATCGAAAACGCCGAGACCGCCGTCGGCCGTGGCGCCCCGACCCATATCGCCGGATGCGCTTACCGGGCCTTGTCCTGTGTCGCGCAGGTCCTGTTCGCCCTCAATCGGCGCTATTTCGTCAACGAGAAAGGCGCGCTCGAGGAAGCCGCGGGTTTTCCGATCACCCTTGCCGGTCTGACCCAGCAGGCCTCGTTTGTCTGGCGCGCAATCGGCGAAGGAAACTTCGGGAAAGTTCTTGAAGCCTTGAGGGTTATCGAGCAGGAGTTGCGCGCCGTAACGGCGAACGAACAATTCCGGTGAGCGCCTGGGCCCCGTTTTCGTATAAGAGACATTCCATGAACAACGGCGCGATTCGCATTCTAGGCGTCGACCCCGGTCTCCGCAATACCGGCTGGGGCCTCATCGAAGCCGTCGGCGCGCGTTTGAGCTTTCTCGCCTGCGGCTCGATCCAAACCGACGCAGAGACATCGCTGGCGGACAGGCTCGCCACGATTCATTGCGCTCTGACGGCGCTGGTCGAGCAAAACGCGCCGCACGAGGCGGCGGTCGAGGAGACCTTCGTCAACCGCGATCCCCAGTCGACTTTGAAGCTCGGGCAAGCGCGCGGCGTCGCTCTCGCCGCGCTCGCGCTGAAAAGCCTTCCGGTCTCCGAATACGCCGCCAATCTGATCAAGAAGACGGTGGTCGGGGTGGGGCACGCGGAGAAGAACCAGGTGGCGATGATGGTCAAGATGCTGTTGCCCGCATCCAACGCGTCGGCTCCTGACTCCGCCGACGCGCTTGCGGTCGCCATCTGTCATGCGCAACATCGGCGCGCGCGAGCCAGGGTCGCGACATGATCGGCAAGCTTCGCGGCGTCGTCGACGGCCTCGACGACGAAGGCCTGATCCTTGACGTCAATGGCGTCGGCTACGTCGTCGCGGCCTCCGCCCAGACGTTGCGCGCGCTGCCGCCGATCGGCGAGCCCGCGGAGCTGCTGATTGAAATGCATGTGCGCGAGGACGCGATCAGGCTTTACGGATTCCTCACCGCCTCCGAGCGCGACTGGTTCCGGCTGCTGCAAAACGTGCAGGGCGTCGGCGCGAAAGTCGCGCTGGGCATCCTGGGCGCGCTGAAGCCGGATGCGCTCTCGACGGCGATCGCCCGCCAGGACAAGGCGATGATGGCGCGCGCGCCCGGCGTCGGCCCCAAGCTCGCCGCCCGGCTCGTGCTGGAGCTCAAGGATAAGGCGCCGGCGGTCGGCTCCGCGGAATTTATCGGATCTGGCGCGGGCGCCGAAGGCGCCCCCAGCCTGCCGAGGGCGGCCGAGGATGCGATCCTCGCCCTTGTCGGCCTTGGATATGCCCGCGCGCAAGCGGCGACGGCGATCGCCAGATGCGCCGCTCGGCTCGGAGAGGAGGCGCAGACGGCAGCCCTCATCCGGGCGGGGCTGAAGGAGCTGGCGCAATGATCAAGACGGTCGCGCCTCGCCGCTTCTTCGCGCCGCTGATCGGCTTCGTGCTGCTGTTCGCCGCTCTTGGACCGCCAATCGGCGGAGCTCTCTTCCTCCCGCTCGCCGTCATTCTGAAGCCGCTGGTCGCAGCGGGCGCGCTCACGGCTTCCGCCTTGATCGCCGCTTTGCTCGGCCACACGATCCTCCTGATCGCCGCTTATGTTGTCGGCGTCGGTCCAGCGGCGGCGACCGGCCTCCTTTATGCGCTTTGGGACGCGTCGGCGCCCGAGCGCTGGCCGCGCGCGCTTACCGCCGCAATCATCGGCGGCGCCGTGACTTACGCCGTCGCGCTGCGGATCGCCGCGCTCGGCGCATCGGTCGATTTCGCGATCGAGGGCGATTTCGACGCCCGAACGGCGAATTGGATCGATCAGGCTTTCTCGCGCGGAATTGAAGGCGGGCTAACCCAAGCCTTCGTCGGCAGCGGCGCGATCGCCGCATTCGCCTGCGCAATGGCGGCGAGTCTTATTGGGCTGACCACGCAACCCGATGCGGGACAGGTTTGATGGCCGACGCGCCGCGCCGTCTCGTCTCCGCCGAGAAGCGTCCGGAGGACGATGCGACGCTGCGTCCACAAGTCCTGGCCGATTTCACCGGTCAGGAAGCGGCGCGCAAGAACCTGAAGATTTTCATCGAATCGGCGAAGGCGCGAGGCGAGGCGCTCGACCACGTGCTGTTCGTCGGGCCGCCCGGACTCGGCAAAACGACGCTCGCCCAGATCGTGGCGCGCGAGCTCGGCGTCAATTTCCGCTCGACCTCGGGGCCGGTCATCGCCAAGGCCGGCGACCTCGCCGCGCAGCTGACCAATCTCGAGTCGCGCGACGTTCTGTTCATCGATGAGATCCATCGCCTTAGTCCGGCGGTCGAGGAAATCCTTTATCCCGCGATGGAGGACTTCCAGCTCGATCTCATCATCGGCGCCGGGCCCGCGGCGCGTTCGGTGAAGATCGACCTCGCCAAATTCACCCTGATCGGCGCGACGACGCGCGCCGGGCTGTTGACCACGCCGTTGCGCGATCGCTTCGGCATCCCCGTGCGGCTCAATTTCTATACGACCGAGGAGCTGCAGAGCATTGTCGCGCGCGGAGCGCGGGTGATCGGCCTCGCCCTCGCCGAGGAAGGCGCGAACGAAATCGCCAGGCGGTCGCGCGGGACCCCGCGCGTCGCGACCCGACTTTTGCGGCGCGTGCGGGACTTCGCCACCGTCGACGGCGCGAAAGTGGTCACCCGGGCTGTGGCGGATAACGCGCTGCGACTGCTCGACGTCGACCCAATCGGGCTCGACCAGATGGACCGCCGTTATCTCGACGCCATCGCGATCAAATTCGGCGGCGGGCCGGTCGGCGTCGAGACCATCGCGGCGGCCCTCTCCGAGCCGCGCGACGCGATCGAGGACATCATCGAACCCTACCTCATTCAGCAGGGTTTCGTGCAGCGCACGCCCCGTGGACGTCTCCTCACCTCGCACGCGTTCCGGCATCTTGGCCTCGCCGAACCCAAACGCGAGGTGCCGCAGTCGAGCTTGTTCGAGGACGAATAAGACGGTAACCAGCCGCGCATTTTCAATTGCAGGACCGCGATTTGCCGAGCCTCATCCGCTTTCTCGTCGCCATCGCCGTGCTGGCCGGGCTGGCCTATGCCGGCCTGTTCGCGCTGGCGAACTTCGTCAAGGTGAAGCCGCGCGAGATCACCCAGACGATCCAGTTGCCGAAGGCCGGCAAATGACCGGGCCGGCAAGCCGTATCGTGGTCGGATTTCTCGATGCGCTCGCCTCGGAGCGCGGCGCGAGCGCCAATACGCTCGAGGCCTACCGCCGCGATCTTTCCGACTACGAGGGTCATCTCTCCGCCCAGGGGACGGACGCGCTGAACGCGGGCGCCAAGCACGTGGAAGCGTATCTTTGCTCGCGCGGCGCGGACGGGTTGAGCGCCGCCTCGCTCGCGCGCCGGCTGTCCGCCGTGCGCCAATTCCACAAGCATCTCTACGCAGAGGGCCATCGGCGCGACGATCCGACTCTGCCGATCGACGGGCCGCGCCGCGCCCGCCCTCTGCCCAAGGTGCTGACGGTGGAGGACGTCGACCGACTGATCCGGACCGCCCGCGAGGGCCTCGACGCCTCGGAGCGGCCATTGCGCGAGCGGCTCGCAGGCGCGCGCATGGCGTGCCTGATCGAACTCATCTACGGCTCCGGCTTGCGGGTCTCCGAAGCTCTCGGCCTGTCGAAGTCGGTGGCGCGGGCGAAGGAGCCGCTGGTCGCCGTGCGCGGCAAAGGCGGCAAGGAGCGCCTCGCGCCGCTCTCCGCTCCCTCTCGCGCCGCGATCGCCCTCTACCGCGCGCTCTTGAGCGAAGTCTCGCCGGCGCTGGCGGGTTCGCCGTGGCTGTTTCCCGCCGACAGCGCGAGCGGGCATATGACCCGACAGGGCTTTGCCCGCGACTTGAAGGTCGTCGCTTCGGCGGCCGGCCTTTCGCCGGCGCTCGTCAGCCCGCACGTGCTGCGCCACGCCTTCGCGAGCCACCTCCTGCAGAACGGCGCGGATTTGCGCGTCGTTCAGGACCTGCTCGGCCACGCCGACATTTCGACCACCCAGATCTATACCCACGTGCTCGACGAACGCGCCCGGGCGATGGTGCGCGATCTGCATCCGATGAACGACGGGGACGAGACGTGAACGACGAGCCTTGGCGGGCGACTCTCGACGGGATCGTCGTCGCCTGCCGTTTGACGCCCAAAGGCGGGCGCGACGCGATCGACGGGGTGGCGAGGCTCTCCGACGGAACGAGCGTGCTGCTCGCGCGCGTGCGCAGCGGCCCCGAGAACGGTCGAGCCAACGAGGCGCTCTGCGCGCTCCTCGCGGCGACGCTCGACGCCCCTGCCTCGCGGGTTCGAGTGACTGCAGGCGCAAAGAGCAGAGTGAAGCAGATCGCCGTAACCGGCGACCCAACTGCGCTCATCGCGCGGTTGCGGGCGCTCTAGCCGGTTCTCTCCCGCCGCGTGAAGCCATTGCCTTTGACCTGAAAAAGGGCTTCGATGGTTTGCGTTTTCTGGCGCGGGAACATGGCCTGGGCAGCGGCGCGGGCTTCGGACGCGAGTTTTGTCAGGAGGAAATGATGAAGGCCATCACACTCGCCGGCCTCGGGCTGGCCGCGCTGCTCGCCGGCGTTGGCGCGGCCTCGGCGAAGACGCTCGTCTATTGCTCGGAGGGCAGCCCGGAGAATTTCACGCCCGCGATCAACACGACCGGCACCAGCTTCGACGCGGCGCGCCCCGTCTACAATCGTTTGACCGAATTCAAGCGCGGCACGACCGAAGTCGTCCCGGGTCTGGCCGAGAGCTGGGACATAACCGACGGCGGCAAGACGATCACCTTCCACTTGCGCAAAGGCGTCAAGTTCCACTTGCTGAAAGACTTCAAGGCGACCCGCGACTTCAACGCCGACGACGTGCTGTGGTCGATCGACCGCCAGTGGAAGCCGGACCATCCATATTTCAAGGTGTCCGGCGGCAAGTACGACTACTTCAACGACATGGACATGCCGACCCTTCTCGAGTCGGTCGAGAAGACGGACGACCACACCGTCGTGATGAAGCTCAAGACGCCGAACGTCGCCATCCTCGCCAATCTGGCGATGGACTTCATGGCGATCGGGTCGAAGGAATATGCCTACTTCCTGCTGAAAAAGGGAACGCCGGAGCAGTTCGATCAGGCGCCGGTCGGCACCGGCCCGTTCTCGTTCGTCGCCTATCAGAAGGACTCGGTGATCCGCTACAAGGCGAACAAGAACTATTACGGCGAGAAGCCGCTGGTCGACGACCTCGTCTTCGCCATCACGCCCGACGCCACCGCCCGCTACGCCAAACTGAAGGCCGGCGAATGCCACGTCAACGCCTATCCGCGACCGGCCGACCTCGCCGAGATGGAGAAGGATCCGTCCCTCAAGGTGATCCACGCCCCCGGGCTCAACGTCGCCTATTGGGCGTTCAACAACCAGAAGCCGCCGTTCGACAAGAAGGAGGTCCGGCAGGCGCTCTCGATGGCGATCGATCGCGACGCGATTATCAAGGACGTCTATCTCGGCGCCGGCGAAAAGGCGACGACGCTGATTCCGCCAACCATGTGGTCCTACGACGACAAGATCGCTGACATTCCCTATGACCCTGAAAAGGCGAAGGAGATGCTCGCGGCGGCCGGCGTTCACGCTCCGCTCGACATCGACCTCTGGTACCAGCCGGTGTCGCGGCCCTACAATCCCAATGGCAAGCGCATCGGCGAGATGATGCAGTCCGACCTCGCCAAGATCGGCGTCAACGCCAAGCTCATCACCTACGAATGGGGCGAGTACCGCAAACGCATCCAGGACGGCGAGGACATGACCGGCCAGATGGGCTGGACCGGCGACAACGGCGACCCGGATAATTTCTTCTTCCTGTTGGGGTGTCCCGAGGGGAAGCCGGCCGGCAACAACATTCCGAAATGGTGCAACGCTGAGTTCAATGACCTGCTCGTCAAGGCGCGTAGCGTCCCCGATCAGGCCGAGCGCGCCAAGCTCTATCAGCGCATGCAGGAAATCGAGCACGACGAGGCGCCGTCGCTGCTCGTCGCTCATTCCATCGTTTTCGAAGCCATGCGCTCCAACGTGACGGGCTACAAGCAGAGCCCGCTCGGCACGCATGCCTTTGAAGGCGTCGACATCCAGTAAGTCCAGTTGGGGCTCCGTCCTGAATAATGTACGGAGCCCGGCACCTTCGGACAGGCCATGCTCGCCTATTTTCTCCGCCGCGTCGCGCTGACTGTCCCGACGTTTCTGGCGCTGATGTTTCTCACCTTCGTCGCGATCCGCCTCGTCCTCGGCGATCCGGTCGAGGTCCGGGTCGGCGAGCATGGGATTTCGCCTGAACGGCTCGCCTTCTTCCGTCACCAGCTCGGGCTCGACCAGCCGCTGTGGAAGCAGTTCTTCGATTATGTGTGGAAGCTCCTGCACGGCGACTTCGGCGTGTCGCTGGCGACGCAGCAGAAGGTGCTGACCGAGTTCGCGACGCTGTTTCCGGCGACGTTGGAGCTGGCGTTCTTCGCCATGATGTTCGCTGTCCTGGTCGGCGTGCCGGCCGGCGCGATCGCGGCGGTCAAGCGCGGCAGCGTGTTCGACCAGGCGCTGATGACCGTGTCGCTGTTCGGCTATTCGATGCCGATCTTCTGGTGGGGCCTGCTGCTCATCATGTTCGTCTCGGTCAAGCTCGGGCTCCTGCCCGTGTCGGGCCGCATCGACCTGATCAATTATTATTTCGACCAGCCGACCGGCTTCATGACCATCGACGCGCTGTTGTCCGACGAGCCCGGCGCTTTCCTCGACGCGCTTCGCCATCTCGTCCTGCCGGCGATCGTGCTCGGCACCGTGCCGCTCGGCGTCATTGCGCGGATGACGCGCTCCTCCATGCTGGAGGTCCTGAACGAGGACTATGTGCGAACCGCGCGCGCCAAGGGGCTGTCGCCAGGCCGCGTCATCGGCGTGCATGCGTTGCGTAACGCGCTTTTGCCGGTGGTGACGGTGATCGGTCTCTCGGTCTCGGGCCTGATGGCCGGCGCCGTGCTGACCGAAACGATCTTCTCCTGGCCGGGCGTCGGCCACTGGCTGATCGATTCGATCGGCCGGCGCGACTATCCTGCCTTGCAGGGCGGCGTGATGCTGGTTTCCGCGGTGGTCATCCTGGTGAACCTGATCGTCGATCTCATTTACGGCATGATCGACCCGCGGATCAGCCACGGCCGCTGACCTCGCCGCCGCCGGCGACGGGGCGAGTACCGAAAACGCATTCAAAACGGCGACGACATGACTAGCCAGATGGGCTGGACAGGCGACAACGGCGATCCAGACAACTTCTTCTTCCTGCTGGGGTGCCCAGACGGCAAACCGGCCGGCAACAATATTCCCAAATGGTGCAACGACGAATTCAACCATCTGCTAGAAGAGGCGCGGACCATTCCCGATCAGGCCGAGCGCGCCAAGCTCTATCAGCGCATGCAGGAAATCGAGCACGACGAGGCGCCGTCGCTGCTGATCGCTCATTCGATCGTTTTCGAATCGATGCGCGCCAACGTGACGGGCTACAAGCAGAGCCCGC
>Ga0074046_10004631_pt1 | contig 11152 bp, 7 predicted proteins | sample BogForMeECP23OM3_FD_94441 | JGI IMG/M metagenome (GOLD analysis project Ga0074046, IMG submission 94441) | Bog forest soil microbial communities from Calvert Island, British Columbia, Canada - Bog Forest MetaG ECP23OM3 | ecosystem: Environmental > Terrestrial > Soil > Wetlands ...
CCCATCTCTAACAATGTCGGCCGTGTCAAGCAGTTTGCGAGCACACTTCTGTATGCACTCATAGAAGAGCGCCATTTCGCTCTCGTAGAAGGTTTGCGCTTTTCCAACCTGGGCTCGCTGTGAATCGTGAGGGTCAGGACCTCGGTCCGACCCAGCCATCTCTTCGATCACCCACTGCGATCATGATTACTTTGTTCGAACTCCCTCAGCCAGAGGGAGCGAGATGCCCAATCATTACGTCGGTGATTTACTGCACACCATCGGGATTTCCGGGCTCTCCCGCCTGCGAACCGAACCTCTGCAACTGGCCGTAGTCGTATCCCTGGCGCCACATCCAGTACAGAGGCACCGCCAGCTTCCGCGCCATCGCTACCTTGGCGATCTTCCGTCCACGCCGCATCGCGAGGTGAAAAAACGTACTCCGCCACTCGGCCTGACTGCGTACCGTGACCTGCGCCGCTTCCACCAGCAGAAACCGGAGCAGCACGTTGCCTTGCTTGCTGATGTGACCGAGTCGGCGCCGATCCCCGCTGGACTTCTCCTCGGGAACCAACCCCACATAGCTGGCGATCTGTTTCCCGCAGTGAAAGCGTTGGGGAGTTCCGATCACCAACTCGAAAGCTAGTGCCGTCAGCGGGCCGACCCCGGGATGCGTCATCAGCCGCCGCGTCACCGGACGCTTCTCCACTTCCTCTTCTAACGCTCGAGTTAATTCCTGGATCTTCGGCGTCAACTGATCGAGTAAGTCGAGCAAGTCCTGGCGTCGGCGGCTGGCCCAGGGAGCCAGGACGAATGACTCCAGTTCCTTGCGGCCTGCCGGCCGCCACAGTGCTTTCTGGCGTCGCAGGCCTTCGTTGAGAGCGACCACATGCAACTGATTCATCACTCGTGTGCGCATCTGCACCAAACGATGCCGATGCCAGAGCAGTTGCCGCAAGTCCCGATTCCCTGCATCCGGCACCCAGATCCGCGGAAAGCGGTCTTCCATCATCAGCCGCAACAACAGCTGCGCATCCTGACGATCCGTCTTCTGTTTCCGCACCCGTTGGGTGCGAATCTCGGCGGCATTCCCGACCCACAACTCGAACTGCCAGTCGCGCAGCAAACGCTCGAACCAGCGCGCATGCCCGCTGGCTTCCATCCCCACCCGCACCTTCACGCTTTGCTCTCTCAGCTTGCCGTAGAATTGTTCGGCTTCTTCGCGATGGCCCAGGCGTCGTTCGCCGAGTTCACCGGTTTCCGTGTCCACCAAAGCAATTTGCTGGAAGCTCGGATGATAGTCACAACCTATAATCAGCATGTTCGGCTCCTTTCCTCCGAGCCTTTGGTTGGTTTGCGCCTCCAAAGTCTACTCGGGCCTAGGAGCCGACATTGTTATGGAATCATTACGGGCGTAACTATCGGCGGACATCCCTGCCCGCTTAACATCGCATTATCGTCACATCACTCTGGGAGAGGATTGTATGGGTGAGAAGATCGCCCCGGCATCTTCGACTGACCTGCCGCGGGTGAAGCCGCTGCAGGAAGGTCAGGGGCCGGGTGCGCCACCGGTTCCGACCCAAACTTCCCATCCCGTCCCGGCCGTTTCGCCCACCAATGGCAATGCCGCCCAAACCCCACCCGCGATCGCGAAAGCCTACTTCGAACAGGTCATCGAAAACGCGCCGGATGCCATCAGTATTATCGACCAGGATCTGCACATTTTGCGGGTCAACAGGGAATTCACCCGCCTGTTCGGCTTTACCGCCGCTGAGGTTGTCGGGAAACGGCTTGACCTGCTTATCGTGCCGCCCGATCGCTACGCGGAGGCCGCGTGGATCACCGAGAGCACCAAGACTAAAACCAAACTCACCCTGGAGACCCGCCGCCAGCGGAAAGATGGCTCTTTGATCGAAGTACTGGTTTCCACTTCGCTCGTCACCCTGAACGGCAAACGAGTTGGAGCCTACGCTTCCTATCGCGACATCACCGAGCAGAAGCGCGCCGAGGAGTTGAATGCGGCTTTGTACGCCATCGCGGCGCGTAGCCAGTCGGCCGAAGATCTGCAGCAGTTTTTCACCGCCATTCACGATATCGTCGGCCAGTTGATGAATGCGCGCAATTTCTACATCGCCCTCTTCGATCCGCAGTCCCAACTGCTGAGCTTTCCCTATTTCGTCGATGAGCAGGACCCTACCCCAGCCCCCAGGCCTCTCGGCCGCGGCTTGACGGAATACGTGCTGCGATCGGGCGAGCCCCTGCTGGTGACGCCCGCAGTCTTCGCGGAAATGATGCGGCGCGGGGAAGTGGAATCGATTGGCGCTCCCTCCCTGGACTGGCTGGGCGTTCCCCTGCAAACTGGCTCGAGTTGCATTGGAGTCGTGGTCGTCCAGACCTATAGCGAGAACACCCGTTTTGGGGACCGCGACCGCGAGATCCTGAAATTTGTTTCCCAGCAGTTGGCCGCGGCCATCGAGCACAAGCGCGACAGCGAAGCGCTACGCCGCTCCGAAGCTCGCTCCCGCTCTCTGATTTTGAGCGCCGCCTTCGGAATTTGCCGCTGCACCCTCGGCGGAAGATTCCTGGACGTGAATCCGGCGCTCATTACTATGCTTGGGTATGGATCGGTCCAGGATCTTCTCCGGCTGGATGCCAAGCGCGAAGTTTTCGTCAATCCCCTGGAGTTAGACCGCCTGGTTGAGGACTATCGCCACAGCGGAAGTCTGAATGGCGTGGAAGTTCAGTGGAAACGTAAAGACGGCCGCGCTATTATCGTGCGCCTCAGCGGCTGTGCCGCCACCGGTGCCGACGAACCCGAAGAAGTTTTGGAGCTGATCGCCGAAGACATCACCGACCGGCGTCAGCTCGAAGAGCAGTTGCGCCAGGCCCAGAAGATGGATGCCGTCGGCCGTCTAGCCGGTGGCGTCGCCCACGACTTTAACAACCTCCTGATGGTGATTACCGGATACACCGAGGTGTTGCTGGAGCAGTTGGAAAAGGACAGCGCCGCACACCTTAAGGTTCAGTTCATCCAGCAGGCCGCCGACCGCGCCGCCACCCTCACCCGCCAATTATTGGCCTTCAGCCGGAAACAACTCCTCGAACTCAAGGTGATCGATGTCAACACCGTCATCAGCGACATGGAGCGCCTGCTGCGGCCCCTCATCGGTGAAAACATCGAACTGGTAACCCGGCTCTCCTCCGAAACCGGGCACACCCGCGCCGACGCTGGCCAGCTCGAACAGGTCATCATGAACCTGGTGGTCAACGCCAAAGATTCCATGCCCGAAGGCGGCAGGCTCACTCTGCAAAGCTCCGACGTGACCGTGCGCCAAAATTTCCGCGAACACCGTTTTATCCAGCCTGGACGCTACGCCGTGATCTCGGTTGCCGATACCGGCCACGGCATGGACAAGGAAACCAAATCCCGCATCTTTGAGCCCTTCTTTACCACCAAGGAAAAGGGAAAAGGCACCGGCCTCGGCCTCTCCACCGTCTACGGCATCGTCAAGCAGAGCAATGGATACGTGTTCGCCGAAAGCGAGGTCGGCGCCGGAACCACTTTCTATGTTTATTTGCCGCGTGTGGAGGATTCCGCCGAGACGGCGAGCCCGGCCAAGTCCTCACCGAACGAAGCCGGCGGCTGCGAAACCGTCTTGCTGGTGGAAGACGAGGAATCCGTCCGCGAGCTGGTGCGTGTAACCCTCGCCTCGCGCGGCTACAAAGTCCTCGAAGCCGAAGATGGAGAGTGCGGTTTGCAGATCGCCGAATCCTACCAAGAACACATCCACATCCTGATCACCGACGTAGTCATGCCCGGTATCGGCGGCCGCGAACTCGCCAAAAAGCTGCTCACCCTCCGTCCCGGCATTAGCGTGCTCTATCTTTCCGGCTACACCGAAGATGCCGTCGTCGCCCCCGGCGCGCTCGGTCCCGGGACCGGGTTCCTGCAAAAGCCCTTCACCCTTCAGAATCTCGCCAAGAAAGTCCGCGAAGTCATTCGCTCCCAGCCCGACGCCAAGTCCATCACAAAATCAGCCTCCAACTAACTATGCTCGTGTGGGGACGGGGCTTTGCCCCGTCCAAGTTTGCGTAGGGACGGACGCATTCGTCCGTCCAGCCGAGCGCAGCTCGGCAGCCGCCGAGTCACAGCACCTCCGGCTTCGCTGCCAGCGCGTGCAACTTTTTCCCCGTCCGCGCGTCCAATACTGAGTCGTGGGGTTTTCGCGGCCGGCTCAGTCACGTCGGCCGCCTGTGCTTTAACAAGGAAAACAAATAATCGGAGTGAGCAATGCTGATCGGGAAGCCGCCTGCAATTCCGTCGTCTGAAATTACTCCCAAATCGACCTATCTGAACCGCCGCAACTTCCTAGCCGGAGCCGCCCTCGCCGGCGCGGCCGCCGTCACCGGTGTCGCCTTCCGCGATCTTTCCGCGCCCGCGCTCACCGCCCAGGCCAACGCCAAAATTGACGGCCTCCAGAAAAGTCCCTTCAGCACGACGGAAAAGGAAACACCCTACAAGGATGTCACCACCTACAACAATTTCTACGAATTCGCCACCGATAAAGAGGGGCCAGCCGACCTCGCCAGGAATTTCAAGACCCGCCCCTGGACCGTGACCATCGACGGCGATGTAAAGAAGAAGCAGGTCCTCGACGTCGACGCGATCATAAAAATGGCTGCCCCCGAAGAGCGCATCTACCGTCATCGCTGTGTCGAGGGCTGGTCGATCGTAGTGCCCTGGGTAGGATTTTCCCTGAGCGAACTGATCAAGCGTTCCGACCCTCTGCCCAAAGCGAAGTATGTCGAATTCACCACCTTGTACGATCCCAAGCAAATGCCCGGCCAGCGTACCAGTGTATTGCGGTGGCCCTACGTCGAAGGTCTCCGCATGGACGAGGCCATGCATCCGCTAGCCCTGCTCTGCTTCGGCATGTACGGCGAGGTGCTCCCCAATCAGGACGGCGCCCCGCTCCGCATCGTGATTCCATGGAAGTACGGATTCAAGAGCGCCAAGTCGATCGTCCGCATCCGCTTCGCCAGCGACCAACCTGTGAACACCTGGCAAGAGTCTGCCCCCCGCGAATACGGCTTCTATTCCAACGTGAATCCCAACGTAGACCATCCGCGCTGGAGCCAGGCCAAGGAACGCCGCCTGGGCGAATTTCTAAAGCGGCCAACGCTCATGTTCAATGGTTACGACCAGGTGGCCAGCCTCTATTCCGGCATGGACCTGAAAAAGAATTTCTAGGGTTAGCTCGCGTGCAAGATCGGCTCGTGTGGGGACGGGCGCCCTCGCCCGTCCAAGCCGAGCGAAGCTCGGCAGCTGCCAGCAGTGACAATGACTCTGGGCTCCCTGTAGATTGCAAAAGTACAAACCAGCAATGAAACTGCGCCTAACCAAAATCGCAATCTTCCTAGCCGCCCTAGTCCCGCTAGGCCGTCTAATCTGGAAGGCCTTACACAACGGCCTGGGCGCCAATCCCATCGAGTTCATCACGCACTCGACCGGCGACTGGACGCTGATCCTGATTCTCACCACGCTTTCGATCACGCCGCTTCGCCGCATCACCCGCCAATATTGGCTGATCGGCGTCCGCCGCATGGTCGGACTTTTCGCCTTCTTCTACGGCACCCTGCACTTCCTGACCTACATCTGGCTCGACAAGTTCCTCGACGTCCATGAAATGTTGAAAGACATCGCCAAGCGCCGCTTCATCACCGTAGGATTCTCCGCTTTCGTTCTCCTGATTCCGCTGGCCCTGACCTCGACCGCCTGGTCGATTCGCCAACTCGGCGGCAAGAACTGGCAGCGCCTGCACCGCCTGATCTATCTCACGGGGATCCTCGCCGTGGTGCATTACTACTGGCTGGTAAAGGCCGACCACCGCAAGCCCATCGAGTACGGAATCGTGCTCAGCCTCCTGCTCCTCTACCGTGTGGGAGTCTGGTATTCCGAAAAAGCGTCCGCAAAGAGCAAGCCGCCCGCCCTGCCGACCCCGGCCCGGAATCCGCTGTAGAGACGGGGCTTGCCCCGTTTCCCTATGCGCGAGGCGCGCCAGCTTCGCGTATAGCAAACGTGAGAGCGATCCAACGCCGGATTCGTATCAGGGCACGCCTTCACAGGCTGCGGAAAAACTCGATGCTCGATGCCCAGCCCCTAAAGGGGCGTCTGATTTTGAAGAACTTGCGGTATCGCTAAAGCGATACCCTGATACGAACCTGAGTTTTTCCGCGGCCTGTTCAGGCGTGCCGTACGTCCTGCGTTATGAATGCGCCTTCAGGCGCCTGGGGGGCGACGCTTGGGCCGGGCAACATCCCCACTTTCCGCAGCCCCCATGGAAACTCCCCCGCCAATTTTTTCCACCGAAACTTTCTCCTACAATCCGGGTTAGCGCATCTTAAGAACAAGACAGGAGTGTCTTATGAATCCCCTTGCTTCCACCAATTGTGCCAGGCGCGTGCTCATGGCTCTGGCGGCGATAGCAGGCATCTTCCTGACCGCCGGTTGCGGCAGCAGCGGGACCTCCGTGATCGTCAAGGGAGGCTTCAACAACGCCAGTTTGAAGGGCACATATTCGTTCACCGTGAAGGGTTATGGCTTTAACGCCGGAACGTTGACGGCGGCCAATTTCTTTATCGAGGGCGGAGTGCTCACCAGCGATGGCAACGGAAACATCACCGCGGGAACGGACGACTTCGTGGAAGCTGCGGGAAACACTACCCAGGCTTTTTCCGATAGCGTGACTGGAACTTATGGCATCAACAGCGATGGGACGGGCGACCTGACCCTCAATTTCGCGGGCGGAGGTCAGGAAGTCTATCGCATTACCTTGAGTGATACGGGTAACCTCTACATGGAAGAGGACGACGGCGGCGGAACTAGCGCCGGATCGGCGTACCTGCAAACCTCCGCCACCACTCCCGCCGGAACCTTCGTCTTCCGCACCCACGACGTTCAGGTGAGCGCCACCATGGGCACCATGGCGATTTCCGGAGGCGCCGTAAGTGGCTCCTACATAATGGCTCAAAATGGAGCAGCAGTCACCGGTTCCATCGGCGCCGGCGGGAACATGACCGCACCTACGGGTGGTCGGGGGACCATTACCTACTCCGTGAACGGTACCACGCACACGGCCGAATACTATGTTGTGAGTGCGAGCAAGTTCCTTTTGTTCGATACCACTCCAGGCATCCTTTCCATTGGCTTAGCCGAACAGCAGAGTAACGGTGCGTTCTCTGCCGCCTCGCTCTCCGGTTCCTATGCTTTTGGCAGCAGCGGCGAGACGATATCATCCGGTTTTGTGAACACGGTAGGAGTCTTTACCACCGATGGCGTTTCACAAATCACCGCGGCGAATTACGATTCCGTGCAGGACGGTACCGTCTCCAGCGATCAAACGACGACCGGGACCTACTTGATCGACAATTCCGTGGGCAACGGGTCCGGTAGTTTCACCATTGGAGGCCTTACGCGTGACCTCTGGATGGTGAGCCCGTCGCGGGCTTACTTCATCGCCATCAACGGGACCAACGTCGAAGACGGCACTATCGATCAGCAGAGCGGAACCATCGGCCTCAGCGCACAGGCCGCATTCTTCATGGATGGCCACGATGGCGTGGCCGCCCTGCTAAAAGACCGTGTGGGAACCTTGGTTCCGAGTGGCACGGACTCTTTGGGCACCAACTACGTCACCAGCTTCTTCGATCCGGTTGGGCTGGCTGGCGGCTCTAATTCCCAGGCCTTCTCGGGCACCTATTCGATCGCAAGTAACGGTCGAACGACAACTCAGTTGAACGGCTTTACCAACAACCTCGTTCTCTACCTGACAAGCAACAGTACTGGCTACATGCTACAGGCAGACAGCGGAGTCAACATGAGTGGCACCTTCAAGGCACAACCGGCACAATAGGAAAGTTGTAAGAAACATCCACGAACGGGAAGGGCACGAGTTGACTCGTGCCGGGTGCCCCATCCTTGCGCGTTCTTTGCGCAAGGGTGGGATTTGAGGAGTCGTAGTTACAAAGCTCTTACTGACAGCTGACAGCTGCTTACTTAATCGCTTCCGCCGCGATCCGCTCCGTAACAAACGCCTCAATCACGTCGCCAGCCTTGATGTCGCCGTAGTTAGAGATGGAAATACCGCACTCCATGCCGCTGGTCACTTGCGAAGCATCGTCCTTGAAGCGCCGCAGCGACGCCACTTTGCCTTTGAACATGACCACGTTATCGCGCAACAGTCGCACTTCGGAGTCGCGCTTGATAAAGCCATCGCTCACGCGGCAACCGGCAATCGTCCCCACCTTAGGAATGCGGAAGGTTTCGAGTACATCGGCGCGTCCCTGATAAGTCTCTTTGATCGTCGGTTCGAGCAGCCCGGTCATGGCGCGCTTGATCTCGTCCTGCAATTCGTAAATGATCGAGTGCAGCCGTATGTCGACTTTCTCCTGATCGGCCAGTTCCTGCGCCTTGCGTTCCGGACGCACGTTGAATCCAATGATGATCGCATTCGACGCCGACGCCAACAGCACATCGGTCTCCGTGATCGCGCCAATGCCCGACCGCAGCAACTTCAGGCGTACTTTGTCGTTCGAGAGCCGGCCCAGCAAATCGCCCAGCACTTCCACCGAGCCCTGCACGTCGGCCTTCAGAATGATGTTCAGTTCCTTCATGCCCGCCGTCTTCAACTGCTCAGCCAGGCCTTCCAGCGAGACTCGCGAACTCTTGGCAAGCTGCGCCTCGCGCGCTTTCTGTTCGCGATATTCCGAGATGTCGCGCGCTTTCTCGCGGTCGGTCACCACCACAAACTGATCGCCCGCCTGCGGCAGCCCTTCCAATCCGATGATTTCCACCGGCGTCGAGGGCGGCGCTTCCTTCAGCGGCTTGCTGCGATCGTCGAACATCGCCCGGACTTTCCCGTACACGTTGCCGACCACGAAATTGTCGCCGGCGTGAAGCGTGCCGTTCTGCACCAGGATCGTTCCCACCGGACCGCGTCCGCGATCCAGTTTCGCCTCCAGCACCAACCCGCTCGCCGCGCGCCCCGGAGTCGCTTTCAATTCCTGCAGGTCCGCCGTCAGGCAGATCATTTCCATCAGCAGATTCAGGTTCGTTTTCTGCTTGGCGGAAACATCGACGAACACCGTCTTGCCGCCCCACTCTTCCGGAACCAGCCCGCGATCCGCCAGCTGCTTCTTGACCCGCTCGGGCAGCGCGCCCGGCTTATCGATCTTGTTGACCGCCACAATGATGGGAACTTCGGCAGCGTGCGCGTGGTCGATGGCTTCAATCGTCTGCGGCATGACGCCGTCGTCCGCCGCGGTGACCAGTACCACGATGTCGGTCGCTTTCGCGCCGCGCGCCCGCATGCGCGTAAACGCCTCGTGACCCGGCGTATCCAGGAACACGATCTCGCGGCCGTACGCCGGAGAAGCCGTGTCCGTGATGCGGACTTTATAGGCGCCAATATGCTGCGTAATGCCACCCGCCTCGCCTCCAGCCACATTGGTCGAGCGGATCGAATCCAGCAGCGTCGTCTTGCCGTGATCCACGTGGCCCATGATCGTGACCACAGGTGGACGCGGCACCGCTTCCGCGCCTTCTTCGCTGCTCTCGACTGCTTCCGTCGTGTCTTTCGCAGCTTGCTCTTCGAAGGTGATGACTTCCGTGTCCGCTCCGAAGAAGCGCGCCATTTCGCTGGCCAGTTCCGCATCGAGCGTTTGGTTGATGGTGGCGAATACGCCTCGCACCACCAGCCGCGCAATCACATCCTTGGCGCGAATGCCGAGCTTCTCGGCCAGGTCTTTTACCGAGATTCCCTCTGTAATCGTGATGTTCCGCGTGATCGGAGCCGGTTCGTTGCTGATGGTCATCCGCGGCGGCGGAGTGTAGCCCTTCATCGGGCCTTCCTTCACGCCTCGCGGTACATAGCGCTGTCCCGGTCGTCGCGAGGGAGCTCCAGGACGGCTTCCCGGACGCGTCGGTCCCGGTGGCGGCAGCGTTCCCCCCGGCCCAACACCCAGCGGTCGCGATCCCGCCGGAACCACGCGTGTAGGATGCATCGGCCGCCGTTCACCCGGACGAAGTGTCGGACGCGGTGATCCCGGCGCTTGCGGCCGCGCCGTACGCTGAAAAATTGGTTGTCCCGGAACTGGTCGTCCAGGCGCCGGACGTGGTGGCGCTCCCGGTGCTGGCAAAGGTGCCTTGTACACCGGACGCGGGCCGGTCTGCGGCATGATCATCCGCGGTGGGGGCGCAATCGGAGGCGCTGCCTTGGTGGGTGCCGAAGCTTGTATCTGCGTAGCGTTATCGAGCGCCGGAGGTTGTGCAACCGGCGGAGGACTTCCCGCTTGTACGGCGGGAGTCGTAGTCCGAGGCGCAACTGCGATCGCAGGCGGGGCAGCAGGCGGTGCGATCGCGGCGGGTGGGGTTACGGGAACTTTAGGCGGAATCACGACCACCGCTGGCGGCCGCTGCGCGGCAGCTACCGAAGCCGGCGTCACTAGTCTTGGTGGAGGGGCCTCACTAGCCGGCTTAGGCGGCGCTGCCTTCGGTTTTACTGGAGCGGCCGGGGCTTCCGCCTTCGCTTCCACAGGTGGCGCCGCAACCGGGGCCTTGGCTGCCGGGCGCGCCGCAGGATGCTCGGCGGCTCCCTTTTGCTGCGTGATGGCGCGCAGCACATCTCCAGGCCTGGAAATATGCGAGAGGTCGATCTTGGTCTTGATTTCGTCTTCGCCGCGAGCGGCACGCGAAGTCTTTGCCGAACTCGGCGCCGCTTCGGAGCGGCCACGGAGATGTTTCCGCACCAGATCCGCCTCGTGGTCTTCCAGAGAACTGGAGTGCGTTTTCTTCTCCGTGACGCCCACCGTGGTCAGCACGTCAAGAATTTCCTTGCTCTTGACTTCCAGCTCACGGGCCAGATCATTGATTCGAATCTTACTCATCCGCTCTCGTTTCCTCTTCTTGTCCCGCTAATCTCGCCTATCTAAGCTCGCATATCTAACCTCATGAAATCCCTGTACAGTCTCACGTCTGGCTGGCGAGGCCCACGCTATCGGTCCGGATCGACCTCCGAACTCGCCACCATCCCAGCCTTCAGTTCTGCTTGTCTTCCGGGGCTTCTTCAGTCGCGACTTCTTCCGTCGCGAGCTCTGCGCCTTCTTCTGCTGGCGC
>Ga0074046_10004632_pt1 | contig 11152 bp, 9 predicted proteins | sample BogForMeECP23OM3_FD_94441 | JGI IMG/M metagenome (GOLD analysis project Ga0074046, IMG submission 94441) | Bog forest soil microbial communities from Calvert Island, British Columbia, Canada - Bog Forest MetaG ECP23OM3 | ecosystem: Environmental > Terrestrial > Soil > Wetlands ...
CGCGCAAACCGGACGTATGTGCCACCCACGTCGGCGACGAGACGCCACCTCACGAGACTGCCTCCGGCACGCGGGAGTTCAGCACGGCGAGGAAGCTCCTGCGCCAGAAGCAAACATCGTGCGTCTTGATGCGGCGCAGAAGTGCCCCGTGACGCTCTTTGCGCTCCTCGACCGGCATGCGGAGCGCGGTTTGCATGGCATTCGCCATGTCGTCGATGTTGTAAGGGTTCACAATCATCGCCTCTTCGAGCTCTTCCGCCGCTCCGGCGAACTTCGACAGGATCAGAACACCCGGATCCTCCTCATTCTGCGCCGCTACATATTCCTTTGCCACCAGATTCATGCCATCCCGCAGAGGTGTGACGAGCCCCACTTCGCTGCCCCTGAAAAGCGCCGCGAGCGTATCGCGGGACATGGCCCGATGGACATACCGGACAGGCGTCCAGTCGAAGTCGCCGAACTCGCCATTAATAGAACCGGACAGCCCCTCAAGCTCGGTGCGGATATTGGCATAAGCCTCCACCTCGATCCGCGTTGGCGGGGCGATCTGCATGAGCGTGACGGTTTTCCAATGCTCGGGGTGCAGTTCCAGCAGCTTTCGGAACGCTTTGAAGCGCTCGGGGAGCCCCTTCGTATAGTCCAGACGGTCGACACCGACGATGTGCGAGCGCACGACGGTCCGGCGATTGAGCCTCTCAATTTGCGATGCGGCCTCAGGCGTACGCGCGGCCGCTGCAAAGTCCTCCACGTCGATGCCAATTGGAAAAGCGCGAGCGATGACGGTCCGGCCGAAGGCAGTCATGCGCCCATCGTCGAAAACTTTGCCGCCGACATGCTCGGCAACGAAACGCCGGAAATTTCCGAGATCGATCGTCGTCTGAAATCCGATCACGTCGAACTGGAAAAGCGCCTCAACGAGCCAGTTATGTGCGGGAATGGCCTGAAGCAGCTCCGGCGGTGGGAATGGAATGTGAAGGAAGAAGCCCAGCCGCTGTCGCGCGCCCAACGCGCGAAGCTCTTGGCCAAGCGATATGAGGTGGTAGTCGTGAGCCCATACCACATCGTCCGCCCTCAAGAGAGGTAAGAGCGCGTTCGCGAAGCCTCTGTTAACGCGTTTGTAGCCTTCGAAGTAGGCAGGCTCAAATTGAACGAGATCAAGCCGGTAGTGGCAGACGGGCCATAGAACCTTGTTGGCGAAGCCAATATAATATTCTTCGTAATCACGGTCCGTCATCGGGATCGTCGCTATCGTGACGCCATTCTGAACGGTCCGCCTAACCTGAATCGGCGTTCCTTCGTCGACGATATTTCCGTCCCATCCGAACCAGATGCCGCCAATCGATCGAAGCGCATCTCCGAGGGCAACCGCCAGTCCCCCCGATTGAACCTGATTATCGAGGTCCGCGACGCGGTTTGATACGATGACGAGTCGGCTCACACGAATGACTCCCAAGGTTTTGACAGCCGGTTTGCCCCATTTATTATACCAACCATCGAATAGGTTTGAGGAAAATTCCCCCAGGCCGCGCCAGTAACAGGGTCTGTGTCTTCAGACATAAGCCCCAAATGATTGCGAGCGTTCAAAAGAGACTGAAATATTTCTCTGGCCTGCTCCTTTTTTCCAGCGCGAGCCAAGGCGTCCAGGCGCCAGAAGGCACAAATGTTGAATGCGGTTTCCGGGACTCCGAAGTCGTCGGCAGCCTCGTACCGCATCATGAAAGTCCCTCGCCCCAAGACGTTTTCCATTTGCGCGACCGTGGAGAGGAAGCACGGATCTTGCCCATCAACGAAGCCGAGTTCGCCCATCAACAGCACGCTGGCGTCAAGGTGTTCGCCTCCAAAACTTTCGACGAAAGCTTTGCGTTTATCCGACCAGGCGGATTTCAGGATCTTCTCCCGTATGAGTTCAGCCCTTTGGCGCCAAAATGTCACACGATTATGCTCTCCAACATAGGACGCGATTTTGGCGAGCCGGTCGCATGCGGCCCACGACATCACGCTCGATGATGTATGAACCCTCGCCCTCGATCTAAGCTCCCAGATGCCTGCATCGGGTTGATCATGGAGCTTGAACGCCTGCTCGCCAACGGCCTCCAGCTTGTGAAAGTCGTCGATGCCCGCTCTGATCGAAAGTCTTTTGTCTATGAAGGCCTGTGCTGAGCCGAGAATAAGATTGCCGTATGTATCGTGCTGGAAGTGCTCATGGGCTTGATTGCCTATCCGCACGGGACTGTTGCTAACCGGCCCGTAGCTCTGGAACCCAGGCAAATGATCCACGGTACGTTCCACAAGCGCTTCTTCAAGCGCAATCCCGTAAACCGGCTGGATGTGGCCGTTCGTAGCGGCGACGACGTTCATGATCCAGCGATAATAATTCTCGAGGGTGCGTCCGGCGGCAAGGCTCGTCAAAGCACGGATGACGAAATAGGCGTCGCGGACCCAGCAAAACCGGTAATCCCAGTTTCTGCCTGTACCGGGAGCCTCCGGAATGCTCGTTGTCATGGCGGCGACGATAGCGCCCGTTGGCTCATAAGAACAGAGCTTGAGTGTGATTGCCGCCCTGATCACGGCATCTTGCCACTCCGGTTGCAGCGCAAGGCGGTGGCTCCAATTGACCCAATAAAGGTGAGTTTGCTCTTGGAACTCGCGGGCGATGCCGAGAGGGCTGTTGGTCAAAGTCTCGTCCGGTCCGAGGACGAAGTTGATCGGATCGCTCAGGTTGAAGACGGCTTCTTCGAGAATATAGTCGATAGGGGCGTCTGTTGTCAGACGCAGGGTCATATCCGGTCCGCAGTAACGGATATGGTTTGAACCGGACGTTACCAACGGGGCAATCTCGCCATATTTGAAACGAGGCCTCATCTTGATGCGGATTCGTGGCCTTCCCTCAACGACCCGGACACGCCGGATAAGGGTCTGTGGTCGGAATGGCCGGTTCCGAGTGTAGAACCGGGGGATGAAGTCTGCGACCTCGATTGACCCGCTTTCGCTATGAAGAACGGTTTTCAGAATAGCCGTATTGGGAAGGTATGTCTGCTCGGAGCCTTTGAGGCCGACAAGTTCAATGGCGAACGCGCCATCGCCTGGGTCGCGACTTGCACTTCCGAGGAGCTGATGAAAGACGGGATCGCCGTCGAACCTTGGAAGGCAGCACCAAACGATGCGCGCCTGTTTGTCGACGAGAGCGCTGATGCTGCAATTCCCAATAAGCCCAAGATCGAGATTGTTTCCCATGCCTATCCAAGTTCCTTCGAGCGTTGCGCCGTCGCAAAAAGCCAGGTGAGAAACTCGTCGACGCTGGCCGCGCGAGCGCGCGCCGCCGTCTCACCGGGCCCGACCTTGACCGTAATTCCACCAAGGGCATTGACCGCCGTGAACGCGTCTTCATCGGTTACGTCATCGCCGGCAAAAAACGGGAGGCGGCCCTTAAACGGCTCTTCCTGAAGAAAATCGTTGATAGCCGTGCCTTTTGTGGCCGTGTGCAACCGCATCTCAACGACCATTTTCCCTCGCGTAAGAACGACATCTTGGAAACGTCCCGCGAGGTCTTCCATAAGAGACAAGCAGAATGCCTCGAGTTCCGGACGGAGGCGGTAATGCAAGGCCATCGCGCCGCGCTTCCGCTCCAGGAGAAGGCCAGGGTTATGGCTGACGAACGAGGTGAGAACCTTTTCGACCGCCCTCGCCGCGCTCTCCTCCGTTGCCGTAGGTGAGACCGTCTGTTTGCCGCCATTCCGGCGCTCATAGCCGTGAACGCCGGCCACCGGAAGCTTAAGCGGAGCAAAAAAGCGGTCGATAGCGTCGATTTCTCTTCCGGTTACGATGGCGACTGCGCCTGAGGCGTCCTCGAGAAGAATCTCCAACGCTTTCCGCGCTCGCTCCTCGACAATTACGGCGCCAGGCGTTTCGGCGATCTCGGTCAGAGTGCCATCGAAATCGAAAAAGAAACTATAGGCGCTTGCATCGCGCAAAATCGGCAAAACAGCCATGGTCAAATTTTCGGAGGGCTTTGGGTCGCTTGATACATCAGCTATGAATGTGTGAGCGAGCCTGTCAATACAACAAATGGGCATTTTTTATGGCTTCCGCGTTCAGAAATCGACTGGGGTTAACGTTCTAGGTGTTCGCCTAAAGATTGCGCACGCAGAGGTGATTTTTTAATCAGCTCATGCTACTGTGGCGTAGCCATAATTCCGGCGAGGATTTCCCATATCCTGACCCTATCAAACGGTAAGGGACGGTTTTTGTGAGCCCAGCCAAAGAGGGATACGCTTACGCGCGCAAAATGGTTGTCTTTATGGCTAGAATAGGCTGGCTCCTTATTGCGTTTTTTGCGTGGCAAACCGCCGCTGCTTATGCAGGTGAGATTCGAGCCGAATCCTTGCCATCGAAGGCGCTTGGGCGGGCAATGCCCTATGAGATCTATCTGCCTGATGGATATGATAAGGGACGGCAGCACTACCCCGTCCTTTATCTTTTGCATGGCGCGGGCGGAGACGAGCGCTCCTGGTCTGACCGCGGTCATATACGGGAGAAGGCCGACCAGCTGATTGCCAGAGGCGCCATTCCGCCCGCGATCATCGTGATGCCTGGTTGCCCTGCCTGCTGGTGGGTTGACGGTGCAAAAGACAATGCGGAAACGGCGTTCTGGTCCGACCTCGTTCCCACCATCGAGATGAGATATCGGACGATCGAGACCCGCGGCGGGCGCCTTATCGCGGGGCTCTCAGCCGGCGGCTATGGTGCTGTTCGCTTTGCGCTTCGTTATCCGGACCGCATCGCTGCCGTGGCGGCGTTGAGTCCCGCAGTTTACACCGAAACTGTGCCGCAGACCTCGGCGGCGCGCCTGCAACCACCTTTTCTTGCGCAGAATGGTCAATTTAATCAGGCGGCTTGGGACACCCATAATTACCCCGCTCTTCTCGACAGCTATTTTTCGCAATCGTTCCGGGTTCCTCTCTACCTCGTCTCTGGAGACAACGACAAATTCGGCGTTGCTTTCGAGACAGCGCTTCTTTTCAAACGCATGTTTGAACGTCAGCCCGATCAAGTCGAGTTACGCGTCGTCGATGGTGATCACAGCTGGAAGGTCTGGGAGGCAACGATCGACGACGCGATGCGGTACGTTTTTCAATTCGCAGACAAGGCAAGACCCGCGCCTCGCACGGCGACCGCAACCAAGGGGCTGGCCTCTAATCAGTCGGTATCGGCGCATCCTTAGCAGAAACCGGACTTTCCGGAGCCTGCTTTTTGGCACGGATGATGAGCCAGCTTTTGCAGACAGTCACGAAACCGAGCTTTGCGTAGCATCGATTAGAAGCTGGATTGCGAAGGTCGGTATAGAGGCAGGCCGCACGGCGAACTTCGCTGAAGATCTCGCGAGCAACGATTGCCGTGATCGCAGCACCGAAGCCATTATTCCGGTACTGCGGTGGCGTGTAGACCGAATTGATGAATGCCGTTGTCCTCGTTCGCCGGGTAATCGCCGCCATCGAAACAGGCTTATCCTCGAAAATCCAGAGCCAATGACGGCGGGAGCGTAAGTCATTGGTCAAGGCGTCGTCGGAGGGGACTGGGTCGGAAGGGATAGCCTCCCTGACGAAGGCGTGGATCCAGGCTCGGAACAGCGCAAAGTCTTTGGGCGAAGGCTGGCGCGGGAAGCCGGGTACACTAGGGACCTGACAGGGCATCCGCAGCGCCTGGATGTCCTGTGGGATCTTCTCAATGAACTCGACGCCGAGTTGGTGCGCCCTCTCAGCAAACCAAAGCGCAGTATCGCCATTGCCGACAACGCCCGGGAAGTCCGCCTCGCTCATCGCCTCCGCAAAGGTGTAGCACTCTGCCTTCGACAAATTGCCGAGAACGATTGGATAGCCCGGAGTTTGCGCCGCGCAGGCTCCTGGACCTCCAAGCGTCCAGGTCTTGATCTCGCCCTGGTTCGAGTGAGTTCGTAAACGCCCTATGATGCTCAAGAGAAGGCTATGCCTGATCTCATCGGTTTCGAGCGCGGCTTCGTGGAAGGCGGCAAAATCCGGGTGCAGCATACGCAAACGACTTTCACAAAAAGCGATCGCGCCGGGAATAAAACGCGTTCGCGAGAGGTCCTATCCCATAAGTTTAACCGGGAAGGACAGCATGGCAATCAAGGACGGTAACGAACGGCAGCGTAAGGTTCTTTTGGACCGGCGCGAGGCTTTAACGTGCATGACATGGGCCGGAACGGGCCTTCTCTGGGCATTGAACTGGGGGGTGCCTCTGACAAAAGGACTGATTGGCGGCGCATACGCAGCGCCTGCTCCCCATGAATTTACCTTCGTTCAAATCAGCGACAGTCATATCGGATTCAACAAACCCGCTAACCCGGACGCAGAGAGGACGCTGAGGGAGGCTATCGCGAAGATCAAGGCGCTACCAGTCAAACCCGCTTTCATGATCCACACAGGGGACATTTCGCATCTGTCCAAGGACGAAGAATTCGACAATGCGGATCAGCTCATTAAAGAGGCTGGCCTGCCAGTGTTTTACGTACCGGGCGAACACGACGTCCTCGATGACGAGCGCGGCCGATCTTACATCTGGCGTTACGGAAAGAATGCCAAAGGCACAGGCTGGCACAGCTTCGATTACAACGGCATCCACTATATCGGTCTTGTGAACGTCATGGACCTCAAAGCCGGCGGCTTAGGTAACCTCGGAGATGAGCAGCTGGCTTGGCTGGAAAGAGATGTTGCGGGCCTTTCTGCCAGCACGCCGATCGTGGTCTTCGCGCACATCCCGCTTTGGACCGTCTATCCGGAATGGGGCTGGGGCACGGGCGATGCAGCGAAGGCGCTATCAACGCTGAAGAGGTTCGGTTCGCTGACCGTCTTGAACGGCCACATCCATCAGATATTGCAGAAAGTCGAAGGCAATGCCGTCTTTCACACGGCGCGGTCAACGGCTTTTCCTCAGCCAGCGCCGGGGACCGCTCCATCGCCCGGCCCCATGAAGGTCCCAGCGGGAGAGCTTCGAGATTATCTTGGAATCGCGAGCGTGACCTATGTCACAAACAACCATCCGCTTGCTGTCGTCGACACCGCACTTTCAACCGCTCCGGCGCTTTGAACAAGGACCGTGGAGGACAGCCATGAAGCGTACCGCTCCCAGGATCCTGTTTTTTGTTTTGCTGGCAGTATCATTGCTCACGGCAAGACTCGCCGCCCGTCAGCTGGAAACGGCAGCAACTTCGCCGTCGGTGCACATCGACAACTTCACCTTCACACCGCAGGAGATCACGATCACCCGCGGCGCGACCGTCACCTGGGTCAATGACGACGATATTCCCCACGCCATTGCGGCGAGCGATAAGGCGTTCCGTTCAAAAGCCATGGACACGGAGGAGAAGTTCTCTTTCAAGTTCAACGAACCGGGAACATATGAGTATTTCTGCTCGCTACATCCGCACATGCAGGGAAAAGTCATCGTAAAAGACTGATGACGGGATGCAACGGGTGGGCAAAGTAGGGATCGTGAGCAAAGCGGCCTATGGCGAAGAAGCCTGAAAACGCGGCGGAGTTCGAAGGTCGATCGCCTGCGCATCGCAAGGCCGTCTTTGAAGCCTTGGTGCTCGTACATCTGAACAGCGCTTATACGCTTGCTCGATATCTGACCCGCCGCGGCGATATTGCGGAAGACCTTGTCCAGGAGGCATTCCTGCGGGCCTACCGCAGTTTCGACGAGAGCCGCAGCACCAACGCCCGGGCGTGGCTTCTTACTATCGTTCGCAATTGCTTCTTCACGTGGAAAGCCGGCGGCCGCGAGGACTTGCCGCAACGCGAGCCAAGCGAGGCCGGCACATCGTTTGAGCGTGGTGGAGGCGAGGTCGAGGTGGATGAGACCCCTGAGTCGATTTTGATCCGCCATGAGGAGGATCGCACGACGCGCGCACTGATCGAAAAGCTTCCGCATCCGTTCCGTGAGGTGCTCGTTCTCCGGGATATCGAGGAAATGTCTTATCGGGAAATTGCAGACATCACAGGCGTTCCGATGGGCACGGTCATGTCTCGCCTTGCGCGCGCTCGTAAGATGTTTGCGGCGGCCTGGGAGGGCTCGCAGACGAAGTCTCCAAAGGAAATGCTGCGATGAATGCGGTGTCACGCCCTTGCCCTGAGCGAGAGCTTCTGCTCCATGGCCTTGCCGATGGCGAGCTCGACGCGGCAAACGCGCTTGCGATGGAGGAGCATTTGCGCAGCTGCAGCGGATGCGCAGCCACGTATAGCGGAATCATTCGGCAAAGGCAGCTTTTCAAAAATGGGGGCTTGCGGCTCGATGCCTCTCTCGCATTGCGGGGCCGGATACGAGCGGCCATCGCTGCAGAGGAAGAGCCCCTTCCTGAATCGGTGCGCGGCCAGCGAACGAACCCGCGGTCTTCGTGGTTTCCACGAGCGGGGATCGCATTCTCGGCCATGGCTCTGGCGGCAAGTCTTCTCCTTTTCGTGTCCAGCCAAAATCCAGCGCCGAGCCTCGACGAAGAGCTTGTCGCCGGGCATGTGAGGTCTCTGCTGGCATCACATTTAACCGATGTCGTTTCTTCCGATCAGCACACCGTCAAGCCCTGGTTCCTTGGTAAGCTCGACTTCGCGCCGCCCGTCGTGGACCTCTCAAAGAAAGACTTTCCGCTGATCGGGGGCCGTCTCGACTATATCGGTGGCCGGGTGGTGGCCGCGATCGTCTATAAGCGCCGCGGCCATGTGATCAATCTCTTCGTCTGGCCTGCAGGAAAACTGCAAGCCGTTCCGGAGACCGCCGAGGGCTATCATCTCCTGAGCTGGACTCAGGGCGGATTCTCCTACGCAGCAGTTTCGGATCTCAATCCTGAGGAACTGCGCGACTTCAGGCGTGCGTTTGAAGAAAGCCTGGCTTAGAGACATCGCTGGTCCAGAATGAGCGACTGGCGAAAACGCCTGCTTTCACCCGAGCGGAGAAGCGCGGATCCTGAACCCTCTGCATGAAATCCACGCTCCGGCCGAAGCGTAAGCTTCAGCCACAATCTGGATGTTCGAAGCGTCCGGGGCATTTCGAGCGCGGTCAATCAAAGCGGCTCTCAAAACATCTCGGGCGAGTAGAACCGATCCGGATAATAGCCATACTCAAGATGAGGTAAGCATGAATACTCGTCTTCGCTACCCAAAAGGGTACCAGTTCTTCGACGGTAACGGCAATCCGCTTGCCCTCGGAAACCTGTACTATTACGTCGCGGGCACGACGACACCGCAGAATACCTATTCCGACAGCGCGGGCACCATCCCGAACCCGGATCCCATCGTCCTTGACGGTTCGGGACGGCTGCAAGCGGACGTCTATCTCGGCTCCGCGGCAGATTATAAGGAAGTTTTGACGACCTCCGGCGTGACCGTCTCGCCCTGGCCAGACGACAATATCGTGCGCGCCATGTCGATCGTCGTTTTCACAGGCGACAGCGGTTCAGGCGGAACGTCCGGTCTTGTCCCTGCGCCAGCTGCGGGAGATGCGCTCGCAAACAAGTTTCTCAAGGCGGACGGAACCTGGACTGCTACACCGGGTAGCAGCGGATCAGGCGCGACGAACCTGTCGGTAACCGAAACAACAACGACGGTTTCGATCGCTTCGTCGACGGGATCGGGCGCCATAATTCCGGCCGCCACATCCTCACTCGCAGGCGTTCTGGACAGCGCGCGCGCCGCCAAGATCGACGGCCTTGCCACTGTCGCGACATCCGGCTCGTACACGGATCTGTCAAATCAGCCAGCAATACCTGCCTCACAGGTTAACAGCGACTGGAATGCGTCGAGCGGCGTTGCTCAAATCTTGAACAAGCCGACGTTCCCGGCTGCGTCGAGCACTTCGCCTAATATGGACGGTACCGCCGCAGCGGGATCGTCCGAAACCTTCGCCCGCGCGGATCACGTCCATCCGACTGACACCTCGCGCGCCGCAGTTTCATCGCTGGCGGCTGTGGCGACAAGCGGCTCTTACGCCGACCTTCTGAGCAAGCCCACCATCCCGGCTGCGCAAATTAATTCAGACTGGAATGCGTCGAGTGGTCTGGCGCAAATCCTAAACAAGCCGACGCTGGCGGCCGTGGCTACATCGGGACGCTACAACGATTTGTCCAACCAGCCTGCGATCCCGGCTGCGTCCAGCACGACGCCCGCCATGGACGGCGCCGCGGCTATCGGTTCGTCCGCCACCTATGCCCTCGCCGATCACGTCCATCCGTCCGATACCGCGCGGGCACCGCTCGCCTCACCGGCATTCACCGGAAATCCCACCGCCCCGACACAAAGCGCGGGCAACAATTCAACCAGACTCGCCACGACAGCCTATCTCGACACCAAGCTCGGCTCCGCTAACGGCATCGCAATGCTCGACAGTGGCGGAAAGCTCACCTCATCTCAAATCCCATCCTCGCTGGTTGGTGCTGTGGTTTACCAGGGAACCTGGAACGCCAGCACGAACGCGCCGGCGATTGCAGGCGGCGTCGGAACGAAGGGTAACTATTATAAAGTCAGCGTTGCAGGAACGACCCCCATTGACGGGATTTTCCAGTGGAGTGTGGGCGACACCATAATCTTTGATGGCACCACTTGGGATAAGATTGACGGCATCGCGAACGAGGTGATCTCGGTCGCAGGCCTTTACGGTGTAATTTCCGGCTCTGCTCTCAAGAGCGCGCTTGCAATCGGAGTCTCAGACGTATTGGGTTTGGCGTCCGTTGCGACTTCGGGCGCGTACAGTTCCCTGTCTGGGACGCCAACCATCGGCTCGCTGGCCGCGCTTTCGAGCGTAAATAATGCCAACTGGTACGGCGCAGCGCTCTCCGTCAGCAATGGCGGCACCGGCCAAACTACCGCATCATCTTCATTCAATGCGCTGTCGCCCATGACGGCAAAGGGCGATCTGATAGTCGGCGGCACATCCGGCTCAAATGCTCGCCTTCCTGTCGGCACGGATACCTACATCCTCACCGCCGATTCTACCCAGCCGTATGGGGTAAAATGGGCTGCGGCTAGCGGCGGCATGATTTATCCCGGTTCTGGGATCGCAGTCTCAACGGGAAGCGCCTGGGGAACCTCTTACACGACCTCGGGCAGCGGCACGGTTCTCGCGCTTGCAAATTCCCCAGTATTTACGA
>Ga0074046_10004633_pt1 | contig 11149 bp, 9 predicted proteins | sample BogForMeECP23OM3_FD_94441 | JGI IMG/M metagenome (GOLD analysis project Ga0074046, IMG submission 94441) | Bog forest soil microbial communities from Calvert Island, British Columbia, Canada - Bog Forest MetaG ECP23OM3 | ecosystem: Environmental > Terrestrial > Soil > Wetlands ...
ATCGTCTCGGACCGCATCCGCGAGGATTCGGCCAAGCGCCGGCGCGAGCCGATCGCATCGATCATGAATCGCGCGATCAACGAGACTCTCTCGCGCACCATCCTGACTTCGGGCACCGCAATCACCGTGCTGATCTCGCTGCTCGCCTTCGGCGGGCCGATCCTGCGCCCGTCGGCGTTCACGCTGCTGATCGGCTTCATCACGGGCACCTATTCCTCGATCTATATCGCCGGCCCCGTGGTGCTGTTCTGGGAAGGCGGTTCCGGCCGCACTCGGACGGCCTCCTCGCGCGCAGCCTGATCTTTGTGTTGTGTCATTCTGAACGAAGGCTGCTGTGATTGAGTCGAAACCCTGAGCGAGCCAAAGGGGAAGAATCTCGACGGACGGTCCTCGCGGCGGCGAATTTGAACGGCGTTCAGGTATATTCTAAAACGCTGTTATCTCCTTGAACCTTGATCATTTGCGTCGGCGATTGCATGGGTGTCTGTGGCGAATCACTGATTTCCCCAGAATCAGCAATTCGCCACACACAGGCCCAGAATTTCTCTTCCTTCATTTTTCACGCTGTCGCGTCTTGCCGCGATTGACTACCACTCAATTGAGTGGTATTCCTCGATTACTGATGGAGGCGCTAACGACGATTCAGAGAAGGGTATTGGAAGCTCTACGCCGACGCGCGGACCAGGGTGACCCCGCACCGACCTACCGCGAGCTTTGCGCCGAATTTAATTGGGCGTCGACCGGCACGGTCCGCGACCATTTGCGCGCCCTGGTTCGCAAAGGCTATCTGGAGCTTAATGGCAGGCATCGTCAACTTCGGCTCCGTGAAGAGCGTCCGTCGGTTTCGCGCGTCCCACTCGTGGGCCGCGTGGTTGCGGGTGTACCCGTGATCTCAGAGGAGAACATCGAACAACGCATCCCGGTCCCCGCGGCGTGGACGAGAACAGGCACTTTTTTCGCCGTCCGTGTGGCCGGTGATAGCATGCGGGACGCGGGAATCTTGGAGGGCGATCAAGTCATTGTGCGCCAGCGATCGGTCGCGGCCGATGGCGACGTGGTGATTGCCACTCTCGAGGGCGAGACAACGATCAAGCGACTGCGCATGCGCGGCAGCCACGTGATGCTCGTCGCCGAGAATCCTCAGTATCCGTCGATCGAAGTACGAGCCGAAGAGGCCGTTATCCAAGGTGTGGTCGTGGGACTGATGCGTGCATACAGTGAGGGCGACGCGGTCGGCCATCGATCTGCACGCCGACTTGCGCGTGAAGTCGCTCCGGAAGGTCGCTCAGCGTGAGCCAGAAAAAGCGCAGCGGACCTGTTGGGAAAAGCCTTCGGTTTGGCGGGAACTGGACGACCGCGAAACTCGACGTGGTCGCAGAATATCTCGTTGCTTACACGACAGCGCTGAAGAATACGCCGTTCCGGAAGGGTTACATCGACGCGTTCGCGGGCACAGGGTATCGCGATGCCAAGACGGAGAGCGATGCCGACTCGTCGTCCCAATCGCTGCCGTTTCCCGATCTCGCGGAGCAAGAACCGCAGGAGTTGCTGGAAGGCTCTGCCGTTCGGGCATTGAGGACGGTTCCCCGCTTCGATAGCTACGTGTTTATTGAAAGGAGCCCGGCACGCTGCAAGCGACTTGAGGAACTCAGGTCGCAGTTCCCACATCTGGCGAACGACATTCAGATCCGCGGAGGCGAAGCCAACTTGGAAATCCAGGCGCTATGCAGCAAGAACTGGAAATCCAATCGCGCCGTTCTGTTCCTCGATCCGTACGGGATGCAGGTCGAGTGGAAGACGATTGATGCGATCGCCAAAACGAAAGCAATCGACCTCTGGCTGCTATTCCCGCTTGGCATCGGCGTGAACCGACTGCTCACGAAGTCAGGCGACATCCCGCAACTTTGGAAAAGACGTCTCGACCTATTGCTGGGGACAAAGGACTGGTATGAGGACTTCTACCACGTTGAGAGCATGCCCACGCTGTTTGGGAAATCCGAGGACCGAATCGTCAAGGCGAGGATTGATACCATCGGACAATACTTCATTCGACGCCTTAAGACCGTTTTCGCTGGCGTTGCAGAAGAGCCAAAGATTTTGCTGAATTCAGCGAACTGCCCGCTCTACCTCCTATGTTTCGCGGTAGGTAATCCAAAGGGCGCCAACGTTGCCCTGAAAATCGCAAATCACTTGCTAAGGAAGGTGGCAGGGTAATGGCTCGGGGCTCTGGAATCGAATGGACGGAATCCACTTGGAACCCGATCACAGGCTGTACGAAGCTGAGTCCGGGCTGCAAATTTTGTTACGCGGAACGCATGGCGGAGCGGTTGCAGGCTATGGGACAAGAGAACTACCGCAATGGATTCAGCCTGACATTGCAACCACATATGCTCGACGTGCCGCTCCGCTGGAAGAAGCCACAAACTATATTTGTGAATTCGATGAGCGACCTTTTTCACGAAGACGTGCCGGTCATTTACATCAGACGAATCTTCGAGATCATGCGCAGAGCGCACTGGCATCGTTTCCAGATCTTGACGAAGCGCTCCGATCGTCTGGCTGAACTCGATTCCAGGCTTGACTGGGCGCCGAACATTTGGATGGGCGTGAGCGTTGAGAGCGATAAGTATCGTTCGCGGATCGATGATCTTAGGCGGACGCGGGCGCTGCTCAAGTTCCTGTCGCTTGAACCACTGCTAGGTCCGTTGCACAACCTCGACCTACGCGACATCGATTGGGTCATCGTAGGTGGCGAGTCTGGCTTCAGGGCTCGTAAATTAGATCCCGCGTGGGTGACCGATCTGCGCGATCAATGCCGGAAAGCCAACGTACCATTCTTCTTCAAGCAATGGGGCGGGAAGAACAAGAAGCAGGCTGGCAGAGTGCTCGACGGACAGGTCTGGGATCAGATGCCGGTCGATCCATCGTGGCAACCAGACGACCAGGACGCGCAGCTCGTTTGAGAACCAAATGAGAATCAAAGGCTAATGGGCGACAGTCAGAGACGAAACCGCTTGTGGCCAAATGACGTTGCCGATCACAACATCATTCTGCGTAATACGGCGGCCATCTCCAGCAAGTAGGGGCGAATTTCTGTAGCCAATGCGGCTTGCCGATCGGGGCGGCAGACGTTTTCGAATCGCACGGAGCGCTCCGGCGCAATAGCCGGAATCGCGAACATGCGTGCAGTCGTGCTGGTTGGCATATCGATCTACGACGATCAGTTCACAAGCTGGGGCGGCGAAATGCCATTTTGAGCGCGCGCGGAACTTGACGCTTTTTTCGCCCGTCGCGCTTCGATAAATCAGCGGTGTTTTCTCGCGGCACCAGCGAAATTCGAATCAGAGACAAAACTCCGAAATTCTCTCGATGTAGCTCGAACGCACATGTCTCTGGTGCCGCGAGAGATGCAAATTGGCCCGAAATGTGGCGATTTTCAGCGAATTTCGCGGAGAATCTCTCAATGTGAAGACTGTGTGGCGGATGACGCAGTCTGATGCGAACCTCTCTCCCGCGTCAACCGGTTGACGGTTGACAAGGCGGTTGACACTTGAGCGGCGGTTGACAAGCGGCGGTTGACGCATGGTGGTTGACGCGCTTGGCCAAATAATTAAAACGTTGTTATTTTTCTGGTCCCAAATCGACCATTCGCCTTAAGCACTAGCGCGGATTAGGTTCTAGCACGGACAGGATCGGCTGCACCGAGATCAAGCGTTTGGAAAATCAAAGACGCAAATTCCGATTTACCCCTACTGACCTTTGCCCGTCAGGTTCGCTAAGTTATGAGGAGCTATCCGTTGAATCGCTGCCCGATAGTCGTCTGCGCGACTGGCGGTCCAGCGGAATTGTTCTGTTGGTAGGTTCACTCATTTCCGCCTTCCAACCTACAAACCTGCCGATGGGAGGAGAGTTCACAGACTACATATGTGACCTCTTGTTCGGGGTTAATCCAAGCAATGGCAGGTCATGGCCCAAATGGCTTAAAGATGATTTTCGACAGACCCCCTTTGAAGCCGCGACCCAGAACTTCCCCGATCGAGACTCTATTCGGCGTGCTCTCCAACGCGCGTTTGCGACCTCGGTGATCAACCCAGTTCACGAATTGCTTTCCACTCAATTACGAGATGGGGTCGTAAGCAGCATCATCACGACGAACTATGATCTGTGCCTGGATGCAGCGCTCAGCGACGTCCAAGGACTCAGAAGCATCTGGGACAACAATACTTGGGACGCGGCTAACGGCAGCTTATCGAAAGCATCAAAGCTGTACTGGAAGATACATGGTACAGCCCGGCCAGACGCGCTTGACTCCCTGATCTTTAAGCTGGAAGACGAAGGCCGCATGCCGAAGTGGAAAAGTGAACTACTGAACAATACTCTGGCCGATCGAACGCTCGTGATATTCGGATATAGCGGGCGTGACTTTGAAATCTGTCCGCAGCTTGCATATTACGCTCGGCCCCGTCATACGGTGTGGTTCCAGCCCAGCCGCGAAGCACTCACCGCCAACGGCAAGCGAGTGCTGACCGAGCGTCAGGGGACTCTCGTCGTAGGTAGCCGAGCAACCCCAGAGCGCCCGTTTGCCGCGCTCGAAGACTTCCTCGAAAAGTTATTCGGGACCCGCCTGAAGCTTCAAAGAAAAGCTTGCCCGGTTGATCTGGTGCTCGACCACAGCACGTTTCCGGAATGGCGAGTACGCATTCTTGATTGGATGGCATGCGGCCGACTGGCGGTCCCCGAGATCAATAAGCTTGCCAATGCTCGTACCCGTGCTGAGCTGCTGGCGTCAGCCTATGGCCACTTAGGTAAGTATCGCGACTCGGTCTTGGAGTTAGAGCGGTTGGCTGCTGAACGCTCTCTCGATCGTCGCGAACAGCTCCACCGCCAGCTCTCGGCGGCATCTTCATGGTTCATACTCGGCGCCCATATCAAAGGGTGGAAGCAGACGCGTTTAATAGAGAAGTCATGCGCATCAGAGGGTTTGACCGATCTCCGCGTCGAGATAGCCGAGCGTAAACTCATGATGCAGATGCGGCTGGCACAAATTGTCGGCACTACTCGCCTCCCATTCCTTGTCAACACGATCAGAGCGCGCGCGGTACGGATGTACGAAGACGCCCGTCGAGAGCTGGAACTAGGGGCATGGGGCAGGCTTCAGGCACTTCGATTGAATGCTCAACGGATCGGAATCGCGACGGAAAACGAGATGACGCTGCCATCTGTGGAAGGTTATTCGAGCTTGGGTGCAGTTGGAATGTTGTCAATCGCGGTTCGAGACGAAGTACGAAAGAAAGGCGGTTGGTTCCTATCACCTATCAAAAGATCAGCATGCCTGTGGGGCATTAAGAAAGCTCGCATGTACGGCTGGACTCATGAAGAGTGGAAGTTTAGGTGGCTACTTCTGATCCGCGGTGGCGGTCGGTTCCGGAGTCGCCACTTGGTTGCATGGTGGCGCTCCTTCAGGGTCACTCAGTACACGACGGGCGGGCGCCTCATCCAGATACTTAATGCGACAGTGCCGCAGCAGCAGTAGTAGAAGCACCAAGCACCTAGGCTTGCATGACCGCGTTCATGTTGCCGGCTCGCGCTGCATGTCTCTTCGATGCCCCTCCCCCCTCAGTAGTGCCTCGCCACAAACAAGTCGCCACTGAAATTGACATGCATACCGAGGTGCTGTCGGCCCTTGGTCAGCGACTGGATCTCGTTCTCCATCGCGTCGGTCAGCGCTGAAAGCTTGACGATGCCCTGGGAGTCGGCCGCTCCGGCGAGCGCGTCCAGAAAGGCTTGTGCGAGAGCGCCATGCTTCCATTCCGGCAGCTCTTTCGACAACTCGTTCTTTTTGGACGAAGTCAGGACGGTGACGTTTTCGAGGTCCATGGCGTCCTGGAGGACCTTGGCGTCGGGGTCGGTCGCCCAGCCTTGGGCACCGACCGCGCCGGAATGGCAGGCGTCGAGCAATAGCAGAACCTTCCCATACTGGGCGAGCACCCGCAATTTTTTCGCCAAATCGCCCGCCGAAACCGCGCTCTTCATGCTCTTGTTGTGTGATTCCGCGTCGAAGTCATAAGGGATGATGTAGAACTGCCCGTCGATCATCTCGCCGTGGCTCGAAACCAGAATAACGGCTACATCCTGACCCTGTTCGTTCGTTGCCATGCTCCGCGCCATGTCGTCGAGAGCGTCGAGAATGGCGGCGCTATCGGCCTTGTCGTTGGGCAGATACGCCGGGATGACGTCGGCATAGAGACTCGCCTTGCCGAGCGAACCTTTCTGGCTCTCAAGCAGCGCGGTCGCGACGTCGCGGGCGTCTTCAGCCGCGTAGTCGAGGTGCAGGCCGCCCGCCTTGGCGCCGAATTTGTCGATGCCGATCGTAAGGAAGTGCAGTATCCCGCCCGGCGGCTTGACGCTGCCCGTCTTGGTCTGAACCTCCAATCTCGCTTGCGTAAGGTCGTCGATGCCGAGAGCGCGCGCAGTTTCAAGCTCGTTGAGAACAAGAGGCAGTGCATTCGGCCGGTGCAGCTTTGCGATGGCCGAAACGGGAAGTGTCTTCGCGGCCTCGTCGGGACCGCGATTGACAACCCATTTCAGCACAGCCTCAGCGCCGGGCGTCGCCTCGTAGAAGCCTTCGGGCGTCCAGAGAACCCAATCCCACTCTGCCGGCTCGTTTTCGTTCGGGAGAACCTGCAAGGCCAAGAGCTCGCCTCCGTCGTCGGCCCGATGCCAGCGAATCGCGCCGTCGCCATCGGCTGTAACGACGACGCGCCCATTATTGCTGGCGTTCACCGCCCAAATTACGTTTCGGCTTCTCCATCGCCACTTCTGAGTTAAGTCAAAGGTAGCCAGGGGCGAGGAAGCCGCAAACGCATAGTCGAAACCTCTTAGGGCGCCGGTCGTGCCGAGAAAGAAACGCTTGTCGTCCGGAGCGATCGCAACGCTTTTTATGACTTCGTCCGCCGCGAAGTGAAGCGCCGAGCCGCTCAGCACCAGCTTGAGGAACGCCAAGCCCTTGGTGTTCGGCGCGAACGTCACTCCGTCGTTCGGCAAGGAACGCGACAATTGGAGCGATCCCACGTCAAATCTAAGGACGAGTCGCGGTGAGTCACCATAGCCGAAGTCGATAGACTTGCCGTCTTCGGATATACGCATCACTTCGGTCTGGCGACGAAGGTCGAGGAGAGGGGATGCGACGGTCCAGATCGGTTTGCCGCGGCCGTCCATGAGGCCGAGGCAGGGCGCCATCGAGGCGACAAGAATTCTCCCATTCGGCATAGCGTCGATGCCGGCGACCGTATCGGTAGCGCAATACGTCATGCGCTGTTCGTCGCCCAAGCCCCCCCGGTCCCACGCGAAAAGGATTGCTCGCGATTGCGCGTCTCCGACCCCGCCGGCCGCGAACAGGGTCTGGCCGTCGCCGGACCAAGCGACACTGATCGTTCCGGCAATTTTGGCCGTCACATCAGCCGGGGGAGGCCTACCTACCCGTTTGAGCGTCGTTCCATCCAGGACATCGACCGCGACGACGTCGTGGTAGCCGATCGCCAAAATTTTGCCATTCGGACTGAATGCTGCGGCGAAAGGTTTATTTCCGCTCGGCGCCCTGACCGGCTTGCCGACCCGGTGAAAGTTCGGGCTCTCGTTGTGTGGGTCGTACTCGTAAACGCGGATTAGTCCATCAAGGGCAGTTGTTGCCAAACGTCCGCCGCTCGTGAACGACCCTCCGCTGCTCGCATCTCCATATTGGTCGTCTCGGAAGCTCTCGCGCCAATCCTTGTCGCGGTCGAACACCCGGAGGCCATTGAAGAGCATTGCGGCGAGATAACGGCCGTCCGGGGAGAACGTGAGAAAGTGGGGGACATTAGGCAGATCGCCGTGAATGCGCCGAAGCATGTTACCGGACTCCCGTTCGAACAGGTAGATCGGGTGTTCCCCGTTGCGGGTCTGGGTGAAGCCGCCAGCCGCGACCGTCGAGCCGTCCGGGCTGATCGCCACCGCGGTCACGTCGCCGACTCGCTCAGGCCCGGCGGGAATCCAGATGGTGCGCAAGAGCTTGCCGTCGGCGACCGACCAGACCCTCACCGTCCGATCGTCACTGCCGGTCACCGCGAACCGACCCCCGGCGTCGACGGCCTGCGACCGGATCAAACCCGTATGCATGCCGGGATCGACGGCGAGCACGGGGCGATCGTAGAGATCCGTTGCGTCCTTCGATCCCTGATCCTGGGCCGGTGCAGTCGCGAAGACCAAGACGGCCAAGACTGAAACGGCGGTGGCTATTGCGCGGCGATGTCTCCGAACTTGGGCCATTTCGCGGCCTCTAACTGGGCCTTCTTCGTCGCCAATTCCAATTGATCCTTCTCGACATGGCGCGTCCAGACCGCGCCGACGCCGTCAGAGATCGCCTTGATCAACGGGTCAACCGCCCCCTTGGCGATCTCTTCCCATACGCCCTTCGTGTTGGGGGAAGTCGTCTTGACGGCGGCGTCGCAAATCGTCTTGAGGCCTTTTCCCGCCGTCTCGAGGCTGGTTCGAACGGTCGGCAGGCGATCTGGATCGCCGCCTTCGACGAGGGTCGTCGTCAGCCCGGCGATGACCCCGTCCATCTCTCCCTCGGCCATCCCATAGGTCAGCCTCGCGCTCGCGAGAGGAGCTTTGTCCCCGCTGGACTTGAGCACCTCGACACAAGTTGTTGCTTGCGTCCGAGCCTTGGCGAGGAGGGCGATGACTTCTGGCCAGCCGAGTGGGGCCGTCTGCGCCAAACCAATCGCGCTGGGGACAGCGGAGGCCAAAGCAAAGAAAGCAATTCTTTTCACGCGCGGAGCCTCCTGAGCTATGCAGTACCGCGCGAAAGGCTAACGCACCGGGACGTCTGGAAGCCCTTGCGCCGGGGCATGTACCCAAAGGGCCAGTTGTGCGAGCGTTTGTCCAGGGACAGGCCCGGCCCTTGGTGTCGACACGACGCATCGCGCAGCGTTTGCCGATAAACATGCGGTTAAGCCCGAATTTCCATTTTGGATACGATTCAGCCTCGCACCAAGACTGGTGGTTTGCAAGCGCGCCAGAGCAACTCCTACATCTCGAACAGGGTCAGTTTTACTTCGGCGACCGGCCGGGCGTAGCGGCTCAACTTTTAACCCGGGATTTCCGTTTTGACTCTCCGATTCCAACTCGCCGTGTACACCGAACGGCCTTCCTCTGCAAAGCTTTGGCCGGTTTTGGGTCCACGGTGTTTCCAACGGCGCCGGGAGGGGCCGGTTTCGCATCTGGTGGGCACGCAACGCCCGGAGATGCCCTTTTCCCGAACGGTTCCGCAGACACTTTTCCCTGCGCCCTAGCGTCGTCATCGAAATCTGCTCCGCGCTGCGCTCGCCTTATCCCGCCGGCGACGGCAGCGCCGCGATATTCCGCCAGCAGAAGCCAGTAGTAACGTGCGTGCTTGATCAACCGCCCACCGGTTTTCACCAACCGCTGCTGCAGGCTGGTCAGCGACCAGGTGACGACCCGCGTCGGCAGCGCCAGTCGCCGCCACAGATTGCCGAGATTGTACGCGATCACGCTCAGCCACAGCCGGACCTCGTTGGCCCGGAAGCGGTGGCAGATCAGCCGCGTCATCTTCACCGCCTGCTTGCCTTCCTTTATCCATTGTTCGGCCGTGCCGCGCTTGTTGTAGAACCGCACCACCGCCCGACTTGAAGTCCCAAGATTGGTCACGATAAAACCCACGCGGGGGAACAACTCCCCAAAGTGAAACTCGACTTTCGCTACTACCCGTCGCGCCGTCTTCCAACTGGCGGCCTGGTAGAGAAAGCTCTTGAACCAGACCACCGGTTTATAGCTCGGCCTTCCCACCGGCCGGGTCAACAGCTCAGCAATGTCGCGCTCCAAGTTGTCGTTGGCCGGCAGACGGATGGCGTACTTCACGTCGCGTTCTTCCAGCGCTTCGTATAGCTCCGGCTTGGCAAAGGCCGCGTCGGCGCGGAAGACCACCTCTTTGCCTTGTTGCTGTTGGCACTCAATCTCGGGCAGCAGCAGTTCTTCCCAGCCCTCGGCACTGTGGACGTTGCCCGGCCGCAGTTTCGCCGCCAGGCAGTCGCCTTCGCGGTTGAACAGCAGCAGCGGATGATAACAGGTGGACTCGAAGTGTCCGTTGTAGGCGCTCCGCTCCTGCTTGCCATAAACCGGGATCTCAGTGCTGTACATGTCCAGCACTACCCGATGGGGCGAATCGATGGCTTCCGCTTTGCCGACCAGCTCCCGATTGAGGGCAGCCAAACCGGCGCGATTTTTCTCCTGCGTCAGTACTTCGGTTTCGAACGACTGCAAACGCGAGGTCAACGCCGCGCCCCGCTCCCAGATCTTGCGGGAGCCGATGAGCCGGAAGACCGGGTCCTAGGAGAGGCGCTCGGCGTCGTTGACATCCTCATAGCCCGCCAGTCGGCTGTATACCGACTGCCGCACGAGGTCGGTCAGCGGTAACTGCGTGTTCTTTCCGCGCGCGTCGGTCAAGTGCCGTTCGATGAGTTGGCCGAAGCACAGCCGTTCATCCAACTCCCGCACCAGGAGCAAGCCACCGTCGGAGGTCACTCGCGCACCTTGGAAGTCGACCTTCAACGAGCTATTGAAGGAGAGCTGAAAGGGCCGATTTTGTGCTTCACCCACCGCCACTCCACCTCCGCACCGTCCCCGATCGCGTCCAAACCTATGTATGTCAATGGCTCTGCTAGCTCTTACCACATTAGTAGTACACTTGGAAAATGGAAATCCGGGCTAAGTGTTTTCGGTGACCTCACCCCTAACGGCCTGCGAGGATATACTGCTTTGACTAATCAAAGTGCGATCATGACCGGAGGAGAAGGATGGCAGAAAGGTGGGTGCTGCTGGACAAAAGCGCCGTGTACACGTACCACCCAAACGGTCCGCGACCAATCGGAACCATCGGCTGGGATTCAAACAGCGGCCGACCATGGGGACCCTGGGCGAAAGGATCAGGGCGGCGGGCGAAGAAGCCAAGCGCCAAGGCCTCGCTCTGCTGTTCCCCGTCAGGACAAGTTGGACAGTATGTAGCGATTGAGGAAGAGAGGGTTTTGGCTCATCTTAAGCGCAAAAGGAGCGGAGATGAGATCGAAAGCAGATACGCATTCGGATGAAGCAG
>Ga0074046_10004634_pt1 | contig 11146 bp, 9 predicted proteins | sample BogForMeECP23OM3_FD_94441 | JGI IMG/M metagenome (GOLD analysis project Ga0074046, IMG submission 94441) | Bog forest soil microbial communities from Calvert Island, British Columbia, Canada - Bog Forest MetaG ECP23OM3 | ecosystem: Environmental > Terrestrial > Soil > Wetlands ...
CCGCGCGAATGAAGCCCTTCTCGATGTCGCTGTGAATTTCGCCGGCAGCTTTCACGGCCGTGGAGCCTTTGCGGATCGTCCAGGCGCGGACTTCCGGCTCACCCGCGGTGAAGAAGGAGAAAAGCCCCATCAGGTTATATGCCGCGTGGATCAGGCGATTGAGGCCCGGCTCTTTCAGACCATAGGAGGCGAGGAGCTCCGCCGCTTCCTTCTCTTCCATCTCCGCGAGTTCCGCTTCCAATCTCCCGCAGACCGCGACCACCGCGGTGTTTGGCCGGCCTTGCAGCGCCGCCAGCTTGTGCTTTTCCACCGCTTTGTCCATCTCGGCTGCTTCGTCGTCGCCCAGATTCAGCACATAGAGCATCGGCCGCTGCGACAGGAACAGGAATCCGCCGACTGGCTTGCGTTCCTCGGGCGTCAACTCCAGTTCGCGCAGGGGTTTTTCGGCTTCGAGATGTGCCTTGCACTTCTCGAGGACCGCCTTCTCCCATTCCAACGCGGGATCTTTCTTCTTCTTGAGGTCCTTGTCCACGCGCTCCAGCCGCTTGGAAACCTGTTCGTGGTCGGAGAGGATCAGCTCGAGGTCCAGATTCGTCACGTCGCGCAACGGGTCAATACTGCCTTCGGCATGCGGCACGCTGGGATCGTCAAACACGCGAATGACGTGAGCAATGGCATCGACATCCCGCAACGAAGCCAAGCTTTCGCGCATGCGTTCCTTCTGCACGCCCGCCAGGTCCACGTATTGGACCGTGGCATACGTGATTTTCTTGGGGTTGTACAGCTTTGCGAGTTCCACCAGCCTTGGCTCCGGCACCTTGGCTACGCCGACGTGCGTGGCTTGGCCGCCCTTGGCGTCCACGTGAGCCTTGGTCAGTATCCGGAACAGCGTGGTCTTTCCAACTTGTGGTAGTCCAATAATTCCTGTTTGCATAAGCAGTACATGTTAGCACGGACAAAAGTTCGAGCTGGACCTGTCTAGACTAGAGAAAATGAAATCTCACATTTTGGGCTAGTGCGCGTGCGAACGCGCATGTAAACCGGCAACCCTTTCACATATTCACGGAACTCAGCTACCTTCGCCGGCAAACTCCACCATTTGTTGCCTTCTCCGATGCTCCGCAGCTCATCGTCAGGCGTGAATTGATATTTCAAAGATAATTGCCACATCTCCGGCTCTTCGTCCTTCACCGGGATGAATTGGCGAGTCAAATCGAACTCGAAGTGCTCCCCTTTCCCCCAGTCGTACACGCCCCATTGAACGAGTAACATGTCTCCGTCCCGTTCTAAGTCGCAGTCAGTCGCGCGCACCTCCCGGTAGAAGCGGATCATTGCCTCGACGCCTTCCTCGATGGTCATATCCCTGTTTGGGAGAGCTGCGCCCCGAAGATATTTTCGTAATTCTTTGATTGCTTCCTGATGAACCATCGATCCTCCCTCACTCTCCCCCCGGGATACCTGAGCCAGTCTCGCTTTAGACTCTAGACCGAAACTTGTGTGCGGGCCAGAGGAGGGCGATACTTTACACTTCCTTTTCCCGAATGGAACCGCTATGACCATCAACACGCCGCCGACGAATCTCGCTTTCGACCTTGCCGAGGCGATCCGCCACCTATCGGAACGCGATGAATGTCTGAAACGCCTCATCGCGGAAACCACGCCCTTTCAAATTGATGTCGCCGACGCACAATCTCCCTACGAAGTTCTCCTCGAATCCATCGCCTACCAATCCATTTCTGGCAAAGCTGCCGCCACCATTTTCGGACGCATCAAGGCGTTGAGCGCGACCGGCGGCGTCCCCACTCCCCAGGAAATTCTTAAGCTACGGAAGCCTGCGCTGCGCAAAGCAGGACTTTCCGGCGCGAAGGTGGATGCAATGCGTGACTTGGCGCAAAAAACTCTCGATGGTGTCGTACCGTCACACGATGAGGCCGTGAAAATGTCCGACGATGAACTCGTCGAGCGCCTCGTCTCCGTGCGCGGGATTGGCGCCTGGACCGTGGAGATGTTCCTGATTTTCCGGCTGGGCCGGCCGGATGTCCTGCCCATCCACGATCTAGGCGTGAAGAAGGGCTGGTCGGTGGCCTACGGCAAGAAATACATGCCGAAGCCGCAGGAGCTCCTGAGATTTGGCGAGCGTTGGCGCCCATTCCGCACCGTCGCCAGCTGGTATATGTGGCGAGCCTTTGAACGCGCTGGCTATAAAATCACAAACAAGATCCGGCCCCGCCCCGTGCGCCGCAAGAGAAAGCGCGCACCCCATAAAACCAAACGAAAGTAATCGGTTTATGCTTTATTGGAAACTTCGCGGACAAGGAGAACCATGGCCGCGAGGGCCAGCAGCAGCACGGCGCCCTCATAACGCACCGAAGCGTGGTGCAGCCGGTTAAACTCCACGCGCCGGGGATTGTTTTCCGGCGTGTTCTGCACCGACACCATTTCCTTTTTCAGATTTTCCATGCGATTGCTGACCGTGAATTGCGACGCGGCTGTCAGCACGACCATCAACACCACGCAGAGCGCCACCGGTGCCGCGAAGCTGGAGAAGCTCTGCGTTCTCAGTAGCCGCGCCACCAAAAAAAGGAGTCCCAGGAAGATGCCCGCAAAATGCAGCCGCGCGAGGGAGAATCCCACCATCATCCCGGCAGCATCGCGATTCCCCAGAATCGCGAACGCTCCCGGCGCAACAACGAAACTCAGAAACGCGTCCGCCCCCAGCCACAGGCTCAAGCTCAGAAACTCAATCGTGTGCAAAAGGTTCGACATCATTCACTCCTCCCCAACCATATTCACACATAATGAAAATATCACTCTTGCACATAAGACCCTCATCTAGGATACAATCTAGTGCGTGGCGGACGTTCCCATCTATCGAAGAGATTTCAAGGTATTAGCCGACCTGCGGGCCGAGGAAGCGCGCGCCCTTCTCGGGAAAGGCAAACAGCAGGGGGCCTATTACCTTGCGGGGTACGCCGTGGAATGCGCACTGAAAGCATGCATAGCCAAGAGGACAAAGAGATTCCAGTTCCCACCAAAAATAGAATACGTCAGAGAGCTCTACAGCCACAAACTGAACGACCTGGTCAAAGCAGCGGGATTGGATGCAGATTTGAGGAAGGAAATGGCCACAAACAAAATCTTCGAGGCGAACTGGAGCACCGTAAAGGACTGGACGGAGGAAAGTCGATATAGAACCACGGGATTAAACGGAAAAGACATGTACAATGCTGTTGTGGGCACAGATGGAGTCCTGCCTTGGATAAAGACTCGTTGGTAGCCAATGACCTCGAAGTTGAGGGCCTCGTCATAGCCGCGCTTAGCCGCGCGCAGATACCTGTCACAGCCGTGGAATGGAACTGGGTACCGCAACTCCACGAATGGCAGCTCGTAGTCGTAACCTCTCTGCACGATACAAAGGGCCCCCGCGAAGCGTACTCGCGCATCATCGAAGCACTCTCTGCCGCCGGAGTCTATCAAAGCATCCCCATTCGGAAGTTGTTTGTAAAAAGCCCTGCAGACCCTTTTTCTGAGGAGTTGGTTCGTCAGCTTAAGCTCACCGCCGAAGGCACAATACATATCGTCAGAAACGTGCCTGGGGCCGGTCACCCTCAATATTCGGTGGTTTTTGCGCCGTATCTTGGCACCGGTGGAGCGATCCCTTCCGTGAGGCTGCAAGATGACAACGAACTGCGGTCATTTCTTGAAAAACGCGTCGGAATCCAGCGGTACGATGTGGATCAGGCTCTTAGTCAGCTGCCCCAAAAGGGGAATGCTTCGATCTTCAACGTCCAACTAAACCTCAGACGCGCAAGAAAATTGAACCTGGCCGCTTGACTTGCCAAAGCACACTAATCCAGGTTGCTGGGAATTCCCCGGATGCCAACTCTCCTCTCATATGACTTCCAGGAAGACAACCTCAAGCGCATTTTGAACACATAGGCCCAATCCGTTCCTTAAGCTTCTGTATAGTTCGTGCGAGAATCAAGTAGAGTGGTGGGCGATAAAGGATTTGAACCTTTGACCTCTCGCGTGTGAGGCGAGCGCTCTAACCGCTGAGCTAATCGCCCGTCCTGGAACGGGTCATGATATAACGGGTAACCCGGAGACGGGCCGCCCGTCAAATTGTAGAGGGTGTTGCGTTCGCGCCAACCGCCCGCGCGTCCCTTCATCTATTTGTAACAGGAAGAGTAAGGGTTTTCAACCAATGCCGACGGCCACCTCTCAGATCGTGACGCAATTGCAGCGCTCCATTGCGCGCGCCATCTTCGGCAAGGAAGATGTGATTCAACTTGCCCTGATCACGCTGCTGGCGCGCGGCCACCTGCTGATCGAAGACGTTCCCGGCGTCGGCAAAACCACGCTCGCGCAGGCCCTCGCCAAATCCTTTCATTGCACTTTCCAGCGCATCCAGTTCACCAGCGACCTTCTTCCCAGCGACGTCCTCGGGGTCAGCGTCTACAATCCCGAAGCGCGCGAGTTCGAATTCCGCCACGGCCCGATTTTTGCCAACGTCGTTCTGGCCGATGAAATCAATCGCACCACGCCGCGCACGCAGTCCGCTTTGCTGGAGGCAATGAACGAGGCGCAGGTCACCGTCGATGGACGCACGCTGCCGCTGCCGCAGCCGTTTCTGGTAATCGCCACGCAAAATCCCGTGGAGCATCACGGCACTTACCCGCTCCCGGAATCCCAGCTTGACCGCTTTTTGATGCGCGTGAAAATGGGCTATCCCTCCCACGAAACCGAGCGCGAGATCCTGCGCAGCCGGACGAGCGACGATCCCGTTACTGCCATGGAGCCGGTGGCCGATGTAACCGATGTTTTCGCCATGCAGGAGACCGTGACGCGCGTGCGTGTGGACACGAGTCTTCACGATTACGCCCTGGAAATTGTGAACCGCACGCGCAAGTCGGACCAGCTCGCTCTGGGAGTCAGCCCTCGCGGCACGCTGATGCTGCAACGCGCGGCGCAGGCGCGGGCGTTTCTCGACGGCCGCGATTTCTGCCTCCCCGACGACTTCAAGCAACTGGCCGTCCCCGTGTTCGCGCATCGCGTGGTTGCCAGCGCGCGCCACGCGTCGTTGCAGAAAAAATCGGAGACGACGGAAAATGTTTTGCGCGAAATCGTGGAATCGGTGCCCGTGCCCCTGTAGCGCCATGAAGCGCTTGAATTCGCGATTCATGGCTTCCGCTTCCCGATTGCCGGTCGCCGAGTTTTGACATCACCCACATGCCTTCTCTTTCCGCTACTTTCGCCAGCCTCATCGCCAAATCGGATCGCCCCGCGGTCCGCGCCTTCTTTCTTTCCATGGCGGCCCTCAGCGTTGCGCTGATTCTCGCTCTCTACTCCGGCGCTGCCGCGCAACTTGGCAACTTGTTTCTGGCCAGCGTTTCCGCGATCACCGCGCTCGTGGTGGCCGCTTGGGTGTCCGTCACGTTGGTTCCCGTGCTGGCCAAACGCACGCCGCTTCGCTGGATCGGCTACCGCATGGAATATCGTGTTACCCGAGAGGGCTGGATCTACATCGCGATAATCGTGCTGGTGGCCCTTGCGGCCATCAATACCGGCAACAATCTTCTCTTCCTTGTCCTCGCCTGCCTGATTGCCAGCATTCTCATGTCCGGCATTCTTTCCTCCCTCACGCTTATTGGCGTGGACATGCGCCTGAACCTGCCGGAGCACATCTTCGCAGGCCAAATAGTACGCGCCGCCGTGGAACTCCAGAATGAAAAGCTCACGCTTCCCTCGTTTTCTCTTCGCGTGGAAGGCGTGAAGAAAAAGGGCGCGCCCGCGGCCGCGCTGCTCGAAACTCCCGTGTACTTTCCGTATCTTCCCCGGAAGGCCTCGGCGCGGCAGAGCGTGCCGATACTCTTCTCCCAGCGCGGCATCTATCGCCAGGAAGCGTTCCGCATCGTCACGCGTTTTCCCTTTGGCTTTCTGCAGAAAGCCCGGCGCATCGACCTCACCACGGAGGCACTCGTCTATCCCTCCGTGGAAGCCACGGCGGAATTCCTGGAAGTTCTACCGGGCATTCAAGGAGCGGTGGAAAGCCTGGCCAAAGGCCGCGGCCAGGATCTTTACGCCCTGCGCGACTACCTGCCCAATGACAGCGCACGCCATGTTCACTGGAAGGCTTCCGCGCGCACCGGCGTGCTGATGGTCCGCGAATTCGCCCGCGAGGACGACTACCGCATCCTGCTGGTTTTCGATTCTTACAGCCCCGCAGCGCAGCCCAATTCTTCCGCGGCCGAGAAGGAGCAGTTCGAGCGCGCCGTGAACTTGTGTGCCGCCATCGCCTGGAGTTTTCACGAACGCAACGCGCAAATGGAATTCCGCAGTGTCCGCGCAGAAGTGCCCATGGCCCCCGCGACCGAAAATATTTTCGCCGTCTTGCGCCACTTGGCGCTCGTGCAGCCTATCGCCCCGGCGCCGGGTCACGATTTGCTCTCTGAACTGGTGGCTAATCCCGATTCCTCTAAAATCGTTGTCACCTCGCAGCCCCGCGGCTCCATTCCCACCGAAATCTGGAATTCCTCGTACGTTGTTTTCGCGGAAGATACCCCTTCATAAGGTTCGCGAGTCCTTGCCTCCGGTTCTCGTGAGTCCGCTTCAGCCCCTTGCACCACGGTGTTTTATGCGAAACTAATCGCGCCGATGCTCACCGGACACGCACTCGCCCGCTTCCGCAGAAGTCTTCTTGCGTGGTTCTCGCAATTCCAGCGCGATCTTCCCTGGCGCCGCTCGAAAGACGCGTATCGCCTCTGGCTCTCGGAAGTCATGCTGCAGCAGACGCGTGTAGCCGCAGCCATTCCCTATTACGTGCGCTTCCTCGAACGTTTCCCTGATGTGCGTACCCTCGCAGGAGCGCCACAGGAAGAGGTGCTTCGCCATTGGTCCGGCCTTGGCTACTATTCGCGCGCGCGCAATCTGCAAAAGGCCGCGCAACAGATCGTGGCTCTGCACAACGCTGTTTTCCCAGCCACGGAAGCGGAGGCCCGTGCTCTTCCCGGCGTCGGCAAGTACACGGCCGCGGCAATTCTCAGTATGGCTTACGGCCAGAGACTCGCCGTACTCGACGGCAACGTTGCCCGTGTCCTGGCCCGCTTACAGGCGATCCGCGGGGATCTGCGCGCAGGCATACGCTGGGAAGAACTTCAGAAAAGCGCCAAAGCGCTGCTAGCGCCGAAGGCGCCTGGCGATTGGAATCAAGCCATGATGGAGCTTGGCGCCATCCTTTGCACGCCCAAGTCGCCGCAGTGCCTCCTCTGCCCGGTCAGCGAATTCTGCGAGGCGCGCAAGCAGGGTCTGGCGGACACGATCCCCGAAAAACGCAAGAAGCGCGCCACGGTGGAACTCCAGCTCGCGGCCGCCGTCCTGCTGGATCCTCAGGGCCGCACGCTGCTCCTGCCTCCGCCAAAGCCGAAAGCCGGCCCTACGCGCAAAGCCGATCTGGGCGCGCTTGTATCGCGCATGTGGCACTTCCCGGCTATCGAGGTTCACCGCGATGCCGCCCTAGAAATGCGCGCATACCTTGAAGAATCGCTGCTGCGCAGCCATAAATTCTCCGCGCCGCTCGAGCGATTGCCAAAAGTCCGCCACACCGTGACGTACCGCTCGATCACGCTCCTGCCTCTCCGGATGAAGCTGAAGAAGCTTCCGCAGATCTCCGGGGCGAAAGTCCTGCCGCTTTCTGGTCTTTCCTCCGTTCCTATCTCCAACTTAACGCGCAAAATCGCCCGCGCCGCATTAGAGGAGTGACGCAGCCCCCGCTCGGTCCGGTCCGCGGTCCGCTTCCCGATATCTGATCTCTGCTATCTGAACACTGTTATCCCTTTGCTGTTCACGATAACCCTCTCGTTTTCCGTCACCCGGCGATGGCCTGCCCGATGCTATTCTGAGGGTTGCACCATGGCTTCTTCCGTCGCATCTCCCGGCAGTTCGCTCCCGGCCGATCGTTTCTATCGCACGGCCCTCTTTTTCCTTGTGCTCTCGGGCGTTCTGGCGCTTTCCGCCACGGGAAAGCTCGATGCCCTCAGCAGCGTCGCTGCGCCGCTGGCGATTCTTTACAAGGGCGTGCGCTGGTGGCGCGGCCACCCTGCGGAAATGAAGCAGAGCACGGCCACGCGATTTGTTCTCGCCTACATCCTCGTTATTCCTTTGGACATGCTGTTTTATTCTCGCCCGCTTGCCGAGGGTACGGGCAATCCTTCGGTCTACGCCGCGCTGCTCGCCGCCGTCCACTTTCTGCTGCTCGTCACCATCCTGCGGCTCTACAGCGCCGTGACGGATCGCGACGCCATCTTCATGGCCATGCTCGCTTTTGCCGCGCTTCTGGCCGCTGCCGTCTTCACCATCGATACGTACTTCCTGGCCTTCTTCCTGGCTTTCTTGCTTTTCGGGGTGGCTACCTTTGTCGGTCTGGAAATTCGACGCGGCGCCGCGGGGGCAATTTTCCCTCCGCTGCGGGCACGTTCGAAAGCTGAACGCCGCTTCCATCGCGCCCTGGCGCTCGCCGTGCTCAGCGTGGCGATTGGCGGCGTCGCGTTCGGCTCCCTCTTGTTCTTCTTCTTTCCGCGTTTCAGCGCGGGCTACCTGGCGCGGAACGGCTTTCAGCCCTCGCTGATGAGCGGCTTCACGGACAACGTCGAGCTCGGCCAGATTGGCGAGATCAAGCAGAGCACTTCGGTGGTCATGCGCGTGCGCACTGGCTCGCCGGTCAAGTATCCGATGCTGCGTTGGCGCGGCATCGCCTTGAGCAATTTTGACGGCAAGCGGTGGAGCCACGATGAATCGAACCGCCAAATCCAATCCGCCATGCAGGATGGCTGGATCACCCTCTTCAGCCGCAAAGATTTCGAGGCCCCGCCGGCCGTGACACTTGAGTTCACCGTGCTGCTGCAGCCCATCGCCAGTGACGCGCTGTTCGCGCCCGCTCAGGTGCTCAAACTGCGCGGCAATTTTTTCGCCGGGGCAAACACCTACTACGCTTCCGTTCGCGGCAGTTCGTTAGCCCTGGATTCCACGGGTTCCGTGTTCAATGCTTCGCATAGTTTCGGGCAGATCCGCTACGACGGCGTTTCTGTTCTTCCGCTATCGCGGCCCGTGCGGGCCCGCACCGCCGGCTCCGTCTATCCCCAGGAGATTCTGGACACTTACCTCCAGCTTCCTCGCGCACTCGATCAACGCATTCCGGAACTTGCCAGGAGCATCACTGCGCCCGCGGGCAATCCATTCGACAAGGCCGTGGTTATGGAAAGTTACCTGCGCGACAATTTCACTTACACGCTGAACTTGAAGGGCAAACCCGGCGACGATCCCCTCGCTCATTTCCTCTTCGAGAGCCGCGCGGGCCACTGCGAGTACTTCGCTTCCGCGATGGCCATCATGCTGCGCACAATTGGCATTCCCTCCCGCGAAGTCAACGGATTCCTCCCGGGCGAATACAACGACCTCGCCGGCGACTACATCGTCCGCGCCAGCGACGCGCACAGTTGGGTGGAAGCGTACTTTCCGGGTTCCGGCTGGGTGGCCTTCGACCCCACTCCGCCAAGCTCGGGAGACGCCACCGGCTTGTTTTCCCGGCTGGGCCTCTATGTCGATTGGTTTCAGCTCAACTGGAACGAGTGGGTCATCAACTACGACTTCTCGCATCAGATCCAACTGGCGAGAAATGTCCGGCAAAGTTCCACGGATTGGACCGGTTTAGCGCGCCGGAAATTCGAGCGCATGAAGCGTCGCGGCATGGACGGTCTGACGGCCTGGCAAGCCGTCCATCCCTGGCTCAGTATCGTGTTTCCCATTGCGCTGGTGTTTGCCCTGGTTGTCCTGCGCTTCGATTGGATTCGCGCTATGCTGCGATGGCTGGTGCTTTCCTGGCAAGTCCGCCATGCGCCGGCGGAGCGCAACAATCCGCAACTTGCCTCGCGCCTCTATGCCGAACTGCTTCGGCTACTCGAAAAGCGCGGCCTGGCCCGGCCCATCACACAAACGCCGCTCGAATTCGCCACATCTTCCGGCCTGCGGCCTGAACTTGCCGGCCCGGTTCGTGAATTCACGGAGTTGTACGCAGAGGCCCGCTTTGGCGCCAAGCCCTGCGATTCCTTCCGCCTGCGCAACCTGCTGGAGCGAATTCGCACGGTTCCGCGCCTCCGCTAGGTTTCTCTCTGGATCTAGCCGTCCTGTTCTGCCTCGGACCGCGTTGGGACCGAGCAATGCTCGACCCCTTCCGGCAAGGCGAAAACACTTTTGTCATTCCGATCCCGCAAAGTGGGAGAGGAGAGTGCTCTCCCCGCTCAATGATCGGGTTGCCGCCTCACACCGTCGTTGCGCGAAGGACGTGGCCGCCCCTGTCGGGCAAAGAGCCTCCGCGGTTCGCAAAGTAGCGCTCCCGGATCAGAGCCGGGCCGAGATCTTCGACTTCGCGAAAGCCGAGGGCCATGAGCTTGCCGTGCAACGCGTCCGTTTCAAAATAACTCTTGAAGGCTTCTCCCACGGAGGCGACGCGCGCAGCAAGCGCTTCTTGAGCCGGGGCGTACCCGTCCCGGTCGAGGGCCGCAGCTGGGGGATTGCCGTAATCGAACACAACGTGCGCGCCCCCCGGCAGGCGTGCGATGAACTCGAGCGTCGAGAAAACGGCCTGCTCCGTCAGATAAGGCACGACCCCCAGCCAGGTAAAGAACGCTTGCTTCGCCGGATCGAAGCCGGCGGCAGCCAAGCCGTCCCCCAAAGTCTCTTGCTCGAAATCGATGGGGGCGAAAGTGAGAGTGTGCGGCAGCGGGATCGCCGCCTCAGCAAGCCGCTGGCGCTTCCACGCTTGCGTCGCCGGGTGATCCATCTCGAAGACGTGCAGGTTTTCCCCGAACGCGTTGCGATAGGCATACGTGTCGAGGCCCGCCCCGAGCACCACCAACTGGCGAACACCGCGTGCGACCGCAGCCGTCAGGGCATCCTCCGCAAAACGGGTTCTTACGGCAATGAACAGGCGCAACTTCCGCCGTGACGGATTGCTTTCCGCATCGCGGATAGCCGTTTCGGCGTCCGCCCCCAGGATGCGCACGGCCAGCGGGTCGGCGAAGATGCGGCCGCGCTCCAGCACCTGGTGGACGGCGCGATGCGCAGCCGCTCCCAGCGCGGTGCGGCTTGGCTC
>Ga0074046_10004635_pt1 | contig 11146 bp, 9 predicted proteins | sample BogForMeECP23OM3_FD_94441 | JGI IMG/M metagenome (GOLD analysis project Ga0074046, IMG submission 94441) | Bog forest soil microbial communities from Calvert Island, British Columbia, Canada - Bog Forest MetaG ECP23OM3 | ecosystem: Environmental > Terrestrial > Soil > Wetlands ...
CCGAGAAGGTAAGTGCCGCCCTGAGTAAAAAGATCTCCAAGGATTGTCCCGGGGCCGATCGCACCTCGAACAAAGCTGACGATATAAGCGACGATAAACACCGTGAGGACGATGGGGAGAAGAAACAAAAGGCCGGCAAGAAATGAACCGATCACACTCGTGCGCCAGAATCTCGAGATCCAGTTCAGCATACGTGAACTCCTTCGCCCGACGGGCTTTTCATGTCAGCGTCGACACTGTCCGGTTCCGCTTCAGTATACCTCGAACGCATAACGTATGTGTCATTGAATTATGCGAGTGAAAATCGCGCAGGGTTTTTGTCTTTCAGAAACCGTTTACTTCCTAATTCGGAGCGGAGGGTCTTTACGCCGCAATGTCAGATATGGACGTTTAGCGTCCAAAAGGAGGGTCAGACCAATCTGAATGCTGCCTTTCTTCTCTGCCTCGGTGCTCACGGAGGGCAAGAAGCGGCTGTACTCGACGCCGTGGGCTGGGGAAAACGATAAGCCGAGCCAGGACCTGCGAAGGCCTGCGCCGTCGGGAGCAGCGATGACTTGCCGGCCTTAATTGCAGATCGGAAGGCGAAAACAGCGTGTTCCGAGCGGGGGACAGACGCTCTCCGCATATTCGTCGAATAGCGGGGCCGGTCAAGAGCCGCAAAGCCGGGGTCACCGCCCCAATAATCGGCGCCAGAACAGCAAGGCGCGGTTTGATCCAGGATCTCTTTTGCTCCGCCATAATCCCCGCTGCATCTTAATCCTGTGACAAAATTGCTGGTCTCGCTTGGCTCCAGCGACGCTGGTTTGCGGAAATGCTGGGCAAGGCACGCTTGAAGATCGTGGTTGATAGCCGCATTAACGGGCAAGGCTTTGCACGCGAGTCACGTTAGGCTTCAGCGCTTTCTAGGGGAGGATTGCGTTTGGAACCGTCGATCGTTTGCCCGAAATGCCGGACAGAAATCAAGCTGACTGAGACCTTGGCGGCCCCGCTTATCGAAGCGGTCAGGCGCGAAAGCGATCAAAAGCTCCTTCTGAAGGAATCCGAGATCGCGAAACGCGAGTCCGCGATCCGCGCGCAGCAGGCCGCGATCAAAGAGGCCAAGGAAGCCATGGAGGCGGAGGTCGCTGAAGGGCTGAAGGTCGAGCGCAAGAAGCTGATCGAGGAGGAGGCCAGGAAAGCGCGGGCCGCTGTTTCGATCGACCTTCACCACAAGGATCAGCAACTGGAAGAGCTGTCGAAGGCGTTCAAGGAGCGCGAGGCGAAACTGGTCGAGGCGCAAAAGGCGCAGGCCGAGGCCGTTCGCAAGCAGCGCGAGCTTGCCGAAAAGGAGCGCGAGTTCGACCTGACTGTCGAAAAGCGCGTGCTCGAAAAGCAGGGGGAAATCCAACAACGTGCGAAAGCTGAGGCAGAGGAGGCGCTGCGGCTCAAGGTCCAGGAAAGAGAGCAGACGATCCTTTCGATGCAAAAACAGATCGAGGAGCTGAAGAGGAGGGCAGAGCAGGGGTCGCAGCAACTCCAGGGCGAGGTGCAGGAACTGCAGCTTGAGGCGCTTCTTCGGGCAAGCTTCCCGCATGACACGATCACGCCCGTGCCAAAGGGCGAATTCGGCGGCGACGCGATTCATTTCGTTACGACGCCGTTCGGGCAGGCATGCGGCAAAATCCTTTGGGAATCAAAGCGTACCCGCAATTGGAGCGACGGCTGGCTGCAAAAGCTGCGCGAGGACCAGCGGATCGCCGGGGCGGATGCGGCAATCATTGTCAGCCAGGCGCTGCCGAAAACCATCGAGACATTCGGGCAGATCGACGGCATCTGGGTCACATCCCCGAAATGCTCGGTCGCGCTGGCCATCGCCATCCGTCACCTGTTGATCGAGGTCACGGCGGCGCGTAAATCCGGCGAAGGTCAGCAATCCAAGATGGACGCGATGTACCAATATCTGACGGGGCCGCGTTTTCGCCATCGCGTCGAAGCCATCGTCGAGAAATTCAGTGAGATGCAAACCGACCTCGAAAAAGAACGCAAGGCCATGCAGAAGGCCTGGGCCAAGCGCGAGCAGCAGATCCGGGGCGTGATCGACGCGACCGCTGGCATGTATGGAGACATGCAGGGCATCGCCGGGCGGTCGCTTCAGGAGATCGAGGGCCTCGATTTCGACGCGGAGCCGGCACTTGCGACGGCGCAAAGAGACAACGGGAAGCTGCGGCTCCTCGAGTCGGAAGCCGGGTAGTGCATCCTGTGAGGTGCACTGTCGGTTAACCAAATTGGGTTTGTTTGGTAAAAATGCATATAAGTAAATATACAAGTAGTTTTTTTGCCCATGGACTGCCATGGGCAAAGGCTTCGTGACTTACGGCGGTTTGGTACGAGATACACCCAAGTCCATCTACCGCCGCTGTGACTGAAGCAGAAGGCGTATACATAGTCGAGATATTAGGAGCCACTAAGGTTGATGGGGCTCCTTTGTCGTTGGAGATGCTTTAGTAGTTCTGCTGCGTCTTGCTGCGGTATTGGTCTGCCTTCATGGATTTCCGTTGGGCATTCCAATTCTCCGACGAAAGTGTACGCGCGTCGGCTTCGTTCTTATCCGCGAGCTTGCGCAATGGCGCAGCTGCGGCCGGCGACTGTGCCTGAAGGCGGCTGGCTTCGGCACGCAGAGAAGACGCATTCTGCTCAAGCTGCTGCTTGGCATCCGCCACCTTGCCTGCATCCCGCGCCAGAACGGCCTTCTCGCTGCGCTCATTGGCGAGTTGGGTCGCCACGTCCGCCGCGACGCTTGCATTGGCGCTGCGCGTCGCCTCCTCGGATGAAGAGCTGAAGCTGACTTGCGCCTGCGCCGCGATTTTGGCCCGCGCCTTCGTCTTCGGGTCGAGATAGGAGACGTTCACTTCCGCAATCGCGTTGCTGCCCTGAGCCTTGCCCTTGGCGACTTCAAGCTCGACGAGGAGATAGCGCTCCTGCTTGCCGCCGATCTGGTTGAGCCGGAAGCTGACGCGGCGCCCATCCACCTTTACGTCGCGTCCAAGCCCACGAAGCGGCGTCACGCCGTCGGGGCAAATGATCTCAATGTCCACGTCCTGGCCGACCACCGAGAGAACGTCGCCGAATTCCTTGTTGAAGATGTCGGCGAGCTGTTCGGGGTTTTCGACGAAGGCATGATTGCCGTCGCTTGCGAGCGCCAGTCGCGTCATGAGCTCTTCGCTGTAATCGAGGCCAAGGCCGATCGTGGTGACGGCCATGCCCTGGCCGCCAAGTTCCCGGCCCAGTCCCTCAAGATCAGCGGGGGAGCTCGGGCCGACATTCGCCTGCCCATCCGACATCAGGATCACACGGCTGATTCGATCGGGAGACACCGCTTCGCCAACGCTTTGCCCGGCTTGGCGGACGGCGGCGTAAATCGCCGTCTGGCCGCCAGGCCCGATGGCTTCGATTCGTCTTTTCATCTCATCGAAGTTCTCGAATGGACCCGCAGGAACCACAACCTCCACGCGGTGATCAAATGCAACGACCGACACCCGGTCTTGCGGAGATAGTCTCGAAAGAGCAAGGATCGCGGCTTCCTTCGCCTGCTCGATTTTTGCGCCCGTCATAGAACCGGACCGGTCGATCACAAGCGAGACGTTCACCGGCGGGCGCGACGCCGATTCCTCATAGGGAAGGCCCTCGAGCTTGACCCTGAGATAAGCCTTGTTGTCCTGGCCAGCGGCGAGAACGGCCTGACTCGGTTCGACGGCGAGCTTGATGCGCTGCTCGGCATGAACCGAGGTTCCCGCGAGACCGAGAAGAAGGATGCTTAAGAACTGCCAATGAATGCGGACAAGTATGGACATGACGCCATGACCTTTCTTTTATCCAAGCCGAAGCTACCGCTATTTCTTGGCTTGGGCGGCAATCGGGTCACGATTTGGCGAATTCACGGCGCGGAAATGGCGTAAACCAGAACGGCAATGTCGGAGTCAGCCTCAGGGAGGGTGAGAGGTGCGAACCCACACGTCCGGTAGAAGTTGACGGCGCGCGATTTCGCGCCGGTTACGACGTGGATGCCTCGCGAGCCCCGTTCCCGGCAGAGTTGGAAGAAGCGCGCAACAAGGAGGCGCCCCACGCCCTGGCCCTGAAGTCCAGGCTTCACGTTGATATGGAAATGCGAGGGATAGTCGTGGAGCGCGGAGCAAAAATCAGGCGTGTACAACGAGATGTCGTCGATGATGATTCGCGCGCCTTCCGAGTAACTGTCGAGGCAACCCGCCAAATAGCCGATTGCCGCGCCGTTTCCGTCCAGGGCCAAAAGGAAAGACGCCGGATCGGTTCTGAGGTAATGCCCGAACCAGCGTTCATAAAACGCCTCTTGAACCAGAGGCGAATCGAAGACCTTGGTGTGCGCGGTCTCGAAGAAGATTCGCGTCGCCTCACCAACGAGCCGCGCCCGCTCCGCCGCATCTTTCTCTGTCAACGGCAGAACATCGGCCACGGCTGAAGCTTCTCGAATGAGATAAGCCGAAGCGAGCCGCTATTCCGCGGCGCGCTTATGGTGGCTGTTCCCCGACTCGTCCGCCAGCCCTTCGCCACTCTCGGTGAGGCTTTCGATGCGCGGCATCGCGACGATGTTGTAGCCGGAATCCACATAGTGGATTTCGCCTGTCACGGCGGTAGAAAGATCGGAAAGAAGGTAAAGCGCTGCGCCGCCGACCTCGTCCAAAGCCGGTGTCCGGCCGAGCGGAGAATGCTGCTTCTGATAGTTGAAAATGACGCGCGCATCCGAGACGCCGGAGCCTGCCAGCGTCCGCATCGGTCCTGGCGACAAGCCGTTGACGCGAATGTTCTGCTGTCCGAAGTCCACCGCGAGATAGCGCACGGAAGCCTCAAGCGCAGCCTTGGCTACGCCCATCACGTTGTACCGCGGCACAACGCGCATCGACCCGCCATAGGTTAGCGTGATCATCGAGCCGCCGCGCTTCATCAGCGCAGCCGCACGCTTTGCAATCTCCGTGAATGAGAAGCACGAAATGACCATCGTGTTGACGAAGTTCTCGCGGGTCGTATCGGCGTAGCGTCCCTTGAGTTCGTTGCGGTCGGAGAAGGCGAGGGCGTGGACCAGGAAATCGATGGAACCCCACTGTGATTGGAGTTCAGAAAAAACAGCCTCGACCGATTTCAGGTCAAGGACATCGCACGGAAGGATGATCTTCGCGCCGAGGCCTTGCGCGAGCGGGACCGCTCGTCGTCCAAAGGCATCGCCCTGATACGTAAAAGCGAGTTCCGCGCCGTGGCCTGCAAGCACGCGGGCTATGCCATAGGCGATTGACCTGTCATTGGCCACGCCCATGATGAGCCCGCGTTTACCTGCCATCAATGGCGACGGCTTTGCAATATCCACCACAGTCATCGATCGAGGCCTTTCTAAACATGCCAGCAGCTACGCCTATCCGTCGTAGCGCTTGAAGATCAAAGTAGCGTTTGTTCCACCAAAGCCGAAACTGTTCGACATTACGCAGTTGAGTTCGACATTATCGAGTCGCTCACGCACAATCGGCATATCCGAGAAAGCGGGATCAAGCTCGTCTATATTTGCGGATTCACACACAAATCCGTTATTCATCATCAGAAGCGAGTAGATTGCCTCCTGGACGCCCGCTGCCCCGAGAGAATGCCCGGTCAGCGATTTTGTTGCGGACAAAAGCGGAACCTTCGATCCAAAGACCTCGCGTACGGCCTCAATTTCCTTCAAGTCGCCGATCGGCGTCGCCGTCGCGTGGGGATTGATGTAATCAACCTTGCGGTCGAGATTTTGCATCGCAAGCTTCATGCAGCGGACCGCACCTTCACCGGACGGCGCCACCATGTCGAAACCATCCGAGTTCGCCCCGAAGCCGGCAAGCTCGCCATAAATCTTTGCGCCTCGCGCCTTGGCCCGTTCCAGCTCTTCCAGGACAAGCACGCCTGCTCCACCTGCGATAACAAAACCGTCACGATTGATATCGTACGCCCTGCTTGCTTTTTGCGGCGTATCATTAAAGTTTGATGACATCGCGCCCATTGCGTCAAAAAGTACCGAGAGCGTCCAGTCCAATTCCTCGCCGCCGCCGGCGAACATGAGGTCCTGCTTGCCCCACTGGATCATCTCCGCGGCGTTGCCGATACAATGAGCCGAAGTCGAGCAGGCGGAGGAAATCGAGTAGTTGATTCCCTTGATGTGGAAAGGGGTCGCGAGTGTGGCGGAGTTCGTGCTGGACATCGCCTTTGGCACTTCGAAGGGGCCGACCTTGCGAGGACCTTTCTCGCGTGTTGTATCCGCGGCCTGGACGATGGCGCGCGTCGAGGGGCCGCCGGACCCCATGATGAGCCCGGTGCGCTCATTGCTGACGTCCTTCTCTTCAAGCCCTGCATCGGCGATCGCCTGCTGCATGGCGATGTAATTCCACCCCGCGCCAGCACCCATGAAGCGGCGGACCTTTCGGTCGATCATCGCTTCCCAGTCGATTTGCGGTTCTCCGTGAACCTGGCACCGGAAGCCCCTCTCAGCGTAATCTTTCGCCGTGACAAGGCCCGACCGTGCTTCACGCAAGGAAGCGAGCACCTCCTGGCTGTTGTTACCGATGGACGAGACGATGCCCATTCCCGTGACAGCAACACGTCTCATGTCTTGACCCCACGTTGTAGCACTTAGGTTTTCTTATAGCTGGCGTCCCGGCTCAGCCGGCGGCTTGCATGCTCATATTGGCGGCGAACAAGCCTACTCGGAGCTCTTTCGCAGAGTATATGAGCGTGCCGTCCGCTTTGAGTTGCCCGTCGCCCACGCCAAGCGTGAATTTCCGCCGGATAACCCTCTTGAGATCCACGACGTATTCCAACCGCTTGACGCTTGGCATCACCATGCCGGTAAACTTCACTTCGCCGACGCTGAGAGCCCGGCCCTTGCCCGGCGCTCCTGTCCAACCAAGGAAAAAGCCGAGCATCTGCCAAAGCGCGTCAAGCCCAAGGCAGCCGGGCATGACGGGATCGCCTTTAAAATGGCAAGCGAAAAACCAAAGGTCGGGACGCACATCCATCTCGGCCACAATTCTGCCGCGCCCGTGCTCGCCCTCGGTCTCCGATATGCTGGTGATGCGGTCGAACATCAGCATTGGCGGAAGCGGCAGTTGCGCGTTCCCTGTTCCGAATAGTTCGCCGCGCCCGCAAGCGAGCAAATCCTCGTAGTCGTAGCTGTGGCGCCGCTCAGTCATCATTCCCCTTTATACTCTCATTACGCCTGCGGTCCGGCAAGGCGTTCCATTAACTATCACACCTTGCGGCGCTCGCAACCCGTCTCCAATTTTCTTGGCGATGGGCTCAGCGGGACGGCGCTTGCGAGTTAAGACGCCGCTCTTTATAGTACAAGGCTAGAGCCAAGGAAATGCTGAGAGAAATGCCCAACAAGGTTCCCGAACTCCCAAGCGAGCGGCTACGCATGACAGGTTTGCGCCCGACGCGTCAACGCGTCGCGCTGGCCGAGCTGCTGTTCGGGCGCGGGGACAGGCACTTCACGGCGGAGACGGTGCATGCGGAGGCGGTGAAGAACGGCGTACCCGTGTCGCTTGCAACGGTCTACAACACTCTTCATCAATTCGTTGAAGCAGGCCTCTTGCGGGAGGTCGCCATCGAAGGTTCGAAAACCTACTTCGATACCAAGATATCCAATCACTTCCATTTCTTCTTCGAAAAGGAAGGAACGCTGGTCGATATCGAACCGGCCAATATCAAGGTGGAGAATCTGCCGAAGCCGCCGGAGGGCATGGAGATCACGCGGATCGACGTGCTGGTGAGACTCGCGCCGACAAAATAGTGGCCTAGTAAAAGAGCTGGAGCGAAAAGGTCTTGAGGGACATGCTTGACGAGGAGAGCCCTCCTCAAAAGAACGTCTTCGGAGAACCGTTGGAGCCATGCTCCGAGAACCCGCTTACCGGATTCTTTCGTGACGGATGCTGCAACACCGGTCCGCAGGATTTCGGCTCCCACACCGTCTGCGTCGTCATGACCCACGCGTTCCTGGCCTTCTCGAAGGTGGCGGGGAACGATCTTTCGACCCCCGTGCCCGAGTATGCGTTTCCGGGCCTCAAGGCGGGTGACCGGTGGTGTTTATGCGCGGCGCGCTGGCAGCAGGCTTTCGAAGCCGGAATGGCGCCTCGGGTTGTGCTTGCTGCGACGCACGAACGTGCGCTGGAGATCGTCGCTCTTAAGGATTTGAAGCGCTTCGCGATCGATCTTTCCTGAGCCTCCCTTAACCCCGAGAAAACGCCGCCAATCTCGCCAGCGGATTGTCATCCCGGCCAAGCGAGGCGCGAACCGGGAGCCGCAAAAAGGCTGGCGCTTCAATTTGTAACGATCCCGGATAAGGCTCTGCCTTTCCGGGATGACGCGAGTGGCGATCCGTTGAGATAAAACTGGTCAGCGCTGCTTTGTCTTATTGGACTTGCTTGCGATGCGCGGCTCCTTGCCCAGGAAGAAGCGGCAGCGGGGAAATTTGAGCGGGCATTCCACGCTCTTCGTGTAGGTCGCCTGGGCCGTGCGGCATCGCGGGTATTTGGTCGGGCACATGGCAGGGCTTTTCAGCGCTTCGCGCAGCAGACGGCATTGAAGCTGCTTCGGATTGCAGGCGCTGGCAAAGTTCTCGACAGCCTGTCTCGGGTTTTCCGTTGGGACGCCTATCGCCGGCATCAAGGAATTGCCATTCCCTCCTGCGCCGGAGACCAGCCACTTGTTCCTCTCCGTGGAGGCGGCGAGGACTGACTGACTCTGCTCCGAAAGGCTTGCCGCCTCTTCCCGCGTGATGGGCTTGTCGAGCGGCTTGCAGCCAGGCAGGTGAACGGCATGACGGTGGCTGTCTCCGCGCCGGTCCGAGAAATAATAGCGGCCGTCGCAAACCCATGCCGTCGGAGGAACGCGGTCGCGGTTGAAGAGAACGTCGGCGCGGCGGAGATCGGACCAGAACTCATTCAATTTCAATGTGTCTTCGACAGCCGGAGCGTATTTCGCGAAGCTGAAGGGCAGCGCGAGCACTGGAATGCTGACCTGGCCCTTATGAAGCGCGGCCCGCACGGCGTCGTAAACTTCCTCAACGTTGTTGTCCTGGATCGCGAAGCACCCGACCGATCCGCACTTGCCATGGATGAGGATGCCGGAACCGCCCCTGCCGTTGATGACATCGAACCTGTTCGGATAGTTGATGTTCATCGCGCGATGCCAGCGCGGATTGACGATCAGGTCTTCGGAGGTGATGTGATACAGCCCTTCCGGAGACTGCCTGTCGCCTTCGTACATTTTGGGCCCCAGGCCGCCGGACCAGCGACAAATCCGGAATGTCTTGAACAACGCGTAGCGTGGGCCCTTCGCAACCCACATCTCCATTGTCGAGCTCTGCTTGTAAACGCGCAGGAAAACAGGGGAGCCAAGCTTCAGGCCCTTTGCTTCGAATTCTTCTGCAAGGAGACTCTCTCTCGCCGCGACAATCGAGGTTGTGGACTTCTCTATAAGGGTTGCCGCTCTGGCGTCCACGAAAACCGCCAGGCAAAAAGCCATCGCTCCCAGTAATCCGCAGACTGTACGAAACTGCATCTTCGCTCCTGTAACTACGCGTACTTCATGCAACTCGGGCTGATCAAAGAACTTCGACGTCCTTAACCAAAAAGTAACCGCCCATCCTACATTCCCAGAGAAAGAATGTGATGTGAATATGACGCGAGCTGGACAGATAGTCGCAATACTGGTGACATATTTTTACGAAAATTGTTCCTTCCGGTGAAATAAAGGATCCAATTCATCCATTGAGGTGAGAACAACCGCCTTAGTATTGCCTCCATAACGACACGCATGTGATGAAGCTGAAGCCACGAGTAACCGCCTAATTCCTGTTCGCCACAGGGAAGTGTTTGACTGCTTTTCCTGTTCCAGTCCCGGGAGCAAAACCGAATAGGGACGGGGACTATCATCCCGGAAGCCGCTCGCTCCCCGCGCCGTCATCCCGGCCAAGCGAAGCGCGAGCAGGGATCGCAAAAAGGTAGGCGCTACAACTTGTCACGATCCCTGATAAGGCTTCGCCTTTCCGGAGCGACGGCGGTGGCCATCCGTTGGCGCGTCCTTTTTAAACGAAACGTTAGGTTGACAGGGGTACTCGCGCGGTCCTTTTTGAGGATGGGTCGAAGGAGAGAACGCCATGGCGAACGAGTTCAGGGAAAGCGCCATCGAGTATCACGAGGCCGATCCCCCAGGTAAACTCGCCATAACGCCGACAAAGCCGCTCGCGACGCAGCGAGACCTGTCGCTTGCCTATTCGCCCGGCGTTGCGTTTGCCTGCGAGGAAATCGTCAGGGACAACGCGGCGGCTGCCCGGCTGACCGCGCGTGCAAACCTTGTCGGTGTCGTCACCAATGGAACCGCAGTTCTCGGCCTCGGCAACATCGGGCCGCTGGCCTCGAAGCTGGTGATGGAAGGGAAGGCGGTTCTTTTCAAGAAATTCGCGGGCATCGACGTCTTCGACATCGAGGTCGCCGCCACCGACCCGGATCGCTTCGTGGATGCCGTGGCCGCGCTCGAGCCGACCTTCGGTGCGATCAACCTCGAGGACATCAAGGCCCCGGAGTGCTTCGAGATCGAGCACAAGCTCCGCGAGCGTATGAAAATCCCGGTCATGCACGACGATCAGCACGGCACCGCGATTGTCGTGGCGGCGGCGATCCTGAACGGGCTGAAGGTCGTCGGGAAGGACATTGGCGAAGTCAGGCTTGCCTGCTGCGGGGGAGGGGCGGCGGCGCTCGCCTGCCTCAATCTCTTAGTGAGCCTCGGGATGCGCCGCGAGAACATCTTCGTCACCGACCGCGTGGGCGTGGTTTATGAAGGCCGCACGGAGGAGATGAACCCATATCTCGCGCGCTATGCCCGGCCGACGCAGTTCCGCAAGCTCGCCGAGACGATGGCGGGCGCAGATATCTTCCTCGGCCTTTCAGCTCCGCGCGCCGTTAAATCGGAGATGGTGCAGGCGATGGCGGAGCGCCCCATCGTCATGGCGCTCGCCAACCCGACCCCTGAGATCATGCCAGAAGATGTGAAGGCGGTGCGGCCCGACGCCATCATCGCCACGGGGCGTTCCGATTACCCGAACCAGGTCAACAACGTC
>Ga0074046_10004636_pt1 | contig 11145 bp, 10 predicted proteins | sample BogForMeECP23OM3_FD_94441 | JGI IMG/M metagenome (GOLD analysis project Ga0074046, IMG submission 94441) | Bog forest soil microbial communities from Calvert Island, British Columbia, Canada - Bog Forest MetaG ECP23OM3 | ecosystem: Environmental > Terrestrial > Soil > Wetlands ...
GAGAACTTTTCCGACGGCGTCGTAGCTCCCGCGTTCTGGCTCGCCGTCGCCGGCCTGCCGGGCGGCGTCGCCTACAAGGCGGCCAACACCGCCGATTCGATGATCGGCCACAAGAACGCGCGCTATCTCGATTTCGGCCGGGCGGCGGCGCGTTTCGACGATCTCGTCAACCTGCCGGCCTCGCGTCTCGCCGCGCTCTGGCTTGTTTTCGCAGCAGCGACGCGCGGCAAGGCGCGCACAGCGTGGCGAAGCGTGTCGCGCGACGCGCGCCGCCACCGCTCGCCGAACGCCGGATGGCCCGAGGCGGCGATGGCCGGCGCGCTCGGGCTCCAACTCGCCGGCCCGCGCGTCTATGGCGGCGTGCTAGTCGAAGACGCCTTCATGGGCGAAGGACGGCGCGAGGCGACCTCCGCCGACATCCGCGCCGCGCTCGCGCTCTACCGGCGCGCCTGCGCGATCCAGTTCGCGGGTTTTGCGGCCGCGCTGGCGGCCCTCGTTGCGCTCTGAGCGTTCGCCAACAAGGGTTAGAACTCGATTCCGGCCTGCGCTTTCACCCCGGCGGCGAAAGGATGCTTGATTTCGCTCATCTCGGTGACGAGATCGGCGACTTCGATGAGCTCCGGCTTCGCGTTGCGCCCGGTCACGACGACATGCAGCGACGGTCGGCGGCCCTTCAGCGCCGCGACCACCTCGTCAATCGGCAATTGCTCGTAGCGCAGCGCGACGTTGAGCTCGTCGAGCACGATGAGCCGCATTTCGGGATCGGCCATCAGTTCGAGCGCGGCCTCCCAGCCCGCGCGCGCGGCGGCGGAGTCGCGCTCGCGATCCTGCGTTTCCCAGGTGAAGCCCTCGCCCATCACGCGCCAGGTCATGAGGTCGTCGAAGCGGGCGAAGGCGCGCTTCTCGCCGGTGTCCCAGGTTCCCTTAATGAACTGGACCACGCCGACCTTCCATCCGTGGCCCAGGGCGCGGATCATGAGCCCGAACGCCGCCGTCGATTTGCCTTTGCCGGGTCCTGTGTTGACGATGAGCAGGCCTTTTTCGGCGATCGGCCGAGCCGCTACGGCTGCGTCCTGCAACGCCTTGCGCCGGATCATCTCATTTTTGTAGCGTAACTTGTCGGCGTCCATCGGCGTTTCCCGGGCTTACCCCTTGCGTTGACACAAGCTAGCCGCACGCCTACCCCTCTCACAAGGATGGTCCTCGCGCGAAGCGAGGCTGAGAGGGGTCCGGGACGCGGCATGCATGAGGCGGATGCGCGTGCTGCGCCGTTCTCAATCCACTGCGCGCCGCCGCTTCTGACGGCGCGCTTCTTCGCGCCCCAGCGTACGCTCGGCTGGAGCTTGCTGCATCCGGGCTTTGCGACGATCCGCGACGTCGTCTGGCTGGAGATCCGAGGTCGCGATCTGCCGCCGGACGTCGATCCGGCCGCCCTGCTCAGGGCGAAGCTCGCGGAAATCGGGCTGCCAGACGCGCTTGCCTTCATGACCGCGCGCGACATCCGCCGCCATCATCTCGCCCGCCATGGCGTCGAAGACGTCGCCACGGTCTGCTTGACGACGGTCGGCCTGGCGAACGGCGAGCGCATCGGTTCGCGCCGTCCGCTGCGCGCCGCCGCGGGCACGATCAACACACTTGTCCACGTCTCCCGTCCGCTGGCCGACGGCGCGCTCGTCGAGGCGATTTCGATCGTCGCCGAGGCGCGCACCGCCGCGATCCTCGACGCGCGCGCAAAAATCCCGGGGCCTGCCATCACCGGCACCGGCACCGATTGCATCGTCGTGGCCTGCCCTGCGGCGGGCGAGCCGGCCTCATGCGCCGGGCTGCACACGGCGGTCGGCGAAGCGCTCGGCGCCGCCGCCTACGCGGCCACCCGCGAAGGCGTCGAGTTCTGGGATCGCGAATTCCCCGCGCCGCTCGGCCAATGATGCGGGCTGCGCTCGTCTCTGCGGCGCGGCGAATACGGCGTCATGCCGGTCAGCCAGCGCCACAGGCGGCGCTGAGTGCGGCGGCGAGGCGCCGGGCAAGCGCCGGACGCTGCGCGAGCGGGATGTGCAGATAGCTCGCAAGCAGGCCGCGCTCGGCGTGGCCCATCGCCGCAGGCTCGGGCATGTATGGGCCCTCGACCCGCCAGGCCGGCGACGGCGGCTCGGCGATATCCCAGACGCTGAAATGGAATTCGTGGCCCCGCAGCGTCGCTCCGGCGGGCGCCAAGGGCGAATCGCAGACGGCGGTCGCCTCGCGATAGCCGAGCGCCGCCAGGTTTGGGGTCATGCGCGCGACGCCAGGAACGAGGCCCGCCATCGTATGGCGAACGCCGGCGCCGTCGATGAGCGCCTCGGTCAGCGCCATGAAGCCTCCGCATTCGGCAAGGATCGGCGCACCTCGCGCGTGCAGGGCGCGGACGCCCCGCCAAAGACCCGCATTGGCGGCGAGCTGGCTCGCGTACAGCTCCGGGTAGCCGCCCCCGAGATAGACGCCCGACGCGCCTTCCGGCACGGGATCGCCCGCGACCGGACTGAACGGGGCGAGCCGAACGCCTTCCGCGACAAGCAGATCGAGATCGTCCTCGTAGTAGAAGGAAAAGGCGGCGTCGCGCGCGATCGCGAGCACAGGCGCATCCGCCGGCGGCGGCGTGCGTTCCCGGCGCTCAACTCCCTCCACCGGCCGCGCGGAGCCGGCGAGACGCAGAACGGCGTCGAGATCGAATCTTTCGGCGACCGCATCGGCCGCCGCGCTAAGCACCGCGTCGCGCCGATCGGTCTCGGCGGCAAGCTGCAAGCCAAGATGGCGCTCGGGGAGCGCAAGCGCGGGCGAACTCGCGAGCCAGCCGAGCGTCTGCAAACCGGAGACCTCGGCGATCGCCTCGGCGCAGCCGCGCGCATGGCCCTCGGAACCGGCGCGATTGAGCGCGACGGCCGCGACCGGCAGCGCCGGATCGAAGCGCGCGAAGCCCAGCGCGGTCGCGGCCGCGCTACGCCCGGCGGCGGCGATATCGACGACCAGCAACACGGGGACGCCAAGCTTTGCGGCGATGTCGGCGGTCGAGTGCGCGCACGAATCGAACCGCGCGCCGTCGAACAAACCCATCACGCCCTCGATGACGGCGACATCCGCTCCCTCGCAGCCTCGAGCGAAAGATTCGCGCATGGCCCTCTCGCCGAGCATCCAAATATCCAGATTGCGGCAGGGACGGCCCGCCGCGTAGCCGTGCCACCCCGGATCGATATAGTCGGGACCGCATTTGAAAGGCTGCACCACGAGGCCGCGCCGCCGGAGCGCGCCGATGAGGCCAGCCGCGCATAGGGTCTTGCCGACTCCGGACGCAGTTCCCGCCACGACAAGGCTTGGGATCATGCGTGCACCCGGAAAGTGCGGCGACGGGGCGTGGAGCCGCGGGTCATGCGGCTACAATCGCGGCGCGGATCGCGTCGAGCCCGTCCGTCAGCGCGGCCGGGCCGGGCTGCAAGATCAGGGCCGACTTGATCTCGACGATCCTTCCGTTCCGCACCGCCGGAATCGCGTCCCAGCCCGCGCGCCGCCGGATCTTTTCCCGCTGAACCTTCTTGCCGCACCACGAGGCGAGGATCACGTCTGGCGCCGCCGCGATCACTGCGTCCGGCGAAACGATCCGGTCCCTGGCGGACTTGCAGACGCGGAGCCCCGGGAACACGTCCTCACCGCCGGCGGCCTCGATCAGCTCCGACACCCAGCCGATGCCGCTGATCAGCGGATCGTCCCATTCCTCGAAATAGACTTTTGGCCGCGGCCGTCCGCGCGCCGCGGCCTCCATTTCGGCGAGCCGCGCCTCGTAGCCTTTCACCCGCGCTTCCGCCCTGTCGGCCGCGCCGACCAGCGCCCCGACCGTGCGGATCATCGCAAGCACTCCGGCGATGTCGCGCTGGTTGAACGCGTGCACGGCGACGCCGGCGCGGATCAGGTCCGCGACGATGTCGGCCTGAAGATCGGAGAACGTGAGCACGAGATCGGGCTCGAGCGCCAGGATCTTCGGCATGTCGGCCGAGGTGAAGGCCGACACCCGGGGCTTCTCGCGCCGCGCCTCGGGCGGCCGGACTGTGTAGCCGGAGACGCCGACGATGCGATCCTGCTCGCCGAGGAGATAGAGCGTCTCGACCGTCTCCTCGGTCAGGCAGACGATACGGGAGGGCGGGAACCGGCGCATTTCGACTCCCCTTGTTCAGGCCTTAGAACTTCGCCGTCAGTCCGGCGTAGACCGAAACGCCCGGCGTTCCGTAATCGTAGACGAGCTCGTACTTCGTATCCGTCAGGTTCTCGGCGCGAACGTAGGCGGTGAAGGTGTCGTTGATCTTGTATCGTACGATGCAATCGAGCCGGGCGTACCCAGCCAGAGAGACATTTCCCGCGCTGCCGTAGAAGTCATAAGCCGGGCGCGGTCCCACGAGAAGCAGCCGCGGTTCGATCTCGAGGTTCGGCACACCGGTATAGACCGCCGAGAGATAGCCGGAATTGCGCGCCACGTAGTATTGCAGCGTGTCGTTCTGCGTGTCTTCCGCATAGGTGTAGGTGTAACCGGCGCGCGCGTGCAGCACGTCGGGCACGAGGCTCGCGTCCGCCGTGAGCTCGACGCCCCTCGTCTGTTCCGTGCCGACATTGTAGTAGCAGCCGCCCAGCACGCCCTGCTGCGCCGTGCAGGAGGAGACGAGCCCGAAGTTGATCAGGTTCGTGTAGAAGGTGTTGTAGGCCGTCGCCGAGAGGGTCAGGCGGTCGTGGAACAACTTCTGGTCGATGCCGATTTCGCCGCCGACGTTGGTCTCGGAGAGAAGGTTCGGGTCGCCGTACGGGCTGAACCGCTGATAAAGGGTCGGCGCTTTGGCGCCGTTGCCGAACGCCGCGCGCAGCTTCGTGCCCGTTTCGTCGATGTGATAAGCGGCCGTCGTGCGTCCGGTGACGAAGGTCTGGCCATCCTCGATCGCATCGACGCGTCCGCCGAAAGTCAGGTCGAGCCTGGAGAGGAGCGGCAGGCGGTATTCGGCGTAGACGGAATTGGTCGTCTGTTCGGCGCCGACTGGGGTGAAGGAGCCGTCGCCCGGGTTGGGCGATTCCGACGTGTTCATCGACTCCAGCATGTTCCGCGCGCCGACAATAAGCGAGCCGTAGGGGCCGAAGGCGAGCTGACCCTGATATTCGGCGCCCCATCGCGTTCCCCGATAATAGTTTGTGCAGTCGAACGCAGCGGCCTCGGCGTTGTAGCATTGCTCGGTGATGCGCTCGGACGAATCCGTCGTGTTGGCGAAGACGGTCAGATGGTTGGTCAGGATGCCGGTGGTGGCGTTCGCCCGAATGAAGCCGTTCCCGATCCAGGTCGTCGACGAGTTGTAGGGCGAGAAGACGTCGGAGGGGATAACGGCGGCGGGATTGGCGAGCTGCAGGGTGTTTCCGAAGATGTTGAACCCAATATCGACGCTCGCACCCGGGCCGATCGTATAGGTGAGGGCGCCGTTGGCCGCCCCCTTGTCGGAAGGCATGGTGTTCGGCAGCGGAGGCAGCGGCCCCAGGCCGTAGCCGTAGGTCAGCGGCCGGTCGATACGATAGCCGTAGGTCGGAAAACCGGCGGTGTACATGTCGGTCACGCCGAGCGAATAGATCCAGTTGTCCGTCGAGCCTGAAACGGAGGCCGTGCCCTGGATCGTGCCGTAGCTCCCGCCCTCGACCGTGACGGTGCGGCGCTGCTCGCCCTTCTTGCCTTTTTTCGTGATGATGTTGATGACGCCCGACATGGCGTCCGATCCATAGAGCGATGATTGCGGACCGCGCACGATCTCGATGCGGTCGATATCGACGGCGCTCAGGTTGCCGAAGTCGAGCGAGCCGTCGGTGCCTGCGACGTTGCCGATCGGCACGCCGTCGAGCATCACCAGAACCTGACCTGCATCTGCGCCGCGCAGGGTCACGGTGGTCAGCGAGCTCGGTCCGCCGTTCTGGGTGACGGTGACGCCGACAGCTTCGCGCAGGACCTCGGTAACGCCGTTCGCGCCCCACTGCTGGATGCGGGAGCCGGGAATGACCGTGACGTCAGAGCCTGAGGCGTTGACCGGCTCCTCCACGCGGTCGGCGGTGACGGTGATATCCCCGAGTGACGTCGCGTCCTGGGCGCGGGCCAGGGTGGGCTGCAAAGCCGCGAGAAGAATTGCGGCGGCGGCCCAGCCGGACGGCTGTCTGAGCATAACCATATGTCCCCCTTCCGTCCCACCGACGGCGGCTGGTTGATAAACTCATCGGTCGGTCTCCTGGCTTGCGGGTCGTCGCCTCGCACGCCTTCCCAGGGCCCATGAGCCCCAGTGGCTTCATTTGCGCGAACGGCTCGCCGCTTACAGTTGCGGGGGCAGCCGCGGAATTGCGCCCTGTCAGGCGCGCACCGCGTTCCCATGACCCAGCCTTGCGGCCGGGTCGCCGATGACAATGTGACGTTAGGACGAAAATCGCGCGGCCACAAGCGGACGAAAGGCGGGCGGGTTTTTGGCAAAGAGTCGCCGCGGCCCCGCGAATTGCGACGGACGGACGCAGCCGAAGGGGTTTGGCGTTTTCCGCCCCGTTCTGTATGTCAGCGGCGTCATGCGAGGCTTGCAGATACGCTCGGCGCGGCAGCGCGCACAGGGCAGGACGTTTGCCGGGCGGCCGGCCGGCAAAGGCGCTCGCCATGGCTGACGACGACGCCCCTTTCGGCGACCCAGAGAAACCGCGAGACTTTCCCGATCGTGCGAGCGAGGCGGCCGCGCCGCATCGCTCCGGCGCCGAGACGGAGAGCGGCGAACTGGCCGGAGACGCCCCGGCGCCGCTCGTCCGTCCGGCCGATCGCCCGGTCCGGTTGCAGCCGCGCTGGCTGCGGCCAGCGATCGTGGCGCTCGTCGCCGCGGCTCATGCTTCGACGCTGATCGCGCTGTCCTCGATCCGTTCGCCGGCCCCCCCGGCAGTCGCGACCATCGAGGCGACGGTGATCGCGGCGGGCGACGAGGCGCCCGTCACCACGGCGGCCGCTCAGGCGCCGGAGCCCGGCGGCGAGTCCGCCCCCGAGGCGAAGCCGTCCGCGCCGACACCCCCGGCGCCGGAGCCGACGCCTCCGGTTGAGACGCCTGCGCCAGCGGCCGCCGAACAGGCGCCCGCTCCGCGTCCCGAGCCGACGCCGCCTGAGCCCCCGCCGGTCGTCGCGGCTGAAGAGACGCCGCCGCTGCCTCCGATCGAGAAGCCTCCGCCCGCCGAGACGCAGCCGCCCCAAATGGTCGCTCCGGCGGAAACGCCGCCGCCCGTCGCGAAGGACCAGGCGGCGGCGCCAGCTTCCGCGCGCCTCGAAGAGCCGCCTCGGGCGCTCGCGCGGGAGTTCGAAACCGCGCCTCCGCCACCGCGGGTTCAGACGCCGCCGCGGCCAAAACCTGAGACCAGGCCCGAACCGGCAGAGCGCCCAAAGGCGGCTCGTCCGGATGCCGCCGAGCATCCGAAGCCGCACAAAACCCCGGCGCCGGCGGAGAACGGCGCTACCGGCGGAGCGGCCGCCGCGCGGCCGGGCGCGTCGGAGGCCCATCACGTCGGGACCGCGACCGGGCAACCGGTCGACTCGGGCGCATCGCGCGCGAGCTACGCCGCGCTGGTGGTCGCCGAAATTCAGGCCCACCGCTTCTATCCCGAGTCCGCGCGCCAGCGCAGCGTCCAGGGCGCCGTCGGGGTGTCGTTCACGATCGGGCCGAGCGGCCGGGTCGCGGCGGCGTCGGTCGTCCGATCCTCGGGCTCGGCCGAGCTCGACGCCGCCGCCCGCACCATCGTGAGGTCGATTTCCCCGCCTCCCCCTCCGGGCGGCTCGTTCTCGGCCAGCACCACGATCCGGTTTCACGTCGAGTAAATCGAGGCGGTTCGTCGAGAAGCCCGACCAGCCGGTCGCTTTCCGACCGCTTCCATGAAAAGGAGCGGGCTCGAGCAGTATGACTTTCGGACGAATCGCGCGGCATCCCCTCATCCGGACGCTTACGCGGCCGCCTTCCCCCCCAGGGGGAAGGGAATCCGGGCCGCGCGTCCCCCTCTCCCCCGGGGAGAGGGTGGCGGCCAAAGTCCGCCGGGTGAGGGTCAGCCGGCGCAACCTCATTTCATCTCGGGCTACGTCTTCGGGTGAATGTGCGTGTGGGGGGCCGAGTGTCCTCCGTGGCGGTGCGTCCCCTTCACCAGCTCGGTCGGCACCAGATGCAAATTGCCGTGCCGGACGCCCGTCTCGGCGATCGTCGTATCGGCAAATTTGCGCACGTCGGCGGCGTGGCCGTCCAGAATGGCGACCTCCAGGCAGTTCTCGTGATCGAGATGAACATGAAGCGTCGAGAGCACGAGATCGTGGTGATCGTGCTGGGCCTTGGTCAGCCGCCGCGAGAGTTCCCGCTGATGGTGATTGAAGACGTAGGAGAGACACCCGAGGACATGCGCCCCCTCGTCCGTCGACAGGCGGTCGGCCTCCAGACTCTCCCTGAGAAGGTCGCGGATCGCCTCGGAACGGTTGGCATAGCCCTTTCGCTCCAGATAGCTGTCGAATTGCCGGAGCAGATCCTCGTCGAGAGAGATCGTCACCCGCTCCATAACCGCTCCCATCGTTCAATCGCGAAAGATTGTTAGCATACGGATGGGGTACCGAGTTGACACGACCGCGCGCGTGTGACGAATTACGAAAGCTTCATACCTCATGCCGGAGGGAAAGATGCGGTCTTGGGTGCGCGCCGGCGCTGCCGCGGTCGCCGCCATTCTGGCGGTCCCATCGTTCGCTGAGGCGCATTTCCAGGAGCTTCTGCCGTCGACGGACATCGTTCCTGACGAGGGGGCCCGCACCGTCGATCTCGCGATCGTGTTCACCCATCCGGTCGAAGGCGGCCCGACCATGAACATGGGCGAACCGGTCCAGTTCGGCGTTCTCGCCGACGGCAAGATGACCGATCTGAAGTCGTCGCTGATAGTGAAGCCATTCGACGGTAAGAACGCCTATACGGCCCGGTACAAGGTCGAAAAACCGGCCGACTACGTGTTCTATCTCGAGCCGGCGCCCTACTGGGAGCCGGCGGAAAACCATTACATCCAGCACTTCACCAAGGTCGTGGTCGATTTCGGCGCCGGCGACGGCTGGGACAAGCTCGTCGGCTTGCCCATGGAGATCGAGCCGCTGACCCGCCCCTATGGCCTCTGGACCGGGAACGAGTTCCGCGGCCGCGTGCTGAAGAATGGCAAGCCGCTGCCGTTCGCCGACATCGAAGTCGAGTGGACCAACGACGGCTCGGTCAAGCCTCCGGCCGACGCGTTCAACACCCAGGTGATCAAGGCGGACGCCGAGGGCGTGTTCAGCTATGCGATGCCCAAGGCGGCCTGGTGGGCATTCAACGCCGTGTCGGAGGGCCCGGAACGCCAGTCGCCGGACGGCAAGACGGTCGGCACGGAGATCGGCGGCACCATGTGGGTGCATACGGTCGACATGAATCCCCCGGCCACAGCTGCCGCCACCGCGGCGAAGCCTTGATGATCCGAGGGTGGCGATCGGCGCAGTGCGGCTTTCGCCGCCGCGCCAAGGCGAGGGTGAGATGGCGCATATTCCCGACGGCGTGCTTTCGGCGCCGGTGCTGATCGTCGGCGCCGCCGTCGCCTTTGCTGGAACCGCGCAGGGCCTGCGCAAGCTGACGCCGGAACGCATTCCGCAGGTCGCGGTGCTGTCGGCCGCGTTCTTCGTCGCCTCGCTGGTTCATTTCACCGTCGGCCCTTCGAGCGTCCATCTCCTGCTCACCGGGGTGACCGGGATCATTCTCGGCTGGGCATCCTTTCCGGCGATGCTGGTCGGCCTGTTTTTGCAGGCGATCTTGTTCGGCTTCGGCGGCCTCATCTCCCTCGGCACCAACGTTATGAACATGGCGGTTCCCGCCGTCTTCTGCAGCGGACTGTTCCGGCTCCTTGCCGCGCGCGGGCAGCGGACGACGATCGTGGCGGCGACGATTCTGGGCGGCCTCGGCGTGATGCTCACCGCGCTGTTCGTGGCGATCGACCTCGCCGCGAGCGGGCGCGAGTTCCTGCCCGCAGCCAAGCTTCTGGTGTTCGCCCATCTTCCCGTCGCGGCGATCGAAGCAGTGTTCAGCGGCGCCGCGGTCAGCGTTCTCATCCGCGCGCGGCCGGACATCCTGGGTTTGCCCGACGACATTGCGTCCGCTCGCGAATCCATCGAGGAGAAAGCGCATGTCTAGGGTCGTCGAACCGCGCCGGCCGAACACGCTCTGGATCGGGGCGTTGCGGCGTCTGGCCTTGGCCACGCTGGCGTCGATCGCCTTCATCGCTGCCGCCGAGGCGCACAAGCTCAAAGCCTTCGCGACGGCGGAGGGCCCGCTGGTCAGCGGCTACGCCTATTTCACGCCCGGCGGCCGCGCCCAGCTCGCCGACGTGACGATCACCGGGCCCGGCGACGTCGAGGTGCTCAAGACCGGCGTCAACGGACAGGGCGAGTTGCATTTCGTCGCCAAGCAGCGCGTCGACTACACGATCACCGTCGACGGAGGCGATTCGCACATCGCGACCTACACCCTTCATGCCAGCGATCTTCCCGACAGCCTGCCGGCGCCGGAGGACGGCAAGATCCTGCCGCTCGATCCGCCGACGGCGACGGCCGTCGCTGCGGGCGCCGCCGCCGCGGCGGGCGTCGCGCCGGCTTCCCAGACCGGCGAAGCGCCGACCGCGGCAGGGTCTCCGGCAGCCTCGGGTTGCGCGAACCCGGTCGACCCCGCGGCGTTGCGCGGGCTGATCCGCGAAAGCGTCGCGCGCGAGGTCAACCCGTTGCGCGAGCAACTGGACGCGTTTCAGGAGTCGGTCGGCTGGCGCGACGTGGTGAGCGGGCTCGGCTATATCTTCGGCCTTTGCGGCGTCGCCTACTTCTTCGGCACATGGCGGTCGAACCGGCGTTCCGAACCGGCGCGCGCGGCCGCGCGAAAAGGCGCATGAGATGTGCGACTCGACCGTCGTCGAAGCGCTCGAGGTCGCGAACCCGCAAGGCGGATTCGGCCCCGAACGCGACGCCATTCTGCAGCCGGAGGTCGACGAGACCCGCGCGCGCTCCTTGCTCGCGGGCGTCGATCCGCGCCTGCGCGTGATCGGGAGCTTCGTCTTCGC
>Ga0074046_10004637_pt1 | contig 11145 bp, 10 predicted proteins | sample BogForMeECP23OM3_FD_94441 | JGI IMG/M metagenome (GOLD analysis project Ga0074046, IMG submission 94441) | Bog forest soil microbial communities from Calvert Island, British Columbia, Canada - Bog Forest MetaG ECP23OM3 | ecosystem: Environmental > Terrestrial > Soil > Wetlands ...
CCACTCATCTCGCACCTCCTGCAAGCGCGAGCCGAGCATGCTCGGCTTCGACCTCGTTCTCCATCTGCTGTAAGCGATAGCGGGCCACCACCAGAATGATGCCCACGCAGGTAAACGCCAGCAAGTTCCACAGGAATGCATGCAGCATAGCGGGATCGAGCCCGGAATTTTCGCCGCCACCCATCACCGGCGAAGGATGCTGCGTCCGGAACCAGCGAATCGACATGTAGACGATTGGCACATCCACGAAACCAAAGATGGCCAGCACGGCAGCCAGAAGCTTTGTCTGGCTCCCTGTGGCAAAATGGCGAAGGATCAGGTAGCTGACGTAAATCAACCAGAGCACAAGCGTCGTTGTCAGGCGCGCATCCCACGTCCACCAGATGCCCCACACTGGTCGCGCCCAGATGGGGCCGGTGATCAGCACGATGGTGCAGAAGACCACCCCGACCTCCGCGCTCGCTGCGGCCAGCGCGTCAGCGTCGGAGTTCCGCTTCAAAATGTAGGCGACCGAAGCGAGAAAATTCACGAAGAAGCACACGCCCGCCACCCACGCCGACGGCACGTGGTAGTAGAAGATGCGCTGCACGTCGCCCATGGTTTGCTCGGTTGGTGCGACGAACAACGCCTGATAGGTGCTGAAGCCAAGCAGGGCCAGCGTAAACACGATGAAGGCAATGCTGAGGGGTTTCATTCTGCGTTTAACACACTCTCAAACAGCAGCAGGCACACTGCGGTAAAGATGACATCGTAAACCAGCAAGAGCTTGATCCAGAAGTCGGGCGAAGATTCGCCCGTCAGGATCGAAGTCGTGGCGTCCACCATTGCGAGCAGCGCCGGGATCGAGATGGGGAAGAGAATGAGCGGCAGCATGATCTCGCGGCTGCGTGTGCGTATCGACAGCGCCGCGAAGAACGTGCCGTTCACCACCAGCGCCCACGTCCCAAGCAGCGCGATCACCACCAACTGCCATACCGGCCCAACCGAGCGTAGCTGGTAGAAGACTACGAACAGCGGAGCCATCAGAGCTTCCAGCACCACAACGAACAGGAAGTTTCCCAGTACTTTCGCCAGGAACAGCGCATTCGGCGGTGCCGGCGACACGCGATAGGCATCCAGCACCTGATTGCGCAGCTCCCGCGCCCAGGTCTGATTGAGCGCGACCACCGCAGCGAACAGGAATGCCACCCAAATCAATCCTCCAGCAATCAGCCGCGACTGCTCTGCGGTGGGATTGAAGGCAAAGCTGAAGATCACCACTACCAACAGCGAAAAGAACAGCATGGAGTTGATGGCATCCTTCGAGCGCCACTCCATACGCAGATCTTTCAGCAGCGTCGATTTGGTCACGCCCACGGCGCTCACCGCTCACCTCCCGCACCGCTGCCGGCGGACATCTGCACTTGCCTTACCCTCTCGCGGGATACGATCTTTCCTTCCGCCATGTGCACGAATTCGTCGGCCACTTGTTCCATGAGCGCCGACTGGTGGGTTACCACGAATATCGTCTTACCCCGGTCGCGCACGCGTCCAAGAACGGCCGCCATATCGCGAGCCGAATGAACATCGACGTTGGAAAACGGCTCATCCAGCAGCATCAACTCAGGATTGTGTAGCACCGCGCGGGCAAGCGACAGCCTCTGGCGCATGCCCTGCGAGTACTGTCCCACCCGGCGTTCGAGATCAGGATCGAGGCCGACCGTTCGCATGGCGTCGCGACCGATGCCGTCGTCTTGTAGCCCATACAGGCCCGCGAAGTAGCGCAAGTTCTCCATGCCATCGAGCTCGTCGTACAGCAGCGGGGCGTGTCCCATGTAGCCGATGCGGTGGGCAACTTCGCGCGCGGTCCCTGCGCCAAGCAGCGTCACCGAACCCTGGCTGGGCTGCATGAGCCCCGCAACCACTCGCAGCAGCGTGCTCTTGCCCGCGCCGTTGTCGCCTACCACGACATAGAGCCGTCCTGGAGCAAAGCTCTCCGTAATTCCGCGCAGGGCGGCAAACCTTCCAAAGAACTTGACGAGATTTTGCAGGACGATGACAGGCTGGATGGACGAATCGGATTGACCTGTCATGTATGGAGAATACGCCGAGCCGTCGGAGGGCGCGCTACTGCCCATTTCCTCCTGGCTGGGATCCGTTCAGTTCCGCTTTCTGCGGATTCGCACCGGCAGTTGGCTGGGCTTCTGGCTGCCCATTTTGCTTCGGCGCATATTTCGAAGCGCATTTGGCCTGGATGTTCGTAGCGTGGAACACCCCATCGCGCCCGTACTTGCCCTCAGCCAGCGCCTGCGCGTTGTCTTTGAAGGTGTCAGGAGGGGCCTCGCTGCCGCTGTACACCACAGGAATCATCCGTCCCTCTTCCACCAACTGAAATTCCAGATGCGTCCCTTGGCGCTTGATCGATCCTGGCGCGACGTTGCCGGCTACGCGCAGACGCTTGCTGTAAGCGTCGGGGCCCATGCCGTTGAGTTCCTTAATGGTGACGTAATAACTCTTGCTGTCCTGCACGCCCGTGTAGGCGAGATAGGCTAGCGAAACCACGATAACCACAATGACCGCGCCGAAGCGCAAATACCTGCGACCCTCTGCTGACATACGGCGATTAATCCTCGAAAGCTTGCGACCCGTTTCGCAGACGGCGAAACGGCCTCCGCATTGAGGTAAGCATACTGCGTTTGGCAAACCGACGCCATGTGATTCACATCACTCAATTGGGTGACGCGTGGAGTCAAACACTCGGACGTCGAAGTAGAACGCAGGGCCAACCGCCAAGGTCGGCCCTCACGTGGTCTTGACTGATAGATAGGTTGAGTTCGTATTTAGTCCGCAGCCAGCTTTCCCGCATTCTGACGCCCAAAGACGGGCGCGTACAGGATGAAATAAGCCGTCCGGCTCGTGGGGTTTAGCTCGCCCTACGCTACCGACTGGCCGTAAATCTCTTCTGCCGCCCGGAACCAGTCCTGCTCGGGTGAGCCTCCTTGCCCTCCGCGCTGTAGATACAGCTCGTAGGCGCGAATGCGGATCTGCTCTTCGAGCGATGGCGCCGCCGCAACCTCCTTGTTTTGCTTAGGCTTAGCAGCCGCCTTCGTAACACTTACCACTTTGGTGCCATTGCCGGTTTCGGTCGCGGGCTTGCGAGTGCGCTTCTTGGGGGTGGTTCTGTCGGTTGCCCTTGGTTCTTTCGCCATTGGTACTTTTCACTCCTGAGTTTTTTTACGGATTCGCAGCCGGTCCACGCCATCCTGGTGGTCGCCGCCATTCGCGTTGCGACTATGATACCGAATCTGACCGCGCTTTGGTGTCGAATTCCCTGAATTTTGGACTCCAGGAACAAGAAAGTGCAACTTACCCCTGTTTCCATGTAAGTTGCTTACTTCATGCCAGTTGTAGCATCTAACCCTGCAGATAATTGGGGTGCAAAAGCTGGGCTCAAATCGGGAACTAACTCGTTCATTCCGGCGTATTCTGAACTAGCAGGGAGTTTTGCGTTTAGATGGTGTTTTTCGAGATACTCCGGCAGATGCTGCGCACCCTTTGGGCGCACAAGCTGCGCTCGTTTCTGACCATGTTCGGCATCGCATGGGGGGTGGGATCTCTGCTCCTGCTGGTTGGACTAGGCGAGGGATTCCGGACGGGCAACCGCAAAGAGATGAACTCTCTCGGCGAAGACATCATGTTCATGTTTCCCGGCCGGGCTCCGGCCGTGGCCGGAAACATGAGTTCCAGTCACCCCTACAAGCTCACCTACAAAGACTATCTGGACATCCAGCGCGAGGCGCCTCATGTTCGCGCCGTCGCGCCCGTGCTTCAACGACAAGACATTCGTGAGGTCAGCGAGTACGGCAACACCAACGGGCAGGTCGTGGGCGTCCCGCCCCACTTCAACACCATCCGGTACCTTCCTCTTGCCGCGGGGCGCTGGCTGAATGAGGCAGACGAAACCCAGAAGCGTTTTGTCTGCGTGATCGGCGACGAGATGGTGAAAAACCTCTTCCCCGGTGGCAGGACGGCAGTCGGCAACTCAATCCTGCTGAATGGAATTCGCTTCGAAGTAGTCGGAGTGGTGAAGCGCGTTGGACACGGGGACGACAATTCGACCAACAACCGTGTATTCCTGACCTACAGCATGATGCACCAGTTTTTCCCGCTGACCGGCACCGAAGAAGAAAATGCGATTTCGTTTTTGAATTACCGCCCCAGGTTTCGCGAGGATCATGAAATCGCCCGCCAGGAAGTGCGCAAGGTCGTGGCCCGCAATCATGGGTTCGACTGGCGCAACGACGACGCCTTTGAAGACTGGGACACTGTAAAGAACGCCGAGGCCGTTGGCAAGATCTTCGACGTGATGGATATTTTTCTGGGAGGCGTCGGGCTGGTGACGCTCACTCTCGGGGCCATAGGTATCATCAATATCATGCTGGTCGCCGTGAGTGAGCGCACGCGAGAGATTGGTCTGCGGAAAGCGCTGGGTGCGACCAATCGCAGCATCCTTCTGCAGTTTTTCCTCGAAGGCGCATTCCTGACGCTGATGAGTGGGGCCATCGGGATGGGCGGGGCCGCGCTGATTATGAAGTTGCTGAGCGGCATGGACGCGGCCGCTCCGGGTTTCGATCCGCCCACCATGTCGTACATGTCGGCAACGCTCGCCATTGGTACTCTGGCCGTGGCGGGCATTATTGCGGGACTCTATCCCGCGCGCAAGGCAGCTCTGCTGCAGCCGGTGGACGCACTCCGGCAGGAATAGTCATGGTAAAGGATTTGCTCACGCAGGCATACGAGGCGATGCGCTTCAACCGCCGCCGCACCACCCTAACCATGCTTGGAATGGCCTGGGGTATCGCCACCGTGGTGCTTCTGTTGGCCTACGGCAACGGATTCGGCCGCGCCATCGAAACGATTTTTGCCCAATGGGGAACCCGCATCATCGGCGTCTTTCCCGGCCGCACCTCGCAACAGGCAGGTGGGCAGAAAGCCGGAACGCCGATTCGCTTCACCCTGGATGATATCGATCGCATCGTCAACGCGGCTCCCATGGTGCGGCGCATCTCTCCTGCTGCCTACAAGCAGTCGAATGTGCAATATGACGTGCGGACGTACAGCTTCCAGGTGGAAGGAGTCCGCCCCAGCATGTTCAAAATCCAGGCCATGCGCCTGGCCGAGGGCCATTTTTTTGGCGAGGAAGACGAGGAAGCCAAGGCGCGGGTTGCGGTTATCGGATCAGAAACCAAGACCAAGCTCTTTTCTGGCCAGTATGCCCTGGGACAGTACATCCGTATCGATGGCATCAGTTTTAAGGTAATTGGCATTCTTGCGCCTCGCATGCAGGAAGGCGACGACGGTGTTAACCGCGTAATCGAGATTCCGTTTTCCACGATGGGCGACTTAAAGAACACCCACTATCTGGACGGCATCTGGGTGGCCTACGAGGGCGACCAGTTCGAACAGGTCGAACGGCAGGTGCGTGGCGTGCTGGCGCAGCAATACAACTTTAAGCCCGATGATAAGCGTGCAGTGTACGTGTTCAACATGATGAAGCAGCTGCACCAGTTCCAGGTCATCACCATGGGTCTCAAGATACTGCTGGGCTTCATCGGGACGCTAACCCTGGGCATCGGCGGTGTTGGGCTGATGAACATCATGCTGGTATCGGTAACCCAGCGCACCCGCGAGATTGGCGTGGAAAAGGCCCTGGGCGGCCGGCGGCGCGATATCCTCTTCCAATTCCTCGCCGAGGCGCTGGCCATCACGGCCGTAGGAGGGATCGCCGGAATCATCCTCGCTTACGCCATCTCGATCTTTGCCGGGCGGATTACGTTTTATAGCGCCATGGCCAAAAACGCCGAGGCTGCCGACATCCGGCTGATCATCGACCCAACGATTGTGGTGGTGGCCACCATCATCCTCGGGCTCGTAGGCTTGATCAGTGGCATGCTGCCTGCCATCAAGGCATCGCGCCTCGACCCCATTGAGGCCCTGCGCTACGAGTAGATCCCGTCGTCTACAATCGCGGGGTGACTTCCGACCGTCTGGCGCGCGTCCAACACCAGCTCCGCCTCTACGAGCACCCGCTCGTTGAGTTCGACGCCCGCGCCAAGGGCGAGTCCGTCGAAGTCATCCTCCGGCCGCGCTTCACTGATCCTCCGGTCCATACCTACTACTTCGAGTTACATCCGCGCGATCTCGACGACCCGCAGTTTGAGTGGGCATTCCAGCGCCAGATCTTCGACTGCCTGCACGACTACCTCGTGGAGATGTTCATCCGCACGCCGCAACACCGCAAGGAACACCAGCAGATGGAGCGTGAGGGCAAGCTGTGAGCCTTCGCGAGGTCATTGTGGACGAGATTCGCCACTTTGGTCCGATGCCGTTCTCGCGTTACATGGAGCTATGCCTCTATCATCCCGAGCTCGGCTACTATTCGCGCCCAGGCGAAAAATTCGGCAGAGCAGGCGATTTCTACACGTCCAGCGACGTTCACGCTGTCTTTGGCCGTCTCCTCGCGCGGCAGTTCGAGGAGATGTGGCGTCTTCTCGATTCGCCCCAGAGGATCGACCTTATCGAGCTTGGTCCGGGCCGCGGCCTGTTTGCCTGTGATGTTCTCGATTGGTGTGCGAAGCAATTTCCGGATTTCGCGCGGGCTCTTCACTACCTGCTCGTTGAGCAATCTTCGGGGCTGCGCAGCCGCCTGCAAGAGCGGCTTTCGGACCACCTCGCGGCCGGTCATGCCGCAATCTTCGAGACGCTGGAAAGCGCAACATCTTCGGCCAGCCTATCTCTGATCGTCTTCGCCAACGAATTCTTCGACGCGTTGCCGGTCGAGATCGTTGACCATCGTGGTTCCGTACGCGTCATCGAAAATGGCGGCAAGCTCTGTGAGCAGTTCGTTGCTCCCTCGCCACGCGAGCTGGACTCTCTCGATCGCTACAGCGTGCACCCCGAGCCGGGCGAGAGAGTAGAAGTGTCGCTGGTAGCGCAGGAATGGATGCGGCGCATCGCCGCGACGTTCCAAGGCCGCCGAGGCTTTGCGATCGTGATCGACTATGGCTACACCCGCGAGCAACAGTTGGCTGGGCGTCACCGCGACACCTTGATGACCTATCGCAGGCATCGGGCTGGCATTTCGCCATACGAGGCGCCCGGCGAGCAGGACATCACCGTACACGTCAACTTCACGGCATTAGCCGGCGCGGCCAAGGAGAATGGCCTGCAACCCCTCCCGCTGCTGACGCAGTCGCAATTTCTAATGGGCATCGGCGAAGAGTCCCTGTTTGCCGACGCGTTCCAGGAGTGCAGGTTTCCCCAGGAGCGGGCCAAGGTCGCTCTCCAATTGAAGCACCTGATCAGCCCGGAAGGCATGGGAGAGACCTTTCAAGCTCTCGTGCTCTCGCGAAACTTGCCCGGCGAAAAGGCCGCCCGGTTGAGCGGCCTCAAGCTTGCCCGTTGAAACTGGGTTATTGCCCGCTGGGTGCGCTCTGAGGCGTAAACGGGGCTTGGAGGTATTTTCGCGCTTCGTCGAGCGCGCCAGCGGTGTTGTCGTTGGTCTGCAGTGCCTGGCGATACTCGTTGCTGGCCCGCTCCCGCTGTCCAGTCAGATCAAAGATCTTGCCTAACTGGACGTGGCTCCATACCTCGGTCCAGCGGGGCTCGCCATCACCGTTCAGCGCCTCGCGGTAGGAATTGGCCGCCGACTGATAGTTGTGCTGCAGAAAGAACACCTCGGCGATACGATAATGCGCCAGCGAGCTGTTCCTGTTCACGTCGAGCGCTTTCTGGAACTCCTTCAGCGCTTCGGTAAGATCGCCCTGTTCCACGTCCTGCTGCCCTCGAACAATCGAGGTGCGAACCTGCAATTCCGGCGAGTTCTTCAGCACGCGATTGTTCGGATCGACCGTGATCTTTCGTGGCTTGCCGAAGGTTTCAACCGCAAACGCAGAATCCGTACCGGACACTTCGATCCGCTTGGTTTCCGTCTTGCCGTCGGTGTCAATCTTCAGCTCCACCGGCATGCGGAACAGGTCCAGGTCCTGCTGGATTTCGCCCACCACGCGGAAGCCCTTCTGTGTTCGATAGATGGTGTACTTGGTCTTGAATTCCGGTGCCCCGGTGGAGTCAAGCCACTGTACGAAGAACCAGGAGAGCTGTTGCCCCGAAGCCTGCTCCGCTACCTTTCGTAAATCGTCCACCGTTGCCGGCTTGCCTGCATACTGGGCAAGGAAGTCACGCATCGTCTTATCAAACGCCTGCTCGCCGATCACCCACCGCAGCATATTCAGGACGCTGCCGCCCTTGTCTGTCACCAGCGACTGGAACTCGGGCGAAAAGACATCGAGCTTTCCTACCTGTGACAGCGGGACGCTGATGTAAGCAAGTGCGCCCACCGCCATGTCCTTCGTCACTTCTTCAAAGCCCGCCTGGCCGGCCACATGCTCCACGTAGATGGCTTCCGAATAGCGAGCGAAGCCGTCGCTGATCCACCAATCGTTTCGCGTCGCAGGACTAACCATCGTCCCCCACCACTGATGCGCGATGGTGTTCGCCAACAGCCGATAGCTCACCTTCGAGCCGAAGGCGCGCGAAGCAATCGCAGCAATCTCCGGGGCCCAGGCCGACGGAACTGTATCGTTCGGGATTTCCACCACGTTGAGCTTGCCGCTGAACGCCGGACCGAAACTCGACGTGAAGAAGAAAAACTCTTTGGAGGCGGCGTCCGCATAAGCCTGGGCGAAGCCCTTGTTCTGCGCCGATGTGTACACCGTAACGTCGAGCCCGCCCTCGGAGCTCTTCGTTTGCTCGTATTTCCCGATCAGAATGGTTCCGGGAAAGCTCGCTCGTGAGTAAGCGAAGGTTCGTGTCGAAAAACCCGCCGGAATCGCCAGCTTCGCAGGTCCGGAACGCGCCCCGGCCTTTTTCGCCCCAGCCCGCGGGGCCTCCAACTCCCCGCCGATTGCTGGCATGCCGCCTGACGTCTCTTTGCCACTGCCGATGACGGTAAATTCCGTAGGAGCGCTGATGCCAATCGTTGAGGTGAATCGGTTCGTGCCGTACCCAACCATCGGAAACCATGCCCCGGCATAGAGCAGACAGGTCATGGGGTCGCCAACGTAAGCCAGCTTCAATCCCGGAACCGGGCTGTCATCAGCCGACTGCACCGTGCCTTCGTATTCGAAGATCAGCGTGCTGCTGGCGCCCTTCGATAATCCCGAAGGCAGCGAAACTCTTACCGTGGCGTCCTGGCTGATGCGTTCAGCAGAGAGCGTCTGGCCCTCCGCATCCGACACACGCGTGGGTCGAAGGCCATTATGGAGCTGAAACGTCGCGATGCTGATGTCATCGAGCGCGGTGAACTTCACCTGGGCGACCGCCTTCAGTTGGTGCGTCTGCGGCATCACAATCGCCTGGATGACGTAGCTTTCAACCTGAAGGCGCTGTTTGTCAGCCGCATGAGCAACCGGTATGAGAATGGCTAAAGTTAGGGTAAGAACCAAGCGCCCCAGGGATCGCGCCGAGATTCGCATTATGGAGAGAACTCCTGCCTACAGGTCACTATAAATGATGGAAAAACTACATGGAAAGGTGCCGGGCAAGGCTTTGCGATCATCGTCGTGAACCTGGTCTCTTCAATAATGCTGCTTGAAAGGGCACGGCCTCACAGGCTGTCGAAACTCGCTTTTGAAGGGCTTTGTGTCAGGGCACGACTTTAGTCGTGCCGTTGAGCCCTTTATTTTTGTCATTCCGAGCGGGCTTTAGCCCGCGAGGAACCTGCATTTCCGACTCTTTCCGCAGCTTGTTCAGCCGTGCCGCTGCGGGCATCATAAACAAAGGGCTTTACAGGCTGCGGAAAAACTTGCTCTCGACCAGCTTTGTATCAGGGCACGACTTCAGTCGTGCCGATAAGTCGCCTGTTTTTGACTCGCCGAGCGGACTTCAGTCCGCGAGGCGTTCTCATTTTGGATTATCTCCGCAAGCTGTTTAGCCCCTGAGGGAAATCGAATTCCTTCACACGCTGCATTTATGAGCCTGCTCCCAGCGCTTTCAATACTGCGCGCGCCGCGCGTGCGCTCGCATCGCCTCCGGCCTCGGGTCCGCACAGTCTGCGTCGCACTTCACCGAATCCAGCCACCATCGCTGCTCTGTTGTCTCCATCTGGGAGCAGCCTTTGCACCTCGGCACAGGTCCTTTCAGGTGTGAAATTGTCCTGCACTAATTCAGGGACGACATCCCGCTCCGCTATCAGATTCGGCATGGCGAATCGGTCCACCTTTACTAGACGGCGGCCAAGCGTCCAGGTAAGCGGCGCCACCTGGTAGACCATCGCGAACGGCGTGCCGATCAATGCCGCTTCCAGCGTCGAGGTTCCGCTGGCAACCGCTGCTGCCCGAGCGTGCAGCAGTGTGGAACGGGCATCCTTGGTGAGCGTGATCGTCACACCGCAGTCGCGAAGGAAGGAAGCCATCCAGTTGGGGTCGAGCGTAGAAGCGACCGGAATTATGTAAACGTATTCCGGGCCTAGAAGTTGCGCTGCTTGCAACAGCTTTGGGAAGATCCGCGACACCTCGCCACGACGGCTCCCCGGCAATAGCGCGATCCATTGACGACCCGGGTCGATCCCATTTTCGCCGGCAAACTGCTCGCGCGGGGCCATCGGCAATTGCATGTCTGCTAAAGGATGCCCCACAAATTCCGCGTCGATGCCGTGTTGGCGATAAAACTTCTCCTCGAAAGGAAAGATCACTAGCATCTTGCGAACGTACTTTCGCACCAACTCAATGCGCGATTGCCGCCACGCCCACAACTGCGGGCTCACGTAGTAGATCACCGGAATTTCGCGCTTGTGCAGTTCGCGGGCCAGCCGGAAGTTGAAGTCGGGGAAGTCGATGAGCACCGCCGCATCCGGACGCCGGCGTTCAGCCTCGGCGACAACCTTGTGGAAGAGCCGAAAGATTCGCGGCAGATGCTCAACCACCTCCGCCAGCCCCACCACCGCGATTTCGTTGGCGTTCACCACCAGATCGCAGCCGGCCTCTCTCATCTGCTCGCCGCCGACGCCGAAAAACTCAAGTTTGGCCGGGGCTCCAGCCAGCGTCCGCAGAGCGTCCATCAGCTTTGCGCCATAGAGTTCGCCGGACGCCTCGCCCGCGGAGATGA
>Ga0074046_10004638_pt1 | contig 11142 bp, 9 predicted proteins | sample BogForMeECP23OM3_FD_94441 | JGI IMG/M metagenome (GOLD analysis project Ga0074046, IMG submission 94441) | Bog forest soil microbial communities from Calvert Island, British Columbia, Canada - Bog Forest MetaG ECP23OM3 | ecosystem: Environmental > Terrestrial > Soil > Wetlands ...
TACTGGCGCACGTTTCCGGCAAGATGCGGAAGAACTTTATACGGATCCTGCCCGGAGACAAAGTCGCGGTCGAACTTTCTCCGTATGATCTGAATCGCGGACGAATTGTGTACCGCTACAAATAAGCTGCGGAGCTTCGCTCCGCTGGACAGCCGAGGGCGGCTGTCCCTACGTGAGGGTTTATGAAGGTAAGAGCTTCGGTTAAGAAGATTTGCGACAAGTGCAAGGTCATCCACCGCAAGGGAGTAGTGCGGGTGATCTGCGAGAACTCCAAGCACAAGCAGCGTCAGGGTTAAGTAAAAGAAGGTTAAGAGAGGGATCATGGCTCGTATTGCAGGCGTCGATCTTCCGCGTAACAAGCACGCGAATATCGCGCTCACCTACATCTACGGCATCGGCAATTCACGCGCGGCGCGCATTCTGGACGCGGCGAAAGTGGACCCAATGAAAAAAGTTTCGGACCTTGGAGAAGACGAGGTCAACCGCATCCGCCAGGTGATCGAGGCGGAAGGCTCGGTGGAAGGCGATCTGCGTAAAGACGTTTCGATGAACATCAAGCGGCTCATCGAAATCGGGTCCTATCGCGGATTCCGTCATCGCCGGAACCTGCCGGTTCGCGGGCAGCGTACGCACACTAACGCTCGTACCCGCAAAGGTCCGCGCAAAGGCACGGTCGCGCAGAAGAAGAAGACGGCAAAAGCGTAAGAATCAGGTGTCAGGTCTTAGGTGTTAGGTCTCAGAAAAATCGAGACCTTCCTGAGACCGGAGACCTAAGAACTGAGACCTACCACATGGCCAAACCAGCAGTAGCAGCAGGCGCCGCCGCGGCGCCCGACAAAAAAGGCAAGAAGAAGACGTTCAAGAAGAAAGAGCGCAAGCACGTTCCGCACGGACTGGTGCACGTACAAGCCTCTTTCAACAACACCATCGTGACCATCTCGGACATGACCGGCAATGTGCTGGCGTGGAAGAGTTCGGGGTCGCTCGGTTTTCGTGGTTCTCGCAAAGGGACTCCGTTTGCGGCACAGCAGGCCGCGTCGAACGCCGCGAGCATGGCGCGCGATCACGGAGTGCGCACAGTGGATGTGCGGGTGAGTGGTCCGGGATCGGGGCGTGAGTCGGCAGTGCGCGCGCTGGCCTCGGCGGGAATCGAAGTGCGGTCCATTAAGGACACGACGCCGATTCCGCATAACGGTTGCAGGCCGCCGAAACGGCGCAGAGTGTAAGTCGTAGGGACGCGGCTTGCCGCGTCTAACGGGCACGCTGAGACGAGGCAAGCCTTGTCTCTGCGTTGATTTTGTCCGGGACGAAGGGTGAAGCCAAACCTGTAAACCGGTCATCTAACTAAGGAGAATTAACTTGGCACGTTATACCGATGCAGTGTGTCGTCTTTGTCGCCGGGAAGGGATCAAGCTCTTCCTCAAAGGCACGAAGTGCTTCAGCGACAAATGTCCCATTGAGAAACGCAACTTCGCTCCCGGACAACACGGGAAAGACAGGAAGACCAAGGTTGTAGGCTACGGTCTGCAGTTACGCGAAAAACAGAAAGCCAAACGCATCTACTTCACCCAGGAAGGCCAGTTCCGGAATTACTTCGAGAAGGCGGTCCGGTTCAAGGGTGTGACGGGCGCGAAGCTGCTCGAGCAACTCGAGCGGCGTTTGGACAACGTGGTTTTCCGGCTGGGCTTCGGCATTTCCCGGCGTCAGGCGCGCCAGTTGGTGCGTCACGGGCACGTGCAGGTGGATGGGCGCAAGGTGAACATTCCTTCGTACGAGGTCACTGTCGGCGAAGAAATTCAGATTCGTGAGAGCAGCCGCAAGGTGCCGATTCTCGAAATCGCGAAGGATTTTGCCAGTCATCAGCCGGCGCCGGTGTGGCTGGAGATCGATCGCGAGAACTACAAGGGGCGCGTGATTGCACTGCCGAAACGCGAAGACATCCAGTTGCCGGTGAACGAGCAGTTGATTGTCGAGTTGTACAGCAAGTAGTGGTCAGTCGTTAGTCGATGGTCGTTGGCAAAACCGGCGACCCGCGAACGACCAGCGACTAACGACCAGCGACTGTTTTTGGCCCACTTTTTCGTGCCAGATCAGCCTTTCCTGCTGTGACCTGAGCCGGGCCGCTCAGCGAGCAGGATTGAGCCACATGGCCGAGAGGAGAAACACACAATGCTCTGGAGAGGTTTTCAAAAACCGAAGCGACTGGCGAGCGATACCAGTTCGCTCACTGACAAATACGGGATGTTCTGGGCGCAGCCGTTTGAGCGCGGATTTGGCACCACCATCGGCAATGCGCTGCGGCGTGTGCTGCTGAGTTCGATCGAAGGCGCGGCTGTTACCGCGGTGAAGATTGAAGGCGTGCTGCATGAGTTCCAGTCGATTCCCGGTGTGGTCGAGGATGCGACCGACATCATCCTCAACATGAAGCAGGTCCCGTTCAAACTTGCGGGAGATGGTCCGAAGGCGATTTACCTGCGCGCCGATCAGCCGGGTGTGGCTACCAGCGGCATGATCGAAGCCGACGGCGATGTGGAAGTGCTCGACAAGGAAATTTACATCGCAACGGTGAGCGAGGGCGGCAAGCTCGATATGGAAATGCGCCTGAAGCGCGGCCGTGGTTACGTTTCAGCGGACAAGAATTTCGAGGACGATCTGGGCATCGGATTCATTCCGATCGATTCCGTGCACACGCCGGTGCGCAAGTGCAACTACACCGTCGAAGCAGCGCGTTTGGGGCAGATCACCGATTACGACAAGCTGACGATCGAGGTCTGGACGAACGGTTCGATCACTCCTGGCGATGCGCTTGGACTGTCGGCGAAGCTGGTGAAGGATCACATGAATATCTTCATCAACTTCGAAGAGGAGATCGAGACGGCGTCGGCGAGCGAGGAGCGCAGGCCGGAAATCAAGAACGAGAACCTGAACCGTTCGGTTGAGGAACTCGAACTCTCGGTGCGCAGTTATAACTGCCTGAAGAACGCCAACATTCAGTCGATCGGCGAACTGGTGCAGAAGACTGAAGCCGAAATGTTGAAGACGAAAAATTTTGGCCGGAAGTCGCTGAACGAGATCAAGGAAATCCTCTCCTCGATGGGTCTGAGTCTGGGTATGAAGATCGACGAGCACGGGAACGCCGTGCCCGGGCCGACTTCGAACCAGGTGCTGCCCGCTTCGGCGTACGGCGACAACGATTTATAGGAACCAGCAGCCAGTGGCCGGTTGCCAGTTGCCAGAAACAAAGCTCTAGTTTGCTGGCTCTGCATTCCGGCTGCTGTCTGTCGACCGACAAGCCACTAGCAACCGACTACTGGGGTTTAGACATGCGTCACAAAGTTGCAGGATACAAGTTAGGACGAACCACATCGCATCGGCGCGCCATGCTGCGCAACATGGTCACTTCGATCATCATGGAAGAACGCATTGAGACGACCGTGATTAAGGCGAAGGCGGTGCGTCCGCAGGTCGAGAAGATGATCACGCTCGGCAAGAAGGGCGATCTGGCGGCGCGGCGGCGGGCGGCGGCCTATTTGATGACGGATGAAGCCGTCCGCAAACTTTTCGATACCGTGGCTCCGCGCTTCGGGGACCGCAAGGGCGGCTATCTACGGATCGTTCGCACCGCTTGGCGGAAGGGCGACGGCGCCGAAAAGGCGTTCATCGAACTGCTGGGCAGCGAGCAGGTGCTCGATGAAAAGCGCCAGAAGCGCGCCGAAGTCCGAGCCAAGCGTGCCGAGGAAAACCGCAAGGCGATGGAAAACGCCGATGCCGAAGCGCAGGCGCAGGCGGACCGCGGCGCTGAAGCGGCCGAGGGTGGAGAAAAGAAAGAGTAGTTCACCGCGGGCTCAAGTTTTTCGCCCAAATAATTTCAGAATGCAAAATGGGGAACGCCCGGCTCCCCGTGCCGCCAGCAAAGCGACATTGTAAGTAGTAGTGAACTAACTATTGGTGGGCGGCCACTGGATTGTAACTTCGGTCCAGAGCCCGCTTTCTGCTTCTATCCAGCAATCCGCAAACGAGACTCGGGTTTGGCTCACCAGAATTTGAACCAATGGGTCAGAGCGGGTAGCTACTCCGTTTGCCTCTGATTAGAACGGGAAGGTGCTGGTCCTTGCGCGCATGCAAGAGCAGGTGAGAGAACGTTTCTATTCACTTCAGGATGACCCTCATCAGGGGTGCGGTTGAAAATCTCAGCGGCTGGTGTCAACGGCAGACAGAATATCCAACGGCTCAGGGCGATCGGTGTAGTCTTCGTTCGCGGAGGCGAACAGGATGGTGCTGTTGAAGAGCAGTTGCCAGTGGTCAGTTGCCAGTAAAATCCCAACCAGATCTGGCCACTGGCCACTGCCTTCACATTCCCGGAAACTTCATCCCTGCCATTCTCCGCGCGAAGCTGGGCTTGCCCATCTGCTTGAACATTTTTTTCATCTGGGCGTACTGGCGGAGCAGGTTGTTGACTTCCTGCACGCTGGTGCCGGAGCCGCGGGCAATGCGCTTGCGGCGGCTGCCGTTGATGGCTTCGTGATGGTTGCGCTCGTATCCGGTCATGGAATTGATGATGGCCTCGACGCGATTGATCTGTTTTTCGTCAACCTTGTCGGCGGCTTTTTGCAGGCCGGAAAACGCGCCGACACTGGGCAGCATGCCCATGAGGCTTTGCAGCGATCCCATTTTGCGAACTTGCCGCAACTGGTCGCGGAAATCTTCGAGCGAAAAGCCGCCGCCGGTGAGGGCTTTGGTGGCAAGTTCATTGGCTTTCTTCTTGTCGATTTGCGACTCGGCTTTTTCGATGAGCGAGAGGATGTCGCCCATGCCGAGAATGCGCGAGACGATGCGGTCGGGGTGGAAGGGCTCGAGCGCGTCGTATTTTTCGCCGATGCCGATGAACTTGATGGGCTGGCCGGTGACCTGGCGGATGGAGATCGCCGCGCCGCCGCGGGCGTCGCCGTCCATTTTGGTGAGGATGACGCCGGTGAGCGTAAGCTTCTTGTGGAATTCGTCGGCCGAGCGGACGGCGTCCTGTCCGGTCATCGAATCGGCGACGAATAAAATTTCCTGCGGATTGAGCAGGCGCTTGAGCGACTGCATCTCCTCCATGAGCTGGTCGTCGATGTGGAGACGCCCGGCGGTGTCGACGATGAGCACGTCGCAGCCAGTGTTGATCGCTTCGCGGCGCGCTTCCTTGGCCAGGCGCTCGACGGTCGCGGTGTTTGCTTCGCCGACCTCGCCTTCGTAGAGGTTGGCCTTGATCGCCGCTGCGACGACTTTGAGTTGCTCGCGTGCGGCGGGGCGGTAGACGTCAACCGAGACGAGCAGCGGGCGGTGTCCGCCATTCTTCAGCCAGTTGGCAAGCTTGCCGGAGGTCGTGGTCTTGCCGGAGCCTTGCAGCCCGGCCATGAGCACGACGGTCGGCGGTTGCGAAGCGAACTTTAGCTTGGCCGTGTCTTTGCCAAGAGTCGCGACCAGTTCGTCGCGGACGATCTTGATGACTTGCTCGCCGGGCGAAAGCGCGGTCAGCACTTCCTGGCCGACGGCCTTGGCCTGGATGCGGTCGATGAGCTCTTTGACGACTTTGAAATTCACGTCGGCTTCAAGCAAGGCCAGACGGATCTGTTTCATCGCCTCGGCGATGTTCTCTTCGGTCAGGACGGCTTGTCCGCGGAGAGACTTGAAGGCGCGCTGGAGTTTTTCCTGGAGATTCTCGAACATAGGTTTACAGCCTATTTTAGCAGCCGCATGCAGCTGGCATTCAGCGACTAGTGTATGCTTGAAACCGCTGCTCGATTTCTGGCATCTTTACTATCAGGGCGTCTTGATCTAATAGAGAGGAAAGGACATGGCTTCTCAAGCCCCCGCCAAATTCAGAATCGACGTTGACATTCACGACCTCTTAATGGATTCCGCCTCTTCCGGACCAAAGTCAGCCGACGCCCGGGGCGCAACATTACCGGAACCTGTTTTCCCCCAGTATCCGGAGTTGCTCAAAGATCCCGGCCCTGAAGTACCACCCGAAACGCGCGACTGGACCTATGAGCTAGTCTGGCGCAAAGTCCGGGGCTGGCTTCTCCCTTACATGCGATCGCGGGTGATGCCCGGCGAGTTCCATCCGATCACCGCCTATCTCTTCCTCGATTACAAATGCAATCTCGACTGCTGGTACTGCTGGGCCTTCAACAACCAAGTGAAGGGTATGACCGAGGATGTCGCCAGGCGCTCCATCGATTGGCTGCATGATCATGGCTGCCGCGTGCTCGCGCTGATGGGCGGTGAGCCGCTGCTGCGCCCGCAAGTCGCGCACAAAGTCGTCGCCTACGCAGCGAAGAAAGGGTTCTGGATCTATATCGGCACCAATGGCCGCCTGCTGCGTCCCGAAGTCGCTGACCGCCTCGGCGATGCTGGCGTTGCCGTCTTCAACTTTGCGCTGGACGCATGGGACGAAAAGCCCGGCTTGCCAAAGGCACTGGTTCCCGGCCAGAAGAACCTTGAATACGTCATCCGCAAGCAGTACGTCTACGGCTACATGGTGTTCCTCAACATCAACATCTGCCGCAACAATCATGAGGACGTCCGGAAGCTTACCGAATACGCGCGCGCGCACCGCCTCGCCACCGACTACCACATCAATGAGACGCCCATGCTCGAGCAGGACGAGCACTTCAAGCATTTGAATGAGAACCCAACCTACATCCGGCCTGAGGATTGGTGTTCGGTCGATGCGCTCATTGACTGGATCATCGAGAAGAACAAAGCCGGGTACCAAATGGTGAACTCGGTCCATCGTCTGCAGGAGATGAAGGCCTTTGTCCGCATGTCCTCAGGGCTCGACCTGAAGAAATACGGATGGTGTGGCGATGGCACGGGCACGAACGGCAACGTCGCCGCAATGCTCGCGCAGACGCCGGGCATTGTGCAAGACGCCAGCGGTGAAGTGCATTTCACGGACTGGAACTGCCGCGCCGGCCAGAACAACGTTATCATCCGGACCGACGGCACGGTCGCTCCATGTTTTCCCATGTATCCTTCGACGTTCGACTGGGGAATCATCGACAACCCAAGGTTCGACCAGCAACAGCTCAAGGAGATGAAACACACCTGTCAGCGGCATTGCTTCTCCACTCTCAATCACAACCTTGGCTACTGTTATAACGACGCCCGCGTCATCAAGTGGTTGTGGAAACAGGTGGTCACCAACCGCATGAAGGGAGGGGCAAAAAGTTTCGAGGACTGATCGCGCATAGTCTGCCGCACGAGGCATGCGGAAACCCCGATAACAGTTGTCTTGCCCTACGGCCAAGCCCCCTCGGACTCGCGTTTTGCCATGGCCCCGATCGCAATCACCCAACCTTGGGGCGCGCCATTTCAAAGCGCTGCGTGGTGCGCGTGTACTGCATGCCGCCCATGCGCCCGATCAGATCCAGCGAGTTCCGGTCGAGGCGGCCTTCTTTTATGTGCTGCTCGTTGATGTGAATCGAGACAATTTCACCAATCACCAGGCTGCCGCCCTCGGGGGCGGGATTGAAGTCGAGAATCTGATGCAGCTTGCACTCAAAGCTGACGGGAGACTCCGCCACGCGGCGCGGCCGCACGAGTTTCGAAGGCGCCGAGGCGAGTTTCGCAACTTCGAATTCATTGATGGCCGCGTCATATTCGCCGCTGGTCAGGTTCATGGCCTCGGCCAGTTCGTAGGTGACGATGTTGATCACGAATTCTCCAGTCTCGCGAATATTCCGCAGTGTGTCTTTCGGTTCCCCAGCAGGCGCTGCCGTGGGCTCTGCTGCCACTGCTCCCGATTTCTTCGGCGAGCGCATCGCCGGCGCAAACGCCAACAGCGGAGGCTTGGCGCATACCGCGTTGAAAAACGAAAAGGGCGCCAGGTTGGGTTGTCCGGAAGCGCTGAGGCTCGAGACCCACGCGATCGGCCGCGGCCCCACGGCGCTGATCAGAATGTTATAGATTTCACGGTGCGCAAGTTGAGAAGGAATGACGTCCATAGCTTCGAGTATATCGTTTGCGCTTTTTCGGTACTCGGTCAGCCCGTCCCGGCAAATACTTCTTTTGCGGCGACCACCGTGTTGCAGTGAATCGTGATTGTGTCTTCGAGCTTCAGGGCGTAGCCGCCGGCGAGTGTGACCATCACGGGGATGCGCTCGGCCTTGGCGATTTGGAACACGAGAGCATCTCGCTCCTTCAATCCTTCAATCGTCAACGCCAATCCGCCGAGCTGATCTTCGCAATAAGGATCGGCCCCGGCGAGGTAACAGATAAGTTCCGGCTTGAACATGCTCAATCCCAAACTAAGCGCGTCGCCGAGGCACGCCAGATATTCGCCGTCGCCGATCCCGTCGGGCAAATTCAAGTCAAGCGACGAACGGGGCTTAAACGCCGGGTAGTTGTTTTGCTGATGGAGCGAGATGGTGAAGACATCCCCGGCGTGGGCGCTGAACGGACTTGTCCCGTGCGGGGCCGGGTGCGCGGTGTGGTGCGCGGGATTGAGAACCGAAGCAGACGTCGAGGGCGGCGGATCGCTGGGGGCGGCAAAAATCACGGCGGTGCCATTGCCCTGATGGACGTCGCAATCGACGGTCATCGCGGTGTGAATCTGGCCGTCCCGCTGCATGCGGCGGATGGCGATGGCCACGTCGTGGATCAGACAGAAGCCCTCACCGTGATCAGGGAACGCGTGATGGAATCCTCCGCCGATGCTGATGGCCACGCCGTCGTTGAGGGCATGATCGGCGGCCAGCATGGAGCCGCCCGCGGCGAGCCAGAAGGCGCGCACTAACTCCGGCGAGTACGGGACCTCGAGCTCTAACTCTTCGCGCGCGCTGAGCGTGCCCGTCTTCAATTTCTCGACGTACTGCGGAGTGTGCACGAGCAGCACGTCCTGGTCGGTGGCCGGACGAGGAGTAACAAAATCGGAAGGCGCCGCGATTCCGGACGCGAGCAGCCGGTCATGAATACGCTTGTATTTTTCGGCGGGGAAAACATGGGAGCCGATGGGCAGGTAATAGTCGTCGCTGTAAACGAGCTTAAAGGGCAGCATTCAGCACTCAGCATTCAGCACTCAGCCAGTCGAGGGCCGAAAACTTCATATCATACGCGATTGGCCGGGATTTGGAAGAACGTCGTTCGCTGTTCGCGGCGCGATCATCACGCTTGGCTTCGAATCCGCTATCTGAGCTTTGGAGTTGGGTCTGGCTTCTAAAATTCTTGGCCACAGGGGGCACAGAGGAACACAGGGAAATTTCTTCTTCAACCGACTATCAAGTTGATCCTGAAACAAGCGTTTCCCCTGTGTCCCCTGTGCTGCCTGAGGTTAACAACTGTTAAACTTGGCCAGTTGGCCGCCAAAAAGAAATCGCCGCCGCAAGCGAGTGCCGCGCCTGCGCCTCTGCCCGCTTCCGCTGATGGCAAGGGCCGGATTTTCCTGATCGATACCATGTCGTTCATTTTTCGCGCCTATCACGCGATGGCGCGGCAGCGGCCGATGTCCACGAAGACAGGGGTTCCGACGGCGGCGACGTATGTTTTCGTCAACATGCTGCGCAAGCTGCGCGACGATTTTTCGCCAGAGTATCTGGCGGCGGTGTTCGATGTGGGCGCGCCGACGGTCCGTAATCAGCAGGCGGAAGCGATCACGACGATCCGCAAGTTCGACATCAAGACGCAGACGTTCAAAGAAGCGGAATATGGCGGCTACAAGGCGAACCGCGCCGAGATGCCTGGGGACCTGGCGCAGCAGATTCCGTACATTCGGCGGGCGCTGGAGGGATATCGCATCCCGATTTTGGAGCTCGAAGGTTACGAAGCCGACGATGTGATTGGAACGCTGGCACGGAAAGCGGCGGCGGAATCGTATCCCGTGTTTGTGGTGTCGAGCGACAAAGACATGTTGCAGTTGGTGAACGACAAGGTGCAGGTACTGAATCCGCCGAAGGACAACCTGATTTGCGATGCGGCGAAGGTTGAGGAAATTCTCGGAGTGCCTCCGTCGAAAGTGGTGGATGTGATGGCGCTGCGCGGCGACGCGGTGGACAACATTCCGGGGGCGCCGGGGATCGGCGACAAGGGGTCGGTGGAACTCATTCAGCGCTTTGGGAGCGTGGAACAAGCGCTGGAACGTGCGGCTGAGGTGGAGAAGAAGACGTACCGGGAATCGCTGCAGAACAATCGCGACAACATCCTGTACAGCAAACAGCTAGTGACAATCGATACCGGCGTGGCGGTCGAGCTGGATGTTGCCGCGATGAAAGTGGGCGAACCGGAAGTTGAAGCTCTGCGCGCGCTGTTTGCCGAGCTCGAATTCACTTCCTTGTTGAAAGAACTGCTTCCCGTGGTTGAAGTGAAAGAGGGCGACTACCGGGAGATCAAGACGAAGGCTGAATTCGAGGATTATTTGAGAGGCTTGGGCGAGAACGCGGCGCTCGCGCTGGCAATCCCGACCGGGCACAGGGAGGCGATGGAAGCGGAAGACGAGGAGTCGCTGCCTGCACAGACGGGGTTTCTCAGTTTGCAGTCCGGGGATGCGGAGGATCAGAGTGCCGGAGGCGTACAGCGCATTGCCGTTTCGAATGCGCCAGGGGCTGGGGCGATGGTCGCGCTGGAAGACAGGGCGCTGGTCGATCGAGTGAAGAGCGTGCTCGAAGATGCCGCTGTGCCGAAGACGGTTCACGATCTCAAATCTGCACTCCACCAATTTTCCGAGCAGGGAATTGCGCTGGCCGGAGTGAGGCATGATCCGATGCTGTATTCCTACCTGCTCGATCCGACCTACTCGTCGCATTCGTTGCCGGAGGTTGCGCTGCGGAGATTCAATGTGAAGCTGAGTGGCAACCTGGCGGAGGCGGCGGATGTAACGGGCAGGTTGGCGAGCGCGCTCCGCAAAGAAATCGACGACCAGGGACTGACCTCGGTGTACGAGGAGATCGATGCGCCGCTGGTGCCCGTGCTGGCGCGCATGGAAGACGCGGGAGTGAAGATTGATCCGGCGGTGCTGGGACAGATGTCGGTGAAGTTGCAGCGCGAGGCCGAAGCCAAGGCGCGGGACATCTATGAGCGTTGTGGCATGGAGTTCAACATCAACTCGCCGAAGCAACTGGGCGATGTGCTGTTCAACAAGCTGGCTCTGCCGATGCCGTCGAA
>Ga0074046_10004639_pt1 | contig 11140 bp, 10 predicted proteins | sample BogForMeECP23OM3_FD_94441 | JGI IMG/M metagenome (GOLD analysis project Ga0074046, IMG submission 94441) | Bog forest soil microbial communities from Calvert Island, British Columbia, Canada - Bog Forest MetaG ECP23OM3 | ecosystem: Environmental > Terrestrial > Soil > Wetlands ...
AAGACAGGCATAGCCCACACATCGGGACGGCCCTCAAAGGGTGCCGAGCAAAGTGGCACTTCATGTTTTAAAGTGCCACGCAGCGCCGCGCAGCGTGCACTTGACGCCCGACGCGCGTCATTTCATGATGTGCGAGTTCAGCGGGCTTGCCTTCAAACGAACCCGCTTAGGCAAGGCCCGTGCCGGATGGCTCCGGATCTGCCTAGCATTCCTCACGGGACGGGGAATTTTTTTTGGTCTCTTTCCATTTTTCACTTATTATAGTCTATCATACGAGGATGCAGAGTTTCCTGCAAATACAGGCCAAATACAGGGAATTACCGGCGTTGATGAATCCGGGGGCAATGGTCAAGAGCCGGAAGCTTTTTACTCGTGGCCATCCGGAAACACCGGGACAATTTCCACGCCCCGCGAGGTTTCTGTTCGGAAAGGAGGGATTTTTCGTACTGGCAAGGAAATCAAGGGCTTGTGCGGAGGCGTACATGGGTACCGCCTCGCAGAGCGTCGAGATCGGCGATCGAGCCCGCCGAAGCCTCTGCGGCCACCGCCGAAGGCAGTGGCCAAGTCGGCCGGCGGTCCCACCGCCCCAGGGCGGAAAAGGACCTTTTCCGGACGGAAACTGGATCGCTCGCCTCAATTTATTGGCCGTGTTGGACGTGATTTGGGAATTGAACGTCCTGATCGGCGCTGGCAAGGGCTGCGGAATTGAGCGGGTGCGCTTCGGGTCGGCCCCGTGTTTCACCCGTTCGTTCTATGAAGTGCCGGTTTAACCGTGTCCATCTGCGCGCCTTGGAAAGTTGTGGGACGTTTGAACCGGCCGGGCTCAAATCGAGCCGGAATGGTTATGCACAACGATCAGGGCCGGCGGTGTCTGCGATACGCCGCCATAGCACCCCATGGTCGTTCTGCATCTAATTATGGTAAACTGCGACATTGAATTGGTATGTCTTCGACATGCCTTTCTTTGCTGCTGAGCTGGACTTTGTTAAGTCTATCCCAGTAGGCCAATGCACGCCACGCAGACGCCGCCCTGAGTTTTAATGTTCAAGTTTTGAGGTTTAAATGCGATGACGCTTTCAAAGAAAAGGCCGGCCGGTTGAAAATCAACAGGAAGAACCGGCCGGCCATCTCTCGATGTGAACTCTCACTTACAACCGGGCAATTGGCTGAAAAAGTCGTTGCCTTTGTCATCGACGAGGATGAAAGCCGGGAAGTCCTCTACTTCGATCTTCCAGATGGCTTCCATACCCAGTTCGGGGTACTCCAGCACTTCGACTTTCTTGATGTTGTCCTGGGCCAGGATAGCAGCAGCCCCACCGATCGAGCCAAGATAAAAGCCGCCGTGTTTCTTGCAGGCGTCGGTCACCTGTTTTGTGCGGTTACCCTTGGCGATCATGACCAGCGAGCCGCCATGAGACTGGAACAGGTCCACATAGGAATCCATGCGGCCGGCGGTTGTCGGGCCGAATGAGCCGGAAGGCATCCCCCTGGGGGTTTTGGCCGGGCCCGCGTAATAGATCGGATGATCTTTCAGATACTGAGGCAGACCCTCGCCCCTGTCGATTCTCTCCTTGAGTTTGGCATGCGCGATATCTCTGCCCACGACTATCGTTCCGGTCAGAGAGAGTTGAGTCTTGACCGGGTACTTCGACAGCTCGGCCAGGATTTCTTTCATCGGCTTGTTGAGATCGATCTTCATAACGCCATGGTCATGTTTTCCACGGTATTTTGCGGGTATGTATTTTTCCGGATGCGCATCGAGTTCCTCGATCCAGATGCCGTCCTTGTTGATTTTAGCCTTGATGTTCCTGTCCGCCGAACATGAAACTCCCATTGCGACCGGACACGATGCGCCGTGGCGCGGCAGCCGTATGATTCTTACGTCCAGGGCAAAGTACTTTCCACCGTACTGAGCGCCGTACCCGGATTTACAGGCAGCCTTGAAGACTTTTTCCTCCATTTCCAAATCCCGGAATGCCTGGCCTCCATCGTTTCCGGTGGTGGGCAGGTCGTCGAGATAACCGGTCGTCGCAAGCTTTACCGTCTTAAGACAGGCCTCAGCCGATGTGCCGCCGATCACGAAGGCAATGTGATAGGGTGGGCATGCGGCCGTACCAAGAGTCATCATCTTTTCCACCAGGAACTTCTCGAGGTTCGCCGGGTTCAAGAGCGCCTTGGTTTCCTGGTAAAGCATATTCTTGTTGGCCGAACCACCACCTTTGGCTACGAACAGGAACTTGTATTCCGCCCCGTCGGTCGCGTAGATGTCGATCTGAGCCGGAAGATTGCTGCCTGAATTTTTCTCTTCGTACATGGTCAGAGGCACGGTTTGAGAGTAACGCAGGTTTTCTTCCGTGTAGGTTTTGTAGACTCCCCTGGAAAGATATTCCTCGTCTTTTACGCCGGTCCAGATCTGCTGGCCCCTTTTGGCGACAATCGTGGCGGTCCCGGTATCCTGGCACAGCGGCAGGACAAACTTGGCGGATACTTCCGCATTCTGAAGGAGTGCAGTGGCTACGCCACGGTCATTCGGAGAGGATTCGGTATCTTCAAGGATTGCAGCCCACTTTTCGAGCTGTTTGGGACGAAGCAGAAAGGAAACCTCACGCATTGCCTGATTTGCGAGGTATTCGAGTCCTTCGGGCTCCACCTTAAGAATCTGTTTCCCTTCAAAGTTTGCAACTGAAATATAACCTTTGGCCAGCAGTTTGTACTTTGTGTCATCTTTCCCAAGAGGAAAGGGGTCCTGGTAACTGAATTCGGGCATTTTCAACTCCTTGTGCAGCAGCAGGTTAAATGAACGCGTGTTAAATTGGAAAAACTTTCACATGCCTTAAGCCATATCATATTAAAAAAAAAGATTTTGTCGAGCATTGAATTACACCAGCAACATCGGTCAGCAGCCGCAAGGGGCTAAAATAGCGTCCAGGTTCAGTTCACGAGGTCAGTGAAAGAGATCGTATTGAGGAAGCTGAAAGAGCTCACGTATGAACATAACGAGCGTATCCGGCAAATACCTTCCCCAGAGCTTTATCGGAACGCCCTTAATCTCAGTCGAGGGACCAAGTCCCACGGCAAACAGGTATTCGAGAAGAAATTCGACGTTTGTGGGAATATATCCTTTGTAGGGTTTAAAGTCTCTCTGAGAGATTATCCTCTCTTCGTGGATGCTGTTTCCCAGCTCGGATTCCACCATTGCTTCCGGTGTCGACAGGATCAGTTCGACTTTGATTCGCGCCTCCGCGTTTTCCACGAGGGGTTCAATCCCCTTCTTCAGCTCGGATGCCGAAATACCGCGATTCACATATTTTTCCCAGCTTTTCGAATCCCGATATTTTCTGCAAACTTCTTCAGGGTCCCACGGAATATCAAGAATCAGGCTGGAAGCTTCATAACTCCCGTAAAAACTCTCTCGCTCCCCAACGCCGATAGAACGATCGCTCCTGAGGGCTGCTTCGATCTTTGCCAGTTGTTCCTCAGTCCCCAGGATTTTGACCCCTCCAATATCGTCTATCGTAACCGAAGACCGGTCAAATCGGATGGTGCCCTGACGGAAACTGTCGGCAATGCTTTCCTCAGCCTCAATAAATTCTCGATCCATCTGCTCCTGGGGAGTAATCAACTGATCGAGCGGAATACCGGACTTTTTAGCGCGGGCGCCCGCCATCGCCAGGGCTTTATCCTGAACCGTCTGAAAAATCCAGTTGGCAATCCGCCTATTGGCCTTTTCGGCGATTCTTTTAGCCCGTTTGATTCTGTATGCGGCAATGAGCCGGCCGCCATCATCGATGCAAAGGACCCCGTTGACAGGGGTTTGATAATAGAAGTATTCAGGATTTTGCCGATAGCACCCGAACAGATATGCCATCCTCGGACTGATCTCGCCGGTAATGTGACACAGCGCGTCCCTCAGCTCTCCCTTCGACCGGATGCGCTCCTTGCGAAACTCCCCGCAATAGAGCTTCCCGACAATTTCCCCGATCACCGTTTCAAGAGTCTCGCCCAGGACATACCCGTCGCAGATAAATATCCGCGTAAGCAGCATAGCGTCCAAAGGTTCCGGCCTTCCACAAAGCCAGCGCTCGACAATGCGGAGCAACTCATCCCGGTGAATGAAGGAAGTCAGGTACATTCTTGCCGCTTCTTCTCTGATTACTGATTGTGAAAGGATTCCATCATAGCACGTTTCGAAGAAAAGTGGCATGCCGGGGACGCAAGTCGGATGTGGAAAGGGTTCGCGTGGTGTCGAGGCCGGTTCTTTTCAAATTCGCGGTTTCCGATAGGCGATATCCATTTGATTCTCCATATTTTGAGTCAATCCCGGATTTTGGACGGCAGATTTTTCAGGAAGCCTTGTAGATTTGACAGAAACCCGCTATATATCAGCATCGTACAAGTTGATCTCCTACTCCTGACTTTCTCCATTATCCTCCTCGCATCTTTGTGCGCAAAACAGGCCAAGTTTCTCCATACGGAGACGTTGATGGGTAAAATAACAGTAACTTTCCTGCCGGAATCCACTCGCACCGAGGCGAATTCAGGCGAAAAGCTGCTCGATGTCGCATCCTATGCGGGCATAGACATCAGTAACCTTTGCGGGGGCCAGGGCGTTTGCGGCAGATGCCGCGTCCAGATCAAACGAGGCAGGTTAAATCTGACCAGCAAAGTCATCGGAAAGCTGAGCCGCAAAGAAATCGAACAGGGTTTTACTCTTGCCTGCCAGGCGGAACTCGCAGAAGATGACGTTGAGGTTCGGATTCCACCTGAGTCGCGAAGCGATATTCAAATCCAGATTTCGGATTACATCGTTTCCTTCGATGAACCGACTCACTTGCACGGCCCGGATTACGGTCCCGTGCCGATAGTCAGGCCCCTCTGTGAGAAATATTATCTCGAACTGTCACCACCGACAATTGACGACAGCCTTTCTGATCTGGACCGTGTTTACCGGGGACTTAGGAAGAAAATCCCGGAATATCCTTACATTCAGGCGCATTTTGCATGCCTGTGGGGTCTGGCCGGCCTGCTGCGCGCAAATAAATGGAAAATAACGGCAACTGTCCATTTCCGTGACTCCGACTGCCCGATGATCCGCGAAATTGAAGGCGGCAATACCACCTCAAGGAATATGGGTGTCGCTATTGACGTGGGAACCACCACTATAGCTGCCCAACTGATCGATTTGCGCACCGGAGCGATCCTTGGCGTGCAGGCCAGCCATAATTCCCAGGCGCGCTATGGAGAAGATGTCATATCACGAATGATTTTCGCCTGTACCCAGGCCGGTTTGGGGCCTCTGACCGAGGCCGTAACTTTTACGATCAACGCACTTATTGATTCACTGCTCAGGAAGAACGGTATCAAGCAAAATGATATCACTAGCCTTGTGGCTGCCGGAAATACGGTTATGAGCCATTTGCTTCTCGGCCTTGAGCCGTGCAACATCCGTATTGCTCCTTATATCCCCTCTGCTACACGGTTTCCCCAGTTCCAGGCCGCAGAAGTCGGATTAAAGGCCCATCCCAAGGCCCTTTTGCATTGTATGCCCTGCGTCAGCAGCTATGTTGGCGGCGATATCACGGCAGGCGTTTACGCCTGCGGAATGCACGATCATCATGAAATTAGCGCCCTCATCGACGTCGGAACGAACGGAGAAATTGTAATCGGAAATAACGAATGGCTCGTGTGCTGCTCGTCTTCAGCAGGTCCGGCATTCGAAGGCGGAGGGATCAAATGCGGTACCAAGGCTATCATGGGAGCTATTGAGAAGATCACTATAGATGGGGATAGCGTTCATTACGAAACCATAGGAGAACAAAAACCCATCGGGGTTTGCGGTTCGGCAATAATCGACGGAATTGCCGAACTTCTCTCCACCGGCATAATAGACCAAAGCGGAAGGTTCACGATTCTGGATAATCCCAGGGTACGGATGGTCGATGACGTTCCCGAATTCATTGTCGCCCAAGCCGGGGAAACGGCCACAGGAGAGCCGATCGTAATCACCGAGGATGACATCAGCAATCTGATCAAGAGCAAGGGCGCCGTACTCGCCGCTGTGCGGGTGCTGCTCAAAACCCTGGACATGGATTTCACGGATCTTGAGAAAATCTATGTCGCGGGAGGGTTTGGCGCTCACCTCGATATAGAAAAGGCGATCTTCATCGGTCTTTTGCCCGATGTCCCGAAAGAGCGAATCCGGTTTATCGGAAACAGCTCCCTTGCCGGGGCCAGGCTTGCTCTACTCTCCACTCATGCTTTTCACAGGGCCGAAGAGATCGCAAACCGCATGACTTACATAGAATTGAGCGTACATCCCGAATTCATGAACGAGTTCATAGCCGCGCTCTTTCTGCCTCATACGGACGTGGAGCTTTTCCCCACCGTCACGGAGTCCCTGAGGCGAAAGCAGAACGAATTTAAGGCCGCCGGAACGCCTTTCGATTCGGCAGTCGGCGATGACTAACCGGTGATGGCTATGGCCGCTCTACTTCTCATGTTGCGCTTTTTGTTGCTCGTTTCGATCTGTGTATCGCTGGCCACCTACTCTTTTTTCTGGTACGAAAACGCGTGGAGCGCTCGATTTTCGCTGGATCGTGGCGCAAAACTGAGATTGATGGTCCTTCGAGGTTTGCTCTCCTCCATCGTAAGCATAACCCTTATAATGGTTTTCTATCCTTTGGGCCTGTTTCGACGCTTTTGGGACCCGAAGGATATCTGTGCCGCAGGACCCGTGATTATCCTCACACACGGACTTTATCATAATGCAAGCGCATGGCTGCTTTTTAGAAGCCGTTTGCGAAAGGCCGGCTTCAAAAACGTTTTCGTCGTGAATTACGGGAGTTTTTTTACCTCTTTTGAGAAAATTTTACAAAAATTCGAAAAATTCGTCACCGGTGCGAGAAAGGCGGTCCCGGACCAGCCGGTATACCTGATAGGCCACAGTCTTGGAGGGCTTTTGTCCAGGGTGTATGCGGAAAGAGCGAGAGACGGAGCCATCCCCGCTGCCGTAATTACGATGGGAAGCCCGCACCAGGGATCCAAAGTCGCAGCTTTTGGCCCTGGGAAGTTGGCAAAAAGCCTGCTCTACCGTGGACCTCTTTTTACTGAACTTGAACGTGGACCGCCCCGGCTACCGTGTAACGGGATCGCCCTCTTTTCACCAGTCGACAATATGGTGCTTCCGTCTGAAGCCATGAAAGCTCCCTACCCAGGGTGGGTCTATTATGAAACGGACCCACTGAGCCATGCTGCAATGCTCTATTCAAAATCCGTTGCAAAAAAGGTCATCGAAATCCTGCATGGCAAAGAGATCGCGTAATGAACGGAGAGAGAGGGGAATCTTCGGCGAGATTTTAGATTATCCGCGTTTTCGGGGCGCCGTTGTAAGGGACGAGCGGGGAAACGCTATCTTCCCGCATTACGACGCCGAAAGACTCGCAGGGACGGAAAAAATCGTAGGCTAAGATCAGGCGGCTACCCGCGGCACCCTTGCCATAGCGACGGATCACGTTCCAAGCATTTTCAAGGATCAAATGATGCTTGAATGCTGAATGGATTGCAAATACGCAACTGATGGTCGATCAACAGGCCGTCCTGCATATCCTTGGAGTACAAGGTTTCGCATCCTCCGAGAAGAGCGGCGGCCACGATCATTGCATCGCACACGCTCGACCCGTACCGTTCGGCGACAAGCCTCCCCCTGTCATGGGTTTCGATGGTCAACGGAGCAGTCGGACATATCGACCGAATCAGCGCTAACACTTCGTTGATTTCCATCCATGACATGGCGAGTTTACGACGCGCCACGTTGGCCGTCTCGTTTAATACCTGTACTGGATATACATTACGTAAAATGTATATCATTTATTGCGCGAGGGCCAACTCAGAAACGAAAAATTGGTTATCAAGGCCTGGCTAATCAAGCGCGCCAGGATCAAGCCGACCGGCGGGACTTTTTTGGGGAGCCGGAAGCGACCACCCCTTAATCGGCGTAACGTTTGGCTCGCATGCATCTCCTAGAGGCTTTCTGCCCCGGCATCCCTTCCTCCCCCGTCCTGAATTTCCCGAAAAATTGCTGTTCCCCCGTCTTTTTTCAAATTTAATTGTTAAATTTGTGTTACGCAAAGCTCGGGTCTTCGCCGATATTCATATTTAGGAGCCCTTCATAGAGTTGACTTACCACGCGCCCATATGCTAATAGACCCGCAATTTTTATATCGGAGGAAAACTGCTTTGGAATCGAGTGCCGCAGAATCTCCTGCCCTGGTGCAGGAATTCGTTGTCGCCAACAGACTTGGAATCCACGCGCGCGTTGCGGCGCAAATAGTCAGAGTTGCCGGCCGGTTTGAATCGGAAATACTCATCACCAAATGCGGGATTGCCGTTAGCGGCAAAAGCATACTGGATCTAATGACCCTCATCTGCCCTCATGGAAGCAAAATCCTCATCTCCGCAAAAGGTCCGGACGCAGCCGAAGCCCTCAATGCCCTGGCTGCCCTTTTTCAGGCCAAATTCGGCGAACCCTGAAGGCTCTTCCATCCACCGCAAAAATGGACTAAGAAGAAGATAATTTAGGGCTTATCCTTTTTTCAGAAAGACCTGCTTATTGATGAACGACCATTCCTCATTGACTATTAAGGGGATCGGGGCGGCGCCGGGAATCGCGATCGGCAAGGCGTACCTGCTGGAACGGGGCCGAATCCACGTTCCCCGTTATAGGCTTTCCGGCGATGCGGCTGTCGCTGATGAATGCAGGCGATTCGAAGAAGCAGTCGCCAAAGCCGAATCCGATCTGGAGGCGATAAAAAAGAGTATCAGGTCCGAATTCAGAGAACACGCACGACTGCTCGAAGTGCAGCTGATGATTCTAAGGGACCCGGCAATCTACGACGAATCCCTGCGCTATATCAAGAAGGAGCGTTCGAACGCAGAGCTTGCCGTTATAAAGTCGCTCCGGAAAGCAAGAGAACTTTTCAGCGGCCTTAATGATGAATACGCAAGGAGCAGAATAGCCGACGTGAATGCGGCCGGAGACCGGGTCATCCGGATTCTGGCGGGGCAGAGCCACGCCAACCTGGGAGATATTCGCGAACGGGCCATCATTATAGCTCACGATCTTTCACCCGCCGACGCCATCCAGTTGCAGGTGGGGCGGACGCTGGGCATAGTTACCGAAATCGGGGGAAGCACTTCCCATACTTCGATTGTTGCGCGCTCGCTAAGCATCCCGGCGGTCGTAGGGGCCGAAGCCGCCGCCCGTCTCATTTCGATGGGTGACATTCTCATCGTCGACGGTGGGACAGGAACAATAATAATCAATCCCAGCGAGAGAGATTTAAGATTCTATTACGAACGTCAGGAAGAATTGGAAGCCTATGTCAAACAGATAACCCGGCATGCTCATTTGCCCGCTGAAACCCGTGACGGTCACAGGGTCGGCGCTGAGGCGAATATCGAGGTCGTCGAAGAAGTCGTTGCGGCCAAAGACAATGGCGCCGAAGCCATCGGCCTGTACAGGACGGAATTCTTCTTCATGAACCGCGTGGAATTCCCGGATGAGGAGGCTCTGTACAGAGATTACCGCGATTTATCGGAGCTGATGGCGCCTTGCCCGGTCACGATCCGAACCCTCGATCTCGGTGCCGAGAAACTCACCTCCTGGTTCCCCAGACTGGAGGAAACAAACCCCGCGCTTGGACTCCGCTCAATACGCCTCTGCCTGCACTACAAGGAATTATTCAAGAACCAGCTCCGGGCTATTCTGCGAGCCAGCGCAATCGCCGGCAACATCCGGCTGATGTTGCCCATGGTCTCGGGCGTCGGAGAGATTTTTCAGACTAAACGCATTTTAAAAGAGGTTCAGACGGAGCTGTCCAGAAAACGAATCCCCTTCGATCAAAATATGCCCTTCGGAGCAATGATAGAAGTCCCCTCCGCCGTCGCCGTAGCGGATCTGCTGGCCCCCGAGGTAGATTTTTTCAGCATCGGAACCAATGACCTCATCCAGTACACCATTGGAATTGACCGATCAAACGAGCACGTCGCCTACCTTTACGAACCGCTTCATCCCGGCGTTCTCAGGTTCATAAAACAGGCGGTAGATGCCGGCCACGAAGCCGGAATTCCGGTCGCACTCTGCGGAGAGATGGCCGGAGAGCCAATGTACGTTCCAATTTTGCTCGGCCTCAAAATCGATTCTTTCAGCATGAACCCGGTGTCCCTGCCTCGTGTCAAGAATCTCATCAGGCGCTCCTCCATGAAGGAATGTTGCCGGTTTGCCAACAAAGTGCTCCGCATGAGGACGGCGCAGGAGGTAAACCAGTCAGTGAGAAAAATGGTTATGAGAAAGTTCCCGGAAGAATTCCGGGTATTCGAACCGAACCATCACGGGAACGCAGCCGTCCCTGCACAACAGCCTGTGGGCACACAGAAATAAAGTCCGGTCAATCGGTGAATTGGTTTTATGTGTCCCGGCATCGAAGCGCCCGCCTGCTTGTTTCCCAAAGCGGTAAGAGGTTATAAAATAAGGTTGGGAGGGAGCCCCGGTCGAGTATATGTCCAAGGCCAACAATCCTGCAGAAAAAATCAAAATAATCAGCCAGAACAAGAAAGCTTTTCACGACTTCGAAATAGGTGAAAGGTTCGAGGCCGGGATCGTTCTGCTCGGTACCGAAGTGAAATCGCTGCGCGAGGGACGCGCCAACCTGAAAGACAGCTATGCCAGGGTCAAGCGCAACGAGGTATTTCTCTTTGGCCTGCACATCAGCCCATATACTCACGCTTCCTTCGATAATCACGAACCCGAACGGGTGCGAAAGCTTCTCCTGCACAGATCCGAAATAAAAAGACTGCTGGGGAAAACTCAGGAGCGCGGGTTCTCACTGGTTCCCCTTAAGGTTTATTTCAAAGAGGGAAAGGCAAAAGTGGAAATCGCTCTTGCCAGAGGCAAAAAGGAATACGACAAGCGGGAAAGCCTGAAGAGAAAGGAAGAGACCCGCGAGATGGATCGCCTGAGAAAACGCCACAAAATATCCTGACCTTCGGGTTGCGGGGCAGAAAAGGCGCCCCGCAGCAGCCCACCGCAAATGATAGACCCTACCCCGGATTTGCGCCGCATCTGAAATCACAAGCTACGGCG
>Ga0074046_10004640_pt1 | contig 11139 bp, 10 predicted proteins | sample BogForMeECP23OM3_FD_94441 | JGI IMG/M metagenome (GOLD analysis project Ga0074046, IMG submission 94441) | Bog forest soil microbial communities from Calvert Island, British Columbia, Canada - Bog Forest MetaG ECP23OM3 | ecosystem: Environmental > Terrestrial > Soil > Wetlands ...
GGCTTATCTCGCGCAGACGCAGGTCTTATACCAGACCTTCGGCAGGCCACAACCGGTCTTTTTCCCTCGCGCCGCTTTCACGCTTGTGGACCATCGCATTCAAAAATTGCTGGAGAAATACCGCTTGAGCGTCGAGGACGTTTGGCTAGGCGAGGAACACCTCAGCAGGAAAATCGCCGCAGTGGGGCTTGCCGAGGGATGGTCGGAACGCTTCCAGCAGGCGCAACAGGACATGGCCGCTCTCCTCGATCGCCTCCGTGGCGACATCGAGCGGCTTGATCCCACGCTGCTCGAGGCGCTGCAACATGCCCAGGAAAAGATCCATTACCAGATGGATCGGCTGCAAGGGAAGGTAAGCCGCGCCGGTCTGGCGCGTTCCGAATTGCTCCACCGTCATGAGCAGGCCCTCAAGCAGTTTCTCATGCCGCAAAAGGATTTGCAGGAGCGCCGGGTCGGCGGTGCGTATTTTCTGGGGCGCGCGGGCTACGAATTGCTTCCCCGGCTGCTTTCGCAAATCCAGGTGGACTCTCCAGGCCACCAGGTGGTGAGCCTGTAGCAGATTGTTCGTAAGATGTTTAACCCCAACATGAAATTCTCTTAATTCGAGTGTCAAGGCCCTCTGATATAATTACAGATTGGGCTGCCGCTTGGGGGAGACTGCTATGAATGCGCGTTCAATTTCGGATCTGCTAACCCGCGACAAGGCAATTTTCGAGCTTTCGAATGGCGGAAGTATTGTCCTGAAGAATCCCCAGAAGTTTGTGAGCCAGACCCTGGACCAGTTGGTCGGAAATGCCGTCTTTGGAGAAAGCGAAGAGGTGCGCAGTGTGGCGCGCTGGATCATCCGTAGAGTTGGATTGGAACTCGGGGTCGTTCCTTCCTCCCTCCAGGGTCTTCACGAGGCCCGCGGCCGGAAGGACTGCAAGGGTTTCACTGTTCCCGCCATCAACGTTCGTGGCTTGAGCTACGATGTAGCGCGTGCGGCTTTCCGCGCGGCGTTACACCTGAAAGCCGGCGCCTTCATCTTTGAACTTACACGCAGGGAGAGCCATTACACCGACCAGCGCCCAGCGGAATTGGCTGCGGTGGTCGTCGCAGCGGCGCTCCGCGAGGGCTTCGAGGGCCCTGTCTTCATCCAGGGAGACCACTACCAGGTTAACCCCAACAAATTCGCCAAAGACCCGGAGTCTGAGTTGCAGACGATCCGTGACTTCTGCCAGGAATCCGTTGCGGCAGGGTATTACAACATTGATATCGATGCGTCAACGCTGGTGGATCTCGCCCACCACGGCGCCCGTGAACAGCAGAGAGCCAACTTTGAGGCCACCGCATGCCTGGCAGCCTATATTCGCTCCATCGAGCCGCCGGGGATAACCATTTCGCTGGGAGGCGCAATCGGCGAGATCGGGGAACAGAATTCCACTCCTGAGGAGTTGACTTCTTTTGTAGACGGCTTCATGGAAACCTTGAGCCGGCGCAGCCGTTACAAGAAGGGTCTTGCAAAGATCAGCGTCCAGACCGGAACTAAGGATGGCGGCGTGGTGCTGCCGGATGGCAGCATTGCGCAAGTGGCCATCGACTTTGAAACGCTGCGCTCGCTCTCGGCGCTGGCCAGGGACCGTTACGGAATGGCTGGCACAGTCCAGCACGGAGCGTCCACGCTCCCTGCCGATGCCTTCCATAAGTTCGTGGAGTGCGAGGCCGCCGAAGTTCACCTGGCGACCGAATTCCAGAACATGATTTATGAGAATGAGGCCTTTCCCAGGGATCTCAAGGAAGACATCTACAAGACGCTGCGTAAGCTCTGCGCCGACGAACGCAAGGCTTCAGACACAGACGAGCAGTTCTTGTACAAGACCCGGAAGAAAGCCTTCGGTCCCTTCAAACGCAAGTTCTGGGATTTGCCGGCGGATATTCGCGCCCGCATCGGACAGGACCTTGAAAGGAAGTTCACCTTCCTGTTTGAACGGTTAAAGGTACAGCGGACGGCGGAGCTGGTGAAGAAGACCGTCACCCTGGTCCCCGTAATCCCGCCCATGCCCCCAGCTTTGACCGAGGCGCTTGCCAAAGTAGGCAACAGCCATTGATGATTGCCGATTGCTGATTGTCGATTGCCGATCCTCCGAGCCGAAAATCGAAACTCGGCCCCACTGGGTCGTAGGGGCATCTTCTGCGCGTTTCGAGTTTCTAGTTTCGAGTTTCGAACATCGGCAATCGAAAATCGGCAATCCCCCGATCGGCAATCGAAAATCGTCAATCATGCAGACTCTCGGCATCTACGTTCAAATTCCCTTTTGCGCCTCGAAGTGCAGCTTCTGCAATTTCAGTTCGCGGGTCGAGTCTCGCAGTATCTTCGACCGTTATTGCGACGCGGTGGGGCAAGAAATCGACCGATTGCCGCCCAGCTTTGAGGTTTATGGGCTGGGTCAGGAGGTTCTCACACTGCCGGTGGACACGGTCTATTTCGGGGAAGGAACGCCGTCGCTGCTCGGCGTGGAGAGACTCAGGAGGATCGTCCGTTCCCTTCACCGGCGCTTTCGAGTCCAAGCCGGCGCTGAATTCACGATTGAAGTCACTCCAGGCTCGGCCGATCTCCAGTTCCTGGCTCAGGCCATGAGCATGAGTATGAATCGCCTGAGCATTGGAGCGCAAACGTTCGAGGACCAGGAACTCCGCGCGGTGGGGCGGCTGCATTCTGCCGCAGACACACGCGAACTGGTCCGGCGTGCGCGTTCCGTGGGCTTCGAAAACATCAGCATTGACCTGGTGGCCGGTTTGCCGCATCAGACCTTCGAGTCGTGGAAACACAACCTGGAAGCCGTGCTCCGGCTCGAGCCGCAGCACATTTCCCTTTATCTGTTCGAAATCGATGAGAAAAGCCGGCTCGGCAGGGAAGTGCTCCAAGGCAGAACACGCTTTCATGCCCCGGCGGTTCCAGGCGAGGAGTTCATGCCCGAGGCCTACGAGATGGGGCGGGAGGTCTTGGGACGAGAAGGATACATCCAGTACGAGATATCGAACTTTGCGCTGCCAGGGTATGAGTCTCGCCACAACTTGAAATACTGGCAACTCGCCCCCTATGTCGGACTCGGCGCGGGCGCCCATTCTTTTGACGGCATGCACCGGTGGGCCAACCAAGACAACGCGGAGCTTTACATTGACACGCTGGCAGGCAGGCGCTCGCTTATCGCGGAGGTCCGCAAACTCTCGCCGGAAGAGCGCCTGGAGGAGTTCTTCTTCCTCGGATTACGCCAGGTGGAAGGCATTAGCCTCGCGCGGGCACGGAAACAATGGGGGAAGGATCTGCTGAGCCGCTGCCAAGGGAGAATTGAGACCTTGACCCAAGCTGGCCTTCTGACCACAGCCGGAGATAATATCAGGCTTGCGGAAACGGCATACTTGGTTTCCAATGAAGTTTTTCAGGAGTTTGTGGGAGTTTAAAGAGGTCCGTTGTCTGTGGTCCGTTGTCCGTCGTCAGCCTTCAGCCATCAGCTATCAGCCGTCAGCAGGCAAAACGCCGTTGCTGACAGCTTCTTGTGGACGACTGGCGCTTAACAACGGACCGCAGACAACGGACCCGACGTGGCGGGACAACGGACCACTGACAACGGACAACTGACGACGGACTACGGACCACGGACAACCCACCGAATGGAGCGATAAGACACATGGACACAGCCATCGTTGATTTGCGCAGTGACACCGTAACTCGGCCAACGCCCGCCATGCGGCGTGCCATGTTTGACGCGGAAGTTGGGGACGATGTTTACCGTGAAGATCCTACGGTTAACCGCCTCCAGGAACGCGCGGCCGAAATCTTTAGACGCGAAGCGGGGCTTTTCGTAGCTTCAGGAACCATGGGCAATGAGATTGCCCTTAAAGTCCACACTCGGCCCGGCCAGGAAGTGATTTGCGAAGAACGAGCGCACATCTACAACTTCGAGATGGGAACGGTGGCGGCCTTTGCCGGCTTGGTGCCTCGGACCATCTGGGCCGAGGACGGGATCTTGAAATGGGAAATGATCGCCCCGCACGTGCGTGGCCGGGGCGATCATCGGGCGCGAACTGGGCTGGTGGAGCTGGAAAACACCTCCAACATTGCCGGCGGCTCGGTTTACCCTCCCGAGGTGTTTGACGAAATTGCCGACCACGCTCATGCCGCAGGTTTGCCTGTGCACCTGGATGGCGCGCGCATTTTCAACGCCAGCGTGGCGCTGGGGCGTCCAGTGACCGAGCTGACGAAGAAGGCCGATTCAGTGATGTTCTGCCTCTCCAAGGGACTCGGTGCGCCCGTCGGTTCCATGCTGGTGGGAAGCAAAGAGTTCATCGAGGAAGCACGGATCGCACGAAAAATGCTGGGCGGTGGAATGCGCCAGGTGGGTATCCTGGCGGCAGCGGGCCTCATCGCCCTCGAGGAAGGCCCGAAACGCCTTGACGTGGATCACGAGAATGCCAAGTTTCTGGCTCGAGGGCTGGCGGAGATTCCCGGCATCAAGATCGAAACGGAAAAGGTCGTCACCAATATCCTCTTCTTCGACGTTTCCGGCGCCGGCCTGACCGCGCCGGAGGTGTCGCAACGGCTGAAGGCTAAAAACGTCTGGGCAAACCCCTACGACTCCAGACTGATCCGAATGGTAACCCACCTTGACGTGGACCGAGCAGGCTGTGAGCGCGCACTCCAGGCTCTCCGCGAGGTGGTAGCCAGCAAGGGGGCTGGGGGCTAGGGGAATTTTGGATTTTAGATTTCAGGGGACCCGGAACATTTGCCATTTGCCTTTTGCCATTTGAATTTTGAACTTCTTTTCAAGGACGAGCAGATCAAATAGCAAATAGCAAAGGTCAAATGGCAAATGTGGGGTCGGGTCTATGGACTCGGCCTTGACGTATGCGCTGTCCCTTTGACCCCGATGTCGATAGAGAATCCTAGTGCGTCAAGAACAGCGTACAGGCTACTGAGGCGGGGGTTCCCTTCTTCGGAGAGCATGCGATAGAGATTTTCTCGATTTACTTGCGCCTCGGAGGCAACTTTTGCCATTCCTTTCTGGGCTTCGGCAACGTCACGGAGGGCAAGCAACAACGTCTCAAAGGACTCTTTGGCAGCGGCTGAAAGATAACCCTTGGCATAATCGCGGTCTCTCAGGTCAGCTAGAAGGTCTGCCTTGTAATCATTTGTCCTCCTCCGCATGATTATTTACCCCGCTTGTAGTCTTCCCAGAATGACTTCGCCCGGCTTATGTCTTCGTTTTGGGTGGACTTGTCCCCACCGCAAAGAAGTACGATCGTCTCTCCGTCGATGGCGTAATAAATCCTATACCCAGGACCGAGGTCTATTTTCGATTCGGACACCCCTTCTCCAACTGATGTAGACACCCCGAGATTTCCGGTACGAAATCTCGCAATGCGAGCGTCAACAGCCTGTCGCACTTTGGCATCCCTAATTCCTTGACGCCACTTTCTGAACGGAGAGGTGCCAATCCGTGCTTCGTAGTATTTGACATCTAGCTCGCGTCCCTCGGCCACAGGACATTCGGTGATTCGCCGGCTGTGTAGTTTATGAGCTACACCACGATGCTATCACTCTCCCCCTTCCATTGTAAATAGCCTTGCGGTGATTGCTGGGGTCGAACCCGCAAACCCTCTCGCAGACGGCGAGGAAGGCCTCACCACCTTCTACTTTTGCCCAGTCCCTAGCCCCCGTCATTTTTTCTTAGCTCTTTCCTTGGCAAGCCTGGAGAGGAGATCGAAGTAGTGCGTGCGGTAGGTAGGATCTGCGGGATCGAGTTGGGTTGCCATGCGGTACTGCTTCACCGCGTCGTCCAAATCGCCCATTTTTTCCAGTGCGTAGCCAAGACCGTTGTAAGCGTCTGCATCCGTCGGGTCATGCCGGATGGCTTCCAGCATCTCGACTCGTGCTCGTTTCCAATCCTTGCCCAGCAGGAACGTGATTCCCAGCTCACGGTGCAGGTCGGAATTCTCCGCGTCGAGTTTGAGCGCCGCGTGCAGACGTTCAACGGCCTCATCCAGCCTGCCCCGGGCCCGCAGTTGCACTGCTTGCTGAACCAACTGGCGCAACTGAATCTTGACTTCGGCGAGGCCGGGCGGCGGATTCGCGCTAGGGTTGGAAGCCTCTTCTGCCTTCTTCCCATCCACCGCGACATTCTCGCCGGAACGAGGCGAAATGAAGAAGGCTTTCTCTTCTTCACTGGGGCAGCGGAGGTGGAGGTAGTGGTCTCCAGGCTCAACTTCTGGTACAACGAGTACCCCGTAGTCATCCGTCTTGCCCAGCCGCTGATCGTCGAGGTCTACCGAACAACCCGGCCCGCGCGCACGGACCGTCACTTGCGCTGACGCCTGCTCATGAGCCTTCTCACTCAGTATGACAGCGTGAAGACTGGCAGGAATCAGCAAGACGGCAATGCAAAGGAAAAACTTACACATTATTGTCGATACCGATCTCCAGCTTCTGCGGTGCCGTGGCAGCTTTTAGGTGCTTGATCCGCAAACCCCGAAAAGCCCGATGTCGCCGCCCCGCGGGCTCAATGCATCTTAGCACGGTGCGCGGATTATGGCAGACTTTGATGGAACCCTGGTCGAGACAGCCAATTTCTTGACGCTGCATGGCTTGTGGTATAGCCTTGATTGTGGGGAGATGGTACGCGACCAGGGGACCGGTGATATCCAGCGCATGGTAACAGCCCGCGACACGCTTGGCCGAACCCAGGGCGGGCCCTGCCACCACATGGCGGATTCAATCCAGACTTGGGCTGCGAAAGTGCTCGCCGGAGACCGGCGGGCCATCGCTCGCGCTATCTCTGCGGTGGAGGCCGGCGATACGCTAGGCACGGAACTCTTGAAGAAGCTGTTTCCTGCCTCCGGGAAGGCGGAAGTCATCGGGGTTACGGGGTCTCCCGGGGCGGGGAAAAGCACCCTGGTGGAAAAGCTTGCGGGCGAGTATCGACGCACTGGCGCGCGCGTGGGAATCATCGCGGTTGATCCCACCAGCCCGTTTTCGGGCGGCGCCCTCCTCGGCGACCGCATCCGCATGCAGAGCCTTTCGAGCGACAAGGAGATTTACATCCGCAGCATGGCTACACGCGGACAGTTGGGAGGCTTGGCGCCAACCACCCACGATGTGGTCACTATCCTCGACGCGGCGGGCTGCGACGTGGTGCTGATTGAAACCGTAGGAGTAGGACAAGACGAAGTGGAAGTCGCTCGCCTGGCCGACGCCACAGCCCTGCTCTTGGTCCCGGGCATGGGTGACGACGTGCAAACCTTCAAGGCCGGCGTTATGGAAATTGCCGATCTCTACGTCATCAACAAGACGGATCGTCCCGGCGCTGACCGTCTCGAGCAGGAAGTCGGGGCCATGCTTTCCATGGCTTCCCGCGCGGACGGTTGGCGTCCCCCCATAGTCAAGGCGATCGCCACCACGGGTTCGGGTGTGGGAGAAGTAAGGCAAGCACTCGAGCAATTCCGCTCCTTCCAGGAGCAGGGTGCTTTGAAGGAAAAACGCCGAAGGGATTACTGGCGTAGCCGTTTCCTCGAGCTGCTGCGTCGGAATCTCTTTGAGAAAGTTGTCAGGGAACGATTGCGCGACGGTTCGCTCGAGCAGTTCGTTGACGACCTGCTCCAGCATCGCGCGGATCCCTATTCACTGGTCGAGAGAATCGTCGCGGAAACACTGGGGGCTGGGGGCTGGGGAAAAACAGAAGGCAGTAGGCAGTAAGCAGTAGGCAGTCGGCAGTAGGCAGCAAGCTGTGAGCGCAGGGCAGTAGCTAATAAACAGTAGGGAGCAAGCTGTGAGCGCAAGGAGGCGGGCAATCCAAAATCTAAAATCCAAAATTGCCCCAGCCCCCAGTCCCTTTTTTTACGACTGACAACTGACGACTGACGACTGACAACTGCACTTATGAAAATTCACCACATCGGCATCGCAGTCGGCTCGCTTGCGGCCGCACTCCCTGTTTTCGAAAAACTGCTGGGCAAGCCACCCGACTCGGAAGAAGTCGTCGAGGGGCAGAAGGTACGGGTGGCGATGTTTCAGGCGGGCGAAAGCCGCCTGGAGTTGCTCGAGGCTACCTCGGAGGATTCGCCCCTTGCGCGATCCATCGCCAAGCGCGGGCAGGGCCTCCACCATGTTGCAATTGCGGTTGAGGACCTTGCTGCGACGCTGCGGAAGCTGGAAAACGGCGGGGTCCGCTTGATCGACCGTGAGCCTCGTCGCGGGGCAGGGAACGAGCAAGTAGCTTTTCTACACCCCGCAAGCACCGCTGGGGTGCTCATCGAATTGGTGGAAGAGAAATGACTGCGGGTAGCGCGGGCGTCTCGCCCGCTGTCGCGGGAGCGTCCCGCTCCCGCTCCGCAAGCGCGGGCAGGATGCCCGCGCGACAGCGGGCGAGACGCCCGCGCTACATCGCTGAGCCGAGGAACAATGAAGTTAGGGGATTTCGAACTGCACGCGCTCAGCGACGGAACTTTTGCCCTCGATGGAGGACAAATGTTCGGCGTCGTGCCGAAGCCCCTGTGGGAACGCAAGGCCCCAGCGGACGAACGCAACCGAATCCCGCTCTCCTTGACCTGCCTGCTGATTCGTACGGGGAGGCAGAACATTCTCGTGGAAACAGGCATTGGGGACAAGTTCGACGCGAAGTTCAAGGACATCTATGATGTCCAACACCCTCCGACGCTCCTCGCGGGACTCGATGAATTGGGGCTCAAGCCAGAGGACATCCACATGGTCATCAACACCCACCTTCATTTCGACCACTGCGGTTGGAACACGCGGCGTCTTGAGGGGAAAACTATCCCCACTTTTCCGCGCGCTCGTTATTTCATCCAGCGCGCAGAATGGCACCACGCGCTGAATCCCACAGACCGAGATCAAGCCAGTTACATTGAGGAGTTTTTCATGCCTGCCCAGCCGCAAACCGAGTTTCTCGATGGCGAAGCGGAAATAGTCCCAGGCATTCGGGTTGAGGTCGTACCGGGTCACACGCGCAACTTGCAGTGTGTGCGCATTGAATCCGGGAACGAGTGTGCATACTTCATTTCCGATACCGTCCCCACCGCTGCGCATCTGGCTTATCCATGGATCATGAGTTTCGACCTATATCCGATGGAGACTCTCGCCAGCAAAAAGCGCCTGCTGCCCGAGTTGGCCCAAAAGGAAGCTATCGTGGTTTTTCCTCATGACCCGAATGTGCCTTGGTTGCGTTTGGTGGAAATCGACGGCAAGATTGCAACACGGCCAGTGAACAAAGGGGCTGGGAACTAGTCCCAAAGGGAGGACCTTTGCCACAAGCGGAAATTGGAATCATCGGAGGAAGCGGCCTTTATACCCTGCCGGGCATCGAGCGAGTGCGGGAAGTCCGCATCGCTACGCCCTTTGGCAGACCCTCGGACCCCTACAGGCTTGGCAACTTGGAAGGACGCAAAGTGGCTTTCCTATCCCGGCACGGGCGTGGCCATGTCCTTTTGCCGACAGAAGTGAATTTTCGCGCCAACATTTACGGGTTCAAGAAACTGGGGGTGGAGCGAATCATCTCGGTCAGCGCCGTGGGGTCTCTTCAAGAGGAATACCGTCCCATGGACATGGCCTTGCCTGCACAGTTCCTTGATCGCACCCGCCAGCGCGCTTCCACATTCTTTGGCGACGGCCTCGTTGCCCACATCAGTTTTGACACTCCCGTATGTCCTACTGTCGTGGAGGTGCTGGCCGGGGCGTGCAAGGACGTGGGCGTCCGTTGTCACACGGGGGGCACTTACGTGTGCATGGAGGGGCCGGCATTTTCGACCAAAGCCGAGTCAAACGTTTACCGGTCGTGGGGAATGGACCTTATCGGAATGACCAGCCTGCCTGAGGCCAAGCTGGCACGTGAGGCGGAGATCTGTTACGCCACACTCGCTATGGTCACCGACTACGACTGCTGGCATCCCCAGCACGACGCCGTGACCGTAAACATGGTGCTCGAATACCTTACGCACAATGTCGAGAACTGTCAGAAGATTCTGCTGAAAGCAATTCGCTCCCTGCCTCAACAACGGAACTGCAAGTGTCCTTCGGCTCTAGCCCACGCCATCCTGACGGACCGCCGGAGAATCTCACCGAGAGTCAAGAAAAAGCTCTGGTTGCTGGTCGGAAAATACCTACGCTAGGGGCTGGGGGGTATGGATTGCCGATTGTCGATTGCCGATTGCCGGGGAATAGGGGCCTGGGAGTGGGGACTGGGGCAGGGCTGTCACGTATCGGCTCTCAGCCGTTCGAGAGCGAAGCGCAGGCCAGCAAGCAATCGTCAATCGACAATCGTCAATCGGCAATTCCAGCCCCCAGTCCCCAGCCCCTAGACCCTAGTGAAGGGGAGAGCAATGAAAACTCTAAGACCTGAAATCCAGAATCCAAAATCCAAAATCGAAAATTGCCCCAGCCCCCACTCCCTAGCCCCCTTATTGGTGGTTGGCGCTGTAGCTTTTGATTCCATCAAAACCCCGCACGGGAAGGTTGAAAACATACTGGGCGGGGCGGCGACCTACTTCTCTGTTGCCGCGAGTCGGTTTGCCCCAGTCCGGATCGTGGCCGTGGTCGGCGAGGACTTCGGAGAAGAGCATCTCCGATTATTTCATAACCACGGCGTTGACACTGCCGGCCTGGTGCGGGCTCCCGGAAAGACGTTTCGCTGGTCGGGTGAATACGTCGGCGATATGAATGAGGCGCGAACGCTCGAAACTCAGCTCAACGTTTTCGAGGCATTCTCGCCCAAGATACCTGGCTTGTATCTGGACAGCGAGTTCGTGTTCCTGGGCAATATCGATCCGGTATTGCAGCTCCATATCCGCCGGCAACTTCCTAAGGCTCGCCTGGTGGCCCTGGATTCCATGAACTATTGGATCAAGGGCATGCCGGAGGAGTTGAAGAAAGCTCTGGCTGAAGTCGATGTTCTGCTGATCAACGCGACGGAAGCGCGCATGCTTTCCGGCATTTCCAACCTCAAAAAGGCTGCCGAAGCCATCCGGAAAATGGGCCCGCGCACCGTGGTTATTAAGCGTGGAGAGCACGGCGCCATGCTTTTCTCAGAGGGCGGAATCTTCGCCGCGCCGGCATTCCCACTCGATGAAGTCCACGATCCCACCGGCGCCGGA
>Ga0074046_10004641_pt1 | contig 11136 bp, 7 predicted proteins | sample BogForMeECP23OM3_FD_94441 | JGI IMG/M metagenome (GOLD analysis project Ga0074046, IMG submission 94441) | Bog forest soil microbial communities from Calvert Island, British Columbia, Canada - Bog Forest MetaG ECP23OM3 | ecosystem: Environmental > Terrestrial > Soil > Wetlands ...
CGTAGGCGGCGGCAGGTTAATCGGCGAAGTCGCCTGACACATTGCGTCGATCGCAGGCTGTGTTGCTGTATTGATCGCGAACCCGGTCGCAACCATCAATGACATAACTATTAGAGCAAGAATAATGCGTTTCATGGTTCCCCTTTTCCTTGACGGGTGGGTAAAGCTCTGTTGATGCTTAGGAGCCCAGGATGGAGCGATTAAGCGGGGCGCCCGGATCGAAGGACCTCAGATGGTCCAAGGTCTTGTTTGTCGCCAGTGGTTGGCTGGATTGGTATGAACAAGACCGAGTGTCTTAATCCCGGGTTACCCAACACTTACGAGCTTGAACCGTCAGCGATCGTTTGTCTGTGATCTGTGCATGGCCGCAGTGTGACAAACGTCACAGCCCTGGGACGAATGGAGATAGGAGCGTCCTTTTAGTTTGAACGTTCACTCGCACTCAACCCTGGGTGCCGCCCGGTTAATCACAACCTACTGGGCCGGTTCCGGAAGGATCGTCGGCGACTCGGAATCTAGCTCGGTGCTTGGCGGCTCCCCTTCCTAATTACCGGAGGATTAACAATCACTGTCCGCGGCGGCAGACGACGCGACTGACGATGCGACTAAGGAACATCCTTCGGAGCAATTGCAGACATTAAGCGTCTCTGGGACTCTCCCGTTGTTACCCTCTGCGGAAATGTGACTAAAGTACAGTTACCCCACCTGTACCTTCGTAACTTGACCGTGCCGAGCTAGGCATTACACTGGCGACTTGAGGCTTAGTGTCTCTGCGCTTGGCGGCACGTGAAAGCGGTCCGCTGACGCCTTTGATCTCTGAAAACCCAGATACGGGGATGATGACCAGTTCGTTATCTCTCATCGGGCTACGGCGGCTTTATTTCCTGGTTGAAGCTGGGCCGGCTAGGATAACGATTCGTTCTAACTAATTGCTGAATAAGGACTTACTAGTAAACCACTGGGGATCAATAGCTTGCAGAGAAAACCGTCGTAATCTCATGATTCTAAAGAATGAGCTTGGGGTGGGGTTGGGTTATCAGTTAGATAATAGGGAGTCCCAAAGGTGGAAAAAAAGGAATTAGGGGATAGGGGTTAGGGAATGGTTAACAGCAGTTGCCAGTTGCCAGTAGTAAGTTGCCATATCCAGGGTGCTCGGTCGGGATGAGAATTTGGAGGGAGCCGAAGTCCTCGGTCGAGATGACAAGGCTGCGAGGCTGTATGCTAATAGCGAGGAGCGAAGAGCGAAAAACGAAAAGCGGCTTTCCTACCAATTACTCGGCAATGAATCGCTGAGTTCGGTCGTCAGCGCCCACTCGATGGCTCTCTGCTGCTCGCGAGTCAGTTTCATTCGGTCGCGAGTCAGATAAAAGACGTCATGCGCGACGGCCCCTTCGGTGTCAATCAGCGCGACCTCGATACTGCAATTCTCGTTGGCCAGAGTTGAGCTGATGGTGTACAGCAGTCCCGGACGGTCCTGCGTGATGACTTCCAGCAGCGTGCTGCTGGGAGAAGATTCGTCGTCGTACCGCAGCTTGGTCTCGACCTTCAGCTTTGCTGGCTTGGTGTCGGCCTTCAGGCGCGATTCCAGCAGTGGATCGAGGGGCGCTTCATGCATCAGAATTTCGACGACCGATTTCTTGAACCGCTCGCGCTCCGGAGGATTCAATTCCAGAGTGTGAAATCGATCTTTGAAATAGAAGCTATCAACGATGACTCCGGCGCGATTGGAGAATGCGCTTGCCTTGGTGATGTCCATGCCCCATCCGTAAAGAATTCCGGCCAGCGTCGAGAACAGGCCCGCGCGATCGGCAGTCACGACAGTGAGTTCGTGCTGCCCGCTCACGCGGCGCACTCCGAGTTGCACCGGTTCCTTGCGAAGTTGGCTCGCCATCTCGAAGTGCAGGATCACCTGGTCGGGCGAATGCGACATCAGGTAGCGTTGTGGCAAGCCGTCGAGGAACTTCAGCAGTTGCGAACGGCGTTTGGGCAGCAGCGCGGCAACACGCTCCACTTGTTCGGTGCAGACCTCGGCATGAAAGCGCTCTTCGTCCACGCTACGGTCGAAATAGTTGGCTGTGCCTGCGTACAAGCGCCACAGATTCTCAGCCTTCCATGGCGTGAGCGCTTCTGGATTCACCGACTTGATGTCGGCGAGCGTCAGCAGTGTCAGCATCTTCAGCCGCTCAGTCGTGCCGACTTTGCCCGCCAGTTCACGGACGGTTTCGGGATCGTAGATGTCGCGGCGGCGCAGCGTTGACGACATCTCGAGGTGAGTCGCAATGAGAAAGCACACGGTCTGCTCGTCTTCCCTCGGAAGTCCCATTCGCTCCACTGCTGCCGCCGCCAATTGCAGGCTGTTGTGCACGTGGTCGGTGCCCGCCAATCCCTTGCCGGTATCGTGCAGCAGCAGCGCAAGGAAGAGCAGCTCAGGACGCTCCAATTCCGAGAGCAGTTCGCCGAACGGCTGCAACCACTCGACGTCGTTGTTCTTGAGGCGATGCAGCACTTCGATGGCGAGCAAGCTATGCTCATCCACCGTATAGCGATGATAGAAATCGCGCAGCACGAGCGAGTCGATGGTCTCGAACTCCGGAAGGGCGCGCGTCAGCAGGTTGAGCGAATGCATCACACGCAGCGCCTCCGCCGCATGTGGCAGCGCGAGCAGCTCGCGCAAGTGCTCCCACAGGCGCGCATCTTGCGGCATCGCGTCGGTGAGTGCGCGGGAAGCATTCTTGATCCGGCGCTCGGTCTCGAGGCTCAGCGCCATTCCGTGCCGCGCCATAAAGGTAAAGAGACGCAGCACGACGAAGGGATCGCGTGCGCCGACCGCCTGTTGAAGATAAACACGGCCATCCACAACAGAGAATTCTTCGTTGGAGACACGCGAGCGCCAGCGCTGAAACGAACGGTACAACGACGAGCGGTTACCAGGAACCTGCTCCAGCAATTGTGTCGTGTTGCGATAATTCGTCCTGGCGTGACGGAAATAAAGCCGCATCCATTCTGCAGAAGAGATGGACCCCGACTTGGTCCCGATTCCCTTGGCCGCCAGCTCGTCCTGCGCTTCCCAGGAGATAACGTTCTCGTCGCGCTTGGCACGGTAATGCAGGTAGCAGCGGCTGGCGGAGAGAAACTCTATCGCATCCAACAGCTCCTTGCCTTGCGAATCGTGCTGCAAGCTCAGCGATTCGGGCTGCCTGCGTCCGGGATCGAGCGCCGCGATTGCGCCCAGCCATTGCGACACGTGGGAATCTCGCAGCCCTCCTGGCCCGTCTTTCAGGTTGGGCTCCAAGTGGAAAGTAGTATTGGCGAAGCGGAGATGACGCGTGCGCGTGACTTCCGCGAGCCGTTGCACCAGCACATCGGATTCGCGCGCCACAAGCTGCGGCAGGACCTTTTCGCTCAGGCGCTGGAAAAGCGCCGCATCGCCAGTGAGGAAGCGGCAGTCGAGCATCGAGATGGTGAACTCGACGTTGTCCTGGTCGAAGCGCGCGCAATCATCGAGCGTACGCGTGGTCGGACTGACACGCAGACCAATGTCCCACATTTCCTGACAGATGCTGCGAACCGGATCCTTCATCCTGCCGCGGAGCGCTTCATTCTCTGCCAGGAAAAGAAGGTCAACATCGGAATAGGGGAAAAGTGCGCGCCGGCCGAACCCACCCAACGCTGCCAGCGCAGAACCGGAGCTGGCGTGGGTGACAACATGCTGTTCCCAGAGCTGCAATGCAAGCTTATCGACTACTGCCGTGCGGTCGCGCACCGAGGATTCGCCCGAACCGTTGGCTTCGAACTCTCCCCGCAGGCGCTCGAACTCCTGCTGGTAATATGCGCGCAGTGTGAAGTCGGCTGCCTGGCTGGACATGGTTGTGTAAACCATTCAGGGAGATACTTTCATAACGCCGTTTCGCCGCGCTCATCGTTGCGGATGCGGATCGCATCATCGATGCGCGACAGGAAGATTTTTCCATCTCCGATCTTTCCGGTGCGCGCAGCATTCGTAATCGCCTGTATAGCTGAATCCACTAGGCGATCGGGAAGCACCGCTTCGATTTTCACCTTGGGGAGAACATCGACTGTGTATTCGCGGCCGCGATAGAACTCGGTGTGGCCCTTTTGCCGCCCGTGTCCGCGCACTTCAGTTACCGTCATGCCTTCCACTCCGATCTCGAGCAGGGCATCTTTGACGTCTTCGAACTTCGAGGGTTGAATTACCGCTTCCAGCTTCGTCATAAATTGGCCTTTGGAAATTCGTGATGTTGCGCACCGCCAGACGCAACTGGCTAGGGCAGCGAAACCTCCCAGTAATAACCCTCTTCGCCGTGCTGCGTGAGATCGAGACCCTGCACCTCCTGCTCCGCCGAGACGCGCACCCCGATTGCGAAGTCGACAACCCGCAGAATGATGTACGTGCCGACTGTCGCCAACACCATGGCGATCGCCACGCCGACAACCTGGTTTGGTATCTGGTGGAAGTTGCCGTCGATCATCCCCAATGGCAGCGCATTGCCCTGGGCATCTTTGAATATAGGGTTGATGAGCTTGGTCGCGAAAACTCCAGTCAGCAGCGCACCGATGGTGCCGCCCACTCCGTGGACGCCGAAGGCGTCGAGCGAATCGTCGTAGCCCAACGCAGCTTTCACGCGCGCGACCATCAGGTAGCAGCCCACTCCAGCGATCAGGCCGATCAGCAGCGCGGGTATCGGACCGACAAATCCTGAAGCCGGCGTGATCGCGACCAGTCCAGCCACGCACCCGGAGATCGCGCCCAGAGCACTGGGCTTTCCATTGCGAATCCACTCCGCTCCTGCCCAGCCGATGGCGGCGGTCGCAGCCGCGAAGTGTGTAGCTACGAATGCGCTGGTCGCCAAAGCACCGGCGCTCAAGGCGCTTCCAGCATTGAATCCGAACCAGCCCACCCACAGCAGACAGGCCCCAATAAAACTCAGCACCACGCTATGCGGCATCATCGGCTCTTTCGGGTATCCAATGCGCCGCCCCAAATACGTCGCGCAAACCAGCGCGGAGACCCCCGACGTGATATGCACCACAGTGCCGCCCGCGAAGTCGAGAGTAGGGAAGCGCCCGCCGAGGCTGGCATTCAGAATTCCGCCTTTGCCCCACACCATGTGGGCCATGGGTGCATATACAAGCAGCGACCACAGCCCCATGAACAGCACCATGGCGCTGAACTTCATCCGCTCGGCGAAGGCGCCGCTGATGAGCGCCGGAGTAATGATGGCGAACATCAACTGGTAGATCATGAACGTCTGTTGTGGAATCGTGCTGGCGTAATCGGGATCAGGTTGCGCACTCACGCCGCGCAGAAAAGCGTGGCCAATACCACCGATGAAGCCGCTTCCTGATGCGAAGCAAAGGCTGTACACCACGATGGCCCAGAGCACGGTGATAAGCGCCATCATCGCGAAGCTTTGCATCATGGTGGCCAGCACGTTCTTCTTGCGCACCAGGCCGCCGTAGAAGAGCGCCAGGCCGGGACCGGTCATCAGCAGGACCAGCGCGGAGCTGACCAGCATCCAGGCGTTGTCGGCCGAGCCTTTCGCATCGGCGACCTGCTGCTGCAACTGAGCAATCTGGTCTGCCTGCGATGGCGCTGACTGCGCAGTCAATGCACTCGCCAAGAAGAGTAAGAAAAACAATGCCAGAAACTTCTGAACCAACCGCATGAAGTACTCCCGCTAAAAGAGCTGATCTCGACCGAACCGCAACTCGCCTGAAGGAGCGTTTACTGGAGCGCAGCGAATACTTCCGAAGCGCGACAGAAACAGAGAGAGAAACACTCTTGCAACAAACCAGTGGCGCCGGTTTCTTGCATCTGGTTGTATGAACTTGATATCTGTTTTTGCGGCGAATGAGAAATTCAAACTATTTATGGAGGGTATTAGTTCCAGTTATCGCTACCTGGCAGGTGCTGCAGCAATTGACCCAACGTGCAGGTTTACCGTGTACATCGTGCTCTGAATTGCGACTAACCGGATACTTCTCTTGATTGAAGGCGTAATTCTGGTCCTACACGGCGTCCACTAGAGTGATTGAACGCAGGCGATCCCGTGCTGGGTGGTGGCCTGCGTAAGCTCAGTTTTCCAGGTCCGCTAAACGGCAAATGAATCCCCATCCGCCGCCGAGTTCGCTGACCGCCAGCATCAGTTCATTGCTACCCTTCTTTAATGGAAGGTAGATGGCGTCGTTCTCGGGGTTGACGATGCCAAGGAACCCGGGGTCGCGGAAACCCTGGGCGCTGCGGCCACGGTAGAGAATCTGGCCATTCAGGAACACGCTGACGTCGTCGCTATAGCCGATGTAGAGCTTTTTCACCTGGTCGCGGTCGGAATCGATGCTGGTCCGCGCATACAGCACTTTCATTCCCGGCTGAGGCTCCAGGCGCTTGGAAAAGTCGCCCTGAAACGAGACCTTCGGATGCGGGGCCTCGCGATAACGATAGATGACTACAAAGCCGGGAGGCTCCGCCTCCACCTCCTGCCAATGTATGGCCTCGCTCTCGGCGGGTGTCAGCGGATGCTCCAGATTGCGTTCGAGCGCATCGTAGGAAGGCGACAGGCTCCACTTGGTAAGAGTGCCCGGCGGCATCGGCGGCAAGCGCCGCTGCCAGGGCGCATCGGGCGTTGTTCGTACTTCGAAATTCGAGAAATAGGTTGCGCCTGTCAGGTCATACAGGGCCACCTGGCCTTTCTGAACGCCGCTTTTCAGATCGTTCATCACGAGCGCGGGCTTATCCATGTCCTTGACATAGAGCTTCGCTTGCGCGCCCACGACCTCCAGGCGCAGGTGGAACCAGACATCCTTCGGGATATCGACCGCGCCGGTGAAGCCCAGCCCATTGTAGATTTGCCAGTTGCGGCCGGTGTTGAGAACCGGTGTGTACTGCATGGCGTCTGGAAGCCCGGACTTGTGCTGGCGGAGATAAACCTCTTCGGCGTTGGCGCCGTCGTTTACGATCCGAAACATAATGCCAAAGAAGCCGCGCTTTGCGGGGGTGGCGACGTCCACATCTACAACGCCGTCGCGCATTTCAAAGTCTTTAACGGTCGCGGCTCCACCATCGAGGATGAGACACTTGCGGCCTTGATATTCAGCAACCTTGGCTTGTCCCTCCAGCTCCCAGCGCGGGGAGTCTGCAGCAACGGAGAACGTCTGCGGCGGCTGGGAATTCGGCTTGTTTGCGTCTGTGGATTGGGCCTGCGAGCGGGCACAGATCGCAAGAGCCGCAAACAGCAGAGCGGAGCAGAATCCGATCCTCACGCTAACTGCGCAGATGGGCAGACTGGTAAGTCGCGAGCGAGTCATAGGTAAGTCACTCCAAGTTGCTTTGTCGCTTCAGGGCGATCAGTTGAGAGACGAGAGAATCCTACTGGCGACTCGGGAATTGAGAGCAAGTTGCCACGGATAAGCGGATTTCGGGGATAAAGCTATGGTAAAGAAGGTGCTGGATTAAATTCCGCCGCTAGGGATCGGTACTAAGCAGCGCGAAAAGTAAGTCCAGACAGGCCACCACACTCGTCACAACGAGCGCATTTGGATCGCGTGGTGGCGCTGCTGGTCGCTTTCTGACACCACTCCTGATCAGAACGGTATGTCTTCGTCCGTGATCTCCGCGCCGGAGGGCGCTGTCTGTGAGGGTTCAGGCTCGGCACTGCGTTGGTCGAAGCCACCGGACTTTCCCGCTCCTGCGCGGCCGCCACCAATGCCTCCGCCTTCGCCGCCCTCTCGCGGACCGCCGAGCAGCACCAAGTTGTTTCCGATGATCTCGGTCCGGTACTTCTTCTGCCCGGTCTACTTGTCGTCCCAGGAATTGGTGCGGATGCTGCCTTCGATGTACACCGTGCGCCCCTTCTTGAGGTATTCGCCGGCGATTTCCGCTTTGCGCTCGAACAGAACAATGTTGTGCCACTCGGTGCGATCGCCCCAGTTGCCGTCCTTGTCTTTGACGCGATCGTTGGTGGCCAGCGAGAAGTGCGCCACCGCCATGCCGCCCTGCGTGTACTTGATTTCCGGGTCCTTGCCGAGATTGCCGATGAGAATGACTTTGTTAACGCTTGCCATAATAATCGCCTCTTCTACCTGCCGCGATTTACCTGGGATGAAAGGCCACTATAGCAGAAGCTGTCAGTCGTCGGCCAACGGCTTGCAAGTGAGATGATGTGCGTTCTTTGCTGTTCGCCTTCCACCTGGGCCTCATTTTTCGCTTGGGAAAGGTAGCCGGAAGAACCGCAGCGGGCCAGTCAATGGCTGAAAGGTCTTACTTCGCGTAGATCTTGTACAGCATCACGTATATCACCACGCCGGTGACCGAAACATACATCCAGATCGCGAAGGTGTAGGGGGCGATGGCCTTGTGGCGCTGGATGCTGCCCTTCAGCGCACGGGCCAGCGTGATCAGGATGAATGGAACCACCACCGCCGCCAGGATGGTGTGCGAAATCAGGATGGTGAAGTAAGCCGGTCTTGAGAGTCCTTGACCTTGAAAATACGTGACCCCGGCGCGCAGCACCAGGTGATAGTAAAGGTAGGAAATGAGAAACAGGCAGGAGGTGACGAACGCCGACAGCATCAAGCGCTTGTGGGCCTGAATGCGGCGGCTCTTGATGAAATACAGCCCCGCGCCGATGAAGATAGCGCTGGTGCCATTGAGAAAGGCATTCAGCGTGGGAAAGAAGAGTGAATGCGCTTGCATCAGGCGGCAGGCTTGGTGCTGCGGCGATTGGCCACCAGGAATGACAGCGCGAACATCGCCAGCGTGAACGAAGCCAGCACCGCGAAGTTGGCGCTCAGCGAGAGATCGGTCGACGCCGATCCCGGAAACAGCAGCGAGCGCAACGCCTCGGTCCCGTAAGTCAGCGGGTTAATGCGCATCAGCCAGCGGATCCAGATGGACGCTCCGGAGAGCGGAAACATCGATCCTGAAAGCAGCCACAACGGTATGAGGAACAGGTTGATGATGCCGTGAAAGGCCTGCGTAGAATCCATCGGCCAGGCGATGATGAAGCCCAGCGCCGTCAGCGAAAATGCCACCAGAAAAATCGTCAGCACCGTGAGCCCGAAGCTTGCCAGCGTGAAGTGCACACCAAGCGCCGGAGCGAAAACCAGGAAGATGAGCCCTTGCAGCGTGGCCAGCGTGGCTCCGCCGAGCACTTTGCCCAGCACGATGACCGAGCGGCTCACGGGCGCGACCAGCACCGAAAGCAGAAAACCTTCCTTGCGATCTTCAATGACCGACATCATGGTAAAGATGGCGGTAAATAGCACGATCATGATCAGCGCGCCGGGGAAGAAATAGTCTAGGTAATGCTGGCCGCCGGTGGCCGCGGTGGAACGAAAGGAGGTGCCGAAGCCCGAGCCGATCACGATCCAGAAGACTAGCGGCGAGGCGATGACGCCAACCACGCGCGCGCGCTGCCGGTAGAAACGAACGATCTCGCGCCACCACAACGAAAGCGACGGCAACAGCGTACCCGCGCTCGCAGGTGCTATGGTTGGCGGGAAGGTAGTAGTTCGAGTAGCCATATACATTTCGATACACCAGATCCTTCGACTCGGATGCGCAGAACCGGCCCCGTCCTCGCTCCGGACGACAATGACAATCTTAGCAGGAGGATGCGTGAAATATCCTTGCCGTCACACATTTCTCTGTGTGCAATGAGACGAGCAATCGCGCGCAACGTGGTATTCTTCGATGATTCCCACCGAAGCGCATGACTTCACCTGTCGCAGCCGTGAACCTGGCAGCAAGAGGCTTGTCAACAGCGGATGATTCTGCTCTCGCGCGGCGCTTCTTCCTTCTGCTCGCCCTCCTTGCCCTGGCCTACGCCTTCCTCGCTGGGCTGCGAACCGCCCAGGATTTCGACCTTGGCTGGCAATTGGCGACCGGACGCTGGGTGGTCCAGCATCACCACATTCCTTCAGTTGATGTCTTCTCTTACACCGCGCAGGGAGAACCTTGGATCTATCCCGTTGGCGCAGGGCTGGTTTTCTACGCCGCTTATCTGCTCGGGGGCTACGCGCTGATTTCATGCATCGGGGCCGCAGCGTGCTGTGGCACGGTCGCGTTGATCCTTCGGCGAGGCTCGGCTGTCAGCGCCGGAATCGCGATCCTCGCGGTGCCTCTCATAGCTTTTCGCACTACACCGCGCGCCGACATGTTTACCGTCGTGCTCTTCGCGGCCTTCCTTTCGCTGTTGTGGGAGAACTACCAAACGGGTCGCGCTCCTCTCTGGTTGTTACCGCTGCTGATGGTGGCTTGGGTCAATTTGCACTTCGGCTTCGCGGCGGGCTTGGGGCTGGTGCTGGCCTACGCAGGCGCCGAGTTATCGGAGACGGTTTTCGGCGCCGTCCGCCGCCGCGCCGCCTTGCAGAGACTTCGGAATGCATCCGGATGGTTGGTGTGCACGGCGTTGGCAACGCTGGTGAATCCCTGGGGTTGGGGCATCTATCGGGCGTTGCTCCGGCAAGAGCATGCCAATGCACAGCAGCAATACTGGATCGGAGAGTGGTTCGGGGTACCTCTGAATTGGGCGGTCGTCAGCAGTTCTCTGTCGTTGCGGCAGACCAGAGGCGCCATCTACTTGCTGCTGGCGATCGCGGTCGTCGCCGCCGCGGTGGCTTTGCTTCGCACCCAACTAGGAGCGGCAATTCTACTGCTGGGAGCGACCTATCCGGCCGCGCATTACGTCCGCATGGGAGCAATATTCTCATGCGTGGTGGTCGTGGTGGGCGGACCAGTCCTGGCTGCGGCGATTGCCCGCCTCGGCTCCTGGATCCGGTCCGCACGAATACGTTCGCTCCTCGCCAGCGCCGCAGTCGTAGTCTTTGCGGTGGTCGCCTTGCTGCGTTGCTTCGACTTGGTGACCAACCGTTATTACTTTCGCGGAACTGATGAAACCATATTCGGCCCGGGACTTGGCTGGTGGTTCCCGAAACGCGCCGCCGAATTCATCGAGCGCGAGAAGCTGCCGGGAGAAATCTTCAACACTTATAGCGAGGGCGGCTACCTTACTTGGAAGCTCGGCCCTCAGCGCCGCGTTTATATCGACGGCCGGGACACACTCTACGGAGTGCCCCGGATACAACTGCACGGTGAATTGCTCCTGAGAGGCCCAG
>Ga0074046_10004642_pt1 | contig 11135 bp, 9 predicted proteins | sample BogForMeECP23OM3_FD_94441 | JGI IMG/M metagenome (GOLD analysis project Ga0074046, IMG submission 94441) | Bog forest soil microbial communities from Calvert Island, British Columbia, Canada - Bog Forest MetaG ECP23OM3 | ecosystem: Environmental > Terrestrial > Soil > Wetlands ...
AATCGTCCCACACTGCGCTGAGCAACCGGCCGGTCAGGCGATTCGACCTGGCAGATGCCAGAAAAGCCACAAGGCCTGCCGCGCGGTCGGGCGAGACGCCGCCGGTTTCTTGCATGCGTTTGAGCTCTTCCTCGAGCTTTGGCCCCCCAGCTTGACCTGCCGCACCCATTTCGTCCCACATGCGGCTTCTGACTGGGCCTGGAGCGACGGCATTCACCTGGATGTCAGTGGCCTCGAGTTCCAGCGCCAGGCTTTCGGCGAAACGGACCACGGCTGCTTTGGAACTGCTGTACGCGGTGAAGTAGGGCCGGCCGCAGGCAGCTCCACCTCCCGAGAACAGGATAATTTTTCCCCGGCCGCGTTCCTTCATGTATGGTAGCACAGCCCGCGCCAGGTAAACCGACCCGAGTAGATTCGTTTCGATGGTGCGCGCCCACTCCGGCATGTCGAGGGTTTCAAGCGGGCCGATGGGCCCTTGGATGCCGGTGCAATTAACCAGCACGTCGATACCCGCGAAATCCGTCCTGATCTGTTGGATCACGGTTTGCACATGCTTGCAGTCCGTGACATCAAGCTCGTAGCAAGCGGTGCGCCCAGGCCCCTGCGAAAGCTCTTCGCAGAGTTTCTGCGGTTTCACCGTGCGATAGGTGATCGCCAGGTGGGCTCCCTCAGCGTAGAGGCGCCGAGCAATCGCGACTCCGATCGCACCGGATGCACCCGCGACCACACAAACCCTGTTCGGCAGTTCCATAGGGACCGAGCTACGTCCTTTGCCCGCCGCCGCTCTCGATAGCCTGCAGCACGCGTTCCCGGATGTACTGAACGGACCGCCGCAATCCTTCGTGGATATCTACCTTGGGCTCCCAGCCAAGCTCTCGCGCCGCTGAAATATCCGCCAGCGTCACCTGGGCTTCGCCGGGCAGGTCCGGCTTGTAGATGGGCTTAAGGCCCGTTTGCAGCAGATCCTCGACGAGCTTGTAAATCTCGTTGATGGAGAAATTGACTCCCGAGCCGACGTTAAAAACCCGCCCCTTTGACCGCGGGTCTTCGAGCAGAATGAGGTGGAAATCGTTGACATCCTCCACGTAAATAAAGTCCCGGCGCTTTTCCCCGGTTCCGTAGATGACCGGCCGCTCTCCGCGCAGCATGCGAATGATGAACGCGCTCATCACCGGCGGAATGACTCGGCGCCAATCCTGTGCCGGGCCGTAGACATTGAAATAGCGCACGATGGTCACGTTCATTCCGTAAAGTTCACGGTAGCTCTCGCAGAACGCAGCGCCCCCGTGCTTGCTCACTGCGTACACCCCGATCGGCCGAATCTTGTCCTCCTTAGTAGGGAGCTCGGTAATGCCCTCGTATTCGGCGCTGGTGTCGGCGTAGGTAAATTTGCCCACCTTGGCTTGTCGTGCGGCCTCGAGCAGATTGACCGTTCCGAGGGTGTTGACGCTGGCGGCCTCGAGCGGATGGTCCAGACAATCTGTCAAGGAACTCTTGGCCGCCAAGTGAAACACGGCGTCCACCCCGCGTACTAGAGGGTACACTTCCGGGTCGCGAATGTCGATCTTGTGAAACTCCACCCGCGGATCGACGTTTTCGAGCGTTCCCGCACTCAGGTCGTCGATCCCGAGGACCGAATAACCTCGGTCGATCAGATGCTTCGCCAGGTTGCTTCCGACGAACCCTGCTACCCCTGTTACTATAATCCGTTTCTTCATAATCGTGAGTGTTCCTCCTCTATCAACTCAAACGCATTTGCTTTCGAGGCCGGAAGCAAGGCCGGCTTAATGGGTCCTGGCGACCGCGCCCGACATGCTGCGTCCTCCGGTTAGTAAGCTCCCTCGGCGAGAAGCACTTTCCAAAACGTTTTGGCGATGATCAGCAGGTCCAGCCAGATGGACCAGTGGTCGATGTAAAACATGTCCATCTTGACTCGCTCCTCGTGAGTCGTCAGTTGCCGCCCCATGACTTGCCAGAATCCGGTGAGGCCGGGTTTGACGGAAAGCAGTTTCGGGAGTAATGAGCCATATCGTTCCACTTGCATCTGCATGATAACTCGCGGGCCAACCAGGCTGATGTCTCCACGGAGAATACTGAAAAACGATGGGAACTCGTCGAGGCTGTACTTGCGCAGCACCCGCCCGACCCGGGTAACACGGGGATCCCGTTCGAGCTTGCATTGTAACTCGAACTGCTTACGAAGCTCCGGATTTTCTTCCAGAAGCTGATCAGCGTCCACACGCATGGTACGGAATTTGAGGTAATACCGGTCCTCTCGATTGGGGCCAACATAGGCACTTCGGTAAAAAATCGGTCCGCCGTCCTCCAGCTTGATCAGCGCTCCGATCACTGGACCAATGAGCACAGTCAGCAAGCTTCCCACCAACCCGGCGAACACGTCCACACAGAACTTGACAGTCTTCTGCACTCGCCGAGACCAAGCCGGTACTGCGTAAAACCGGAAAAAGCCCGAAAACTCGTCCAGCTCGAAATTGAACTCGGAGGTGGCAAACAGGTCCGAGTATACCCCTACGTCGACACCCTGCGCCTTCCCGCGACGCAGAATTTCCCCAACCAGTTCGTGTGATCCTGGGGTCGTACTGGGGAGGCAGACCACGACCAGTTGCACGCGCAGCTTTGAGACCGTTTCATCCCATGTGGCCAGAGCGTCGAATCCAGTTCGGCTCGACGCTCCGAAAGGACTCCCGCCGTCCAACTCGGAGGCGGGGATGACGCCGACTACCCGGTAGCCCTGATACCTTTGGACGGAAAGCAGATTCTCGAATTCGGCGAGCTTTTCTGTGTCGCCCACCCAAAGGGCCCTTTGCTGGGCTAGCCCGCGCCGCCAGAGCGCCCCGTAGATGGACCGAAGAGCCAAGCGGAATAGCGGAATGACCAAGAGGGCCAGAAGATACCAGAAGATGAACAGTCGCCGCGAGAACCCCATTTCCTTTTCCTTGAAGAAAATAAAGTTGGCGCAAACCAGGGCGAGAAAGGAAAGCGAGACGGCGTGGAAGGTGATGGCGAGTTCCTTTTCCGGCCTTCGCAGATCCGGGCTCTGATACCCCTCCGCCAGAAAAAGCACAACGAGCAGGAACGGCAGATAGAACACGGGGTAGCCGTGCGGACTCAGTTGGCTCGTCTCGATTCCAAACAGCTTGTGCACGCCGATCAGCGACACCCAATTCGAAAGGGCTACGGCGGCCGCATCACAGCCCAGGAAGAGTATGCGCTTGACGATGCCTCGGCTGAGCACGTCGAGAAATCCTAAGTGGCGCGTACTGCTTTCCTCCGCCCGGGCGAACGCCGGCAGGCTCTCCTCGATCTTTTTCCCCCCGACAGTGTTTACGCTCATTTGCCTCACTCGGTGGACTGTATCGCGTGCTCGACTAATTTGGATTCCGCGTGGCGTCGCTAGGCTGGAACGGCCCATCGGCCAAGCGCGACGTTATGAAAGCCGCTCTGTCCACCCACTTAGCAGTTCACCTCGGTGCAGTCACCGGGTTCGAGAGAACTGCCGGATCCTCCTCCAGCCGGGCCGTGCGGCCCTCTTTTGCCGCCCGGTAGATGGCTTCGGCGAGAAGCAGAGTCCGCAAAGCGTCGAGCCCGTCGCTCTCGACCTGGCCACCGTTCATAATAACACCGGCGAACGCCTCCCATTCGCGGGCAAGCGACTCGTCCGGCCCCTCGAAGACGAACGATTGTTCCCGGGGAACTTCCCCAAGCCTTTCCCGCACACCCAAGCAAAGCGTTTCGGGCCCGTAGCTGCCACCGAGTCCATTGACCCGCAGGTACCCCTGCTCCCCAAAGACTTCAAACCGGAAGGTGTTCTTCCACTCGGTCCAGCTCGCATGCAGCTCGGCGACGGCGCCTTCGTTCGACCGCAGAAGAGCAAAGGCGTTATCTTCGGCCGGCGCAATCGGCCAGAACGCGGTCGAGATCATCGCTGCCGCTTCCCGAAACTCCCCGGCGAACCAGCGAAGCAGGTCCAGCAGGTGGACTCCCTGATCCAACAACTGTCCGCCGCCGGATAGCTCCGTCCGTGCGCGCCATTCGCGACCGTACCCCGGACGGCCGCCATGCCCGTAAGTGCAGCGCAGAAAGATTGGCCGTCCGATGGACGCCTGGGTGAAAAGCTCGTGCGCGCGCCGAATGGCGGGGTGGTAGCGGTGGTTATATCCCGCCTTCAGGTGCACGCCCTGTGCGAGCGCTGCCTCCACCAGGGTGCGCGCTTCTTCCGACGCGCGCGCGAAGGGCTTCTCGGCCAGCGTGTGTTTCCCCGACTGAATCGCAAATAGGCTGATTTCTGCCAGCACCGGGGTCGGCGTCGAAACGATCACCGCCTCCGCGTCGCTCCGTCCTACGGCCCGCTGCCAATCCGTTTCTGCATCGCAGCCGCATTCGCTCGCCAGCGCCTGAGCACGTTCACGCACAGAGTCGGCGACGACGACCAGCCGGCTCTGCTGATGCGAGACAACGGCGCGAGCGCGCTTGGTGCCAAAAGGCCCCGCCCCAATCAATGCCACGCCCAACTTCCTGCCTCCGGAATCCAACGGGGTCCTCCTAGCTGCGGTCGGTCAGCCGTTCGGTTCGCTGCCAGGCAAAGTCATATTTGCGCACTGGCCAGCGCAGCCATGCCAGTACCAACGCTGCGTTGGCGAACGTGAAGTAGAACGGCACGTAGAAGAGCTTGGGCCGCCGGCCATATCTGGCCAGGATGGCTCCGCCCGCCGCCAGCAAGATGAAGACGGCCTCCGCCAGTAAGATCCCCAAGTAGAAGCGGTTCGCGGGCGCCAGAATCGCGGAGCAGATAAGCGCTAAGACGAGTGCCGGAGCTGCCACCATTCGTAACACGTGATGGGAAATAAGCCCCCACCAGACCGGGCTGCGCCAGGGTACGAGCAGCTCCCGGATCATCGGCAGGGTCAGCAGAAATGAAACGTGCGCCCGCGTCTTGCGCTCGAACTCGATGCTCAGATTTGCCGCCGCGGGGATCGCTGCTACCGCTTCCGGCTCGTAGACGATCCTTTGGCCGGTCGAGGCGATCACCTTCATGAGAATGAAAAAGTCCTCCCCTACTTTTTCGACGTGCGGAAAAACCGCTTTACGGACGGCGTAAAGCTGCCCAGTCGCCGCCAGGCAGGAGTAGGCACGGCTTTCCGATTCCTTGATCCAGGACTCGTACCGCCAATAAAGCCCTTCCCCCTCGCTGGCCACGCTTTGCCTCTGGACGATGCAGACCCTTCGCCCGGTCACACCACCCACCGCCGGATTGGAAAAGTGACGCAGGAGCTTTCGTAGGGCATCTTGCGCGAGTAGCGCGTTCGTGTCGGTCGCAACGATAATCTCGCCTGTGGCCTTGGGCACAAGCCGGTTCAGCATCTCTTGCTTGCCCAACCGGGTCGGAAAAGCCACTACCCTTACCCCACGGTCGGCAAACCCCCCGGCAATCGCGGCCGTTGCGTCGTCCGAGCCGTCCGAGCCCACGACAATTTCCATCCGGCCCTCAGGGTAGTCCAGATCGAGTGTATTCTCGATCTTGCGGCGGATCCACCGCTCTTCGTTGCGGGCCGGGATAAGGACTGTCACTGAGGGTAACTGAGGAAGCGCATTGAATGGATCGCGGGAAACTCCCCGCCAGCGCGAAAGCAGATCCACCAACACCGGGTACCCGAAGTAGACGTAAAGAACTAGCCCAGCAGACGCCCAGAAGAGGAGCTTCAGCATCGATTGGGCTCCACCTGAGACTGGTCATGGCTTCGCTGCCCTGTTCCGCAATGGTTTATATGATCGCGAGCATATACACAGAGAGCTGTACCCGCAATGCGCCAGAGCGGTAGGCCATTTCGGTAGAGTTCGATTAGGTACTTTCTGACGCCCCTCCGAATTTCCACCGTAAAATAGTCGTGCCGGACCCCAATGCCGTTCGGAGCTAATGCCTTCATGACTCCTTCCGTGTCCTTTCGTACGTGGTCGTAAAGCTGGCTGCCGTCAACGAAGGCGAAGTCGATCGGCGTGCTCAGGAAGTGTTCCCACTGGATCGTCGTCGAATCCTGCAGAATCTGAGTCATCTTCGGACCGTTTCCAAAGGCTCTCGGCGCAGCTCCACGCGCCTTTACCAAATATGAATCGCTCTAGAATGGGGCCTTCTCCGCGAACTCCCACGGCATCAATATCCATCAAGCTTTGCGGGCCACAAGCAATGTCGAGTACCCTAAAAACAAATGTCGAAACGTTAACCAATAAATGGCCTCTGAAAATGTGTGAACAACCGTCTTGGCCACGTTCTTCCACCGGTCGTCGTTGAAAACCACGGGAGCACTTCCGAGATAGACAGGCTCGAACCCGCATCGCTTGACCAATTGGGAGATCGTTCTTGGTTCGAACGAGCACAAGTGATGTGGCGGATCGAATCCCACCAACGGATGGCGCTCAGTCTCCATCCAAAAGGGATCTTTGAAGCCGAAACGGCGCCGTGTCTCTCCCAAAAGGGCGTGCAAGCGTGCGTCTGGAACTACGATGACTAGGATCCCGCCGCTTCGAAGCAGTTGCCGTAACTGTAGCAGGATGGAGGCAGGATCTTTCAGATGTTCGAGAACGTTTAGAATGGTCACGACGTCGAAGTCCCGATTCGCGCCGGTCGCCACGAATGCCTCAACCGTCCCATTGAAGGTTTCAATTCCATGTACGGATTGCGCGTAGGAACTCCCTGTCTGGGAAGGCTCTACTCCGAAGACGCGGAATCCGGCTTCGCGAAGACAGCGCAGGAAATTGCCGGAACCGCTACCCACATCCATAGCCGATCCGCCCTTCTTGTAGCGCAAGACAACTTGTCTGACACCTCGATTGAATCCCTCCTCCCCATTTCGCCACTGGTCGCCATGGTCGCAAGTCGCGTAGATTTGCTCCAGTTCTTTGAGGCTGGGTTGGGGATTTACATAGCGCAATCCACAAACGTCGCACCGCACGACGATATAGCCCCTTCCGCTGAGGTAAGGGGTGCAGAGCGAGGCAGAGCATACGCGGCATGAAACCGTTTCTCGCTGTGGAAGCGCCAGCCCAGTTGCCTGTGAGACCATGTCTGTCCTCCTCTATCACTCGAAGGTTTTGCGATAATCCTTTTTGCGCGCAACTCTTGCCGTACCGTCGCTAACGGGTGGCCATCAGTACGGAATTCGTGGGTTCGTGCTTTGGAACTCTCCCGCGCTCCCGCGAGCCTCCGGTGCGTGTTGCGGCCGACCTCGCTTGGAACCGCGAGCGGCCTCGAAATATGGGTGCCCAAGTTGCGAACGAAGGTATGCCGCTTACTTCTCCATCTCCATAAAGGTTACCCATGCAAATCGGCGGAGCTCCGGAAACAGGTACATCAGTTGTTCATCCACGCGGTCCAGCGCTCCGATAACGGACAGGGCGAAGCGCTTGCCCAGCAAGTGCGCCGGCGCAGCGCAGACGGCAAAGAGGAAATGTTCGCGATGGCGGCAAGACCTAAACCACTTTCGCGCGCTCTCGATGTCAGCGAAAGAAAGAGGCCTTTCGTCGGCGGTATGGTCGTTGGGGGTAAGCCGGCGCAAGGTCCAAAGCAGCGGGTGGTGATACATCGGCTCCTGGAAAACGGCTTTGCCACCGGGCTTGAGCACCCGCGCGATCTCGGCAAAAGCTCTAACCAAATCGAGGTGGTGCAGGGCGCCATTGCCGACGACATAATCGAACATGGCGTCGCCGAACGGCGTGCGGTGCGCATCGCCGGCCACGAACTGCGGGGTGCTGCCCTTGCACCCTAATCTCGAAGCGCCGGCGCGGGCTTGCTCGATGAATTTGGGAGAAATATCGATGCCAAAAACGCGGGCGCCCCGGCTGGCAAGCACTGTGCTGAAATGGCCATCACCGCAGCCGTAATCGAGCACCGTCGCGCCTTTCAGGTCGGTGGTTTCCCAAAACGGACTCCAAAGTCGGCCCCGGCTGCCCTTTTCGTAGAAAGCCTCTGAGAAGCGGGCCAGGAGATTGTGCGTCGACGAGCTTTCGGTTGTCAGCTTATCAAAGAACTCTCTTTCTCGCGCTTCTCGTTCACCCATGGATAAATCCTCTTCTTACAGTCCAAACAAAATGCTCAGGCAACCTCCGGGCGGATTAGTGGGGATTCCTCGCCAGCCCGTGCTGTTTCTATAGAGCAGCCGGTGGAGCGGGGCTGAAGCCCCGCCCCTCCGTTTCTCCGGTGAGAAATACGGGTTAGGGTGCCGGGCTTGCGTCGATGCCCTTTCTGGCGCAGAGCAAGCCTGCCATCGCGCCCAATAAGCAGGAGGTGTTGAAGTTGAAAAAGACGGGCTCGCTGAACATCGTCACAAAAACCATGGAAAGCAAACAAGCGGAGAGGGCTAACGACTTTCGGGTCATGCAACGAAACGTGGCCACCAGAAACCAGCCGAAGGCCAAGATGCCCAATCCCCCCATTTTCACTGCCAGATACGCCCACCCATTGTCTATGTAAGCTTGTTGAACAATTTCATGAGTATTCGTCGCTTCCCATGTAAGTTCGGCCCCGAACCCCTCTCCAAATGCCGGGGACCTCCGGAGAGTGTCGACGCCCATGCCAAGTTGAATGGTGCGATCCGTCAAAGAAGTCACATCGGCGCCTCCGCTGGGCAGGACCTCCTCGACTCCAGGAAGGCTTTCGACCCCTTCCAGGAGGAGCCTAGCTCCCGAAATTAGAGTGCCCGACAGTATCCCTAGCACGGCGACAGCACCATAGAAATACCGCGCCTTTCTTGATGACGCCTTGATGGCAAATGCTAGTGCGGTGGCGACTGCGATTGCAACCATCATCCTGCGCTCGAAAAGCAGGATAGGAACGGCCAGTAGCACGAGTGCCGACACCATCCACCCGCGCCGCTTCTCGGTCAGGCCTTTGATGAAGCACAGGATCCCGGCAGCCCCTTCCAACGTGCCCAACGCGGTGATTTCTTTGTGGAACCCTAAATCACTGAATGTCGTGGCGTAGTAAACAAAGAATCCAGCCGCGCACAGCAAGCCAAAGGTCCGCAAGCGACGGAGGAACAATTCCTCGTCTCCCATGTGATAGGCGATGGCAAAGTAGGCCACGAGCAAAAGAGAGCCATAGAGCTGCCGGGCAACGAAGCTGGCTGCATTACCACGAGCAAAACCGACCAAGGTCGCGACCAACGCCACCGCCAGGAAGGCTTTGACCGCAGCAGGAATACGCCAGAGGACACGAATCCCGATGCGGGAAACTGCCGCCAAAGTGATGATGAGCAAACCCGCTGCCCAGTACCGCATTTGCCACGGTTGGTAGTAGCGCCACGTCCATTCGTATCGTGAACTGGACGGCAAGAGTATGTTGCAGGCCACGAGAAATAAGACAGCAACGGACGCTGCCTCCTTGGGCCGCGCCCAAACAAGCACCGCCAATGCGATGGCTAAGCCCATGATTAGAATTGGCATGCCACCAAAAAGCGCTGCTATGCACGCCAGAGATAGCAGCCCAAGGCAAAATGCCGCCGTGAGTGAACTCGCGGTGACGACTGGCCGACCTTCCGGGAGTACGACGGAACCGCTTGTATTCACAGTGCTTCAATCACCTACAAATTCCGGTTCTCTTCAAGAGAACCGGCGCCATTCTTCCCATCGGGGCGAAGCCCCTACCCTGTGACCGCAACCCCAGAGGATTCCAAACTTCGCTCTACAATCCGTGAACCGGGCTAGACAACCTCCACGGGCTGCTTTGAAGCAAAAAACCCAGATTTCAATTCTGCAAGTTGGGCATTTGCCGGGACGTACATCGCTAGCCAAGTCCCCTCGATGTGGTAAATGGGCCAGTCGTTCGCCAATCGCTTGACAGCGCGCGTCACATCGCGAAGGTTTGCAAAGTCGTGCCAGAGAATAATGCCACTTTCACTGAGCAGGTCAAAAGCATTCCGGGAATCAGCCAAGACGCCTTCGAATACATGGCAACCGTCCACAAGCACAAGATCGACGGACCGGCGGTAGGGAGTAAAGTCAAAGGCCCTTGAATCGCCGAATAACTGCCGAATTTGGCCGTTCTGGTTAAATGGCCGATAGTCTCTCCCAATCTGATCGCGAGGTTGCAGCAACGACAAATCTCCAGAGCTATAACCCATAATGTTGCTGGCGAGTTCCCTCGGCAGATCCAGTGTGTAGACCTCCGCCTCGGAGTTCATTGCCATGTGAGCTGTGGTGATTCCCGCGGAGGTACCGATTTCGAAAACCCTCCTGGGGTTGAGCCACCTTAGAACACGAAGAATCGCGTAGAGGTCCTGAGGTGGCGTACCACCGGGCAGCCATCCGCTGCTAAGCATCTGGACGGGCTTTTCAGAACTTGGAATGTCAGATAAGTGCAAGCTCGTAATGCCCGGATGAAAGAGCATGGTGCTTACTCGCCAGAATTCAGGTGCTGCCACCCTAAACCTCCCGGGAGAAACAACGGCGTCTACGATCGCACGTCGCCAGACCGTTGCTACAATCTCAGCCGCGTCGAGTATACGAGTTCTCATGGCTGGAAAACTCCCCTGGTTAGGTACGATCCTCGGAATCGAACCAGCATGATTCCGACATAGGCCAATGTAAGAAGCACTGCACTGGGAAACAAACTCAGACCAAGCACCTTGCTCCCTGCGGCCACTCCGAGTCCAAGAAAGAGGGGCAAGAGCAAGGCGGAACGGTGGTTGACGTGTACAAATCGCCGGCTCTTCGTCATGAAGGCGAGTAAACAAAAGGCCTGGGTGAACAGAACCGCCAGGCTGGCACCCCGGATCCCATCGAGCGCTGTGAGGAGGCAACACAAGGGGAGAAACACGGCGGCAGTCAAAGCCAAAACTCTTTGGTAATCGCGGTCCCGATGGAAGGCGATTACCGCGCCCGTACCATAGAGGTTCCAAAGCGCCGTCAGGAGAAAGGTGACCTGAAAGATGCGGAAGACTGGAACCGTCGAAAGGTATTCAGGTCTCTTAAAAACAGCCAGAACGATCTGGGGGGCGTAGAAGACAGCCCACAACGACCCCGGAAGAAAACACAGAGCCATGTCCTGGTAGCAGCGCTGGAAATATCGACTGAATTGAGCCGTACCCTCGCTGCTCATGCGGCTTAGTAATGGGAATGCCCCT
>Ga0074046_10004644_pt1 | contig 11134 bp, 9 predicted proteins | sample BogForMeECP23OM3_FD_94441 | JGI IMG/M metagenome (GOLD analysis project Ga0074046, IMG submission 94441) | Bog forest soil microbial communities from Calvert Island, British Columbia, Canada - Bog Forest MetaG ECP23OM3 | ecosystem: Environmental > Terrestrial > Soil > Wetlands ...
CCATTGCGGAGTACCAGTTCCGTCCATCGCAATCGGTGACGCTGGCGACCAACCCGTTCACCGGCCTGCCCGTGGCCACCAATTCATTTCACACCAACACGCTTGTGTTGGGATTCGAGTTTGTATATTAGAGGCGTAGCTCACGAAAACCACTATCGACGAAATAAGAAAGGGACATTCATGAATCGCAGCTTTCTTCTGACAGTATTGGTAGTAACGGCTCTTTCAATTTCCGCCATCGCAGGCTCAATCGGAGGCAAAGTGTCGCCCGGGAAGTCCGTCGTGTACGTGGACACCATTCAGGGCAAAACATTCCCGGCGCCATCGCAGCAGCCGGTGATGGACCAGAAGGGCTTGGTGTTTAGCCCTCACGTTATGGTCGTTCAGGTGGGGACAACGGTCGAGTTCCTGAACAGCGACACCGTCCAGCACAACGTGTTCTGGCCCTCCATTAGCGGCAATAAGAAACTTACCCACAATCTCGGCACTTGGCCCAAGGGTGAGAAGAAGTCCTTCAAGTTCGACAACCCCGGCGTGGTGTCGCTGCTTTGCAACGTTCACCCGGAGATGGCGGGCTACATCATTGTCAGCCCGACGCCATACTTCGCCGAGACGGACGCTAGCGGGAACTACAAAATCGAGAACGTTCCCGATGGCAAATACAACGTGGTCGCCTGGCATGAAGGCATGAAGACGCAGAGCAAGTCTGTTGACGTTGCCGGCATAGGCAAGGCCGACTTCACTCTCTCGAAATAACAGATCACGGTGGGCGGACTGGCCGCCGCCCTCCTCCCTTTACATGCGCTGCGTACCTCGTCGCCAGGGTGGGCTGATGTTACTTCGCTTTGCCAATAAGAAGGTCGATCGGGAATGGTTGAACACCAATTTCCCATGCATGATGGCGTGTCCGGCACATACCAACGCGGGCCGCTATGTGTCGCAGATTGCAGAAGGGCGCTTCGAGGAGGCGTACCGTTATGCGCGCGATCCGAATCCGATGGCCAGCATCTGCGGACGCGTCTGTGCGCACCCTTGCGAAACGGCATGCCGGCGAGGCCAAATCGATCGTCCCATCTCCATTCGCGCCTTGAAACGCTTCCTGACCGAGCGTCACGGTCCTGAGTCGCGCCACCCAGTTGCTCCTTCGACCAAGCCGGCTGGGAAACTTCCCTACAAGGTCGCTGTCATCGGCGGCGGACCGGTCGGCCTGTCAGCCGCCCACGATCTTGCGTTGATGGGATACTCCGTCACCATCTTCGAGGCATCGCCGGTGGCGGGCGGAATGTTATACCTCGGCATTCCGGAGTATCGTCTGCCGCGAAATGTGGTAGAGGCGCAGGTGCGGGAGATCCTCGAGACTGGCGACATCACGCTGCGCCTGAACTCGGCCGCAGGACGCGACTTCACGATCAGTGAATTAAGGCACCAAGGCTTCGATGCGGTGCTGATTGCAGTTGGCGCACACCGCAGTCGCGATCTCTCTATCCCGGGCGTTGACCTCGATGGCGTGCATCGCGGCATCGAGTTTCTGCTCAACGTCAATCTTGGCTACAAGTTCACCATCGGAAAGAAAGTCATCGTTATCGGCGGCGGCAACGTCGCTATGGACGTCGCCCGCTCCGCCGCGCGTGAAGTGTTGCGGCAGCAACCTTTGCCGGGTGAGATCACACCATCGGAAGAGAACGTGCAAGCCGTCGCCACCCATGAGATGGTGGACATCTCGCTGTCAGCACTGCGTATGGGCGCTCGCGAGGTCGGACTCGTCTGCCTGGAGCAGCGCCATGAGATGCCTGCCGCGTTGGAGGAAATCGAAGAGGCGGAGACCGAGGGCATCATCATGCATCCGGGCTTCGGACCGAAGCGGGTGCTCGGCCGCGACGGCAAAGTGGTTGGCCTAGAGTGCCTGAAGACGAGGTATGTTTTCGATGAAAACCACCGATTCAACCCCGCGTTCTACGAGAACAGCGACACCCAATTTGAGTGCGACACCATCATCCTGGCGATCGGGCAAGCTCCCAATCTGGAATTCCTGCAGCCCGAAGACGGCGTGCAGGTCTCGCCTCGGGGACTCATTAACGTAAGCCGGGAAACGTTGATGACGTCGGCTCATGGTGTGTTTGCCGGCGGGGACTGCGCATTCGGACCGCGCCTCATTATTGACAGCGTCGGCGACGGCAAGCGGGCCGCTGTTGGCATTGACGAATACATTCGCGGCGCCAAGCATCCTGAGCCACAGATTGAAGTGGAGGTGCTCGACCGCTGGCAAATGGCGGCGGACTATATGAACATCCTCCGCCAGGCCATTCCGATGCTGCCGCTCGACCGGCGCACCGGCATGACCGAGGTCGAGCTCGGCTACACCGAACAGGAAGCGATGGCCGAGGCGCAGCGCTGCCTGAAGTGCTACATCAACACCATTCTTGAAGGCAGCGAGAAGGATGGCACCGACTGCGTGCTCTGCGGCGGCTGCGTGGATGTGTGCCCCGAGAACTGCCTCGAACTGGTTCCGCTGGACCGCATCGAGTTCGAGCCGAACGTCGTTGATGCTATTGCCAACAACCCTGAGTTTTTCAGCTTCGAATTGGAAGATATACACCCGGCGGAGCTGGGGAGCGTCACAGGAACCGCGATGCTGAAGGACGAGACCCGCTGCATTCGCTGTGGACTTTGCGCACTGCGGTGTCCTGCGAACACCATCACTATGGAGGCTTATCACTTCGTCGCATCCGAGCCGACGGGGCTCATCACCATTCAAAGTTTTGATGGGCCTAAGCCGGCTCCGGCGGCACCGGTAGATGCGAAGTCATGACCGTGTGAGGAATTATGTCTGACGACCCAAAACCAACAGCTTCGCCCGACAGTCCGGAGGAGATGAGCCGGCGGAAGTTTTTCGTCAAGATGGGCGTTGGCTCAATTGCGGTTGCTGCGGTAGGAACGGCGGCATTCGGATATGAGTTTCTTTCGCCTAACGTCCTCTACGAACCGTCACCGATTGTCGATGCTGGAAAACCCGACCGCTATGCCCCTGACTCAGTCACGCTCGATCCCCAGACGGCGATCTACGTGGTGCGCACGGGGGAGGGGTTCTTCGCGCTTTCCGCAATCTGCACTCACCTGGGTTGCCTGACGGCCTATAAGCCGGACCTCGGCATCATCGCCTGTCCGTGTCATGGCAGCAAGTTCAAAAAGGACGGGGTGAAGATCGAGGGGCCGGCACCGAGGCCGCTCCCCTGGCTGCGCATGTGGCTGAACGACGATGGCAATCTGCTGGTGGACCGCTCCAACGCCATCGCCATCAAGCAACTGGTGAGGGTCTAGCCATGGCGAAGACCATCGATCACCTCGTCGGCCAGGTGCGCGAGAACCGCGTATGGCGCTCCATCTTCCGCAGCGGCACCGGCGATAGCAACCTGCACCGAGCGTTGTTCGTGCAACAGAACGTCTTCCTGCACCTGTTTTCAATCAAGGCCCGCAAGCGCACCCTGGAGTTCAGTGCAACATGGTATTTGGGCGCGCTGACCTTCGGGACGTTCCTTATCCTCGTGATCACTGGTGTCCTGCTGATGCTGTACTACCACCCTTCGGTCCCGCAGGCCTACGCCGACATGAAGGACCTGCAGTTCGTGGTCTCGTCGGGCGTATTCCTCCGCAATCTGCATCGCTGGTCGGCGCACGCGATGGTCTTTCTGGTGTTCGCACACATGTTCAAGGTGTTCTACCGCGGAGCCTATCGGCCGCCCCGCGAATTCAACTGGATCATTGGCGTGGTGCTGCTGTTGGTGACGTTGCTGCTGAGCTACACCGGCTATCTGCTCCCCTGGGACCAGTTGGCCTTCTGGGCGGTAACGGTCGGCAGCAACATCGCTTCGGCCGTGCCAGTCATGGGCAGCAAGATCCGCTTCCTGCTGCTCGGAGGAACTGCGGTCAACGCCAATGCACTACTGCGGTTTTACGTGCTGCACTGTGTGATTCTGCCGCTATTTGCGGTCATCTTCATCGCTGTCCACTTCTGGCGGATTCGCAAAGACGGCGGAATCTACCCGGGCGAATCTTCGGCAGAAGGGGGCGCGAAATGAGCGATACGAAGGATTTTGTTGCTGCGCTCGATTCCGATGCACGCAAGACACCCCGGCGGATAGCCTTCATCACCAAGCGAACTTCGCCGCAGGTGCGCGTGAAAGATGAAGAGCGGGTGATGACCTACCCCGAAGTCTTCTTCCGCGCGGTAGTCGCGATCGAAGTTCTTGCCATTGGATTGGTCGTCACTTCGCTGCTATGGGACGCTCCACTGGAAGGGCTGGCCGATCCCATGCACACGCCGAATCCGGCGAAAGCGCCGTGGTACTTCCTTGGTTTGCAGGAATTGCTGCACTATTTCCCGCCTGTCGTTGCCGGCGTGCTCATACCCGGTCTGGTGGTGATGGCGCTGATTATCATTCCGTACTTCAACATCAATGTGGAAGCCGAAGGACTTTGGCTGCGCGACAAGGCGAGGCGCTTGCGGATCTTCGGCATTGTTGTTGTGGTCTTTTGTATTTTCCTGGCGGTCTTCGATGTCTGGGCCGCACTCGTTCCTACCATCATTGTCGCCGCATTCATGTTTCTGGCTGCGCAAACCGATCCACAAACGGCGCGAGGGTTTCGCGCTTGGCTGGTCAGGAAACCGCTTTCGTTCTGGATCATGACATGGTTCTTGTTTGAATTGATCGTGCTCACCGCCATCGGAACTTTCTTCCGCGGTCCAGGATGGTCATGGGTTTTGCCCTGGAGGGGTTAGGCTGTCATGAAGAATAAGCTTCATGCACTGTGGCAGCTCTTTTTCGGCGACAGCGCTCGCGCCTTTGGCTCGGCGAGCGTCATCTTGCTTGTTCTACTGGCTGTCGCCCCGGCAAAGAACCACTTCAGTCAGTGGCGCCATTATCAGAAGCAATACTTGCGTCTCATTCGTGGACGCGCCGACGCGGTTACGCTGGAACGGCACTTCCAGGGCGGCATCCAGCAGATATGGATGCCCGAACAGCAAGTAACAGACCGTTGCACCACCTGCCACCTTGGGCTGAAAGAAGCCAGTCTCGCCGATGTCAGCTCGGGCGCATTCCGCAAACATCCCGTCATCCCTCATTCACTGACAGAGTTTGGATGTACGACCTGCCATCGCGGGCAGGGCGCAGCCACCACCTTGCAAGAAGCGCATAATGCCACCGAACAGTGGGAACAGCCGCTGCTGCCGGCCAAGTACATCGAAGCTGGCTGCGGCCAATGTCATCTGGAGAACCAAACTGGAACTCCGTTCCTGAACCAAGGCAGGCAGCTTATCTCCGCCTACGGCTGTACGCACTGCCACACTATCAAGCAGCCGGATGGTACATACATCATTCCGGACGATGATCCTCCTTCTCTGAAGCATATCGCTGACAAGACCACTCGCGAGTGGATTTACGCCTGGATCAAAGATCCGCAAGCCTATGCCAGCACGGCAACCATGCCCAACTACCACTTCAGCGATGACGATGCGCGCGACATCTCAGCGTTTGTAATCGCGCAGAGCACGCCGATGGAGCCGCCGGTCCAGCCCGTCAAGGCTGACGCAAAAGCGGCTGCTGATCCAGCCGCCGGCACCACGCTCTACGGGCAATCCTTTTGCGCGTCATGCCACGCTATGCAGAATGCCGCTGGAATACTGGTCGGAGGTAACGTGGGGCCTGAACTGACAGGCATCGGTACGAAGGCGAAACCTGAGTGGCTGCAGGACTGGGTGGCGAACCCGAATCACTACGATCCCGGGACCATGATGCCGCACTACCGCTTCGACGCGAAGCAAGTGGCCACCCTGGCTGGCTTCCTGGAGTCAAAGACGGAGCCGGACTTTGTTGCCAACGTGCATCTCGACCCTGCAACACCGGAGCAGATCGAACACGGCAAACGGCTGGTGGTAGAGAACGGTTGTGCAATCTGTCACGAGATCAACGGAATCAAGAAGCCCGAGAACTTCGCGCCGGAGCTGAGCCGCATCGGCAGCAAGCCACTCAACCAGCTCATCTTCGTCGAGGGTGTTGAGCATACTCTGCCGGACTACATCGGCGCGAAGGTTCGCAACCCGCGGGCATTCGGGCCGTCGCTTAAGATGCCGCAATTCAAGTTCACGCCGCAGCAGGTTGATGCCGTCACCACTGCTCTGTTGGCGCTGACCGACCGGGCGCAAAGCCAGCCGCCCGCCATGCGCATTGCCTCCGTTCAGCAGACGAAATACGAACCCGCAGGCCGGGCCGGGCAGCTCATGCGCGACCTGCGTTGCCTGACCTGCCACATGATCAATGGGCACGGTGGCGACATGGCTCCCGACCTCACCTGGGAAGGAACGGCCGTGCAGCGGGAATGGCTGACGCAGTTCCTGAAGAATCCGGAAACTCTCCGGCCCGCCTTGATCCGGCGAATGCCGAAGTTCAACTTGACCGATTCGGAGATCAACACTCTCGCTGACTACATGATGACCGTGTATCAGACACCAGAGTTCGACAGCGATTCGCTGCCGATGTCACAGTTCACTTCCGCACAGGTTGAACAGGGCCGGCAGCTCTTTTATTCCAAGTTCGCCTGCCAGTCATGCCACATCGCCGACTACAAAAACGACAAAGGCTACATTGGTCCGGCGCTGGCCGCGGCAGGGAAGCGGTTCAACGCGGCCTGGGTCTATCACTGGCTGAAGGACCCACAGGCGCTGCGTCCTGGGACCATCGAGCCGAACCAACACATGACCGACGACGACGCGCGCTCGTTGACTGCGTTCGTGATGTCGCTCAAGTCTGGCGGCGCGCAGGAGGCGATGAAGAAATGAAACCTGTACTCATCGCTGTTTGTGCAGTCACGCTACTAATGTCTGGATGCTCCCGCAAGAGCAAGCAGCCTGGGCCTCTGCAAGCGACGGCCACCGGAGCCGGGATCGTCGAGTCCAGCGGCGGGAAGCAGATCGGTTATGCCGGAATGCTGCTGGATCAACCCGTCGTGGTGCAGGTGAACGATGCCTCGGGGAGTGCCGTCGCCGGAGCGGCTGTGTATTTCAGCGGGCCATCAGACGTGGGCTTTGCGCCCGCCGCAGCGCTGACCGACTCCAGCGGGCAGGTCACGACCACAGTCGCCCTCGGCCGGCAGGGTGGCCGGTACAAGCTAACCGCCAGCACTCGCGATGCATCAGGAAAGAAAGTGGAAATCCAGATCGACGAGATCGCGCTGGGCTATCAACAGACCGTCGGGGCCCAGCTTAACGCGCAGTACTGCGTGCGCTGCCACGACCCGGAGTCCACACCGCAGCGGGTATCGAACATGGACAATCTCTCGGTTAAGCCACATTCATTGACTGAAGGCGACACGCTCAACAAAATGAGCGACGCCGACCTGATTGCCATCATCAGCCACGGCGGTGCGGCGTTGAACAAATCGCCCCTGATGCCGCCCTGGGGATACACTCTGTCCAAAAGCGACATCGCGGCGCTGGTGGCGTACATTCGCGCCGTGGCCGATCCACCTTATGAAGCGGGTGGCCTTGTGTACGCTCAGAAGTGGGTGGGGAAATTGCGCTTATGAAGTTGTTGAGAGCCGTTGTGGTTTTGCTGCTACTGGGGGCGATGGCTCCCTTACGCGCGCAAGTCATTACGCCGGTGGAGTTATCCGATCCCAAGGCGCAACGTCTGCAGCAGCGGCATCTCCAAACCCTGATGGCGATTGCTACTGAGATTGAAGCACACAAGTTCCCCTATCCCTTCTACTTCAGCCGCGTTCTCGATGTTGACCTTCCTAAGATGCAGCTCGCCGACCAGCGCTCCATCCGCTTCGACACCTACAAAGGCCAAACGGTTTTGGAGATCACCGGCAACTACTATGCCGCCTACTCGGCCGATCGGATGGATTCCTACGCCAGGCTGAAGGAGACCTTCGAGCGGGTTGTGATGCCGATCCTTCAAGCCGAAGTCCCGCACTTCCCCGACGATTCCGAATTTTCGGCGTTTGCCATCGAGGTCTCGCACCACGTGCGGCAGAAGGTAATCGGCGTCAGTTCCGAGCAACCGGAGAATGTCACGATCATCATTCCAGTGCCGGTTGCGCAGAAGCTGGTGGATGCGAAAAGCAACGACCAGAAACAGGCCGCCATTCTGGACGCGCAGGTGTTCCTGAATGGTCAGCCCTATTCCCTGTGGCTGCAAGAAGGCGCACCCTCGGAGGAGTGGAAGGAAAAGTACGCACCCCTAACCGCGGCAAAGAAACAGTCTGTCGAGATCGGGAATACAGCTCCAAACAGCGCACCTTCCAGCAATTCTTCGGTCTCGGCCAACCTTATGAAGACTTCGGCCACGCGGATCATCACTCCGGAGTCGCTGGCGTTACTGCAACGCCAGAACCAGGACGCGATTGACCGGCTGGTAAAAAGCCTCGACAGCCAGGCGCACTTCTTTGCTTACGCAGCGCCTACCTTCATCGGCTTCCGGCAGGGAGCTTACCTGCAACTGTCCTTCCGTACCTCGCTCGAAGCGCCGCTGGGAAGTTCGCGCTACAAACTTGCGGCGCTGGCTTTCGACGACCACGTATCTCATCTCATCCGCCCGGTGCTTGACTTCTTCCCGCCAGACATTGACTTCGACGGCGTGGATTTCAGCAGCACGATACATCTTTCCGACGGCTCACAAACGTTGTCGGTGGAGTTCTTCTTTCCCTTCCGCATGATGCGCTGCTTCACTTCCTATGACTGTACTGGCCAGCAGTTGCTCGACTCGGGGACGGTGGTAATCAACGGCGAGCGCTCCAGCCTGGACCTGCAGATCGCCGAGGGCAAAAACTAACGGCTCCATCAGGATGCTCCTGGAACGAAAGCTAGTTTTACAAACCGCTGAATGCGGACAATTGCGAAAATGAGGCGTTGCGTCGCCTGAGAATTCACTGCGGAAGCAGTGAAGTCGCGCGGCATTAACTCGGCCTGGTTTCCTTCACACCACCACCGCTGTTTGAGGCTCGCTGCGGACTCGACCTGTCAACCGTGTGCTTCCTCTGACGCTTACGGTGGAATTAGGCAATCGTAGGTTTTCTTTTCTGGCAACCGCACAGCCTTTTTCCGAGTCGAATCCTGTGCACATTACGTGAAGGGCTCTTGTTTTGGGCGACGCCCGGTTCCAAACAATACCGTTTCTGTCAAATTGTCGCGGGTGTGTACCCGCTGTTCCTTACCGCGTTACGGGCCAGCCTGCGGCGCGGAGAACTAATCGCCCTAAAGTGGGGCGATATTCAATTCGGAACCAGCGAAGCTGACTCCAACAGATACATCCTGGTCCGAAGAAACTGGGTGTACGGAACATTCACTTCGCCGAAGAGCAAGAGATCTCGTCGCGTGGACCTCTCGCGACAACTCCGAAGGGTTCTGATCGAACTGAGGGACAAACGGCTTCTGGGGGCGTTTCTGAGCGGCAAGAATACCATTTCCGATGAACTGGTCTTCCCCTCCGAGACAGGCACCGTTCTGCAGCCCGAGAACCTCACCGTTTACTTCCTGCCTTGTTTGGAGCGCGCTGGACTTCGTCGATTCCGATTCCATGAGCTTCGGCATACCTTCGGATCGCTGCTAATTCAGGACGGAGCATCCCTCACTTACGTGAAGGAACAGATGGGCCACAGCTCCATCCAAGTCACTGTCGATACCTACGGGCACTTGATTCCGGGCGCGGACATTGGATGGGTGGATCGTCTTGACAGCGAACCAAGGCCGCAAATATCCGCAAACAGGACGCAAACGGCGGACATTGAGACGGAGGGGATTCCTGCGGAACTCGTTGATTTAATTGGTGGGCCCGGAGGGATTCGAACCCCCGACCAAGGGATTATGAGTCCCCTGCTCTACCGCTGAGCTACAGGCCCTGCAAAGAGTGGCGTTTCCGCTCGGTTTGGGCGACCGTCCCGATTCTCCAAGCCTCATCAGCATTGTATGGCGGGGCGAGTGAATCACAAAGTCTTTGGGCTGAAACGTTTCATTCGCCTCGGTGGGGCGCTGGGATTTCTTCCTTCTACTGCTGAGACCAAAGTAAAGAGTCTGTTCCTTGTATCATCGGCACCTCTCAATCCCGGGCTTCGAGGCCGACGCTCGGCAGGCGCACTTGAAACCTGGTGTCGCCAGGGACAGAAGTGACGTTGATCGAACCTCTATGCTTCCTTACGATCCGCAGCGTCGTATCCAGTCCCAGCCCCGTTCCTTCCCCGACTCCCTTAGTAGTGAAGAACGGTTCGAAGATGCGCGATTGAATTTCCGGCGGGATCCCCGGACCTGAATCGCCAATCTCAACTACGGCGCAGTCTCCTTCAGGGAAGGTCTTGATGCGCAGCTCACCCTGGCCGTGCATGGCATCGATGGCGTTGTCGATGATATTGGTCCACACCTGATTGAGTTCGCTGCCATAGGAGTTCACCAGCAGCGGCGTTGGATGGTAGTCTCGCTTGATAGTCACGCCTTTCCGCAACTTGTGCGCCATGATGGTCAGCGTGTTTTCCAGGCCCTTGGTTAAGTCAACGTCCTGCACGGGCGCCTGGTCCATGTACGAGTACTCTTTGATGGCGCGAACCAAATCAGAGATCTTGGAGGTGCTGTCCACTAACTCGCTGAGCAGGTCGTTAATTTCCACGAACGCGGACACCCGCTTCAGCGCCGGCTCGGCCACGTTTCGCCGCACACCGCCGAGCATGATCTTGAGCGGTTGGGGTTGAACGCCCGATTCCACGAGTGCCGACGCATACTGCCAGCCATCTTCGATCCCGTGCTGATGCAGAATGGCCGTGATCTCATCTTCAAGCTCGCTTGCCTTCAGTACGTCCGTTTCTGGAGCTTCAGTGCAACACGTCAACTCGAACGTCTCGATGGCCGCGCTCTCGTCTTCCGTCGGCTGGATTCCTTCCAACTTTCCGACCGAGCTGCGAAACTCGCCAACAGCGCTCCGCAACCGTTCGGCAGTTCGCCGGGCCGCAGCCGCCGGATTATTCAGCTCGTGGGCCAGGCCGGCTGACAGCTTGCCTAGCGCGGCCAACCGATCCCGCTGCTGCTCCGCCCGCGTCGTTTCGCGCGTGCGGTCAACCATGGTAGCCACCAGCCGCCGGCCCAGCTCGG
>Ga0074046_10004646_pt1 | contig 11128 bp, 10 predicted proteins | sample BogForMeECP23OM3_FD_94441 | JGI IMG/M metagenome (GOLD analysis project Ga0074046, IMG submission 94441) | Bog forest soil microbial communities from Calvert Island, British Columbia, Canada - Bog Forest MetaG ECP23OM3 | ecosystem: Environmental > Terrestrial > Soil > Wetlands ...
CATGACTTCATTCGGCTGAACGGAACAGGTGGCAGCCGGGGCTACCGTGCCGCCGGGATGTAGCCATTGATATCCGACAAAGAAGTCCGATTGGGGAGTAGAGTCGTTCTGCGCAAATGCACGACTCGAAATGAGCGATACCGCCAGAACTATCAACATGCCTGTAACTACACGGCCCCTATTTAGATTAGATCTGACCGACATTTTGGCCTCCAAAGATTTCTGCAGACTCCTTGGTTGGGCGCGCTGGCGGCGCTGACAATGTGGGCGTAGAGTTAGCAGTCCGACTTGTACTTCAGCCTGGAAACTCGCAATTGTAATTCACAGCCCTTAAGCACGTGAGCTAGTGAAAGCGCTCAGTCGAACGAGGCGCTATTTGGAAGGGCTGACGGGCTCGTCCCCGCGGCATAAAGCCCAGCAAGTAAGTATGCCGATCGTGGTGATCCCGACTCCCTTGGCCCAAGTGGTGTTCAGAATGGCTGTGGTGGCGTTAACTCCCTCGGCAGGCTTAGCCGGCGTACCACATCGTTCCTCGCGTGTTACTTGCTCACCTTGATGTACCGTGACGTCGGAGAATCCTGCCAGTTTCGACCGCCGGGTAGCCGCACCCTGGTAGTGGATCTTGACATCGTTCTCGTGCGCCGCCACCATCGCTTCTCCATCTACATCGATGACGTCGTAGCGGGTCCACTCTTGCATCAGGGGAATGACGGTCATGCAATTCACGCGCACTCTCATTCCTCGCGAGGTGTTCAGTTGCAAGCTTCCATGGTCGAGGACAAGTTCGTCTCCCTCGAATTGCACAATGGTGTCAGGTTGAACCGTGACTGTGGACCCGTCAGCGTCGATTTTCGCGAAAGTGCCCTTCTGCGTCTGCATCAGGTCGTGCAGAAAAATCGCGGAGGAATTGGGCGCGGGGGTCCCATTCAGCCAGACTCCTCCGTCATTGTGGAGCATCGCCCGGGCGGAGTCCTGGGCCACCAGTGATGTCGGCAGAATGACGATCATCACGCCCCAAACGAGTTTGCCCCATTCAAGCAAATTGACTCCCGCCTTCCCCTGACAAACTGCTTGCGCAAGAATAACTTGCGGAGTTCTTGCCGGCTATTGACTTGCGTGGTAACCGGGGACGGGAGGTAGCGGAATGTTTTCCATCGACGATCCGCAGTAGACCGTAGGCGTGCAGCGGCGTGGAGAGACACCAGGTTGACGGGCAGATAGCTTCGCAACCTAGGCCACACGCGGTCCAGAAATTAAGAGTGATTCTCTTTAATGGAAAACTGCACCTGAGATCGGTGGAATTCTCAGCCCAGTTAAGACGCGCACGAAACCCACTCTAGCAGTTCATGGCTTCACTGGACTCGCTGGCTGTTCGCCCTGGACTAACACCCATACTGTCACACCGGTAATAACGCCCGCGCCAATTCCGACTGCCACAGGAGAGTTCAAAATCCCTCCTGCTGCGCCAGGAGCCATTGCAGCTGCTCTTTTCTTCTTTTTCTTACTCTGCGTCTGAGACTGCGAATCGTCCTGCGACTGTGATTCGTCTCGCGTGACCTGCTGACCTTGCGGCAGTGTAGTGGTCCCGCTGTCATCGCTGATGGTCAGGTCGCCCTTTCGCGCCGCAATCTGAACCCTACCATCTACGTCTCTGACTTCAAACTCGGTCCAAGCACTAGCGGCCGGTGACACGGTGAGGCTGCCAGCGCGAGTCGCCAGCAATTTCGAGGTCGATATGGTTACGCCTCCGTGCTCCAACTTGAGAGTGCTGCCCTCATACTGAACCAGCGAGTCATTCAAAATCAGTACGCTCGAACCTGTACCATTGATGTTGGCAACGGAGTCCGCATTCGTCTGTACCAAGTCGCCGGAAAAGATAGCTGATGATCTTGCGATGCTGTTGCCATTAAGCAAAGCGGTTCCGTGGCTGTAGAGCATGGCAGCAGGTTGGTCCGCCGCAAACAAGGCAGCGGGGAAAATCATGACCATCGCGCAGCTCAGGATCTTCAAGTATCCAGCCCTCATCATTGCAAGCACTTCCGTCCTTCAGAGATAAATTTGGATGCTGGTAATCCGAAAGGCGGTGGCGCGCAAATTACGCTCCCGGGGAAAGCAGACATGTAGTCCCACACTCGTTAATAAGTAACTAGGTGACCGTCTGTAGAATGGTATCTTCCTTGCTAGTGTCCGTCAATGCCTTTTGTGCCTGGGAAACCGCTTTCCAGTGGAAAACTCATCTATCGATCCCCGGTGCTCTCCGCTCCGGGCAAGCGATTCGCTCAACGCCACCGCTCGACAGCGGTCCACCATAACCGCCGCAGCCATTCGTCCACACAGGTCTTGGCCCACTGTCGGCGGGTCCACCAGCGGGTTCGGGACTGCGTGTCGTCGTAAGCGGCGGCGACCGAGAACGACTTGCCTTGAATCTCATGCCGAAAAATGCTGGGTGCGCGGCGGGTGTGGAAATCTGGAGTAATGATCAGAATTCGACTGGAGCCGCCTTCGCCGCGTTGCCAATATCTGCCTTCCCTGCTGACAACCCCGACCTCCAATCGGTGCTGAGTCAAATAGCCAAGATGCATGACGAGAACGTGAAGCCGCTGCAGGACCCGATCGCTTTGCCCTCGATCGCGGCCGAGAACCGCAACTCGCGGTTTATCACAGTGTTGCGGCTTGCCTGTGTGGGCTGGATAGGTTCTCTGCATGGGTTCGGTCTTCCTGGTTCCCGTCCTAACTCCACACGGCCACCTCACTTTGATCGAGGATCGCGACGCATTGGCTCTTGAGCCCGAGCTTGCTCAACGTTTACAGGATGCCTTCGTGCGTGGATCGGGCCATGGTCTGCTCCAACTCGGAGCCAGTGAAGTCGGAGTCGCGCTTCCCCCCGTCTTCTCCTATTGGCGAGAATTCGGCGCGCGCTACGTGACGGCCGTCTGCACTCTGCCGGATGGTGGAGTCCGGTCCATGAAGACGCATATTCCATCTCCGCCCGATGCGGAACTGGCTTGGCTGGCTCTCGCGGCGCCCCCGATGACTGGGGCGGAGTACCTGACGGCAACTGTCCTTCAGTGTCTCTGGCAAGAACTGGACAGCGCTTTCGGGCTGGAATCATCTGAATCGAAGTGCAGCGTTCAGGATTTCTTGAAGCGCCGACTGGTCGCCAAGCAGAAGGCCAGGGTCAAAGACTCGTGACCTAGCCACGGGAGGTGCGCGTGCGGGACTGGGTTTGTTGTGTGAAACGACAGATGTGTCCTTGCGGACCTTGGCGAAGAGGTCCGGGCACGCCTCGGCAGCCTAAAGTGGTAACGATGCGAACTCGCGCGCAAGCTGTCCTCGCCAGGTGGGCCAAAGCCAGGGAGAAAGCCCAGCAGTGGACCTGCAAGACAAAACCTGATCGCCACGAAATCCCTTCCCAAGATTGACCATTTGTACTCCGGGAAACTTCTTTTTACCGGATCGGGGCCTGGGTGCGTCTGGTCCGGGTATCCGTTCCGTTTGGCGGGAATTATTTCGCGTGCTCTTCCAGCACGGCCGCCATGCGGGTCTGATAACCGCGACCACCGGCCTTGTACGCCTCGACCGTGCTTTCTTCAAGGCGCAGAGCGATCAGAACCTTGCGCGGTTTTTTCTGCGGGCCGCGTTTGCGTTTCTCCGAATGTGCGGCGAGATCGGGAAAGACTTCGGATGCCGGCCTTGCCTTGGCAAACATGGCGTCGGTCCACTCCGGGTTTTCCTTGTCGATCATCTCGGGATCAGGCTTTTTCTTCATAGCGTTTTACCTCCGTTTTGTGGGCGCGGCGCAGGCTGATAACCCGCACCGTCGCACCGGATTTGGTGAAGACCACAGCATGAAGGCGGTTCCCGATATAACCGAGCGCGAAAAAGGGGCTTCGCCGTGGCGCTGGACGGTACGATCATGGCTGTGGTCCAATCGAATTCAGCGGCGAGCGTGAACGGGAGGCCTCTTTCCCGGATGTTCTTCGCGTTTTTCGCCGGATCGAAGTCGATCTTCATTATTTAATTGTATATACAAATAAATAGACCTCAACCCTAATCCGAAGGGTTTTCGATCACGAAACGGATTGCACTGCTCAGCACCGCCCGATCTCGCTATCGACGACGTTCCCAATCGCAAGAATTGCAGATTGCCATTGACTTTCGCTTTATGTTCTCCTATGGTGACTGTGTGCACAAATGGCTGCCATGCTCAATTCGTATTCAACTCTTGCCCGAGAGCGGCTCCAACCCATGCGGGCGTTGTCGCCGGCATTGGTCTTGAGTGGAACAGCGTACCGAGCCCCAAGTTTGTGCAACCCGGTTGCACCGCGATGACCAACCGAATCCAAGTCGGCGAAATGCTGCTGCACGATGGCGTCGAGGCCTACAAGAAGGAGGGGCCCAAGTTCACGTAGCGCCTAGTCGCCAAGCAGAAGGCCAGGGTCAAAGACTCATGACTCAGACGGGAAAGGGTAGGTGGACTAAAACCAGGGCAAGAACCCAGCAGAGGGACTTGCAGGACAAAGCCCGATCTCCTGAGATTCCCTCAAAATTTGACCACTAGGGGTTCCAGTCCCGAGGGGCCAGTGTCTGCCTTATGGGGCTCCACGCATGTACATAAAGATGGAATCTGTGTACATTCGATGGTACCCTAGCGAGAGGAAAGCGGGACACTTTCATGCGAACGGCAAGGAATCGGTCACACAAGCACTTTCAGTTGGATTCCGCGAAAATCAAGCGCGCTCAAAAAGCTTTGCGAGCGAAGACCGAGACTGAGGCCATCGAGCGTGCGTTGGATTTGGCGATTGCCGAACACGAGAGGAACCAATTGGTTCTCGAAGCCACGGAGCGTTTCGTCAAGAGTGGCATTGATATCAAGGACGCGTACGGCACGCTGGGTGATTAGGTGCAGCCTGCCCTGTTCGACTCTTCTATTTATATTACTGCATTGCGGCGAGGAGATGATGCGGCCCTGACGCTGCGCCGGTTCACCACCGATGCACCCCTTTGGCTCAGTGCCGTGGTGCTCGAAGAACTCTATGCCGGCGCAGGCGACCGGGATCGTCAGGTTGTGGAACGTCTGGAACGAGATTTTGATAGGGCAAAACGAATCCTGGTGCCAAATCTGAGCGACTGGAGTCAAGCCGGCAGAGTGCTTGGTCGCTTGGCTGCCAAGTATCATTACGAACAGTTCGGACAGGGACGCCTGACCAATGACGCACTGATCGCGATGAGCGCCGGGCGACTAGGCATCAGAGTGATCACAACCAACGAACGAGACTTCAGCAGGCTCGCCGAGTTTCGCACCTTCCAGTGGCAAGTAACCGTGCTTTAACACACTTCGGGCCAGAAGTTCACGCTGATGAAGAGTGCCTCCGAGTCGATGGCCGGGCCGATTCCTTTAGGGCTACTGTCAGCGGAAATGTGAGCGCCGGAGGCCTGCTCATTTTGAATAAGGCTGATCTGGCGCGAGATGTAGGCATCGCTCCATCCACTGCGAACAACTGGCCCTCCGCACTGGAGGCTTCCGGGCAGATAATGTTGCTTGAGCCATGGTTCTCGAACCGCACCACATCCATCATCAAAAGTCCAAACTTAAAGCCGACTTTTTTCATATCGCTTTTTGGGTCACGACAAGGTGGCAGCTTCGAAGTTTCGAGTCGCTGGATTTCGACCGGAAGTCTGTGTAATGGCCCAGGTACTTGGTGCGTCCATCGTCGATGATCCCGAATTGGAGAGTGGCTTCATTGAATTGCTGAAAGAACGCGATGAGCAGTCGCGGGTCGATCGCTCCAGTGGACAGAACGGAGTAGTGCTGAGGTCGGTTCTGTGGCACTGCCACCAACCCGACCAGCAGCAACTGTTTGTTCGTGAAATTGCGGCTACCGTCAACCGGATCTACAGCGAAGAGGGAGAATCGCTGAAAATTAGCAGTGAGACTGTGGGACATGTGCTGAAAAACCTTGGGCTGTGCACCCGCCGCCTAGGCAATGCCGGAAGGGGACTCGTGCTTGACAAGACCACGCAGGCTCGGGCCCACGAACTGGGCTATGCCAACGAGGTGCTGCGAGACAGTTCTGGAGTACCTGCCTGCGGTCACTGTCACAAAGTGCGACTGACACAAATAGAAGAAGTTGTGTAGGAAGTGCAGGTTATGAAGGTTTTTTGCCGATACGGCGCAGGCCCGTTGGCAAGAGTGATTCTCCAAACAGCCCCTCCCCGCAAGGTGTGATGGTAACAGGACTGTTGGGTTTGCATAGTGAACCTTAGCGGTCATGCACTCTGGCGTGGCAAGCCGCGCAGAGCGTGATCAAGTTCTCCTCTGAGTCGGCTCCCGAGTTCATGTGCGCGACTTTGAGCATACCGGCGGGTTTTGCACGGCTTCAGCCCCTGAGGGGGTCGCTTCTTCAGTCCCCCAGAGTACTCTTTAAATCAGTCAGTTCTAGAGACTACGGCTGCATGATCGAAACTGAACACTCCAGGGGAAAGTAGCACACTGTGACTTCCCTTCCCCTCCACCCTTGGACGACCGCGTTCGCCTCCGCCATCGCTCGAGGCCGCGATGGGATAATAACCGGCCTAACAGTTGCTGTTTGTATGGTAGGAATACGCGAGCTCTTCAGCCCTGTTATCCAGAACGGCCCTTGCGGGGTGATTTTAGCTGACTACTGATAGCTGACAGTTAGTCTCACTCCCACTCAATCGTCCCCGGCGGCTTCGAGGTGATGTCGTACACTACGCGGTTCACGCCTTTTACTTCATTCACGATCCGCGTAGAGATGGTCTTCAGCACATCGTGCGGCAGCGGCACCCAGTCGGCGGTCATGCCGTCTTCTGAACTCACCGCCCGGATCGCGCATGTGTAAGCGTAGGTGCGCTGGTCGCCCATCACGCCCACCGACATCACGGGCAGCAGTACCGCGAACGACTGCCACACCTTCGTGTAAAGACCAGCTTCTTTGATTTCGCTGACTACGATATCGTCGCACTCACGCAGCAGCGCCAGGCGCTCCGGCGTGACCTCGCCCAGCACGCGCACGGCCAGGCCGGGGCCGGGGAAGGGCTGCCGTTGCAGGATCTCTTCCGGCATGCCGAGGTCGCGGCCGATTCTGCGGACCTCGTCCTTGAACAGGTCTTTCAGCGGCTCAATCAGCTTGAGCTTCATCTTCGCGGGCAGGCCGCCGACATTGTGATGCGACTTAATCACCTGCGACGGCCCGCGGACCGAGCGCGACTCGATTACATCGGGATAGAGCGTGCCCTGCACCAGCCACTTGACCTTGCCCTCGGTTTTTTCGACGCGGCGGGCTTCTCGCTCGAAAACCTTGATGAATTCGTTGCCGATGATCTTGCGTTTCTTTTCCGGCTCGCTCACGCCCGCGAGTTTGCCAAGAAAGCGATCAGTGGCATCCACAGCATCGACATGGAGGCCCAGCCTGTCGCGGAGCGTCTTCTGCACTTTCTCGAATTCATTCTTGCGCAGGACGCCGTTGTTGACGAAGACGCAGGTCAGCCGCGACTTCCCTTTCGGATCGCGCAGTGCGCGGTCCACCAGCACTGCCGCCACTGACGAATCCACTCCACCGGAAAGCGCGCAAATCGCCCGTCCGGTACCAACTTGCTGCCTGACCTGCTCGACCGTCGAATGGATGAAATGCTGCGGAGTCCACGTGGGCTTGGCGCCACAGATCTGGAACACGAAATTTCTTAGCATCTGTGTGCCCTGCGGCGTGTGGTGCACTTCGGGATGAAACTGCACCGCGTACCACTTCTTGGCAACATTCTGAATGCCGGCCACCGCATAATGCGTCTTCGCCATCAATTCAAAACCGGGAGGCAGTTCCAGCGCCTCGTCGCCGTGCGACATCCAGACCGCCAGTTTCTTGGCCAATCCCTGAAACAGAATGGAATCCGACACTACATCAATTTCTGCACTCCCGTACTCGCGCTTGGCCGCCGGGCGCACTTTGCCGCCGAGCGTATGCACCATGAATTGCAGCCCGTAGCAGATGCCGAGCACAGGCAGGCCGAGTTCGAAGATACGGGTGTCGGCAGGCGGCGCGTCTTTGTCGTAGACCGACCAGGGCGCTCCCGAGAGCACGATCCCGACCGGAGCGTAGCTGTTAATCTCGTCCAGCGAAGCCGTGCAGGGCAAGACCACAGAGAATACGTTTTGTTCGCGGATGCGGCGCGCGATCAGCTGCGTATACTGCGCGCCAAAATCGAGGATGACGATGGATTGGCCAGTAGACAATGGATTGTGCGGGAATTGGGTTTCCACCCATGAGTTTCTCAAATTCAAGGCGGCAGTGTAAAGAGAATGAGCGGCCCGCGCTTCTACGACGAGGCTGGAAGAGCCCCAGGCACGTCGCTCAAAATCGGCTCATCGCGGTCGATCGTCGTCTGGACCGGCGGCGCGGGCGTCACCTGCAGTCCACCGGGCGGAGGCGTGGACAGCGGAGCCAGCAATTCCTCCGGCATTTCTGTGATGCAGACATATCCTGCCAGCCGCGCCATGTAGAGCCAGTCGGCGAGGGCGAAATAGATCAGGGTCACGAAGACCACGCCGACGACGACCAGGCGCCACGGCAGCACGCCGGCAAAGCCCAGCGGCATAGAAACGACCGTCGTTGCGCCGACGAAGGCAACAAGATGCGCCAGCCCGGTCCAGATGCTGACTGCAAAGACGGCGCCGGTCCGTTCGCGGCAGAATGTGACAGCGGCCGAGATCGCGCCCACGGCGTCTTCGCCATCGCGCACGGCGAACAATCCGGCGAGCGAGAGCAGCCAATTCAGCGCCCACCACACCAGACAGATCAGCCCCGCCAGCGGCAGGAAAAGCAGAAATGCCAATCCGGGGTTAGGGTCGCCATCAGGCGAGGCAAAACCCGCTAATATCGCCGCGCCCACGAATCCGCACAGCGCCGCCAGCGCCACGGCCAGGCGCAGAAAATTGAGCCTCGCCAGCGTGCGAAATAGTGAAGCCTCTGACGGCAGATCCGGACTGACTTCACTTGCCGAAATTCTGCTTCTGACCTGCTCGCGAAAATATTCCAGCAAGCCCCGGACCGTCGCTATCCGCCCCAGCGACGCGGCCACGACCGAAAGCACACTGAGCATCAACCCCGCCAGTAACGCTGCCATCACGGCGCGGCTCAGAGTCCCCCGCAAGATGTGCGCGATTGCCTGGCCAACAAAATACGGATGCCGCGTCCGCAGAAAGAGCATTTCCCCGCTGGTCAGCGGCAGGGTATTGAGATATTCGAACAGCCCGAAGAAGAACAGTGCCGTCGCCGTCGCGCCTACAATCCAACGCCACGCGATTTCTCCCAGCGTCAGGGACAGGTGCCGGAATGCTGCGCGGAAGCCTTCTGCCGTTGGAGAGATGGGCATGCGTCAGTTGTCAGTTGCCAGTCGTCAGTTGCCAGTACCCAATCCTCGCAACTGGCAACTGGGAACTGGCAACCGGCAACTGCCTTTCGTCACTTCACAACCAGATTCACCATCTTGCCGGGGACGTAGATTTTCTTCACTATCTGCTTGCCGGCCGTGAACGCCCGCACCTTCTCATCGGCGAGCGCGCGTTCGATCACAAACTCCTCCGACGTGTCGGCAGGCACCACGACCCGGCCGCGCAGCTTGCCGTTAACCTGCACCGGGATCTCGATTTCCTCTTCCTTGGCCAGGACGGCGTCGTACTTCGGCCAGGGCGCGCGCAGCAGGCTTCCCTTCTCGCCCAGCATTTCCCAGAGTTCGTGCGCCAGATACGGCGCGAATGGCGCGAGCAGCAGCACCAAGTTCCGCTGCACCTCAGCCAGAACAGGCTTCGGGATGGCATTCTGAGCAATTCCCGCTTCCGCGCCATAAAGAACATTGACCAGTTCCATGATCGCCGAGATGCAGGTATTGAAGTGCCAGCGTCCCTGGAAATCGTCGCTGACGCGCTTGATGGTCTGGTGCAACTTGCGCTCGATCGCGCGCGCCTCAGGCATTAACTCCGTAGGCACAGGCTTACGCCAGTCTGGATGCCCGGGCTGCGCATTGCGCACGAAGAACCGGTACACTCGTCCCAGGAATCGCTGAATGCCTTCAATGCCGGAATCCTGCCAGTCGAGATCGCGGTCGGGCGGCGCGGCGAACAGGCTGTAAAGACGCGCGGCGTCGGCCCCGTAGCGCGCCACCATTTCATCGGGCGAGACCACGTTGCCCAGGCTCTTCGACATCTTCGCGCCGTCTTTGATCACCATACCCTGCGTGAACAGGCGCTCGACCGGCTCGTCGTTGGTGATCAGACCCAGGTCGCGCATGAATTTGGTCCAGAAGCGCGAATAGATCAAATGCAGGATGGCGTGCTCGACGCCACCGATGTACTGGTCAATCCCATCTTTGCCAAACCAGTATTGCGCTATTTTCCCGTCGAAGGGCGCGCCGTCATTACGCGCGTCGGTGTAGCGATAGAAATACCAGGACGAATCAACGAACGTGTCCATGGTGTCGGTCTCGCGTCGCGCCGGGCCGCCGCACCTGGGACACGTCGCGTTCACGAACTCCCCCACCCGGCCCAAAGGTGAACCGCCCGTCAACGTGATCTCTACATTCTCAGGCAGGATCACCGGTAAATCTTTTTCTGGCACAGGCACGATGCCGTCTTTCTCGCAATAAAGCATGGGGATGGGCGTGCCCCAATAGCGCTGTCGCGAGATACCCCAGTCTTTCAGCCGGTACGTCACCGTGGCCTTGCCGAAGCCCCGTTGCTCCGCGTCGGCCGACATTTTCCGAATCGCTTCTTCGCAGGTCAGGCCGCCATACCTGCCGGAGTTGATCAGCACGCCTTGCTCCGCGGTGAACGGCAACGCAGGCTCGGCCATGGTTTCTTCCGGATCGTTCGAGATAGGAAGGATGACCAGCCGGATCTCCAGCTTATATTTCCTTGCGAATTCGTAATCGCGCTCGTCGTGCGCGGGCACGCTCATGATCGCGCCGGCCCCGTAGTCCATGAGAATGTAGTTCGCCACCCACACCGGCACCTTCTCGCCGTTGAAGGGATTGATGGCGTAGCGGCCGGTCGGAACGCCGTGCTTTTCGATCTCGCCAATGTCGCCCGCTTCTTTCGCCTTGCGCTGCTCGGCAA
>Ga0074046_10004647_pt1 | contig 11127 bp, 5 predicted proteins | sample BogForMeECP23OM3_FD_94441 | JGI IMG/M metagenome (GOLD analysis project Ga0074046, IMG submission 94441) | Bog forest soil microbial communities from Calvert Island, British Columbia, Canada - Bog Forest MetaG ECP23OM3 | ecosystem: Environmental > Terrestrial > Soil > Wetlands ...
ACGTTGAAGTTGCCGCCATCGGTGTTTCCGTTAGCGCTGCCGAGGAGCGCAGTCCGCCGCGAGTCGTATCCGCTCGGGCCCCCGGTAACGGCGGCGTCCGCGTAGAATCCGCTGCCAAATACCGTGGCGTAGAGGCCGAGTTGCCCGGCATTGACGTCAAGGCTGCCCCCATTGGGCAGATCGGCGTTAATATTAGCGTAGCCGGCGGTTAGACCAATCGCGAAATAGGAGGTAAAACGATAATCGACGCCTAAAGTTACGCCTCCGGATTGGATGTCATAACCGGCCGCATCGTTGGTGCTGTCAACGTTTGCAAACTCGCCGATGCCGGTGACCCAAACACCCCACCGGTTCTCTGGCGTCGGAGCCATCACCGGCGGGCCGCTCTTGCCCTCGGGTCCCGTTACGCCGGCAAAGCCACCGCTGAAGTTCGGTGCGCTGCCGTTCAACGCGAAGCCCGACGAGCTGAAGCCCGTGCCGCCCGCGCGAATGTCCTCCATACGCCGGTTCAGATTGGCGGTCTGCACGTTTGCGAGTGAGACGCCGGCGTTGAAGATCGATGCCAGCGCTTCGGGTGCGATTAGGGTGAAGTCGCCGCAGAGGTTGTTGAGCGGTTGGTCGTCAAGGAAGGCGATCAGCGTTGACGCCCGCGGGTTACCGACCGCGCTGTTCAGTGCTTGGGCTACCGCTACGGAGTTCGGATTGCAGGCGCCTTGCACGAAAGAGCCCTGAGTACCTTCGAGCACAACGGAGTTCGGCAGATCAACCACTTGCACCTTCACGAGGGTACCGGTGGCCAACTCATTTGGGACCGTCCCGAAAGACCCGCTTACGCCGCCATTCGCGGTGAGGAACGTAACCTGATCGCCGACATGGAGCGTGAAGCCGCCCAGACCGATAAGCTGGAGCGTTCCCGCGAGGCTTGCATGGCCATTCACTGCAAGCAGGTCGTGCTCGCTCGCGGTGAGGCCCGCGACTTCAATGCGCAACGTGCCGCCAGCGCTCTGGATGTAGTTCCCGACGACCGTAAGCGTTCCTGGAGAGTTGACCTGGCCGACGACTCCATTATTCACCAGATTACCGCCGATTGTACCGTGTCCACCGAGAAAGCCGCCGGAATTGACCACGGTCTCGGCGCTCGCAATGGAGCCGTTTACGATCAAGCTTCCGCTATTGACCGTTGTGGTGCCTGTGTAAGTATTTGTATTGGGCAGAGTGACGGCGCCGGCGCCGAGTTTTACAAGGCTACCCGTGCCGCTGATCACTCCGCTAAAAGTGACAGAGTCGCTTCGGTCGAAGGCCAGAACGCCATTATCGACGACAGCTCCGTCGATGCTTCCTGTCGTCCCACCATTACCGATTTGGAGTGTCCCTGCACTGATCGTTGTGCCGCCGGTGTAGGTATTGTTCCCAGTGAGGATCGTCGTCCCGGTCCCGACCTGAGTAATACTGCCGCTGCCGCTGATGTCCCCGGCGAAGGACAGCGCGTCACTGTGGTCGAAAGCCAGAACTCCGTTATTGGCGACATTTCCAGTAATGCTTCCGGTGGTTCCGCCGTTGCCGAGCTGGAGCGTTCCGGCACTGATCGTTGTGCCACCGGTGTAAGTATTAACGCCGGTTAAGGTCAAGGTACCCGGGCCGGTCTTGGTCCACGCGCCTGTGCCCGTGATCGCCCCGCTCAGCGTCGAAGCGGTACGGGCATCGGCCAAAAACGTGCCTCCTCCGGCATTGAGTGTGATCGCTTTGCTTGAAGTGATCCCACCCCCGGCCGCCAGGGCTTCAAGGGAGCCGCCGTTAAAGCTTAGCGCCCCAGTTCCCAAATTGCTATCGCTCGCAACCGCAAGGATCCCGGCGTTGAGATTTGTACCGCCGCTGTAGGTGTTGGTGGCCGTGGGTGTGATCGTGCCGGGACCGTTTTGGCTGACAGCACCTGCTCCGCTGATCACTCCGGCAAAGGTCACAGAGTCGCTCCGATCGAAGGCCAAGGTTCCGTCGTCCGTCACATTCCCAATGATGCTTCCGATCGTTCCACCGTTACCAAGCTGGAGGATCCCAGCACTGATCGTTGTACCGCCTGTGTAGGTGAGGGCCTCGTCGACTGTCCAGGTTCCTGTGCCTTGCTTCGTGAGGGTATTGAAGTTCGAAACAGTCCCTGTTACAGCCTGGCTGAGCAGCTGCGTACCGGACCCGACTAAAATCAGACTTGCGGCAGTCGGGCTACCCAGATTGAGATTTCCTACAATCTGGCTCCCTGTAAAGAGCGTGACCGTATTCGGGAAGTCGTCGAGCGTGACGTTACCATGAATAACGCCGGCGTTCGACAATGTCACGGTCCCGCCTGTAGCTTCAATCGCAGCAAAAGCTCCGCCTTTCCCGCCTGTCCCGATGATCGTTCCTGTGCTGGCATTTGTAATGGTTCCGTCCACGTCCGTGAACGAGATCGCTATGACACCGGAGATCACACCGGCATTCGTGACTGTAACCGGGTCTTCGGCAGCAGGGGTAGCCTCGATTGCAATCAACTCAGGACTGGTACTCGTCGCAATGATGGAACCTGTGACCTCGTTGGTGATCGTTCCATCGCCGGTGACCGTGATCAACGAAGTAAAATCGTCAGTGGCTAGAGGGTGTTGGAGCACACCTGCATTATCGAGCGTGGCGCCGGCTGACACCGAGAAGAAGTTAGCCTCCAAAGTTCCCGGACTGATCCGGAGCACGGACGTTGGCCCGGAAACGTCGACATCGCCGGTTCCAAGAGCCTTGGTCGCGGCCGCAACCACGGTACCACCTTCGACATCAGTCAGGCCGGAATAGGAATTGGTACCGGTCAAAGTCAATGTACCGCTCCCAAACTTTTCGATATTACCGGTACCGGAAACCTGGGCATTGAGCGTTGTGGTGTCAGTAAAATTAAAAGCGATAACGCCGTTGTTCACGATCGACGGTGCATTGAACGTACCAGAGAGATTGCCTGTACCGATTTCAAGCGTCCCGGATGCTATCGTCACGGTTCCCGCACCACGAAAAGAGGCGCCGTCGCTGACGGTAACCGTCGATTCATTTGCCAACCCGATCACTAGCGTGCCGTTTTCAATCCAGGTCGACCCGGACCCCATGACGTTAACGGTGGCTGGCGTTTCGGCATCAGCAAACCGGCCAACCCCGGATCCGGAACTGGTCAGCGTCGCGCCGTTCTCGACTAGAAGAGAACCGCTGACAACATCTAGCGAAACCTGCCCAACCGGGAGGGCCGTTCCAAAGAGCGTAAGCGAAGCGGTCCCTCCGCTGACGATCACTTGGCCGGTGCCGGAGGGCACGACAGGGTCACTAGTGACAGCGGCGGTGGTGCCGGCCGTCACGCCGCTAACGATGGCCCCTCCGATCAGCAGCTCGTTTGCCACTGCGCCGGGAGCCGTAATATTGGCCGACGGGGCATTGCCAACACTCGCACTTTGCGCGGCCGTTGGTGGTCCCGGGGTCCCTTGAACAATTTGAGGCGGAGGATTCGAGCTCCAATTATCGGGAGTAAACCAATTCCCGTCATTCGCTGGAACCCCAGATTCAGGTAGTGTCCAAAAGAGATCTTGACCGTAGGTAGGTGAAATTCCAAAGCCGAGCCAGTAAAATGCGACTACCACAAATAATCCTGGCACATCGCGCGTCAGGCGCAGTCGGGAGTTGGTGCGCATGACCGTTTACATTACCAAGTTCGCTCAGCTTCTGGAACAGAATTTTGTAAATATTTTCGGAAGTGGAGCGTTCTCTCATGGGTCTATGGTTTTCTCGCCAGAACCAAGTATTGACCACCGAGCAGGCTTAGACTCAACCAGGGCTCGAGCGGACGTAGGAAAGCTAATAACCTTAGGAAGAAAAAACGAGACAGCACCGTTTCGATGCGAAAACCCGCTGTTATTAACATCTTCGTAGCTTGGCTGGGCAAAATTGGCATGGCGTCTCTGTCAAAAGGGCACTTTGCCATGACGAGGCGTGTGCCAGGGTTAATAGGATTGTTCTCCCACAGAGCGAAATAACCCGCAGACCGTAACGAGTCGAAAATACGTTGGAAGGCCTCAGCGCGTTGCTCAGGTTTAATGTGGTGAAAGACACCGTTGCAGTATACCAAATCGATTTCGCCGTCCCGGGGTGTCTGTTCAACAGACTGGAGACGGACGCGGGGCAAGTCGACGCGCGCGCGAGCCTCAGCCAGAATTTCTTCAGAAACATCAACTCCAACGATCTCCATCGGTGAGAAAGCCTTGGCTAAGAATGGAATAGACGTTCCGATACCGCATCCAAAGTCCAAGATCCTTTCTGTTGGAACCCTTTTCGGCTTAATGAGGAGATTCGTTACGACTACTCGTTTCTCTGCATAAAAGGCAGGACCTTCCCCGGTTAACGATAGACCCTCGGAAAGGGCTTCATCGTAGTTCTTGGCGAATGCATCGAACTGTGCGCAATTTGTGCGCAATTATTCACGAAGAACGTCGTTGCAGGTTAAACCATATGGTGCCGGTGAACACGGTCCCGGGGAAAAAGATTAGAATTCCGGTCACGCCGAAAACCATCAGAACGATTGAACGAAAAAAGCCGCTTCGCGCCGTAGAGGAGGAGAAAGCAAAGAGTTCGCCAGCCATCGCGAAATGTCCGCATGTGAGGTTTGCGATTCGCACGACCGTCGGGACGCAGCGTGATCGGCACTTCACCGATGCGGGCCTTTATGAGTGAGGCTTTGATGATCATTTCTACGGCAAACTCCATCCCGGTGCAGCGCATGTTGAGCTGCCCGTAAAATTTTCGACTAAATCCGCGAAGTCCGCAGTAAACATCATGGCTCGGGACGCCAAACCAACGGTGCGCCAGAAAGAAAAAAAGCGGATTGCCTAGCCAGCGGTGAAGAAAAGGCATAGCGCCTGGCATCACCCGGCCGCCGCCGGCCGGCGACCGGCATCCCTGGACGAGTTCGCAACTGTTCGATAAAACCGTCGAGGCGCTAAAAATCATAGCTATCGTCCGCGTCGCCCCTACGATTTATTCAGGCCTTCACTTTACCGACGAAATTATAACTGCAGCACACGGCGTTCTGCATCCACGTTCACGAGTGGTTGCGAGAAAACATTTCCCTTCTTGGCTGGGAAGCAAAAACGTCGACGACTTGGGAGCTATCTGGTATTGGATCGAATTTGGTATATTCTAAACCTGAGACGAAGCTTTCCCAAGAAAAGTATGAGCCTCCATTCTCCGAGCAAAAGCAAAAATCGGCCGCGAATGAAATCTATCAAGACCGAACAATCTCCATCCGATTTTATTGGGCGTCCTCCCGAAGGATTTTCTTTGGACACCTTGATGAAACGCATGGGGCCGATTTTTGGAGAGGCTTTAAAATTAAAGAATTTTCCGTTCGTCGTTCTCCTGGTGTTGTCGGCCGCCTCTTTAATCTCCCGAATATGGCTGATGATCCATTGAAAGCGAAGCCGGTCCCGGTTTTTTATTTAGAGGGCGGCCTCAAAGCGCTGATTTTCAGTATCCTTGCCTACTGGGGGGTCTACGCACTAATAGCACCGGTCACAAATTCGGACTCGCAGGTCTATAACCTCGCTCGCTTGAGTGTCGCCGAACGCGCTGGCTTCTGGCAGGCGACCGCGTGGAATTCTGTCCGTCAAGTCATCTTTCCTTGGACATTCGACGCGGTCCATTATCCCTTCCTGAAAATAGGATGGGGATCCGCACTTCCCAGTTTTGTCGCCTTCCTCGGCCTGCTGATTATTGTCTTCGAGCTCGTCGTTCCGAGGTTCGGATCGAAGGTCGGACTCTGGTCCATCTTGACACTCCTGGCCATGCCAACTCTGATGCTTCAGGCGACAACTACAAAGAACGATCTCGTCATCGCATTTGGCGCTGGCTGCTGGCTCTATTCACTCGTACGGTTCCGGCGAAACCAAAATACATTTTTTCTTTTTACCGCAGCTTTGAGTTTGGCATTCACGATTGGCTGCAAGACATCAGCGCTTCCAATTTGCGCGATTCTCATTCTCGCGACCGGTTGGCTTCTTCGCAAACAAGTCGGGAATGCTCTCCGGTTTGCGCTCTTTTTTGGCCCTTTGCTATTGCTTTTTGGAAGTATCGAGACCTACGTTCTCAGCTGGCGAATATACCGTGACCCGCTGGGCCCGACACAGTTCGTGCAGGCCCACACCAATCAGGATGGAATCCGCGGAGCGACCGCCAATTTCATTAGGTATTACATGGCAACCGTCTCCTCTGGTATTGATGGTGTTGATTGTCGTTCAGGTCTTCCGGGATTCTTAGAGGAAAAATGTCGATTGCTACTCGGAAACCTTGACCTTCGTAACGCGGGTTGTCGAGTAGATTTCAGCGACGCTAACATGCCTTTCCTTAAGGATGGCTCTGACTCGGGATCGGATTACGGTCTCGTCGGTTTTCTTGCACTCATTGTTAGCTCCGTTGTGATTTTGAGAGCAAGTTTCAGAAAGTTATATTGGACTTTAGATTTTTTGGGATTCACGCTACTGGCATTTACCTGCCTTACGATCGTCTGGATGCCCTGGAATCTCCGATATCTTTGTCTTAGTTTTATTCTTTTTGGTCTGAGTTTGGCGATGCTAATTTTTGAGTCACCCAATGATCGCTCCTGGAAGCAAGTAATTTTCGGGCTGATTATCATCTGGTCTGCGATCTCTCTACCGCTGCACTGCGGACAGCGACGGCCACTTGATTTCTGGAATGCTTTCTTTGCTCGAACGGATTTGAGCCTCAAGCAAAAATGGGAAATGAGGCAAGTTTACGACGACGTTCTACGCCTTCGAATGAATAATAAGGACAGGTGGTTTCTTGTTGCTGGCGAAAATTCCTGGACGCTGCCTTTCCTCACCCAACCAAGAATGGATTGGCAGCTGACTCCTCGGTGGGACCAGGTATCAAAGGCTCTACAAGCTTTGACTGAACCGGACGATGCGTTCGCTCTTGTGTTGGATCGTCAGCTCCCACAAGATAAACCTTACGAAATACTAAAAACATACTCGCCTTCGATTTTCATTCTCAGGATCCCGTCAGACGCTCAGAAGCAACCTTAACAGAAGCGGCTAAGAAGGCAGGCCACGCCAAGTACCCAACATCGCATCATCCGCAGTAAGAATTAGTAATCTTTCGGTTGCTGGCGTGTGATCTATTAATCGACAACGACTTGCGTGGAAAAACCGAAGGGTCGAATCTAAAGATTCAAGGAATACAGGTTTGAGTCGTTATTAGCGGCTCTCCCGGAGCGTTTTGGTGTCCGGCTGCATACTTACGCGCTGATGCCCAATCACTATCACCTGCAAATAGAGACTCGCCACACTGCCGCCTGAATCGAAGGAAATGGCGTTCCCAGACGCATTGGGTGTGTCAATTAAGTGCAACAGAAAACAAGGGGTTTTGAGGAGGGAAGATAAAAGTGGAACTGCACGCGCTATGGTCTAGGATGGAAAACCCGAAATTAACAACCGCCAATTAAAGCTCAACCTCCGGGTATCTTTGTGCGAAATTATCCCGGGGCTCTCAAGGAGAATAGAGGAAGATTCTCCCAATCGATGATGCCGAAAATGTGATCCTGGGCCTTCAAGCCGAAATTCGCTGTTGCGAGGAGTCTTGTTATGGCCACGGCTTGCACGGTGAAATCGATGGGATGCAAAGACGATGTCGGCTAACCTGCGATCGTCCCATTCCGGGGTGCTACAATTTTACCGCGAATACAGCTGCGAGCCTGTTAACGAATGGACGAAGATCTTGCGGGCATCGGGAGCGCCACTGGGCAAGATGCTGCCCCAGAGATTCATTGGTGCCGGGGGAACCGTAGCTCGAGAATGTCACCGCTTCCCATGCGCGTGGTTCAGCTTCAAAAATAGGCAGAAGCTGGATCGCGATAATGGTGTTCCAATCCCAAATTGCGAAGTTCCGGCGCAGGTCAGGCTGATGCTTATGGAACCAATCTAAGAATCGCATTCCCGGCGGGAGTTGATGCTCCGGAAGCGTGAGTCGCTGCTGTGCATAGGCGTTGAGCCAAGGAGCGTAATCGCGCCAGGCCGGATAAGGTGCGGCGGTCCGCCACGACCGGCTCATCGCTCGCAATGTGAACAAAGAAGCCGTCTCGCAGAGACATTCTTCCAACCAGTAATTAGCTTGAGGCGGATAACACACCGATTGCTGCGGTCTGTTGCTGAAATTGGCTAGCGTGTGGCAGAACTCGTGTGCAAACTGGAAGCTGTATTGAGCCCAATGAGTATCCTGAGCGGCCAGCCCAATTGCAATACGGCCACCTAGCGTGCGCTTGAAATCCGTTTGCGGATGATCAGTCCGATAATAGACATCGATCCCGGCGAGTTGAGTCCGCGGGCAATAGCGCCAAATTTCAAAGGCCGCAGACTGCAGGAGGGCGGTGATATCTTGGGAACTAGCCGTTCCAAATCCGTTCGCTTTTACACGGATGTCAAGCGGTCTCGGATTATCCGCCGGGTGCGACGCGCCTTTTGGCGCGAGAGAATAGGCGCCGAGAACCGTCAAAATAATCAACCCGCGGCCCATCAACAGAAAGGCGGAAAGAGATTGAGATTGCTTGTCCGTCATACGACGTCTATTTAGGAAGAGATGCGTTTTAATTGCCACGGCAGGACGTGTGCTCGAAGTAGCTTGCCGGCTTGGATAACCGCATCGGGAGTTACTTTTTTCGGGTGAGATAATGGACTGAATACGTCAAAATGATGCAGAGCACCGGCTAGTTTTAATTGTATGAAGAGTGGAATTTTTAAGATTGCAGCATTTTCGTCTTGCATCGCCCTGGGTACCTCAATAGCCGTCGCGTGGGGTGAGCACACGTTCATCCGCACGATCCAGACGCAGACCATGCTAATCCGGCACAAGGCGACCGAAGAGCAACTTCGCGTCGCGGCGAGCAACGCGAAAGCATTTTTTAGCCAGCTTACACCGGCGAAGAAACTGGAGCTTAAAAAGAAGAATATCCACGCCGTTCTTATTCGGACCAGTCGAAGCCGGGAAACTTCACCTTCGGCTAAAGATGTCCGGATGCGCTACAATTTGGAGGGCGAATCCCTGGTCGACGGTTACGCTTACGAGTTTGATACTCCGCTTCAGGCTGGAACCATTGCACAAGCCAAGGGCATCGATCCGGAGTATGTCGGTCAGTGACGTCGTCGGGTCCTCCTTATGGGTGGTCGTCGACGGGCATTTTCTCGGCAAAAGTAACATTATTGTCTTTGCACCATTTTATCGCTGAAGGAATGCCGGCCGCCGCTGCCCGGCTTATCAGGTCTGCGGCTTCAATGTGTCGACCTGGCTTCTTATCGATCATCAGACCGTAGAAGAGCATGCTTAACGGATTTCCATGGTCTACTCCTGCCTTATAACGTTTCTCTGCCTGTTCTTCACTCTTCTGTAAGCCACCCCAGCCTTCTTCATAGCATTTGCCGAGATGCGCCGAGGCGTTCCAATCGTCCTTCTCGGCGCGTTCCCACCACCGTCTGGCTGCCAGGTCCAGTTCATCTGCCTGTGCCTGTAGTTGTTTTTGAATCTTTTGACTTGCGCTCCCTGCGGCTTCCATTCGCTTCATGACAGCTTTGATTTGAAGCAGCCTACCCGCCAAAGTCATTGCACGAACGACGTTCTGGTTCGCCAAAGGCATGATTATTTCTTCGGCTTTCGGGAGATCTTGCGTTGTTCCTTTGCCGCTCAGATAGCAATCCGCGAGGTATACACCGGCTTCGAGGTCGTGGTTAGGAGTATTATAGGCCCGGTTCAGCCAATTAAATCCTGTCGTATCGTCATCAGATGTCCCTCGTCTCAGGTATAGGAGACCGACTTTCATCATTGCGGTCGCATCTCCCAGCTGTGCGTCCCTAATGAAGATTTTAAACGCCTCGCTCGCGTTCTCCTGACTTGGTCTCAGCTTCAACTGTACCTCGGGGTTCATCCCCGCACGAACCTGAATATCCTGCGTGATCGGTTCGTAGCCGCCCAGAGTAACCGAAAGCTGATGCGTTCCGAACGGGACATGAGTGAAAGTGTTTGGAGGCGCCTGTGGCGGTTTGTCATCGAGTAGAATGGAAGCGCCGGAGGGATCGGTCCGGATCGTGAGAGCGGGGAGTTCCAGGATCGGCTGGAGTTGCAAGCGGAGCTCGGGAGCCATGCCTCTGCGAACTTGAAGATCCTGCTTGATCGGTTCGTAGCCATCGAGGGTGACCGAAAGCTGGTGCGTTCCGAAGGGAACATGAGTGAAGGTGTTTGGAGGCACCTGTGGCGGTTTGTTATCGAGCAGAATTGAAGCCCCAGAGGGCTCGGTCTGGATCGAAAGGGCGGGGATTTCCAGGATCGGCTTGAGTTGCAACCGGATCTCTGGAGCCATGCCTTTACGGACTTGGAGCTCCTGCTTGACCGGTTCATAGCCGTCGAGAGTGACCGAAAGCAGGTGCGTTCCGAACGGGACATGAGTGAACGTGTTGGGAGCTACCTGTGGAGCCTTATCATCGAGCACAATGGAGGCGCCGGCCGGCTCGGTCCGGATTGAAAGAGCGGGGATTTCTAGAATCGGTTTTAGTTGCAGACGAATCTCCGGAGCCATGCCTTTACGGACTTGGAGCTCCTGCTTCACTGCTTCATAGCCGTCCAGAGTAACCGAGAGCTGGTGCGATCCGAATGGAACATGCGTGAAGGTGTTGGGAGGAATCTCTGGCGTCTTATCATCGAGTAGAATCGCGGCTCCGGAGGGCTCGGTCTGGATCGAAATGGCCGCAATTTCCAGAATGGGCTTGAGTTGCAGACGAATCTCCGGAGTCATGCCTTTGCGGACCTGGAGCTCCTGCCTGACCGGTTCATAGCCGTCGAGAGTGACCGAAAGTTGGTGCACGCCGAACGGCACATGAGTGAAGGTGTTCGGAGGCGCCTCCGGCGCCTTATCGTCGAGAAGAATCGCTGCGCCGGCGGGTTCGGTCTGAATAGACAGAGCAGGGATTTCCAAGATCGGCTTGAGCTGCAGACGGATCTCTGGAGCCATGCCTTTGCGGACCTGGAGCTCCTGCTTGACCGGTTCGTAGCCATCCAGAGTGACCGAAAGCTGGTGCG
>Ga0074046_10004648_pt1 | contig 11127 bp, 8 predicted proteins | sample BogForMeECP23OM3_FD_94441 | JGI IMG/M metagenome (GOLD analysis project Ga0074046, IMG submission 94441) | Bog forest soil microbial communities from Calvert Island, British Columbia, Canada - Bog Forest MetaG ECP23OM3 | ecosystem: Environmental > Terrestrial > Soil > Wetlands ...
GAAGGCGAAGCGCTGGCGACCCTGGTCGTCAACAAGCTGCGTGGAACGCTGAATGTCTCGGCCGTGAAGGCCCCGGGCTTCGGCGACCGCCGCAAGGCCATGCTGCAGGACATTGCTACTCTGACCGGCGGCAAGGCCATCACTGAAGACCTCGGCATCAAGCTGGAGAACGTTCATATGGACGACCTCGGCCAGGCCAAGAAAGTCACCATCGACAAGGACAACACCACCATCGTCGAAGGCAAGGGCAAGCATGCCGACATCGAAGGCCGGGTGAAAGAAATCCGTGGCCAGATCGAGAAGACCACGAGCGACTACGACCGCGAGAAGTTGCAGGAGCGGTTGGCGAAGCTGGTGGGCGGCGTTGCCGTAATCAAAGTCGGCGCTGCGACCGAAACCGAAATGAAGGAGAAGAAGGCCCGCGTCGAGGACGCGATGCACGCCACCCGCGCTGCGGTGGAGGAAGGCATCGTTCCCGGCGGCGGCGTCGCACTGATGCGCTCCGGTGACGCCATCGAAGCCCTGAAGCTCGAGGGCGACGAGAAGATCGGCGGTCAGATTGTGCGTCGCGCGCTCGAAGAGCCGCTGCGCCAGATCGTCATCAACTCCGGCGAAGAAGGCGCCATTGTGGTCGGCCGCATTCGCGACTCCAAGGACCCGAACTTCGGCTACAACGCGCAGACCAACAAGTTCGAGGACCTGGTGAAAGCCGGGGTCATCGATCCGACCAAGGTCACGCGGACGGCGTTGCAGAACGCAGGCTCCATCGCGGCCCTGATGCTCACCACCGAGGCCCTGGTAGCCGAACTTCCGGAAGAGAAGAAGGAATCGGCAATGCCTCACGGCGGCGGCGGCATGGGCGGAATGTACTGAGCGCGCATTCCGCGGCGTCTGAGCCGCGGGCGCTCATCCTGAGCGAGGGACTTCAGTCCCGAGTCGAAGGATCGGAAGCGATTAGCCGTTAGCCAGAGCGAAAATGCTAACTGCCAAGCAGGGTGTCGAAGGCCTCGCAGAGATGCGGGGCCTTCGCTTTTCTAGCAACTGACTGGCGACGGGGCTACTGGCGTTGCCGTCATAGACACAATCTTTTTACAAACCTGCCGCGCTTCCACTTTATCTTCGACTGCCTTCGGCGCTAAAATTCAAATAGAGTCACCGGAGCGACGTATGCAGGCCCTCTGTATTGCTCTGCTTGCCTTTAACGCTCTGCTCGCTACAGCCCAGCAACCGGCTGCGAACAGCCTTGTGTCTTCGGGCAGGCTGACGATCCCGGCACGATTGGCCAAGACCGTGCGCGCCGACAGAGTTCATCCCGGCGACCCCGTGGAATTCAGGACGCTGGAAGCGGTGCTGGTGAGCCAAGACCTCGTGATGCCAGAGAACACCTTGCTTCGCGGTCGCATCCTGAGCGCCGGTGCGAAGCAGCAGGGCCGGAATTCCTGGCTGGCGTTGGTGGTAGAACGCGCGGACTGGAAGCAGCACAGCCTGCCGATTCATGCATTTATCGCCAGCCAAATCACCATATCGTCGGCCAACGGTCAGCACTCATCTGAACCGGGGAGCACAGGAGATACATCATCACCCGTGCGGGCAAACCGTCAGAGCTCCCGCGTGGAGGCGAGATCCGCTCCGGAGTTCACGGACTTAGTCAAGCCGCCACAAGACGCGATGACAACCGGCCTGGATGAAGTGAGCACGCGCCATCCTTTGCTGGGAAACATTGGCATCGTGCGCGACAAGGACGGCACAGTGTACCTGTTCTCATCGAAGGCCAACGTCAAGCTTCCAGCCGGAGTGATGCTCATGCTGGCAAATGGTCCGGTCGCGAGTTCCGAAAGCGCGGACGCCAAAGCCGCAACTGCCGTCTCAGGTTCCAAACAATAAGAAAAGCGCTCAGAAACGCCCCATCCACACCACGAGTCGGATGGGCCTGGGCTACATTTTTCCGGGCGCTGCGGCCTTGGTATAGGTGACGGTCATGGCCTTCTGCATTTTGCTGGCATCGGGGCCCATTTCCATGGTCATGACAAATGAGTCGGGCTTGAAGTCGGAATAGGTGAACTTCATCATCATCATCTGTCCGTTCATGTCCGCCGACTGCATGGAGCCCACCAGATTGTTGCCTTCCCACTTGGTCGTGCCGCTGGCGTCGCAGCCGTTTGGAGTCATGTTGTCGCACCAGAGCCCATGGAAGGCCTGCGCTTTCGGGTCCCACCACCAGGTGCCCATCCCCTTGAAGCTGCCAGGCATGGCTCCGCTGGACTGATAGTTCTCTATCAGTGACAATCCGCCCGGTCCAGCCCAAATCTTGGCGGTGCCTTTTCCCGTGGCTCCGTTGGGTGCCATGGGACCCGGTTCCATTTTCTCGGCCACTGTCCAGTTGCCTGACAGCATTTTAGACAGCTTGGTCATCTCCGGAGCAGGCTTGGGCATCGGCGGCATTTGTTGGGCCTGCGCAGCCGGCTTGGCGGCCTTGGGTTTTGCCGGAGCCATTGCGTCCTGCGCCAACAGCGCCATACAGCAGAATGCGGCCAGCACCAGTAAGAACAACACCCGTGGAATGGTCTTCATATCGTCTCCTTGTGCGTGTAGAAATCTCGCGCCATGCATCTTACACGAGAAGGCCGCTGTTCGCTCTACGCCATTCGCCTTTTGCCATCCCATCCAAGTGCCAAGTACGAAATGGAATGCACTGACTACTGACTACTGACTACTGGGTTCCGCTTGTACACGTAAACGTTCCAGGTCGAGAGCGGCACGGCAGTGCTTTCTCGGCTAGTTGCGCTGAGCGGGTTCAGGGAGCTTTTGTCCACCGCCAGCAAGCGGTAATTGTGTGCGAGGTAGGTGCGCAGCCATTCGAAGATGTACATGTTGCTGCCGTCCTGTGGCAGCCAGGAGAGCGGCACGTCAACGTAGATGAGCAGCTCGGGCTGCGCGCGCTCGATCTCGGCAATCATTTCGCTTTGCATGATGGCGGCGTACTTCTGCGGCTCCATTAGCTCGTAGGTGTAGATGTAGCCGGTGGCGGAAGGCCGGTCGGCATAGAAGAAGATCTCCGGCTCGGAGCCGAGGACGGCGAGCGGAGTGCCGGGCGGCGTCTCGCGTTTCACCAGCCGCGCGATGTCCAGCGCCTCGGGAAACGGATTGGCGCCGTAGAGCGTGCGGCAGACCTCCAGGGGTGTCATGCGGAAGAAGGCTTCGCGCTGGCCGTAAATCGTCCAAGCGAAGGCAGCCAGAAAGAGCAGCACGGGCAGGGCGCTGAGATCGGGCGGACGTTGCCACGCGGAGAGCTTGCCAGTGGCGCAGCTCACCGCCAGTCCAGCCAGCAGCGACACGGCCGGCAGCAAGAGGATGAAATAGTGCTCGCGAAAGTAGAGCCCGGGACAAACGGCGAGGATGGAGAACAGGAGAAACAAGCCCAGGAAAGATCCATATGCGCGGGCACACGCGCACCACAGGAACGTCGTCAGCCCAATGCCGGCGATCAGCCAGATCCAGAGCATAGGTCCCACAACGTGGGGGATGATGAACTTGAAGAGCGCGAAGCCCTCACTAGGTGTCACCCTCGAGGCGTACTGGCTGGTGTAGGCGAACGTCCAGAACCAGAATTTCTGGAACACGCCCGCTTTCAGCATGAGCAGGCAGGTCACGGCGAAGGGAAGTGCGCCTCCTAATGCCAGAGCGCCAAGGCTCGAGGCCAGACCTCGCCAACGGCTGGGAGAGCTCAGTTTGGCTTGCAGCAGATACACCCCGCCGAAGAGGAGGAACAGAATCCCAGGCTGCTTCATGACGAAAGCGAGGCCGAGCAGCAGGCCGCTACAGAAAAACTGCCATGTCTTGCCGGACTCAAGGGCCTCCAGCAAAAAAAGGATGCCGCCGAGTGCAGGAAGCACGACGAAGTGGCTGGCATGGCCGGCGAGGCCCAATCCTGCAGGATTAGCTGAAATGAGCGCGTAGCTGGCGCAGGCTACGGCTCCCGCGAGGTGGCCGAACAGTCGCGAGGCGAGGAAGAAGACGAGCAGCGCGGTGGCGGCGTTAACGAAGAGGAGCCCCGTGTGCACCGCGGAGGGAGTTTGACCCAGGCTGGCGAGGATGAGGGAATACACGGCTGCGGTGCCGGGCAGCTTCATGCTGTAGGCGAGCTGATAGGGAGGGATGCTTTGCAGAATCAGTTGACCGGCGTAGGCGTATTCGCCTTCGTCGCGCTCCAGGGGCATGGCCCGCAGGCGATAACGAATGAACGCAAACAGGAAAATGCTAAGAAGCACCAGCCCGAGGTAGAAGTAGCGCAGACGGCGCTGTCTGGCAGAATCGCGTTGCTCGACATGTACGGGAGTGTTCACGCGGTCAAGTCCACAGCAGAGGTTAGAGGCTCATCAACTGTTGTAACGGATTCTGCTATCGGGTGGAAGAGAATTCCGGCTGGGCGACGGGCCCGCGCTTGCGCCGGCGGCCCAGGGCTGCGAGCGAGAAAAAGTAAACGATAATCTGCAACGCGACAGCGCCAACGGTGTCGAGCATCACGTCCTGCCAGCGTCCGCTTCGCGAGGGGATGAACGACTGGTGAATCTCGTCAAAGGAAGCTGAGATCAGCGCCACGCCTACGCCGAGTAAGGCCCACTCCATCCTCCACAGATCGTGCAGGCAGGTCCCCCAGCGCCGCCGCAGCCACGCCGAGAGCCGGTCACGATTGGTGTTGCGCAGCGCAAAGAACACCAGAACGGCCAGGATCCCGTATCCCATGAAGTGTCCGGTCTTGCGTAGAACCGCATTCGCCTCGTTGACGATGTGGCTACTCAAGGGCAGATGCAGAAATGACACCATCGTCCAAAGGAATCCATAGGTGTTGGTTGACGAAGCCGCATCAGTGGACTCCAGCCGGATGATTCCCAGCCAGACGAGCGACGCCCACCAATTCTTGGCGAGATTGCGGAATGAGGGCTTCAGCAAACGGATGCGCTCCACAAGCGGTTCGGCGTCTGCGTGGGTTGGATGCGGGTACTGCGCCGAAACGTTACTCGACACGATAGTTGGGGGCCTCGCGTGTGATCATCACGTCGTGCACGTGGCTCTCGCGCAAGCCAGCGCCGCTGATGCGCACGAACCGCGCCTTCTGCTGCAGCTCGGCAATGGTGGAGCAGCCGACATATCCCATGCCGCTCTTGACGCCGCCGACCAACTGGTAAACCACCATGGCCACCGTGCCACGATAAGGGACGCGTCCTTCGATGCCTTCGGGAACCAGCTTGCCCAGGCGGTTGCCTTCGCTTCCATCTTCCGAAATGACCGGGACGGAGGAATCCTCTTCCTCGCCGCTATCCTGGAAGTAACGCTCGCTGGAGCCTTGCGACATGGCGGCAATGGAGCCCATGCCGCGATAGGCCTTGAAGGAGCGGCCCTGATAGAGAATTGTCTCGCCCGGGCTTTCTTCGGTGCCGGCGAGCAGCGAGCCGATCATCACGCAGTTGGCGCCGGCGGCGATGGCCTTGGTGATGTCACCGGAATACTTGATGCCGCCATCGGCGATGATGGGCACACCGCTGTCGCGCACAGCACGCGCTGCTTCGGCGATGGCGGTGATCTGCGGCACGCCTGCGCCGGTCACCACACGGGTAGTGCAGATGGAGCCTGGTCCGATGCCGACCTTGATGCCATCGGCCCCAGCGTGCGCCAGCTCACACGCGCCATCGAAGGTGCCCACGTTGCCGGCGATCAGGTCCACCTCCGGCAGCTTCGCCTTGATCAGCCTTACGGCTTCCAGGACGCGCGTGGAGTGCCCGTGCGCGCTGTCCACGGCCAGCAGATCAACCTTGGCTTTCACCATTTCCTGGGCGCGTTCGAGGAAGTCGCCGGTGGCGCCGACAGCAGCGGCCACGCGCAGGCGGCCATGCGCATCCTTGGCGGCGGTGGGATACTTCAGCCGCTTCTGGATGTCCTTGACAGTGATCAGCCCCTTCAGGTTGTATTGGTCGTCTACCACGAGGAGCTTCTCGATGCGGTGCTGATGGAGGATTGCTTCGGCGTCGCTCAAGGTCGTTCCCACCGGAACGGTGATGAGGTTTTCCTTGGTCATTACCTCGCTGATGGGAACGTCGGTGCGGGTCTCAAAGCGGAGATCGCGGTTGGTGAGGATGCCGACCAGCTTCTTGTTCTTGGTAATGGGCACGCCGGAGATGCGGTAACGGCGCATCACCTCCAGCGCATCGGCGATTCTGTCCTCCGGCGACATGGTGATGGGATCGACGATCATGCCGCTCTCCGAACGCTTCACCTTGTCCACTTCGCCGGCCTGTTGCTCGATGCTGAGATTGCGGTGGATGATGCCCAGCCCGCCCTGCTGCGCCATGGCGATGGCCATGTGCGATTCGGTCACCGTATCCATGGCCGCGCTGATGAGCGGTATGCGCAACTCAATGTTGCGGGTCAGGCGGGTTGTGGTGTCGGCCGCAGCAGGTATGACATCGGATTTGGCAGGCAACAGCAACACGTCATCGAAGGTGAGCGCTTCAGGCACAGGAAAATGAATCATGGCAATTGGTCCGCGGAGGGATAAACTCTCATTGTAGAGTTGCGCTGCCGGTTAGGCAAACGCCAGCGAACCGATTATTCACAAGCCACCGCTTATTTGCCCGGCCTTTCACGCATTCGCTATAATCAAGCAGCCGAGCGGGAGTAACTCAGTGGTAGAGTGCGACCTTGCCAAGGTCGAAGTCGCGGGTTCAAATCCCGTCTCCCGCTCCAGAATCCACCGTCCTGCCCGCCAGCGAGGATTTTTCGCTAGGCCCGACGTCGTTGGGCACGTCCACAGAGTTCATGGACCGCTTCGCCATCATTACCAATCGTAAGCGCGCCATCATCGCGCTGGTACATTCAGTCTTCTTTATGGGAGTCGCCGGAGTGCAACTCGCCATCTCCCACGCCGCGGCCTTCTCGATTCATGGGGAGAAAAGGGTTGCTGGAATTGTCCTGCTCACCATCTACGTCATCGTGACCACGGTCCTGCTGGTGCTGTTGCGGGTTTCGCATTGCGCTAAGGAGAAGCTGTACTTCGCCTTCTGCGCGGCCGGCGCCGGCTTCGGCTTGGTGCGCATCCTGCTGGGCGATCCCGTGCTACACGCCAATGTCCTTCGCGTTCTGTTGCTGGGCTGTGCGGTGCTGACCGGGACCATCATTCTTCGCCAGCACTCGGAACCGGCCATCGCGGAAGAGATTGAAGCGGAATAAGCTCTAAGTGCGTATTCCCGCCGGCAAATTCCCTGGAACGCTGCCGGCTGAGGCTAACCCCAACCAGCGTTCCGGCTGGATTTTGCACGCAGAACGCGATACCGTAGAAGAAGGGCGCGGTACCCAAGTGGTAAGGGAGAGGTCTGCAAAACCTTTATGCGTGGGTTCGATTCCCACCCGCGCCTCCAACAATCCGGACAAGAAGCGGACAAGCTTCTTGGCGCTCAATTGATTCTCCTCTCTGCATTCTCCGATTTTTCTTCTGCAACCCGCAGCATTTCGTCGTATCGCAGCATGGCGTTCTTGCTCGGCGGTGGGGTGCACATACAGCTGGACGATTCGATGGAGCTATGCCCCAGGATGGCCGCCAGTGTTGCTAGGTCGATACCCGCCTTAACCATTCGCATGGCGAACGTGTGGCGGAAGTCGTACAGGACGAGATTCGACTCGATTCCGGCCTTGTTCGCTGCTTTGCAGAGTCTCCTGCCATCCGGGTCGCGAGTATCCGCCTCCTCTCCGAAGTGAGATCCAGTGTTCTCCGAGCAGCGGCGACTTGCCCCGGACATTCCGTCATGAGGTTGTCGGAGAGGTCATGGTCTCCCTCTTGTTCGCCGATGCTGGCCGGCAATTTCGATCTCGCTGTAGGGCCCGGCGTTCTTGAGCCAGCGCTTGAGTGAACGCACCAGGGTCCAACCAGGTTTGCCGTGCAGTTCCAGCGCCTCCCATCCGTAGACGCGACGTTCTCCCGCTACAGCCAGAACGGGGGAAAACCAGTCCCGTATGCGGCCGTCCGGCGCTTCGAAGTTGACGAGAGGATAGTTGCCGCGGTCGGCGGCAGCAATTACGATCCGAGTGGTTCCAAAATCTGTTCCGATTCTCACGATGCAATCATTCTAAGGGCAGCTGAGCGCGCCCCCGCTGATCCCAAAGGAAGTTCTGCGTCACGAATTATTCACGCTGCTTTAATAATTCACGCCACTCAGGCACGCAGAAAGTGTGCTAGGTAATGTGGTGTACCAAGACAATCACCAGACGCTTTCCCCAAGAGAGGTTCGGATGAGCGAAGGACGCTGGGTTTTGCTAATCGCCAGCGAAGTTGGAGGCACGGACTCTGTATCCGACCGTGCCATGGAACGGCTTTGCGAGGCCACTCCTGAAGAGTGTTATCGGGTCGTACGCACCTCGACTCCGGAGGATGGGCTGGCGCTGGTCAAGTCCGACCCGTCGTTCAGCGCCATCCTGCTCGACTGGGATCTCCCCGAGAACACGCAATTCGATGAGCGCGCGGCTTTGAAGATCATTCGTGCCGTCAGAAGGCGTAATAGCAAGGTTCCCATATTTCTCATTGCCGATCGAACGCTTCTGATTGAGTTGCCGCTCGAGGTAATGAAACAGGTGCATGAGTATATCCACCTATTCGGCGACACTCCGGCCTTCGTTGCCAACCGAGTCGATTTTGCCGTGGTGCGTTATCACGATCAACTTCTTCCGCCATATTTCCTTGAACTGAAGAAGATCGTGCGCGCCAGGGTCGGCTCTGGGGAGGGACTGGCGCCTGATAGTTGCTGGGGTGAGGCCTGCTGCGCCTGCGGATCACTTGTCGGTCGCTATTGGGCACACGGCCTGTGCGGAACGAGAACGAAAGACAGCAAGACGCACAGAGCTGTGACTAGCCGCGCCGCGCATGCAAGATGGTGAGCGACATGCGAAGTAACGGCGTTCTCAGGAATCGACTTCAATCTTGACCGGCCAGGTTCGCCATATATCCGAGCAGTATTCCCGGATCGCGCGGTCAGACGAGAACTTGCCCATGCGTGCAACGTTCAGGATCGACATGCGGATCCAGCGATCACGATCACGATACGCCGCGCCCACCTGCTCCTGGCACTCGATGTAGGACCGGTAATCGGCGAGCAACATGTACTCGTCCCGGTTCAGAAGTGAGTCGTACAAAGGGCGGAACAGTTCGGGATCACCCGAAGAAAATTGTCCTGAAACCAGCGAATCCACGCAGTGTCGTAGCTCTTCGTCCGATTCGTAATATGAGCGGGGATTATACCCGGCAGACTTCATGGCCTGCACCTGGTCGGCGGTTAATCCAAACAGGAAGAAGTTCTCTTCCCCAACTTCTTCCCGGATCTCTATGTTGGCGCCATCGAGCGTACCGATCGTTAGGGCGCCGTTCATGGCGAACTTCATATTGCCGGTGCCGGAGGCCTCCTTGCCGGCCAGCGATATCTGCTCGGACAGGTCTGCAGCCGGATACACTCTTTGCCCCAGCGTCACGTTGTAGTCCGGCAGAAACACGACTTTCAAGCGGCCCTTCACATCGACATCAGCGTTCACCACGTTGCCGACCGAATGGATGAGCTTGATGAGCAGCTTGGCCATGCGGTAGCCCGGCGCCGCTTTGCCACCGAAGATGATGGTGCGTGGCGTGACCTCAAGATCCGGATCGCGCTTGATACGGTGGTACACGGTAATGACGTGAAGCACCTGCAAGTGCTGCCGCTTGTATTCGTGAATACGTTTCACCAGGACATCGAACATGGACTGGGGATCGACATTCATCCCCAGCCGTTCTTTGATGAATGCTGCAAGGTCTCGCTTGTTGTCCTGTTTGACCTCATGCCACAGGGCCCTGAAGTCGGCGTCGTCCACAAACGTCTCCAGCCTCCGAAGCCGCTCCAGGTCATGAATCCAGCCTTGTCCCATCTTCGCGCTGAGAGCATTCGTGAGCCGAGGATTGCTCAGCACCATCCAGCGTCGCGGCGTCACGCCATTCGTCTTGTTGCTGAACTTCTCCGGCGAGAAATCATGGAAGTCCCGCAGGATGTGGCTCTTCAGCAATTCGGTATGTAGGGCAGCGACTCCGTTGATCGCGTGGCTCCCGACGGCAGCGAGATGCGCCATGCGAACAAAGCTCTGGCCTCGCTCGTCGATGATTGACATCCGGGCGACACGCTCCGGGTCATCGGGAAACTTCGCACGAACTTCATCTAAATGCCGTTTGTTGATTTCTAAAATAATCTCCAGATGACGCGGCAGTAACTCTCCAAACAGATCGAGGGGCCATTGCTCCAGCGCTTCCGGAAGCAGCGTGTGATTGGTGTAGCAAAAGGTATTTTGCGTAATCTGCCAGGCGGTGTCCCAGTCCAGGACATGGTCGTCGACCAGCAGACGCATCATCTCCGCAACTGCAATTGCCGGATGGGTGTCGTTCATTTGAATCGCAAACTTGCGATAGAGGTCCGTGAGCGGTCGTTCCTGGATGGTGTGAATGCGCAGGATGTGCTGCAAGGAGCAGGAAACAAAAAAGAATTGTTGCGCAAGACGAAGCTGTTTACCTTGGATCTCTTCGTCCGTTGGATATAGGACTTTCGAGATGTTTTCAGATGCCACTTTGTCCGCCACGGCTCCGACAAAATCCCCGGTATTGAAGACTTCAATCGAAAATGACTCCACGGCTTCGGCTGACCAGAGTCGCATCGTGTTGGCGGTGTTGGTGCGGTAACCGAGGATTGGAGTGTCGTGCGGCACACCTCTAACGGCTCTGTTAGGAATCCACTGTACCCTTATCCGGCCGTTGGCATCCCTATGGGACTCGGTATGTCCTCCATACTTCACTTCGAAGGCGTCCTCTGGTCGTTCAATCTCCCAGGGGTTTCCCAATCTTAGCCATTTGTCGGTGGTCTCCACCTGCCATCCGTCGCGAATCACCTGATCGAAGATTCCGTACTCGTATCGGATTCCGTAACCAATGGCAGGAATGTCCAGGGTGGCCAGTGAATCCATGAAACAAGAGGCGAGACGTCCCAGGCCACCATTCCCCAGACCAGGATCTTCCTCTTGCTCGATCAAGGCATTCAGGTCGATACCAAGCCGTTCCATGGCCTCTTTCGC